>ERZ1066115.147-NODE-147-length-24519-cov-13.495463_pt1 | contig 24519 bp, 24 predicted proteins | sample MGYA00382762_ERZ1066115 | MGnify/ENA primary metagenome ERZ1066115 (study PRJEB33369, sample SAMEA5778345) | biofilm metagenome | biome: Industrial cooling water; feature: Water cooling tower basin; material: Biofilm | place: United Arab Emirates | collected... | reverse complement strand
GTCCACGGCCTCGGGCCGCGGCGGCGCGATGGCGCCGCGGCCGGCCCGGGTTTCGGCGGGGGCGTCCGCGGCGGCTCCCGTCCCGCCGCAGGCGGCGGCGGCCAGGCAGAGCGCGGCGAGGGCGGCGGTCGCGGCGATTCGTAGCATGGCCCTATACTACGCGAGCCCGGGGCGCGCGGCAATACTTGCAAGAAGCCCAGCTTTGAGTACAATTATGGTACGCCGGAGGAGCAGCATGGAAATCCGCAACCTAATGGAAGATCTCGTTCAGGCTACGGTAGCCGAACTGTTCGCCTCGCAGGCCAAAGGCGCCGCCCAGGGTTTTTGTACCTGCGATCAATGCCGCCTGGACGTAGCCTGCTTCGTCTTGAATAGGCTCAAGCCGGAATACGTCGTCTCGGGCCGCGGCGTCGCGTATACCGAGCAGGATTACGTCGAGAAGCTCCAGAAGACGGCCGACGTCGTCTCCTTGGTACGCGAGGGCTGGGCTAAGATCAATTCGTCGCCGCGCCCCTATCACGTGGGCGAGTCGTGCTGCAAGGACTACGAGCTGCCTAAGGGGCCGCTCTTTAACCTGCCGCCGCTCATGGGCCGGCTCTTCAACGGCAACACCTTCGAACCCATCGCTACGGGCGCCCTGCGGCTCGAGGCCGACGGCGCCCCGGCGCGCATGATGGACGCCCATTGGCAGAATCCCTATCCCCTGGTGCCCAATACCGCCGGCACCTTCATCTTTTGGCCGCTTCCCGTGGCCGCAGCCGCGGTCGGCGAGGAGCGGACCTTTAGCTTTATGATCGCCGGTGAGTTCGAGGGTTTCGAACCCCTCGGCCATTACGTCGAGCTCAAGCTAGCGGCCGAGTCGGAGGCGGTCAACAGCTTCTCGCTCGCCCACGTCCATAAGCTGGGCGACCTCTACCTGTTCCCGGCTTAGAGCCGGGGCGCTCGGCTATCCGGGGCGCTCGGTTATCCATCGGCCGCGGGCGAAGCCTTCGCCCGCGGCGCTTTCCTTAGCGCATCATCCCCGCGAGCTCGCCGGCCGAAACCAGCTCTAGGTAGTAGAGCCTGTCCAGCGAGCCCCGCTCTTCGACCTGCCTTATCTTAAACACGCGGTACGCGATCATGCGCGCCGTAGGCGGGGGCAGGGGCAGCGGCCGCCCGTTCATGTCCACCAACTCGTTCATCCGTAGGCTCCGCTCGCATTCCTGCCGTTCGCCGTCGGGATATACCAGCCAATTCGTCTCTATCGTCATGGCCGGATTGTAGGCCGCCCCCCGGATTATGGCAAGCCGAACGCGTTTTAAGCCCGGTGCTATACGGATGTGTAGCTGAATCTGCTAAAAATGATTCTGTCGAGTTATTTTGATGTAATCGGCTTCGTTGACAAGGTGGGCCGTTGGGGTAGTATATAGTCGATATGTGGGAGAAAGTGGGATAAAAAGGGACGTAGTGGATGGATTTAGTAACGGGCGAGTTCAGGAACACCCTCGACGACAAAGGACGGCTGTCGCTCCCCGCCAAGCTGCGGAACGGCCTCGATACGAACGTCCTCGTCGTTACCCAGGGCCTGGACAAGTGTCTGTGGGTCTTCACCCCCGGACGCTGGGCCGCGGTTTCGGATCAAATCTTCAGCACGACGAGCCTTTTCCATCAGCAGGCGCGCATCATCCAGCGCCGCATCATCGCTCCCGCCCAGGAAGTAGAGATCGATAAGGCCGGCCGCATAGCCGTGCCGCAGAGCTTGCGGGAGTACGCGTCCCTGTCCAAGGATTGCATCGTGCTCGGCATCGCCAACCGCCTTGAGCTGTGGGACGCCGATTCGTATAAGGCCTGGCTGGACGCCACGGAGGCGGATTTCGCCTCGGCGGCCGAAGCCTTGAATATCCAGAACCTGTAAGGAAGGCGGAGTGGAAGCGCTGCACGTGCCGGTCATGCTACGCGAGACTCTCGAGTACCTCGCGCCGCCCGCGGAGGGCTGCCTCATGATCGACGCGACCCAGGGCTTGGCCGGCCATTCGCTGGCCTTCCTGGAGCGCTATCCGAGCCTGCGGGTCTTGGGCGTCGACGCCGACCCCGAGATGCAGGCCATGGCCAAGGAGCGGCTCAAGCCCTACGAGGGGCGGACCAGCTTCTACGCCGGTTTTTTTGACGAGTTTTTTAAGGATTTCCGGGGCGATGAGGAGCGCCCGGGCTTGATCCTCTTCGATTTCGGCGTCTCTATGTACCATTTTCGCGAGGCGAGGCGGGGATTCAGCCTCCAGGCCGACGAGGCCCTGGATATGCGCTTGAATCCTTTAACTGGGAGGACCGCTTCAGATCTCGTGAACGATTTGGAACCGAGGGAACTGGCCAAGATCTTAGGGGACTACGGGGAGGAGCCGTTCGCGCGCGCCATAGCCGAGGCTATAGTACGCGAGCGCAAGGCGGCCCGCATCGATTCAGCCAAGCGGCTGGCCGAGATCATACGCTCGGCCGTGCCGCCGAAGCTGCGCTACGGTCGGATCCATCCGGCCACGCGCAGCTTCCAGGCGCTGCGCATCGCGGTGAACGACGAGCTCGGGCGTATAGCCCGTGCCTTGGAGCTCGCCGTGGACTGCCTGGCGCCGGGCGGGATCCTGGGGGCCATCAGCTTCCATTCCCTCGAAGACCGCATCGTGAAGCTCGCCTTTAAGGAGCGGGCCGTGCGCGTGCCGCGCGACAAGTATAGGAAGGAAGAAGCCGTGCCGATACCTTTAAGCGAGGGGAAGCGCGGCGTCATCGTCCTAACTAAGCGCCCGGTGGAGCCGGCCGAGGACGAGGTCGCGGAGAATCCCGCCTCGCGGAGCGCCAAGTTCCGCGCGGTACGGGCCGCCGATTAACGCCCGACGTCCGGAAGGTGAACCGATGAAGCGCTTCGTAGCCCTGTGCATGCTCCTCTCCATCCCCCTCGTCCTGATCCTGGCCGTGGCCCAGAGCGGGCGCTATCAAGCCGTCGCGGCGGAGATACGCGCCCTGGAGGCCGACCAGGCTCGATGGATCGAGGAGAACCGGAAACTCCTTGCGAACATAGCCGTGGCAGGCGCCCGCCGACAGGTGGACGGCGCCATGGCCGAGGCCGAGGGCTACCGAAGGGTAGGCCCGGACTCGACTTTGCATATCCTGGTTCAGCCGGGAGGGGAGAGACTGGATGCCGGACAAGGCGGGGGGCTGTAGCCTACCCTGGTTCGCCGAACGCGCGGGGGCGCGTCTCTATAACTACTCCGAAGGGGCCGCGGTCGCGGCCTTCGAGCGCGTCGAGACCGACTCGCGGGCCGTAGGCCCGGGAGCGCTTTTCGTCGCCCTGCGGGGGGAGCGCGCCGACGGACACGACTACCTGGCCCAGGTTCAGGCGGCCGGCGCCGCCGCCGCGCTGGTGTCCGAGGCTTGGTACGCCTCCGCCGGCGAGGCCGCCTGCCTCCGCCTGCCCCTCGTCGTCGCCCCCGATCCCTTGGCCGCCCTACAGCGCGCCGCCGCCGCCTGGCGCGCGAGCCTGCCCGGCATAGCCCGCATCGGCATCACCGGCTCCTCGGGCAAGACCACGGTCAAGGAAATGTGCGCCGCCATCCTGTCCCGCGTGATGCGCACGGTAAAGAACCCGGGGAACTTGAATTCCGAGATCGGCCTTCCGGCCTCGATCTTCCTTATGAGGCCGGAGCACGAGCTGGCCGTCTTCGAGCTCGGCATCAACCGCCAGGGCGAGATGGATATCCTGGCCGAGATCTTCGCGCCCGACTGCGCCCTTATCACCGGCATCGGGACCGCCCATATCGGGCTCCTGGGCGGCAGCCGCCTGGGCATAGCGTCCGAGAAGAAGCGCATAGCCTCGCGCTTCACCGGCGTGCAGACCTTGATCGTGCGCGAGGACGACGAGTTTAAGGATTTCCTTATGTCGGACCTGGCTGGACGCGCGCTCGGCTACGGGCCGCGCTCCATGCCCCTGTTCGAAGGCGCGCGCGGCCTGGGCCTGGCCGGCTGGAGCCTGCGCTACGGCGGGCTCGAGTGCCGCTTGGCCCTGCCGGGCGCGCATAACCTGATGAACGCCTTGGCTGCCATCCGGGCCGCCGAGCTCTACGGCGCCGGCCCCGAGGCGGTCCGCGACGGCTTGGCCGAGCTTGCGGCCCTGTCCGGCCGCTCCCAGGTGCTGCCCGGCCCGGTGACGATCGTCAACGACTCCTACAACGCCAACGCCGAGAGCGCCGTCGCGGCCCTCGAGTTCTGCGACGAGGCCGAGCACGCCGGCAGGCGCGTCTACGTCCTGGGCTCCATGAAGGAGCTCGGCGACCACGGCCCCGAGGCCCATCGCCTGGTCGGCCGCCGGGCCGCCCGCTCCAAGGCGGCCGCCGTATTTTTCTTCGGCCAGGAGGCCCAGGACGGCTACCGCGCGGCCGCCGAAGCGATCGCGGAGGCCGGCGCCGGCCCCGCGATCTACCATTTCGTCGACTACGGCGAGCTCGAGGCGGCCGTCGTCGCCGCCCTACGGCCCGGCGACGCGGCGCTCCTCAAGGCCAGCCGCTCCATGGCCTTGGAGCGGCTGATCGAACCCATACGCAAGATCGGAGGCGGCGATGCTTCTTGAATGGCTCTATCCCTTGGTACGATACTTCACGCCGCTCAACGTCTTCCGCTACCTCACCTTCCGTTCGGCCTACGCGGCGGTCAGCGCCCTGCTTATCGCCTTCATCTTCGGGCCGGCCATCATCGAGCGCCTGCGCCGCGTGAAATTCGGCCAGTCGATCCGCGCGGACGGCCCGGAGAGCCACCTCGTCAAGACCGGTACGCCGACCATGGGCGGGCTCCTCATGCTCGCCGCGGCCGCGGCGGCCACGCTCCTGTGGGTGGACCTGGATAACCGCTACGTCTGGGTGGCCTTAGGCGGCATGGCGGGCCTGGGGCTCGTGGGCTTCATGGACGACTACTTAAAGATCAAGAAGAAGAACTCCGACGGGCTCTCGGCTAAGGCCAAGCTCATCGGCCAGTTCGCGGTGGCCTTGGCCGTGGTCTTGGCGCTTTACTTCGACCGCAGCCCCGACACCACCAAGCTCTACCTGCCCTTCTTCAAGAACCCGGTGGCGGACCTGGGGGCGCTCTGGATACCGCTGGCGGTAGTCTACATCGTCGGCTGGTCCAACGCGGTCAACTTGACCGACGGCCTGGACGGGCTGGCCACCGGCCTGGTCATCATGGCGGTCATCGCCTTGGGCATCATCACCTACCTCTCGGGCCGCGCCGATTGGTCCGAATACCTGGGCATCCCCTTCGTCCGCGGCTCGGGCGAGCTTACGGTCTTCGTGCTGGCCATCCTAGGCGCCTGCGTGGGCTTCCTCTGGTTCAATGCCCACCCGGCGGAGGTCTTCATGGGCGACGTAGGCTCCTTGAGCCTCGGCGGCGTGCTGGCCATCCTGGCGCTGGTGGTCAAGAAGGAAGTCCTCCTCTTCATCATAGGCGGCGTCTTCATCCTCGAGGAGCTGTCCGTCGTGATGCAGGTCCTGTATTTCAAGGCGACCAAGGGCAAGCGGATCTTCCGCATGGCCCCGCTGCACCATCATTTCGAACTGTCCGGCTGGAAGGAGACCAAGGTGGTCATGCGCTTCTGGATACTCGGCGGGCTCTTCGCCATCGTCGCGCTCTCTACGCTAAAGATTCAGTAGGGCGATAGATGGGCGACGCATTCCGCATGGAGCGGCCCCTGGGCCGCGGGCAGCTCGATTCCTCCCTCGTAGCCGCCCTGGCGCTCATGGCCGGGATCGGCCTGGCCGCCCTCTATACGGCTTCCTACGGCTACGCCATGGCCCTGGGCCGCGCGCCGGCTTACTTCATGCTCAGGCAGGCCCTTTGGCTCCTGCCCTCGGCGCTCGCCTTCCTGGCCTGCGCCTACCTCCCGCTCGACTTCTGGCGCGGGAAGGCCGGCGCGCTCGTGCTCGTCGGCCTGGCCCTCCTCGCCCTGCCTTTCGCGCCCGGTCTCGGCATCACCAAGAACGGCGCGTCGCGCTGGTTCGGCTTCGCCGGGCTCTCGTTCCAGCCCTCCGAATTCATGAAGCCGATACTCGTGCTCTACCTGGCGCACATCCTGACCAAGAAGGGCGAGCGCCTGCGCGAGTTCACCGGCGGGCTCCTTCCGCCTCTCTTGGTGATAGGCGCCGGGGCCGTCCTGATCCTCCTGCAGAACGATTTCTCGAGCGCCGTCCTGCTCGCCGCCATTGCCCTCGTCATGCTCTGGGTATCCGGCGCGCCCATAGCCTTCTTCGCCGCGGCGGCCAGCGTGGGCCTGCCCCTGGCCGCCCTGAGCGTGCTGACGAGCGACTATCGCTTGAAACGGGTCATCGGTTTCCTGGCGCCGCGCTTCGATCCCGCGGACCTGTCCTATCAGGTGAACGGCTCGCTCAAGGCCATTCAGGCGGGCGGACTCTGGGGCAAGGGGCTGGGCCAGGGCGCTTTAAAGCTCCGGAGCATCCCGCTCGTACAATCCGACTTCGTGCTGGCCGCCTGGGCCGAAGAGACGGGTTTCTTCGGCGTGCTGGCGTTGATCGGGCTCTGGGCCTTCATCTTGTTCCGCGGCTTCGTCGCGGCGCTACGCGTCGAAGACGATTTCGCCCGGCGCCTGGGCTTCGGCATGGGGTTTTATCTAGGCCTGCAAACCTTAGTAAACGTGCTCGTGTCCGTCGGGGCGCTCCCGGCGACCGGTATTCCGCTGCCCTTCTTTTCGTCTGGCGGCTCGTCGCTCCTGTCCGCGTCCGCGGCCGCCGGCTTCATGGCGGCCGTGAGCCGCCTGCCCGGTCCGTCCGGCCGCGCCAAGGAGGCCGCCGATGTATGAACGGGCCGCGGCCGAGCGCGATTACGCCTGGGCGGGTCCCGCGCCTCGCGACGCGCGGCGCGAGTCGCCCTACGGCGAGCCCGAGCGTGCCCGCGGGGACGCGGCGCGCCGCGCGCCCGATCGCCGATCCGGCGAGCGCCTATCAGGCGATCGGCCGGCCGGCGGGCGCCGGGCCGCCGCGTTCGCCGCGCTGGCCGCCTTCGTCCTCGTCTCGGTAGGCCTCGGCCTCGCCGCGGCCTCGCCCCTCGCGGACGTCCGTTCCGTCGATATCCGCGGCGCCTCCAGCCTGAGCCGCGCCGAGCTCCTATCCTTGGCGGGCATAGGGGAGGCCACCAACTGGTTCGCCTTCGACCCCGCGTCGGCGGCCGAGCGCTTGGCGGGCCATCCGCGGATCGCCGCGGCGAGCGTACGGAAGGCCTTCCTGGGCGCGATCGCCATCGAGCTCGCGGAGCGCGAGGCGGCGGCGCTCATCTACGCGCGCGGCGCCTCCGGCCGCCAGGAAGCCCATTGCGTCGACGCGGAGGGCGTGGTCTTCGCGCCGCTCTCGGCCCGGCCGGCGGCGCGCGAGCTCCCGGTCCTTTCGGGCATCGAGATCCGCGGCCTGCGCTACGGCATGCGCCTGGGCGACGGCATGAAGCCGCTCCTGGCCTCGTTGGCCGCGTTGGCATCGGCCTCCCCCGAGCTCCTCAAGGCCGTGTCCGAGATCCGGCTCGTCGCCAAGGACGGCTCGCCGGCCGAGGCCCTCCTGTATCCGGCGAACTATCGGGTGCCGGTCCGCATCAAGCCGGCGCTGAGCGCGGAGCTGTTGAAGACCATGTTGCTCGTGATGGACGTCATGTACGCCGGCGGGATCGCGCCGAGCGTAGCCGAGCTGGACCTGAGGTCCGACGTGTACGTGTATAAGTTAAAGGAGGCCGTCTCTGGGTGACAATCTGATAGTCGGTCTGGATATAGGGACCTCGAAGACCTGCGCCGTGATCGGCGAGTACAACGAGAGCGGCGTCCTCGAGATCGTGGGGCTCGGCCAGGCGCCGAGCACCGGCCTGCGCAAGGGCGTGGTGGTCAATATCGAGGCGACGCTCCAGTCCCTGACCAGGGCGGTCGAGGCCGCCGAGCTCATGTCGGGCCGCGAGGTCCGCGACTGCTTCGTAGGCGTCGCCGGCGCCAACGTGGAGGGCATCAACTCCCGCGGCGTGGTGGCGGTCGCGGGCAAGGGGCGGGAGATCTGCCAGGACGACGTGGACCGCGTGATCGAGGCCGCCCGCGCCGTCGTGATCCCGATGGACCGCGAGGTGCTGCACGTGATACCGCAGACCTTCATCGTGGACGACCAGAAGGGCATTCGGAACCCCCTGGACATGATCGGCGTCCGCCTCGAGGCCGAGGTGCATATCATCACCGGCTCGGTGACCAGCGCGCAGAACCTGGTGCGCTGCGTGAACCGCGCCGGCTTCAAGGCCTCGGGCCTAGTGCTGCAGAGCCTGGCCGCCGCGCGGGCGGTGCTCTCGGCCGACGAGAAGGAGCTCGGCTGCCTGCTCGTGGACTTAGGCGGCGGCACCACCGACGTCCTGGTGTACGCCGACGGCGCGCCGTATTTCAGCGCCTCGGTGGGCGTGGGCGGGGCGCAGGTGACCAACGACCTCTCCATCATCCTGAACGTGCCCATGGACGCGGCCGAGCGCATCAAGCGGGAGTCGGGTTCGTGCTACGTAGACCAGGTCGAGGTCGACGACTACGTCATCGTGCCGGGCGTCGGCGGCCGTGCGCCGCAGGAGCTGCCGCGGGCCAAGGTGGCCGGCGTCATACAGCCGCGCATGGACGAGATCTTCCGCCTGGTGCGCGAGCGCGTCGAGCAGATGGGCCATTGGCGCGTCATCAAGGGCGGGGTGGTGCTTACCGGCGGCGGGGCCCTGATGCCCGGCGCCGCCGACCTGGCCAACGAAGTCTTCGGCCTGCCGGTGCGCATCGGCGCCCCGTCCATCCTAGGGGGGCTGGCCGAGGACTACCGCAGCCCGCTCTTCGCCACGGCCGTGGGCCTCGTGCAGCTGGGCGCCGAGCGCCTCGGCCCGCCGCCGCCCGAGTCGCGTTCCAGGCAGCCCGAGCGCGCCAAGGCCAAGCCCAAGGGGCCGGGCCTGGGCTCCAAGCTCAAGGATTGGCTCGGCGAGTTCTTTTAATATCGCGGCGCGCCGCTCGTAGGCGCCGATTCCGAGCCCCGGGCCGCTGACACGGCGCGGGGCGGCATTTCTGAAACGGGAGCAAGGGGAGGGGAGCATGACATTACGTTTGGTGAACGAGGAATCGCAGGGCGATCAACGCCCGGGCGACGCTAAGCAGGGGGCGCGGCGCCTAAGCTCGTACGAGGCGGCCGGGTTCGATCCGTCGCTGTTCGACGCCCGCGGCTACGAGGAGGCGCATAACGCCACCGTGATCAAGGTGATCGGGGCGGGCGGCGGCGGCTCCAACGCGGTCAACCGCATGATCCAGGAGGGGCTAAAGCACGTCGAGTTCATCATCGCGAACACCGACCTGCAGGCCCTCGGGCGCTCCGGCGCCGGGCGCAAGCTCGGGCTCGGGGCCAAGGTTACCCACGGCCTGGGCGCCGGCGGTAACCCGGAGATCGGCGAGAAGGCCGCCATGGAGGACCGCGAGGCCATCGCCGACGTCCTGCGCGGCGCCGACATGGTCTTCATCACCGCGGGCATGGGCGGCGGTACCGGCACCGGCTCGGCGCCCGTCATCGCGCAGGTGGCCAAGGAGCTCGGCGCCCTGACCGTGGCGGTAGTGACCAAGCCCTTCTCCTTCGAGGGCAAGGTCAAGATGCGCCTGGCCGAGGAGGGCATCGAGAAGCTCCGCCAGGCCGTCGACACCCTCATCGTCATTCCCAACCAGCACCTGATGAAGATCGTGGAGAAGCGCACGCCCATCCGCGAGGCCTTTATGTTGGCCGACGACGTCCTGCGCCAGGGCGTCCAGGGCATATCCGACCTCATCACCGTGCCCGGCGAGATCAACATCGACTTCGCCGACGTGAGCACGGTCATGCGCGGCAAGGGCGACGCCATCATGGGCGTGGGCCGGGCGAGCGGCGACAACCGCGCCGTAGAGGCCGCGGAGAAGGCCATAGCCAACCCGCTCCTGGAGGATGCGCGCATAGAAGGCGCCAAGAACGTCCTGGTGAACGTCACCGGCGGCGACAACTTCACGCTCTCGGAATACGAGGAGATCGTCTCCATCGTCACGGCGAGCGCCGACCCGGAGGCCATGGTCATAGCCGGCCTCGTGGAGAATCCCGACGCGGGCGACGAGGTGAGCGTGACCGTCATAGCCACCGACTTCATGCGCTCCATCCGGCCGAGCGCCCCGGGCCCCGCCCTGCATAAGGAGGCGGCCAAGAATTTGGACGAGTACATTTCGAGCGACGAGTGGCGGAGCATCGTGGAGCCGCGCCTAGGCGCCTCCGCGGCCTCCGGCAAGGGCTATCTCCTGGGCCGCAACGACGCGGACGAGCTCGACATCCCCACGGTGCTCCGCGGCCGGCGCTACGCCGGGCAGGGGAACGAGGCCTAAGCCCGTGCCTAGGAGCCTGGTCGACCGATACGGCGCGTGGCTGCTCGCCGCGCGCAGACGCTCCCCCCTTACCCTGGACGCGTACCTGCGCGAGGCCCGGGCCTTGGAGGCCTGGCTCGCCGGACGCGAATCCTCCCTGGAGAAGGTCGGTCAATCGGAGCTCCTCGAGTACCTGGTATACAGGCGATCGTCGGGCGTGGGCGCCAGGACCCTGGCGCGCATCGTCTCGGGCCTGCGCGGCCTGTTCAAGTTCATGCGCCTCGAGGGCCTGCGCGGCGACGACCCGACCGAGCTCCTGGAGTCGCCCAGGCAAGAGCGCGCGCTCCCCGGCGTGCTCCGCCCCGAGGAGGTGAACAGCTTCCTCGACGCCATCGACGATTCCACGCCCGGCGGCCTCCGCGACCGCGCGCTCTTCGAGCTCATCTACTCCTGCGGCCTACGCATATCGGAGGCGGCCTCGCTCAGCTTCGATATGCTGTACCTAGACGAACGGATCATCCGCGTGACCGGCAAGCGCCGTAAGGAGCGCATCGTGCCCTTCGGCGAGGACGCCGCCGCCTGGCTCGTCCGTTACCTGGACGAAGGCCGGCCCCTTTTAGAGAAGAGGCTACGCAGCGACCGCGTCTTCCTGAACCGCTCAGGCAAGGGCATCTCGCGCAAGGGCGTCTGGAAGCGCTTCGACGAGCTCCGAACCGCCAGCGGGGTCGTCGGCAAGCCGCACACCCTGCGCCACTCGTTCGCGACGCATCTCCTGGCCGGCGGCGCCGACCTGCGCACGGTGCAGGAGCTCTTAGGCCACGCCGACATCGCGACGACGCAGATCTATACGCACGTAGACGCCGAGGCGCTGCGCAAGACCCACGCCGAATTCTTCCCCCGGCGGGGCGCAAGCGGGCGCGCGGACGACGGCGTACTTCCGGAAGGAGGCCAGCGGTGAACGAGATTAACAAAGCCGGGCGCGCGCGCCGCGCGCTGCGGGTCGGCCTGGGCTTGGCCCTCGCGGCCCTCGTCGTCCCCCTCGCCGTCGGCTCATGCTCCGGGCGGGACGATAAGAATTTCTTAGAGCGCATCTTCGACCTGGAGTCGCGCGCGTCCAAGAACGCCCCGCCCTCCAGCGTAGAGGAGCTCAAGGAGGCCATAGCCGAGTACCGCGGCGAGGTAGAGAAGACGGTCGCCGCCATGGAGCGCGAGGGGAATTACTGGCGGCTCCTGGCGGTACGCCTGATGGAGCGCGGCCTCTACGGCGAGGCCTACGACGCGGCGATTAGGGCGCTGCGCTTCGACCCGCAGAATTCCGGCCTCTACTACGTCGCCGGCGTCTCGGCGGCCTTCCTCTCCAAGACCGCCGCGGCGGAGCCCGGCGGCGGCGCGGCTACGCGGGAGGCCTGGCTGCGCGCCGCCGAGGGGGCCTATCAGCGTTCGCTCGAGTTCAACGATCGCAATACCAGGACCCTCTACGCCTTAGCCGTGCTCTATTCCTTCGAGCTGGAGGACTACGACGCCGCCGTCTCGGCCGTCGAGCGCTTCCTGGCCATCAATACCCGCGACGCGGACGGCTTCCTACTCCTGGGCCGCTCGCTCTACGGCGCGGGCCGGGCGGAGGAGGCGATAGCCGCCTTCGACCGCGTCATCGAATTCAGCGCGGTGGAGGAGAAGCGGCGGCAGGCGGCCGATAACAAGAAGCGCATCCTGGACGAGCTCTATGGCGGTTGAACGGGATAGGCTGCGGCTCCTGGCCCTGGCCCGCTCGCCCTTCCTTTCGGCCCGGGAACGCATCCTGGTGGCCGGCGCTAGCGACGCGCCCCTGCGCGAGCTTGAGCTCGGCGACCTGGAGGCCATCGCGGGGCGGCGGCTGCGCGACGCCCGCTGGGATCCGGCCGAGCTCGAGCGCGAGGCCGAGCGCGATAGCCGTTGGATGGAGCGGGCCGGCGTAAGGGCGGTCTCCTACTTCGACGAGGCCTATCCGCCCCTCCTGCGGGAGACCGCGCGCCCGCCGTTCATGCTCTATGCGCGCGGCCGGCTGCCCGATCCCGAGCGCCCGGCCCTGGCGGTCGTGGGTACGCGCTATCCGACCGGTCGCGGGCTGTCGGTCGCGGCGGCCATAGCCTGCGAGGCGGCGCGGGGCGGCGTGCCCGTCGTATCCGGCCTGGCCCGCGGCGTAGACGGGGCCGCCCATCGCGGCGCCCTGGCCGGGGCGGGCCCGACCTTCGCGGTCTTGGGCCGCGGCATAGACGGGGTGTATCCGCCCTCCCACCGCGAGCTGGCGGGGAGGATACTGGACGCCGGCGGCGGTTTGGTATCCGAATATCCGCCGGGGATAGGTCCGACCCGCTGGACCTTCCCCGAGCGTAACCGCATAATCGCCGGCCTATGCCGGGCGGCCCTCGTCGTCGAGGCCCCGACGGGCTCCGGCGCCCTGATCACGGCCGGCTTCGCCTTAGAGGAGGGCCGGGACGTCTACGTCGCGGCCGCCTGCCTGGGCGGGCCGCGCTCGACCGGGGCCGACGCGTTGGCGGCCGACGGCGCGCGCGCCGTGGCGAGCTTCGACGAGATCTTCGCCGACTGGGCCGGCTTATGCCGCCCGGCGGCCTATACCGGACAAGGAGTCTAATGCTTATGGCTGGCGATACCGATTTACGAACCACCGACGGCGGCCTGGCCGCGGATAACGGCCCTTCCAAGAAGAAGGCCGGCGCGGGCGCCCGCGGCGCGGCCGCCGCGAAGAAATCCGCCTCGGCGGCCAAGAAGTCGGCGGGCGGCAAGGCCGGCGCCAAGGCGGGCGGCAAGGCGGCCGCCGCCAAGGCCGCCGCCAAGCCGACCCTGGTGATCGTCGAGTCCCCGGCCAAGGCCAAGACCATCGAGAAGTACCTGGGCGGCAAGTACGTGGTGCTCGCCTCCATGGGCCACCTCATCGACCTGCCCAAGTCCAGGATGGGCGTAGACGTCGACCATGACTTCGCGCCCGAGTACCTGACCATACGCGGCAAGGCCAAGCTCCTAAAAGAGCTGGAGAAGAACGCCAAGAAAGCCGGCCGCGTCCTCCTGGCTTCCGATAATGACCGCGAAGGCGAGGCCATCGCCTACCATATCCGGAACGCGCTCGGCGCCAAGATCGACGGCCTGGAGATCAAGCGCATCGTCTTTAACGAGATCACGCCCCAGGCCATACGCGACGCGGTCAAGGATCCGCACGAGCTGGACGAGGACAAGGTGAACGCCCAGAAGGCCCGCCGCGTCCTGGACCGGGTCGTGGGCTACAGCCTATCGCCCCTCTTATGGAAGAAGGTAAAGAACGGCCTCTCGGCCGGCCGCGTCCAGTCGGTCGCCCTACGCCTGATCTGCGAGCGCGAGCGCGAGGTGGAGTCCTTCATCCCCGAGGAGTATTGGACCCTCGAAGCGGACTTCAAGAAGGGGCGCTACGCGTTCTCCGGCGAGCTCGTCTCGCTCAAGGGCGAGAAGGCGGAGCTTAAGAGCGAGGCCGAAGTCCAGGCCGCGGTGGCCGCCATAGGCGACGCGCCCTGCGCCGTGGCGGACATCCGGGAGACCGAGCGCCTGCAGCGTCCCAAGCCCCCGTTCACCACGAGCAAGCTGCAGCAGACCGCCGCCAACCGCCTGGGCTTCACCAGCAAGAAGACCATGCAGATAGCCCAGCAGCTCTACGAGGGCGTGAACATCGGCTCGACCCGCATAGGCCTCATCAGCTACATGCGTACCGACTCGGTACGCATCTCCGACCTGGCGCTCGGCGAGCTACGCGAGTACATCGGGGAGCATTTCCCCGCCGAGCTGCCGGCCGAGCCGGTCGCCTACGCCAGCGACAAGAAGGCCCAGGACGCCCACGAGGCCATCCGGCCGACCATGGTCTCCTATACGCCCGACGCGGTGAAGGAGTACCTGAACAAGGACCAGCAGAAGCTCTACGGCATCATCTGGGAGCGCTTCGTGGCCAGCCAGATGAACCCCGCCCGCATCCGCTCGAGCGCCATGGACGTCGCCGCCGGCGACGCTATCTTCAGGGTAAACGCCTCGCGGGTGATCGAGAAGGGTTTCTACAAGGTCATTAAGCTCCTGGCCAGTAAAGAGGACAAGGATACGCTCCTGCCCGAGCTTAAGGTCGGCGAGGAGCTCAAGCTCGAGGGCTACCGCCCCGAGCAGCACTTTACCCAGGGCCCCGCCCGCTTTACCGACGCGTCCATCATCAAGGTCCTGGAGGAGAAGGGCATAGGACGGCCTTCGACCTACGCGCCCATCATCTCGGTGCTCCTGGAGCGCTACTACGTGACGCGCGAGAACCGCCAGCTCGTCCCCACGACCCTGGGGCGCATGATCAACGACATCCTGGTAGGCTCCTTCCCGGACGTGGTGGACGCGGGCTTTACCGCCGGCATGGAGAGCATGCTCGACGAGGTGGAGGAGTCCAAGCGCGATTGGGTGGCGGCCTTAAAGGAGTTCTACGCGCCCTTCAAGGGCCGGGTCGACGGCATCATGGAGACCCTCCAGAGCCTCCGCGGCAGCCTGGACGAGGCCACCGACGAGGTCTGCGAGAAGTGCGGACGCCCCATGGTCAAGAAGCTCGGCCGCTTCGGCTTCTTCCTGGCCTGCACCGGCTTCCCCGAGTGCCGCAGCACCCGGAGCATCCCCCTGGCGCGCTGCCCCCGCCCCGATTGCGACGGCGAGATCGTGGCGCGGCGCAAGGCCACCGGCCGCGGGCGCGAGTTCTACGGCTGCTCCAAGTACCCCGCCTGCGACTTCATCACCTACTATAAGCCGACCAATAGCTACTGCCCCAAGTGCGGCTGGTTCCTCGTGGAGCGCTTCGACAAGAAGAAGGGCTCGTATAAAGCCTGCATCAACCCGGGTTGCGACTACCTCCATAGCCAGGACGACGAGCATGCCGAATCCGATTGAGGCCTACCTGGGCTACCTGGAGTCCGTGCGCTCGCTCTCGGCGCGGACCGTGCGCTCGTACCGCGAGGACCTCTCGCTCTACGCCGCGTCCTTAGCCCAGGAGGGCGTCGCGACTAAGGAGGCCGGCCGCGCGGACGTGCAGGCCTTCGTCGCCTCGATGGCCCGCTCGGGCTACGCCTCATCCTCGATCAACCGGGCGCTCTCGGCGGTCAAGGGGCTCTATCGCTACCTCATGCGCTACGAGGGCCTGGCCGCCAATCCCGCGCGCGACGTAGAGGCCCTGGCCCTACCGCGGCGCTTGCCAAGCTTCCTCTTCGAGGACGAGATGGCCGAATTCCTGTCCGGCATCGAGGGCGAGGGCTTCAAGGCCGCGCGCGACCGGGCGCTCTTCGAGACGCTCTACGCCACCGGCTGCCGGCTCTCCGAGCTGGCCGGCCTTACCCTGGCCGCGTTGGACCTGGCCGGCGGCAAGGCGCGCGTGTTCGGCAAGGGCGCCAAGGAGCGCGTCGTCTTCCTCTCGGACGCGGCGCGGCGGGCCCTGGCCGCCTGGCTGCCGTACCGCGCGGCCGCGGCCCGGCGCTCCGGCGCGGCCGCGGGCGACTGGCTGTTCCTGAACGCCCGCGGCGGGCGATTGGGCGAGCGCGGCATAGCCTGGCTCCTCGAGGGCTACGCCGCCGGCCGCGGCCCCGCGCGGCGCCTTCACCCCCACGCCTTCAGGCACTCCTTCGCCACGCACCTGGTCGGCCGCGGCGCCGACATACGGAGCGTCCAGGCCATGCTCGGCCACGAGAGCGTCTCTACCACCCAAGTCTACACGCACGTCGACATAGAACGGCTGCGCTCGGTCTACGAGCGGGCCCACCCGCACGCCGCCCGGCGAGGGCCGGGGGCGACGCCCAAGGAGGACGCTTCATGAGGATACGATCGACTACGATAGTCGCCGTCAAGAAGGACGGCGCCATAGCCATGGCCGGCGACGGCCAGGTGACCATGGGCAACACCGTCATGAAGAGCAACGCCCGCAAGGTACGCAGGATACACGACGGGAAGGTGCTCGCCGGCTTCGCCGGCGCCACCGCCGACGCCTTCACCCTGCTCGAGCATTTCGAGGCCAAGCTCAAGGAATACGGCGGCGACCTGACGCGCTCGGCGGTGGAGCTGGCCAAGGATTGGCGCACCGACAAGCTCCTACGGCGCCTGGAGGCCATGCTCATCGTCGCCGACAAAGAGAAGATCCTCCTGCTCAGCGGTACGGGCGACGTCATCGAGCCGGCCGAGGACGTCATCGCCATCGGCTCGGGCGGGCCCTACGCCTACGCGGCCGCCTTGGCCTACCTGGACGCGGACGCCCACGGCGGAAAGAAGGCCCATCTGTCGGCCGCCGAGGTGGCCAAGCGCAGCCTGGCCATAGCCGCCGGCATCTGCATCTACACCAACGAGCGCGTCATGGTGGAGGAGCTGTCGTGAACGAGGATTTCGAGCTCTTCACCCCGCGCCGCATCGTCGAGGAGCTGGACCGCCATATCGTCGGCCAGCTCAAGGCCAAGCGCGCGGTGGCCATAGCCCTGCGCAACCGCCTGCGCCGCAAGCTCCTGCCCGAGGCCCAGCGCGACGAGATCGCGCCTAAGAACATCCTCATGATAGGCCCCACGGGCGTGGGCAAGACCGAGATAGCCCGGCGCTTGGCCAAGCTCTGCGGGGCGCCCTTCGTCAAGGTGGAGGCGACCAAGTACACCGAGGTCGGCTACGTCGGCCGCGACGTGGAGTCCATGATACGGGACCTTATGGCCGCCGGCTATCGTATGGTGCTGGAGGAGCTGGCCCAGTCGGTCAAGGACGACGCCGAGCGCCGCGTCGAGGAGCGGCTCCTGGACCTCCTCTTGCCCGGCATCCATCCCGCCGGCGAGGCGGGCGCCGCGGCGGCCGACGGCCCGTCCGGCGAGGCCGGCCTCGTCGTGCCGCCGCCCATGCCCGGCGCCGCGGGCGAGACCCGCGAGCGCTTCAGGTCCATGCTCCGCGAAGGTAAGCTCGAGGAGCGCGAGGTCGAGGTGCAGGTCAACGCCCAGGCCGGCCCGGCCATCGAGATCTTCGCCGGCCAGCAGATGGAGGAGCTGGAGAACGCCTTCTCCGGCCTAGCCGGCCTCTTCGGCGGCAAGAAGAAGAAGCGCCTGGCGCGGATCAAGGACGCCAGGCGCATACTCCTGGAGGAGGAGTCCGAGCGCCTCGTGGACAAGGACAAGGCTATGGCCCTGGCCCGCGAGCGCGTGGAGCAGTCCGGCATCGTCTTCATCGACGAGATCGACAAGATCGCCACCCGCGAGGGCAAGGCCGGCGGCGTCGACGTCTCGCGCGAGGGCGTGCAGCGCGACATCCTGCCCATCGTCGAGGGCAGCAAGGTGAGCACCAAGTACGGCGTCGTGGACACCACCCACGTCCTGTTCATCGCCGCCGGCGCCTTCAACGTCTCCAAGCCCACGGACCTGATACCCGAGCTGCAGGGCCGCTTCCCCATCCGGGTGGAGCTGGAGGCCCTGTCGGCGGCCGACTTCAAGCGCATCCTGACCGAGCCGGAGAACGCGCTCATCAAGCAGTATATCCAGCTCCTGGGGACCGAGGGCGTCGAGCTCTCATTCGACGACGAGGCGGTCGGCCGCCTGGCCTCCATCGCGGAGAAGGCGAACGCGCGCACCGAGAACATCGGCGCCCGCCGCCTGCATACGGTCATGGAGCGCCTCCTAGAGGAGCTGTCCTTCGACGCGCCCGAGCGCCGCGGCGACGCCGTGGGCATCACGGCCGCCTTCGTGGAGGGGCGCTTCAAGGGCGTCTTCGAGACCGAGGACCTGGCTAAGTTCATCCTGTAAGGCGGCCGCGTAGGCGGCCGCGGCGAGCGCGGCTTAAGCCGGGGCTCAACCCGGGGCGCTCGCGGGCCGATATTTGAAGTTGAGGGCGTCCGCGGGGGGCCCTAAGGAGGATTGGATGTTCGAGAATACGTCGTTCGGCAGGTCGATCGGGCTCCTGGAGCGCGGCATGGACGTGTCGTCGCTCAGGCACTCGGTGATAGCCAACAATATCGCCAACGCCGACGTCCCGAATTTCAAGCGCTCCGAGATCAACTTCGAGTCGTTCTTAAAGCGCGCCATCGACAGCGAGGGCGCCCGGCCCCGCGTGGAGCTGCAGACCGCCGACCCGCGCCATCGCTCGAATTATCGCCCGGTCGATTGGCGCAGCGTCGAGCCCAGGCGGGTCCTCGACTACCTGTCGACCGAGAAGAACAACGGCAACAACGTCAACGCCGAGGAGGAGTTCAACCAGGCCCTCCTCAACCAGCTGCGCTATAGCCTGATGACCCAGGCGGCGGCGTACGAATTCAACCAGGTCAGCCAGGCGCTGAGGTAAGGAATAGGAGAGCGATATGGGCATGTTTACCGCGATCAATATCGCCAGCACCGGCATGACGGCCGAGCGCCTCAGGCAGGACGTCATAGCCGACAACATAGCCAACGCCCAGACGACCAGGACGCCCGAGGGCGGCGCCTTCAAGCGCTCCCGCGTGGTCCTGGAGCCCGTAGCCGAGACGCCGTACTTCAGGCTGCCCTTCCTACCGGACCGGTGGGACGGCGGGGCCGGGAACGGCGTGCGGGTCAGCGAGATCCAGAAAGACTCCAGCACGGCCCCTCGCTTCGTCTACGATCCGACCCATCCGGACGCCATCAAGACGGGGCCTATGAAGGACTACGTCGAGTACCCGAACGTCAACATCGTAACGGAAATGGTCGATCTCATCGCCGCCTCGCGGGCCTACGAAGCCAACGCGGCCATAGTCAACGGGGCCAAGGGCATGTTCATGAAGGCCCTCGAGATAGGTAGGTAAGCGCCATGGCCATCAGCTTCGGTTCGGTAGCTACGGGTTCCTTCTCCGCCAACGCCCTGGTCGAACGCTCGACCGCGGCGCGCAGCCTGGCCAAGCTCGCGCCGAGCGGGAGCCTGGCGACGGCCGGCATGGACGAGGCCGACGCGGCGGAGGCCTCGGGCGGCTTTCAGTCCGAGCTCCTCAAGGCCTTGGACGGGGTCAACCGGGACCAGCTGGACGCCTCGGGCGCCATCGAGACCTTCATGATCGACCCCGACGCCATCGAGGCCCACGACGTGACCGTCGCCATGGCCAAGGCCAATATGTCGCTCAATATTACGAGGACCGTCCTGGACCGCGTGGTGCGGGCCTGGAAAGATCTTATCAATACGCGCTAATGGGGGTAGGATAGCGCCCGCGAGGGCGTCCCTATCGTTCATTCTTCTGGGAGGGGGAATATGAACGAGTGGCTTAAGAAAACCATCGAACGCTTAAAGGGCCTCTGGTCGTCCTGGGGCCTGCCGCAGAAGCTGATCCTGATCGGCGTGGTCCTGGCCGCGGTCGTCGGCATCGTGCTCCTCTTCACGGTCTCGGGCGCGCCGACCCAGGTCAGGCTCATCAACACGCCCGTCCAGGACGCCGAGGAGCTCACCCGCATAACCAACCGCCTGGACTCCGAGGGCATCGAGTTTACGGTCGCCGAGGGCAACGTCATTTGGGTCAACGACCAGGCGACCCGCCAGCGGGCGGTCTCGCTCCTCATCCGCGAGGACCTCATCCCCAAGGGCGCCTCGCTCTGGGACGTCTTCATGATCGACCGCTTCACGGTCACCGACTTCGAGCGCAACGTGAACCTCCGCCGGGCCATTACCCAGGAGATTACCCGGCACATCGAGTCCATCGACGCCGTGGACAAGGCCAACGTCATCATCGAGCTCCCCGAGGACAAGCTCTTCGCCCAGGAGCAGAAGCCGGTAAGCGCCTCGGTCATCCTCTATCCGCGCCCGGGCTCCGACCTGACCACCAACCGCAAGCAGCTCGAGGGCATACAGCGGCTGATCAAGTTCGCCGTCGCCGGCCTCACGGACGAGAACATCGTCATCACCGACCAGAACGGCATCGTGCTCAACGATTTCGCGGGCCTGGCGGACCTCGACCGCCTGGAGCTCACCAAGCGCGAGCAGCAGCTTATCCAGCGCCAAGAGGCCTACTACCGCGCCCAGGTCCTGCAGGCCCTGCAGCAGATCTATACGCCCGACCGGGTCCGCGACCTCAACATCAAGATCGACATGGACATGAGCAAGAAGGCCGTGGAGACGGTGGAGCACTTCCCCTTCACCCTGAAGCCGGATAACCCGCTCACGCCCTACGACGACTCGGACATCAGGCCGAGCGTGCGCCTGTCTACCGAGCGCAAGACCTACGAATATCAAGGCACCGGCTTCAATCCCGAGGGGCCGGCGGGCATGGAGGGGCAGACGGCCCCGGCCTACAAGGACCTGCAGAACATGGTGGGTAGCGCCACCGAGACCTACGTCATCGAGAACGAGGCCTTGAACCGCCGCAATACTACCGAGGCTAGCTCGCCCAAGATGGATCGGGTCACCGTGTCGGTTAATATCGACGGCGTGTGGAAATGGAAGTATACTGACAAGGGTCAGCTCGAACTCAAGCCGGACGGCGGCATCGAGCGCGAGTACTTCGCCATACCGCAGGAGGAGCTGGACTCGGCCGCGGCGTTGATCAGGGACGCCATCGGCTACGACCGGGCCAGGGGCGATTCGGTTACCGTCAGGAACATCCAATTCGACCGCACGGTGCAGTTCCGCGCCGAGGACGAGGAGTACCTGCGGGCCCAGCAGGTGCGGCGCGTGGTGCTCTACTCGCTCATCGGCCTGGCCTTCCTCCTGGTGGCCTTCATCGCCTTCAGGCTGGTGTCCAGGGAGCTGGAGCGCCGGCGCCGCATCGCCGAGGAGAAGCGCGCCCTGGAGCAGCAGATGCTCCGGGAGAACGCGATCCGCCAGGCGGAGGAGCAGAATATCGAGGTGTCCATGTCCGTGGAGGAGCGCAAGCGCCTGGACCTGCAGGAGCACGCCATCAACATGGCCAAGGAGCATCCCGAGGACGTGGCTCAGCTGATACGTACCTGGCTCAGGGAGGAATAGCATATGGCCCAAGCCGCGCCCGCCAAGGGCAAGGCCGCCGGCGCCGGCGCGGCGCCGGCCGGCGGTAAGAAGCCCAAGAGCGCCAAGGATCTCAACGGCCGCCAGAAGGCCGCCATCTTCCTCATCACCCTCGGCTCGGAGATCTCCAGCGAGATCTTCAAGCACCTTCGCGAGGACGAGATCGAGACCCTGACCTTCGAGATCGCGCGGCTGGAGAACGTGGAGCCGGACCTCAAGGACTCCGTGCTCATGGAATTCCAAGAGCTCATGATGGCCAGCGAGTTCATCTCCTCGGGCGGCATAGACTACGCCCGGGAGCTCTTGGAGAAGTCCTTAGGCTCGCAGAAGGCCATCGACATCATCAACCGGCTTACGAGCAGCCTGCAGGTGAGGCCTTTCGACTTCATACGCAGGACCGACCCGGCCAACCTCCTCAACTTCATACAGACCGAGCATCCGCAGACCATAGCCCTGATCCTGGCCTACCTGGAGCCGAACAAGGCCAGCTACATCCTGACCAAGCTCCCAAAGGAGAACCAATCGGACGTGGCCAAGCGCATCGCCATGATGGACCGCACCTCGCCGGAGGTGCTGCGCGAGGTGGAGCGCGTGCTTGAGAAGAAGCTGTCCACCCTGTCCAGCGAGGACTACACGGCCGCCGGCGGCGTGGACGCCATCGTGGAGATCCTCAACCTGGCCGACCGCACCACGGAGAAGGGCATCCTCGAGGCCTTGGAGGAGGAGAATCCCGAGCTGGCCGAGGAGATCAAGAAGAAGATGTTCGTCTTCGAGGACATCGTCATGCTGGACAACCGCTCCATCCAGAAGGTCATCCGCGAGGTGGATACCCAGGACCTTACCCGCGCCCTCAAGGGCGTGGACACGGAGGTGCAGGAGAAGATCTTCCAGAACGTATCCAAGCGCGCCGCGCAGGCCCTCAAGGAAGATATGGAGTACATGGGCCCGGTCCGCATCAAGGACGTGGAGGAGGCCCAGCAGAAGATCGTGGCCGTCATCCGACACCTCGAAGATACGGGCGAGATCATCATCGCCCGCGGCGAAGACGATCAGCTCATTCAATAAGGAAGCGCCGCCATGGCAAAGACCGTATTCCGCCCCCAGGAGATCGTCCCCTTAGGCAGCGCCTTCCTGCTCGGCAACCCCGGGGCCAAGGCCGAGGCCGAGGAGCTCGAGGACGTCCCCCCCGTCCTGGAGTACCAAGGCCCCACCGCCGACGACCTGCGCCGCGAGGCCGAGCACTGGAAGGAGCGCTGGGAGCAGGAGAAGGAGGCCATGATAGCCGCGGCCAGGGCCGAGGCCCAGGATATCGTGGCCAAGGCCGAGGCGACCGCCTTCGAAGAGGTCAAGCGCAAGAACGACCAGGCCCTGAAGATACGCCGCGAGGCCGAGGACGCCGCCGAGCGCGCGCTCAAGGAGGCCGAGGCCAAGATCGGCGCCTTGGAGGCCCAGGCGCGCGCCCGCGTCGACGAGGTGACCAAGGAGGCCCATAAGAAGGGCTGGGACCAGGGCCGCGAGGACGGGTATAAAGAAGGCAAAAACGAAGTCGAGCGCCTGGTGAACCGCCTGCACGTCATCCTGGAACGCGCCATGGATAAGCGCGCCGAGATCCTGGAGCAGACCGAGGGGCAGGTGGTGGAGCTCGTGCTCCTGATCGCGCGCAAGGTGGTCAAGACCATCTCCGAGAACCAGAAGAACGTCGTCATATCGAACGTCGCCCAGGCGCTGCGCAAGCTCAAGACGCGCAGCGACGTCATCATCAAGGTCAACCTGGCCGACCTGCAGCTGGCTACCGAGCACGCGCGCGACTTCGTCGAGATGGCGGAGAACGCCAAGAACCTGACCGTGGTGGAGGACTCGTCCATAGACCGCGGCGGCTGCGTGATAGAGACCGATTTCGGCGAGATCGACGCCCGCATCCAGAGCCAGCTCCATGAGCTCGAGGAGAAGATCCTGGATATCTCGCCCATCAAGGCCCGCGGGAAGGCCCAGTAGCCATGGATCTCATCGGCAAGTACCTGGACGCGGTGGAGGCCGCCGACCCCATCAAGTACACCGGCCGCGTCACCAAGGTCCAAGGCCTCCTGGTCGAAAGCCGGGGCCCGCAGGCCGTGGTCGGCGAACTCTGCCAGATCCTTATACCGCGCCTGGGGAAGACCGCCTGGGCCGAGGTAGCGGGCCTGCACGGCGAGACGGTGCAGCTCATGGCCTATAGCCCGCTCGACGGGATCGAGGTGGGCTGTACGGTCATCGCCACCGGCGAGCTCTTAAAGATCCCCGTCTCCAAGAAGCTCCTGGGCCGTACCCTAGACGCCATGGGGCGGCCCATAGACGGCAAGGGCGACATAGCCAGCCCCGAGCAATACCCGGCCGTCGCCGCCCCGCCCGACGCCCTGGGACGCAAGCGCATCAAGACGCGCATGGTCACCGGCGTACGCTCGATAGACGGGTTCATCCCCGTGGGGCGCGGCCAGCGCCTGGGTATCTTCGCCGGCTCCGGGGTCGGCAAGTCTACGCTCCTGGGAATGATGGCGCGCAACACCAACGCCGACGTCAACGTCATCGCCCTGATAGGCGAGCGCGGCCGCGAGGTGCGCGACTTCGTCGAGAACGACCTGGGCGAGGAGGGCCTGAAGCGCTCGGTGGTGATCGTATCCACCTCCGACACGCCGCCCTTGGCGCGCCTGCGCGGCGCCTACGTGGCCACCGCGGTCGCGGAGTATTTCCGCGACCAGGGCCTAGACGTACTCCTGCTCTTCGACTCGGTCACCCGCTTCGCCCGCGCCCAGCGCGAGATAGGCCTTGCCATCGGCGAGCCGCCGGCCACCCGCGGCTACACGCCGAGCGTCTTCGATTCCATGCCCAAGCTCCTGGAGCGCTCGGGCAGCTCGGACAAGGGCTCCATCACCGGCATCTACACTATTTTAGTGGACGGCGACGATATGGACGAGCCGGTAGCCGATACCGTACGCGGCATCCTGGACGGGCACGTCGTTCTGTCGAGGAAGCTCGCCGAGCGCTATCAGTATCCGGCCGTAGACGTCCTTAAGTCCGTCTCGCGCCTTACCCAGGCCGTCACCGGCCCGGTGACGCAGAAGGCGATGGGCGCGGTGCGTAAGCTCATGGCGGCCTATGAGGAATCCGAGGACATGATAGCCATCGGCGCCTACGTGAAGGGCACGAAC
>ERZ1066115.145-NODE-145-length-24665-cov-14.794839_pt1 | contig 24665 bp, 17 predicted proteins | sample MGYA00382762_ERZ1066115 | MGnify/ENA primary metagenome ERZ1066115 (study PRJEB33369, sample SAMEA5778345) | biofilm metagenome | biome: Industrial cooling water; feature: Water cooling tower basin; material: Biofilm | place: United Arab Emirates | collected... | reverse complement strand
TAAAAACTGAAGCCCCCGTGAAGGGGGCTCCAGTTTTTGGAGGTGGGGGGAGTCGCCCTTCAGTCGCACGCGTCCTGCGCGCTCCTTGCGGGCCGCCGCGCTCGCTCCACGCCCGTCCATGGGCGCGGCCGGCTACGTTCCTCGTCGACTCGGAACTCCGCCGTAGCTCGCTTGGTTCGACTCCCCCCACCTCTGATTAAAACTGAAGCCCCCGTGAAGGGGGCTCCAGTTTTTGGAGGTGGGGGGAGTCGACCTTCCAGCCTCGGACATCCTGTCCTCGGCTTCCAGGCCGGGGTGCTCGCTTCCGCGGCCATCCATGGCCGCTCTTCCTCGTCTGCTCCTGCGCCAGCTCGGAGCGATGGCTCGGCGCTCGCACCCGTTCGACTCCCGCCACCTCTCTGATAAAAGAATGACCGCCCCACAAGGGAGCGGTCATTCTTTTGGAGGTGGCGGGAGTCGGTCTCCGGTCGCGCGCGTCCTGCGCGCTCCCTCCGACCCGCCTACGGGCCGGTGCTCGCCTCCTGCTCGCACATCGGCAAGGGCGTAAGGGGGATACCCCCTCGAGCGGCGGCTAGCCGCCGCTCTCACCCCTGCGCCGCTGCGAGTCTCGCGTCGCATGGTTCGACTCCCGCTCAAAACAAACAAGCCCCGCTTTCGCGGAGCTTGTTTGCTTTGGAGGGAACGACGACCTACCGCAAAACAGTCTCAAAGCCCGCGCTCCTCGTAACTCCTTGATAATAAACGCCGAAGTCATCTCACACAACCATTTCCCACCAACCCGACCAGAGAAACGAATTTCTCCCCTGATTTCCCGGCACCGGACGAGGGTGACGGGTTTGCAGTAAAACCGGACTCCTGGCGCTGAACCGCAACAACTTCGCATCCGGTTTTCGGACGCCGGTTCTGTTCCCAAAACGGGAATCGAATGGAATCCCCCGCTGTTTCGACAAACCATTTGCTTTTTCCGGCACGCCAAGCATGAATGACACCGGTTGCAAAACGAACAGGGAGCACCGGGCCATGTCATGATCGAATACCAGAAACGAATCATCACCGAATATCAAAACCTTGAGCCGCCGAGCGGGCTGCTGCACCGGCGTGTTGCCATTGGCAGCCTGCCGGGCAAGGTCTCGGTAGTCACCGGCGTCAGGGGGAGCGGCAAGACCATCTTGCTGCGCCAGCGCATCCGGCAGATGATCGGGAGCGGCGTCCCCCGCGAAAACATCCTCTATCTCGATCTTGCCGACGACCGGCTCTATTGGCTGCGGCACGAAAACCCGGACTTTATCCTGGAGGCGTATTTCGAGCTTCATCCTCAGAAGCGCGGCAGCGAGACGGTTCACTGTTTTTTTGATGAGGTACATGCACTCCCGCACTGGCAGCTCTTAATCGACCGCCTCTTGCGTACCGAAAAGTGCGAGGTCACCGTTGCCGGTTCCCTACTGCCCTTACCGGAGGAGGACACCGCCAGACCTCTGACCGGCCGGATCGTCTCCTGGGAGATCTTCCCGCTTTCTTTTCGGGAGTTCCTCGACGACAAGTCCCTCGAGAGCGACGGCCCTCTATCCACTAAGCAGCGGCTGACCATCCAGAAGGCGTTCGATGACTACTGGGAGATCGGCGGCTTCCCCAGCGTGAACCGGCTCGACCAGCATCAACGGATCACAGCCCATCAGGCCAACTGGAACACCATCCTCGCCAGCATCATCGGCCACCACAACATCTCCCATCCTCGGGCAGTGGCCGATCTGGCACACTGGCTGGTTGACAACACCGGCTCCTTCTATGCCGTCAGCCACCTGACCGAATATCTGAAATCTCTCGGCCACCGGGTGCGCAAAAGCTCGGTGGTCGATTGGCTCGTCGCGTTCGAGGATGCCGGACTGCTCTTCAGTGTGAACATCCTTTCCAGCTCTCCGACCCGGATCAGCGTCAATCCCCGCAAGGCCTACTGCATCAGCCACGCGCTGGTGATCTCGATCAGCTCCGGCATCCTCACCAATCGCGACAGCCTGCTGGAGAATCTGGTGTTCACCGCGCTGCGCCGGGTGACGTCGGAGATCTTCTACCACAAAACCAAAACGGGCCGGGAGGTGGACCTTGTCGCGCTACTGCCGTCAGGGCCAGGACAAAAACGAGCCATAATGCTGATCCAGGTCTGCGCCTCGCTGGCCGATCTCCGCGTCAGGCAGAGCGAGGTACGCTCTCTCTCCGAAGCCATGATCGAGTTGGCGGTGGCAGAGGGGACCATCGTTACCTGGCACACCGATGAGACCATCCCCGTGGGTTTCGGCACCATCCAGGTCGTGCCGGTCTGGCGGTTTCTGCTGGAGATGGAGCCGCTAACCTAAAATAGCGGCTCGTCTTATTTTAGGTTAGCGCCGCTTTCTAAAATAGCGGCCGCCATCGGTTTGATCTCATACCCCATGGCCCGGTAGCCGCGCTGACGTTTGTCCCACATGCGGTTGAGCTGGGGCTGATCGGTCTCGGCATAGTCGTAGATGCGCACATCCTGCTTGTCGGCGTGTTCCCGGTGCAGGCGTCCGGCGTATTGCTGCAAGGTTCCCTTCCAGGAGATCGGCATAGCCAGCACCAGGGTGTCGAGCGGCGGATGGTCAAAGCCTTCGCCAATCAGGCGGCCGGTGGCGAGTAGCACCCTTGGTGCCGATTCATCCAACGCTTCCAGTTCCGCGAACACAGCCGTTCGCTGTTTCTTCGACAAACGGCCATGCAGGACAAAGCAGTGCTCGACCTCATCCCCCAGCGCCCTTTGCAGCAGCGGCAGATGATCCATTCGCTCGGTAAGCACCAGCACCTTTCGCCCTTCCCGGTAGGCGGCCAGCACATTCCCGACGATACGTCGGTTGCGGGTCGCATCGTTGGCAAGGATGCGGAACACATCCTGAATCGGCGAATCCGGCGGGATCTCCGGCGCGGGCAGCACCTTGGGCCAGACCTCCAGTTGCGCCGGGGCGGTTTCCGGCCTGGCGGCACTGTGGCGGATCGGCCCGCACTGCATGAAGATGATCGGCTGATGACCGTCGCGGCGTATCGGGGTGGCGGTCAGGCCCACCACGAATTTTGCCTTGGCCTGTTTGAGAATTGCCTCGAAGGAAAAGGCCGACAGGTGATGGCATTCGTCGATGATGATCTGCCCGTACTGGTCGAGCAGTTCGCCAAGATCCTCCCGACGGGAAAGAGACTGCATGACGGCGATGTCGATCTTGCCGGACGGTTTCTTCTTGCCGCCGCCGATGACACCCAAGCTTCCTTTCGGAAACTCAAGAAATCCGGTCAACCGCTCCTGCCATTGGCGCAGCAGTTCGGTGCGATGGACCAGCACCAGTGTGCTCACCTTGCGCCGGGCAATTAGGGCTGCGGCGGTAACGGTCTTGCCGAAGGCCGTCGGGGCGCAGAGCACGCCGACCTCGTGCTTGAGCATCTCCCGCACCGCCGCTTTCTGGTCCTTGCGCAAGGTGCCGGTGAACTTGGCCGTCACCTTCCGTCCCGACAGGCGCTCGTCCTGCAGCTCCGGACGGATGTCATTCTCCTGCAACAGGTCGAGTACCGCATCGAGGCAGCCACGGGGCAGGCCGATATGCTGGGGGAAATTCTCGGCGCAGCCGATGATGCGCGGCTTGTTCCATACCGGCAGGCGCATGGCCTGGGCCTTGTAAAACTCGGGATTCTGGAAAGCGGCGAGGCGGATCAGGCGGTTGGCCAGCGGCTGAGGCAGATCGACTTTGGCGATGAAAATCTGGTTGGCCAGCACCAGGCTCAGTGATTCCGGTAGCAGACCGGTAATTCTTGCGGGCATAGGTGAAGGACGCTGCCATGGCTTGCTGTCTTCTTCCTCGGCGGCAAAAGCCACATCCAGGGGATGACGGCCGCCGCAGGCCCGCAGAATAGCGTCTTCCAGATCCCGCCGGGACATGGGCCGGATAGATGCCAGAAAAGCCCATTGATCGGGATAAGGTTGCAGGTGTTCATCAACGAAGACACTGCGCCCTGATTCTCTCGGCTGTTTCTGCAGGGGCAGCGCGATCAGGTTGCCGAAGCCGCCCTTGGGCATGGTGTCCTGGTTGGGAAACAGGCGGTCGTAGCTGGCAAGGGACAATTGCCGGGTGCGGTCGCAGGTGTGGCTGATCAAAGCGGCCCCGAGTTGTCGGGCCTCGCGGGCCGGAACGGGCTCGGAAAAAAAGATCCAGGTGTGAGCGCCATTGCCGGAGCGGGATATCTCCAGCGCCGCCGGAATGCCGAGTTCGCGATAGGATTGCATGAAAGCCTTGGCATCCTCCCGCCAGTCGGCCTCATCGAAGTCAACCGCGAGAAAGTAGCAACTGTCGTCGTTCATGAGTGGATAGACGCCGATGGTCTGCTTCCCGGCCAAATGGTCATAGATCACCTGCTCGGTCACCGGCAGCAACTGGCGCTGGTTGCAGTCGCCGCATTTAACCCGGGGCTTATGGCAGATGCCGGGCTTCCACTCATTGCCGCAGACCGGTGAGTAACCGGACGTGCCCTTGGCCGACTCCCAGCGTTGGGGGTAGACATCCTCCCGCCCCCGGAACAGACGGTGGAACAGGGCGATCTTGTCGCCGGTGGTGAAATGGGTTTGGGCTGGTGCGGATTCGGTTGGGGCGGTGGCTGGTTCAGGGATGGGCGGTTCTTCCCAGGCGATGCCGTGCTGGGTCAGCAAGTCCTTGAGGCGGGCGTTCTCCTCGCGTAGCTGACACAGTTCGTCTTGTTCATTCTGGCTCTTGTCACTCTTCGGCAAATCCATACTCCGCCATCAGCATGTCGTTAGAAAACATTGGCCTCCAAGTCACCCCTCAAGTCAGCCCCCAAGATGTCGCAGCTATTGTCATAGCTCTGTCACAGCTCGGTGTCACAGCTTGTCATAGCTCAGCCAACGTGTAATGGCGGGTCGGGTCGGTCGCTCCCGCGCCAACTTCAACGATCATATTCTTGTCCAGCATCCCCTTCAGATCCCGCTGCAGGCTGCGGCGGTTGACGGTCGGGCAGAGCGCTTCGAAGTCCTGGATGGTCAGCTTGCCATGCTGGAGGAGAAAGCCCAGCGCCTTGCCCTGGCGCTCGTTCAGGCCGTGCTGTTTCACCAGCACGTCGCGGCGGATGACCTGTTCGCTGCGTTCGCGTACCTCGACCATCTGGGTTTCCAGGCCGGTGACGAAGTAGTCGAGCCAGCCGGTCATGTCCATGCCGTTGTCCCGCACGCTCTGGATCGACTTGTAGAAAGTCGGCCGGTCGCGGTCGTAGTATTCGCTGATGGTGAACAGCCGCTTGAAATCGTACCCGGCCTTGTAAAGGCAGAGGGTGGAGAGCAAGCGCGAGGCGCGGCCGTTGCCATCCAGAAACGGGTGGATATGCACCAGCTGGAACTGGGCGATGCCGCTTACCAGCACCGGGTGGATATCGAGGTCGGCGTTCAGCCACTTGACCAGTTCTGACATAATCACCGGCACCTCCACCGCAGTTGGCGGCGTGTAGATCACCTGGCCGGTGCCAGCGTTGACTACATAATTTTGAATACGCCGATACTCCCCCGGCGCGGCACTTCCGCCACGCACGCCTTCCACCAGCTTGCGGTGGATCTCGCGGATCATTCCCTCGGTGATTGGATCACCGCTGTCCAGGCACTCGGAGACAAACTCGAAGGCGGTGCGGTAGTTGAGCAGCTCTCGAGTATCGTCCGGGTCGGCCTCCGGTACCGTTTCGCCCTTCCACAGCCGCTCGGCCTGGTCCAGGGTCAGCCGGGTGCCTTCGATGTGGGTGGTGTGGTGCGCTTCCAGAATCAGCGCCTGTTCGCCCACTTCGCGCACCCAGTCGGCGGAGAGTTGAGCCGCCTCCAGAAATCCACGCGCCCGTTCGATGCGGGTGATCGCCTGAGTCATGCGGTTGGTGATGGTGAATACGGGGGCAAAGGTCATGGCGCGGCTCCCTCCATTGCAATGGCATCAAAAAAACCGGCCCGCTGGCAGCCTTCGAGGAAGGCCTGTTTCAGGAAGTTGCTGTTGGCAACCGGCGCTTTTGCGGTCTGTTGCTGAACGGTGGCAAGGGAGGCGTCCGGTGCAATGCCGTGGGCATCGCGCAGAATGCGCAGCTGCTCCAGCCAGTCCTTGGCGTCACTGTCGCAGCATTTCGCCTTGTACCGTTCATCGATGCCGTACACCTCTTTCCAGGTCTCGATCTCCTCATGGGCAATGGCCGGGCCGAAGGTGAGTTGAATGTCGGCGGGTGTCAGGCGATCAATGTCCAGGTTGTTGAGGTCGACAGTAATTTCGATTTGGTGGGCACCGGTCGCATAGGGATAGAAGGCTTTTCGCCGCCCGGCTGCATTGTTCGCCGGGTCCTTGCTGAGTTTGTAGGTGCTGTTGCACTCGTGGCAGGCCGGGGCGAGGTTGCGGAAATTTATCGAATTGAAGGGATAGAGCGCCTTGGGCAGGTAATGGTCATAGGCCTCGCGCTTGGTGTGATGCACCCCCTTGATGTCACCGAGGCCGCAGAACGGACATTTGCCGGTGGTGTTCGCCTGCATGAATGCCTGATAGTGCTCATCAATCTGGCCGATCTTTTCCCGCAGCGCCGCAATATTGGGCAGCGGCCAAAGCCCCTTGAAAAACGAAGCCAGTTGCCCGCTCAGATCAGGATGGATGGCGGTGATATCGGCATAGCGGGCGATTTGGACCGCCGGATCATTGGCGCAGACCTTTTCGATGTCGTTGTTGGCCTGGTACCACTGTTTGAGTTGGTCGATCTGCGCCGGGATTAATGGGGCAAACAGGCTGTAAATTCGCTCGACATGACCATAAAAGAAGTCTCCGCCGTGCGTGTCGCCGTAATAGAAAACCTCCATCAGTTCCTTGAGTTCGGCATTGGCATCGAAGAGTTCAAGCTGGAAGTCGCCATTGCCCGGCGCTTTACACCACACCTCGAAAAAGATGAAGTCAATGAACGACTGCATCTTCTCCATCGCATGGGGGACGTAAGTGTAGGCGAACAGCATCAGTCCTGTCCCTCCATGCCATTATCCGAGCCAGCGTCGAGAATGGTCTTGATGAGCAGGACCTTTTCCACCGAGTCGCCGAGCTGGCGGTTGATTTCGGCGATGAGCTGCTCCTTGTCTTCGCCCTGTTCAAAACGCTGCCGCAGACTGTCCAACATGGCCTGGGCATGGCCGCCGATGGTCTCGCGCTTGCCGAAGGTGGCCATGGTGATTTTGTTGATGGACGCGCCTAGAGTGTTGTATCGGGGGTGGCTGACTGAGACCACGCCATCGGTCTTGTTGAACACAAGCACCTTTTCCGGGCGGCTGTCGGAGATGAGAAACGGGGTATGAGTGGTGACCAGCATCTCCTGGCCGTCGCTGTCGTTGAAACTCTGGTGCAGGCGGGTGACGAAGTTGGCCCGCCAGTCGGGGTTGAAATGGGTCTCCGGCTCGTCGAGCAGAAACAGGCTCTGGGTGTTCTTGAACAGCAGGCAGAGGCCCAGGGTGTGCAGTAGCTGGTGTTCGCCGTCGGAGAGGTTCTTGAGCATCACCGGCTCGGCCACGTCGGTCTTTCGGAACTTGACGAACTTGAAGCGCATGATGCGCTCGTCCGAGGCCAGGGTCGGTACCGTCTCGCTCACATAGTGACTGTCGGACTGGTACAGATCGGCCTTCAATGGGTCGCTGACGGCAAAGAGGTTCAGCGTCAGCAACACCTGAAAGGCCTGGAACAGGGCGATGGGCGAGCGGTTGACCTCGAAGTCGAAATTCTCGCGGAAGGCCTGCCGGGTGGCGTCGTTGACCCGATAATCGAGAGTGAGGGTGTCGCTGGCCTCGTCGAGATACCAGCAGGTGGCGCAGCGCATCAAGCGGGGGATGATCTTGTCGCTGGTGTCGTCGCCGTCAAGCAGCTGCACCAGATTGACGCGATACCGCTTGGCCTGGCTCTCGTCTTCGCTGACGCTCAGGGCCGGGTGGTTTTTGACAATCTCCTCGATGGTTTCCCGCCTGTTCTCATCCCGACTGCCAAAGGCGGGAATCTGGCTTTCCTCCACCTCGATGCTGCGCCGAATGATGATGCGGAACTCCCTGAGCTCCTCGATTTTTACATCATCGCGGAAGGGGGTGAGCGCGTCGGCATCCTGAAACAGCAGGTTGCAGAGCAGGATCGCCTGGCTGAAACCGCTGTCGAGATAGACCAGCCGCGATTCCGGGCGGCCGGGATAAGGAAGCTGCTGCTTCAGCGCCTGTCCGTATTCGTCGAACTGGACAAAACGCATCTTGAAAAATGGCAGGCTGAGGATTTCGTTCTCGCCGGAGGAGTAGCCCAGAACGTAATCCGGCAGCAGCTGGCGGGCCAGGGTCTGGCCGATGGTCAGCTCCACCGCGCCTTCCTGCTCCTCGTGGTTGAGCAGAAACCACCGGGGCGCTGCACCGGGCTGTTTGACGATGCGCACATGGGCCTGGCCGTCGTGGCCCTTGGTCTTTAAGACATCCTGCGGGCGGATCAGGTATTCGATCTCGAAGCCGTCCGGCGTGGCGGTTTCACTGCGGAAACCGCCGGGGTTGATCTCTTCCTCGAACCTGAAGCTATCCGGCAGGTTCTCCAGATAGATGCACTCCAGGTGGTAGAAGATCGCCGCCAGAGCCTCCAGCAGGTTCGATTTGCCGCTGCCGTTGGGTCCGGCGCAGACGAAGGGGGCAAAGCCCTGCTCCTCCTGCAAGTCCCACTCGCTGCGGAAGCAATGCTCAAAACCCGCTTGCAGGCTGCGAAAGCCCTTCGGGTCGGTGATTTTGAGTCGCAGCAGCTTCATCTGGCGTTATCCCTTTGCTGCTATAATCTGCACACGGTTGTTGTCATCGTCATAACCTTGGATCAGACGGCCCTGTTCCAGCGCTTCGAACACTTGAGTCTTGAGTTCGTCGTATTCCGCCACGCCCCACTCCGGCGCATCGTCTTCCGCCAGCTCCCACAACCTTTGCCGGGCGGCATCCATAAAAGCCTGTGCGGCAAAGGGCGCATCGCCCAGATGCTCCAGCCAGGCATTCAGCCAATCACCCAGCAGGGATTTGCGGCCTTCGGCGGTTTGCAATACGGCAAGGTGTTCTGGTGCAGGCAATTCGAACAATGGCTCCATGGATTGTTTTTCCTCTACATCTATCTTTTCTTTCTCGACAATCTCCGGGGCTTCCGCTGACAGAGCCACCCGCGACAGATCCAGCTCGCCCTTGAACGCCTTCTGGCTCAGTGCGCCATAGAGGCTTTCCAGATCGGTCAGGCTTTGCTGGTAGCGGGATTTGAGGGCGTCGACCTTTTCGACGATGGCGGCGAATTGGTTTTGGAGGTCGATGGGAGGTTTCAGAATCGGGATGGCCTGAAGCTCTTTGGCGTTGATGTTGGCCATGCCAACAATATTCCTGCATAGATTAAACAGGCGAGTTTTGCCATATTTTGAATTGAGATGGCCCCAAACGAACCAAGGGTTGGTATGTTCGTCAAATCTGACACGTATCAAGTAACCAGCAATAATGACAGGTTCGTCTCGGTCATAAACAGCAGTTTTCCCGACAAGCTCTTTGGAGTTGGTTCGATTAAAAACAAGATCGCCTTTTCTCAGAGAGTATTTCTCGAAGTCCATTTCTGGAACATCAATATATTTCAGGCTATCGAAATCCCAATAACCTTCGTAGGTGATGTTATTCATTCGAAGGTATTTATAGGAACCTCCTTGCGCTGAGGCGCTCGTGCCATATTTGACCTCTGTTGCCAATTCTCCGATAGTTACCCGCTCCCACCCCTTCTCATTCCGCACGGGGTCGCCGAACATCTCCAGAAAGACGCTATTGAGCAGGTCGTCGAGTTGTTGCAGGTAGTGTTTGCGCCGGGCGATCAGCCCTTCCACCTTGCCGAGCAGATGGGCAATGCGCTTTTGGTCGTCGATTTCATCGGGTACGGGAATTTCGTAGCCCTGAATCTCCCCAAGGCCGATGGCTGGATAGGCTGGATCCTTGATTAGGCTTGAAGGTGGAAACTGTTTGAGCGCAAGCCGCAGATAGTCCCGATGAACGTTGTCTTTGGGGGTCAGGATCGCCAGGTGGCTCACGACATAGGCAGAATTCTGCAAAACATAAATTCTGTCCTTGGTCGCAGACATGCCGCTCTTCGCGAAAAGAATCGAACCCTTAGGGTAGAGTTTTAGCTTTCGCTTCTTAGCCGTTTCGGCAGGCACCAGTTCAAGGTCGGATTCACTTTTACCGGAGAGCAAATCCTCCAGACTGCCAGCGCGAACAAAGGGAATGCCGCTGTCAGAAAAATCATCCGGCTTTGGTGCGCCTTGCCCTGCGGTAACATCCGCAATTGAGCTGATCGGAACCTTTCTCATCCAACCATCTCCCTCAGCTCCAGCAGCTCGCGCACAATGCCGCTTTGTACTTTGGCGAGTTCGGCGTCGTCTGCCTCGCCCACTTCCGCCTCAATAAGCCGCTTCAGAATGTCGGCAGGTTTGTCATAGACAACGTCTTCAAACACATCCTCCTTGTAGCGCGAAAGCGAAAGGTCGTAGTTGTTCTTTTCGTCCGCGATTTCGGATCGCGCCACACAAAACCATTTCGCGGTGCGGTCGGTATCGACTTCCGGATTACGCCCATGGAACCGGGCCACAATATCCTGCAAATCCCCATACCCCTCCTGCTTTGTGCGCTTGTCGTCCAGCGAATAGCCGTCGGCCTGCATCTCGTAGAACCAGACCTGCTCCGTAGCCGGTTGCGTCACCTTGTCCTTCGGCCCCCAGACCTTGGTGAAGAGCAGGATGGCGGTACTGACCCCGGCGTAGGGTTTGAACACCCCGCTCGGCATGGTGATGACCGCCTTGAGGTCGCAGCGCTCCACCAGCATCTGGCGCAGGGTCTTGAATGCGCCGCCGGAGCCGAACAGCACCCCTTGCGGCACGATGACGCAGGCGGTGCCGCCCTTTTTCAGCAGGCGGTAGATGTTCTCGACAAAGAGCAGCTCGGTCTTGGTGGTGGATAGCTGTAAGTTTTCGTTGATGTCGCCCTTATCGATACTGCCGGTAAAGGGCGGGTTGGCCATGACGATGTCGTATTCGGACTCCTCAAGGTAGCTTTTGGAGAGGGTGTCCTTGTAGTCGATCTTCGGCTCGTCGATACCGTGCATCATCAGGTTCATCAACCCCAGGCGCACCATGGTGGCGTCGATGTCGTAGCCAAACAGGGAGGCCTGCAGGATGGCCTGGGCCTTTTCGGTGAGGCCAGCCGCCACCGAAGTGCGGACAAAACCGTCTTCGTCGGGCTGCAGATCCTTGGCCCCGGCCTTTTTCGCCAGATCGGTGACGATGTACTGATAGGCCCCGAGCAGAAAGCCGCCGGAACCGCAGGCCGGGTCGGCGATGCGGTGGCCCAGTTGCGGCCGCACCAGATCGGCCATCAGCTTGATGATGTGGCGCGGGGTGCGGAACTGGCCGTTCTTGCCCGCCGTGGCAATCTCGGAGAGGAGCATCTCGTAGACATCGCCCTGGATGTCCTGAAAGGCCTGACCCTTCTCCTGCGAGTCCTTCTCCATGATCTCGAAGATTTCGTCGATGGTCTTGACCGCCTCCACCAGCAGCGCCGGTTTGGGGATGATGAACACGGCGTTACGCATGTGGTGGGTAAAGTTGGATTCGGCCCCGTTCATGTCCTTGAGAAAGGGAAAGACCTTGGTCTGCACATGCTGCAGCATCTCTTCGGCCTGCATGCGCTTGAACTCGCTCCAGCGCAGGGTGCGCTTTTCTACAGCGTAGTTGTCGGCTCCCTCCTTGTCGCGGTATTCGGGCGGAATCCACTGGCCCGCGAACTTGGAGGTATAGGGCTCTTCGGTCCATTCGGCATCGGCCTGCTTTTTCTGATCCAGCTCGTCGAGCCGCTTCATGAACAGCAGGTAGGTGATCTGCTCGATGGCGGTGAGCGGATTGGAGATGCCGCCGGACCAGAACTTGTTCCAGAGCTGGTCGATCTTGCTTTTGAGTTCGGGGTTGTTTTGCAGCATTTTATTTGTCCTCCAACTGCTTGACGTTTCTGTCGGCAAGCAAGAGTTTCATTTGGTGAATGGCGGTTTGGTTCAGGATTTTGAGGCGCTCGGCCGGTGGCAGACCCTGATGAATGAAATGGGCGTTCAGGGTTTCGAGGTTGGCCAGGCAGACAAGATGGGAGACATTGGCTTCGTCTCGGATATTGCCTTTGTGATCCGGGTTCTCGTCCCGCCAGTGCTTCGCGGTTTTGCCGAACAGGGCCATGTTCAGCAGATCCGCCTCGCTGGCGTAGACGAGATTGATCTGCTGGGGTGACAGCTCGGGCGGGATCAGGTTCGTCTTGATGGCGTCGGTGTGAATGCGGTAGTTGATTTTGGCCAACTCTCGCTTGGCTGACCATCCAAGCTGTTTTTGCTCTTCTTCCTTTAAGCGTTGAAATTCCTTAACAACGTAAAGTTCAAATTCGACAGATATCCAGCTGGCAAATTTGAAAGCAATATCCCTATGAGCGTATGTGCCTCCATATCTGCCTGATTTAACGACAAAGCCTATGGCATTCGTGCTTGTTACCCATTTCTGAGGAGAAAGGGTAAAGGCATTGAGCCCCGCCTGTTTTCTAAACCCCTCGAATTCGAGGGGTTTGAAATTTGGATTATAAAGCGACTCCCAAATCCCTAAAAACTCAATCGTATTCCGGTTGCGCATCCAGTTGCCTATAACAGCGCTGGTGTCATCTGTTTTGTACCGTGCAATATCTGTCAGTGAAATAAAATCCTGCTCTTGATTATTAACAACTGTTATCTCGGCGCCTTGAACTTCTATTTTCCTGTTCTTAGCCATACTGTTTCTCCAGTTTAATAATGTAAAATTCGCCAAATTTTGGCTGAGGCTTCCAGACCATTTTCCCGGCGCCGGGAAAATGGTCGCGCTCGTCCATTTCGTGCATTTCGTGTCTTTCGCGATTCATATTCATCAAGCCGCCAGTCTTTCCGTAAGCTGTAAGATTTCGTTGATCTCCGCCGGGCTGAACACGCCGCGAATCCCCTGCGGGTGGATGACTGTGAACGGTGCGTTGATCAGGTCTTTCTTCTCGACCTTCTCGCGTTCGATGATGAAGCCCTTGAGCAGGTTCAGGAACTCCAGCTGACGGCTGGAAAGGTTCGTGTGCTGCCCGATGAACTGATCGAAGGCTTCGCTGACCGTTTCCGGGAAGCTCTTCAGGATCTCGATGCCGAGGATGTGGCGGATGAACTGGATGAAGCGGGCCTTGCGGTTTTTGTAGACCTGGCGCAGCAGATCTTCGGTGATGTGCGGGTGTTCGGCATGGAGCAGTTCGGCCAGTTCAAGGGCCTCGTCAGCCGAGACATCCTGACCGTTCTTGAGTTTTTGCAGGATGGGATTGTGCGCAGTCAGCTCCTCGATCATGGCCTCGACCATTTCGCGGTAGCGGCTGATGCTGACCGATTCGTGCTGGGGGCCGAACTCGACCATTTCCTTGCGGTGGATTTCATCTTTCAGGTCAAGGTGTGTTGGTCCGGGGCCGGTCTGTTGCTCGCGGAATTTCATCAGCGGGCCAAGGCGGTTGTTCAGCTCGTCGAGGGCCTCTTCCAAGGCAACGGCATCTGTTTTGGCCCAGTAGTGGTTGTTCTGAGCGGCGCGGATCAACGACTCCTCGGCTTTGACGAAACTGACCGACAGCGGCAGCTCGCTGATCTGCTCGACGATACCTTCCTTAAGGGTTTCGGCTTTTTCCTTCTCTTCGCTGAGCCGGGCGAGTGAAAATTCTAACAGGGCGCGCTCGAAGCGCATGGCCTTGAAATCGGCCTCGGGGACGGTGCGGAACAGCGGCTTGATCTCGCCGCGCAAAAATTCCAGCCGCTGGTGATTCAGGGTGATCCAGAAGTTTTCCTCTTCGAGCCGGGCCAGCGCGGCGGCCGCCTCCTTGATGATGACGGAGCTATGCGGCAGCTGGCTGATCTGCCGACGCAGTTTGGCGATTTCGCGCTCGGCAACCTGCGCCTGCGCAAGGTCGATGGCCTTTTCGATTTTATCCAGCCGCAAGCCGACCAGCCGCACCGGCAGCGGGAGTTGGGGTTTGAGTTCCTTGCCCTTGGGTTGCAGCTTGAAGTATTCGAAGTTGTCCCAGCAATCGAGGATAAGGAACACATCCTTTTCGGTACACCAGGGCTTGGGCTTGGCGGCTTCAAGCAGCCGGGTGCCGCGCCCGATCATTTGCCAGAACTTGGTGTAGGAATAGACCGGCTTGGCGAAGACCAGATTGACGATCTCGCGCACGTCGATACCGGTATCGAGCATATCGACGCTGATGGCGACGCGGGGCATGTCGTTGTTGGTGAACTGGTCGAGCAGGCCGCCCTTGCCGTAGACACGCGGGTCATCGGAAACCAACACCTTGGCCAACTCGCCTTTGTATTGCGGGAAGAGCTTGTCGAAGATCTCTTCGATGCGCCGGGCATGGGCCTTGGAGGAGCAGAAGAAGATGGTTTTGCCGGGCAGAACGCCGCTGCCGTCCTTGATGCACTCCTCCATGAACTCCTTGACGATGAGGGCATTGGTCCCCTTGTTGATCACCTGCTTTTCGAGCTGTGAACCCTCGAAGTTGATCTCCTCGATCTCCTTGCCTTCCAGCAGCAGCTTTTTCTGGTCTTCCAGCGAGATGGTGCGCTTGCTGATCCCCTCCATCTGGAAACGGGTCTGGATCTTCATCACCTGAAAGCTGCACAGGTAGGGCGGCACATTGTTGACCGCCTCCTCGAAGGTATAGGCAAAGGTGGGAAGGCCGTCTTCGCAGTGGAAAAGCTGGAAGGTGTTGTGGTCGATGATGTCGGTGGGCGTGGCGGTGAGCCCCAGGGTGATGGTTTTGAAATAGTTCAGCACCTCTTTGTAGGTGTTGTAGATGGAGCGGTGGCTTTCATCGACCACGATGAAATCGAAAAAGTGCGGCGAAAGCTGCTGCGACTCGTCCCGGATGATGTTGAGCATGGTGGGATAGGTCGAGACATAGATGCGGCGATCCTTGGCGATGAGCTTCTCGCCGACGTTGGGCCAGCGTGGTTCGTGGGGCAGATGCTCCTTGAAGGCCGCCAGTGCCTGTTCGCGCAAGGCGATGCGGTCGACCAGAAACAGGACCTTTTCGGCGTGTCCGGCACGCATCAGGGCATCGACCATGGCGATACAGGTGCGGGTCTTGCCGGTGCCGGTGGCCATCACCAGCAGGAAGTCGCGCTTTTTCTGCTCGATGCCTTCCAGCACGGCGCGAATGGCCCGGATCTGATAGTCGCGGCCCGCGATGGATGTGTTGATCAGCTCCTGGGTCAGGGGCTTGCGGTTGCGGCGAATGTATTGATACCGCTCAAGGTCGTCACGTGTAGGAAAGCCGACGATCTTACGCGGCGGGAAGTTGTCCAGATCCCAGAAATAAATCTCGTGCCCGTTGGTGTAAAAGCAGAACGGCAGCTCGCCACCCAGTTGTTTTTGTATGTTGTAACAGTATTGCTTGGCCTGCTCTCGCCCCAGCGCGGCGTCCTTGCTCGTTTTCTTGGCTTCGACCACGGCCAGGGGCTTGCGATCCTTGCCGAGCAATACATAGTCGCTAAATTGATGACCTTCGTATGGGGTGCGCGGTTCAGCAACACCCAGGGGCAGTGGAGTCAGGATATCGAACTCCTCGATGACCTGGGTGGGATCTTTGACATTCCAGCCCGACTGAGCGAGCTGGCGGTCAATCAGTTCAGCACGGGTTTGGGCCTCAGTCCTGGTCATGCTTCAACTTCCCCTGTTCTTTCATACGCACACAAAAGGCCTCAAATTGCCTTCTCGCCAGCTTGAAGGGAACCGTCTTGCTGTTTTCCCAGCGGTTGATCGTGGAAAAGCTCACGCCCAGCTCGTGGGCCAGCTCTTCCTGGCTGAGCCCCAGTTGCTGGCGGACTTCTTTGACCGTCTCCGCAAAATTTTCCGGTGCCTTTGCCATATCGGTTTGCCTCAATTTCTGGTGCGCCACCAATTCTTCGGCAGCGAGCGAATGCAATGTGCTCAACGTACAATTACGACCCTCAATATAGCAGGTGACAGCGCATGTGGAAAGATGAAAGTTGGCGGTCATTCCAGAATTTTCCGACACATCCCAGCGCCACTCGGTAAATAAGGGCCATGGAAACAGGCACGAAAAAATATTTCAGCCACCGCCCGACACTTTCTCCGTCTCTCCGGTAAGTAAGGGCATAAACCAAAACGAGGAGCAACCGACCATGGACATCAACGACCTGTTTGACGGAATCATGAAAAGTATCAACCAGTTTGCCGACGAAATCGCCGAACAGCGGTTGCAGGAAAAAATGCAGGAGTCCGGACGAGGGTCGGAGAATGGGGGTAAGAATACGGAGAATTTTGAGGCGAAAGAGAAGTCAGGTATGACGGACTTCCCGAAAAGGGAGTGATCGGGGCGATAACGCCGACACCATGAAAGCGGCGTAAGTCACTGACAATACGCAGAAAAACAAAACCCGTCCACCAACCGGACGCGGTTAGTGGACGGGTTTGTCTTTTCTAAATGGTGGAGGTGGGGGGAGTCGCCCTTCAGTCGCGCGCGTCCTGCGCGCTCCTTGCGGGCCGCCGCGCTCGCTCCACGCCCATCCATGGGCGTGGCCGGCTACGTTCCTCGTCTACTCGGAACTCCGCCGTCGCTCGCTTGGTTCGACTCCCGCCACCTCCGATTAAAAACTGAAGCCCCCGTGAAGGGGGCTCCAGTTTTTGGAGGTGGGGGGAGTCGAACCCCCGTCCTAATACGCGAAGCGTGGGCTTCTACAGGTTTAGGCGGCCTTTTAAGTTGTCGGGAGGGGGCGGGCGGACCGCCGCGCGTTCCCCTCCGTATCCCGCTATGTCTCCCCCTTAGCCTGCGGGCCGGCTAAGGGGCAAGTCCCGGTCGGGTTGCAGGCCGTCGCGGCGCTCGGAACAGCGCTCCGCGGGGCCCGTCGTCATCGGTGCTTACGCAGCGAGGGCGAGATTGCCGTTGTCGTTGGCAATTAAAGGTTTGCCGCGATCAGGAGTACGGCACTCCACCTGCGACCCGCGAATCTGACCGTACCAGTCGAAACCGGGGCACCCCCAAGTAGGCTCAATGATACCGCCGAGCGCGGCCCCGGTCAAGGCGCCGGCGGCTTCAGGCCGTCGCGGCCGTATCCCGTCGGAGACGCCCTCGTCGCTCTAGGCCATGACGGCGGTGAGCTTGTCGATGGTGTCGTGCACCGACTTGGACTCGGCGTTGGCCTTGGCGATGAGCGCTCGGAGCCGGAGCATGGAATCCTCGGCGCCCGAGCTGGCCGCCTGGATGGCGCCGATCTTGGCCTCCAGGGCGGCGGATAGCGCCTGCGAGGAAGCCAGCATGGACTCGGCCTGGCCTTGCTCCGCCTCTATGCGCTTGGCCCCGTCGCGGACCTTTATCGAGCTGTCCGATAGGGAGCGCATGGCCTGGTCGATGTCGCGGCCGCCGGCGGCCAGCTCGTCGACCGAGCGGAGGATCTCCTCGAAGGCGTCCGAGACGCGGCGGATCTCCGCGACGATCTCGCCTATCGACGCGTCGACCCCCTTTACGGCGCCGTCGGTGGCTTGGACGGTCTGCATGATGCGGCCGAGGTCCTTGGCGATGACGGCGGCGTTGTCGGCGGTCGACTCCGCCAAGTTGCGGATCTCCTCCGCGACCACGGCGAAGCCCTTGCCGGCGGCGCCGGCGTGGGCAGCCTCGATGGCGGCGTTCATGGATAGGAGATTGGTTCGGTCGGCTATGTCGCTTACCACTTGTATGACGTTCAGGAGCCCGCCCAGGTCGCCGACCGCGGAGCCGAATGCCCTGGCCAGGTCCTCGGCGGAGGAGCGTCCCGCCTCCGCCACGCCCAAGAGCCTCTCCGCGGCGTCCTTCTTTTGGGTAGTCAGGCGGGAGACGCTGTCCAGGCTGGCGGCCATCTCATGGACCGCGGCGCTGGATTCCACGGCGACCGCGTTTTGATCGTCGACGAGGCCGGAGAAGTCGCGGGCGAGCGCGGCCGTGCGCCTGACCGCGTCGATGATCGAACTGAGGTCGGCGTCAAGCTCGGCGCCGGCGCGGCGTCCGTCGGCCACGGCCGCGGCTATGGCGCTCCCGCCGGCGCTGGCCTCCTCGAAGAGCGACTCCACCGCGGCGCCGGCCTCGCGTTGGCTAGAGATGCCGCCGATGGCGGCGTTCGCGCGGGCCAGGGCCTCCTTCGACCTGCGCATCGCCTGATCCATGAAGCGGAGCGCGTCGCGCGCGGCGCCGGAGCTATGCGCGGAGAAGGCCGTGAGGATGGCCATAAAGATCGTCGAGATGACGGCGGCCTCTAGGGCGCTCGCGCCTTGGGCCGCGGCCGCCGGGGATATCCGGAGCGCGACCGCGGCGGCCCCGGTTACCAGGCCGAACATGCCGGCGGCGACGGGGTAGAGCGGGCGGTCCCCCAGCACGAGGGCCAGTATCGGCAGGGGCGATACGTAGAGATAGACCATGTAGACCTTATCCGGCCCCGGGTTCTTGATCATGAAAGCCAGCGCTCCCATGGCGAGGCCGGCGGCGGCGAGGGCTATTAGGCTGGCGGCGCGGTAGCGGCCTTTATAAAGGAGGCGAAGGCCTAGGCCCATGAGGGCGATGAGGGTCAGTTCGACGCCGGCTATGATCCAGTCCGAAGAGAGAAGGTCCATGACCAGGGCGGCGCTCGCGGCGACGAGGGCCGTTAATATGACGATGTTGACGCCGCCTACTTTGTGGCGCACGACGACGTCGGCGTCGGCATAGCGTTCGAGGAGTTTCATAGCCTGCACTCTATGCAGGATGCGGCCGCCGTTTCAAGCGGGGTTTCCTAGTCAGGCTAAGGCTGGGGCTTGATCCCCGCCGCGATCGTGCAGCCGCCGAGTACGAAGCCCTCGTCGTCGTAGAAGACGGCGGCCTGGCCCGGCGCCACGGCCCGCTGCGGGTCGTCGAACCGTACCTCTACCTCCTCGCCGCCTTCGGCGAAGCGGACGGTCGCGGGGGCGGGCTTATGGTTTTGCCGTATGCGTACCGAGGCGCGGAAGGGCGCGGCTAGCAGCGAGGGGCTTAAGGCCAAGGCGTCGACGCCCGCGAGACCGACGCAGAACAGGGCCTCGTTATCGGAGACGACGACGCGATTGCGCGCGGCGTCCAGAGCGGCCACGTACATAGGCTTGGGCCCCAGGCTTACGCCGATGCCGCGGCGCTGGCCGACGGTATAATGCGCGATGCCGCGGTGCCGGCCCAGCACGGCGCCCGTTTCGTCCACGATGTCGCCGGGCTCTTCGTCGCCGAAGAGGGCGCCGTAGCCGCCGGCCACGAAGTCCTGGCTCTCGGGCTTCTCGGCGGTTTCGAGGCCGAGCTCGGCCGCCGCCTCGCGGGCCTGCGCCTTGCTGATCGATCCCAAGGGGAAGATGACGCGGCCGAGGAGCTCGGGCTTAAGCCGGTGGATGAAGTAGGTTTGGTCCTTGGCCAGGTCGACCGCCTGCCGCAGGGCGCTAAGGCCGTAACGCTCGCCGACGCGGGCGTAGTGGCCCGTGGCGAAGTAGTCGAAGTCCAGGCCCAAGCCGCGGGCCCGCTCCAGGAGGAAGCCGAACTTCATCTCGACGTTGCAGCGGACGCAGGGATTCGGGGTGCGGCCGGCCCGGTACTCGTCGCGGAAGTAGTCCAGGATGCGCGCTTCGTATTCGGCGGCTAGGTCGACGACCTCGTAGGATATGCCCAGGCGCGCACAGAGGCGCCGGCAGGCCTCGATGTCCTCCGCTTCGCCGGGGCCGTAGCACGCGTCGCCTTGGACGCCTTCGGGGAGGGGGACGGCGCCGGGCCGGAATATCTTCATGGTCAGGCCGACGACGCGGGCGCCGGCGCGGACGAGGAGGGCGGCCGCCAACGAGGAGTCGACGCCGCCCGATAGGCCGACGGCCACGGAGGCGCCGCGGTAGCGGGAGAGTTCGGGGAATTCCATAGGCCCCTAGCATAGCGCCCGCCGACGCCCTTGTTCAATCGCCGCGGCCGCGACGGCCGGCCGCGTATCGTTTGATGCTCCCGGGCGTTATATGCTATAGTCTACGCGCTTCGACGCCCTTAGGCGGCCGCCCGAGCGTCCCGCCCGAAGCGTCGTCGTATTCGAGCCAATCCGCCTGGAGTTAAGAAGCGATGATACGACCTTCCGCGTTACGCGCCCGATATATATCCTGCATCGCCCTGGCCTTCGCCGCCGCCCTGCCGCTCGCCGCCCAAGCCGCCGATCCGGCGGCCCTGCAGGCCTTCCCCGACTTCTTAAACGTCCGTTCCGAGTTCCTCTCGGCGGTCGTGACGGCCCCGGCGGCGACGGCGCTGAACTTCCGGACCGCGTTCAGGGATACGCCCGCCGGGCGCGTCCGGATTTCGGTGGAGAGGCAGGGGCCGAGCTTCTACGTCCTGTTCCTGCGCGAGCGGGACGGCGCCTACCCCTACGCCGGCCGCGGGAACATCATCGTGAAGCGTAGCGCGGCGAACAACTTCATCCAGCAGATTAAATGGGTATTGAGCGACGATGGGCTCTCTTGGGTGAGCCTCACGCCGCGGAACGAGCAGACCTTGGTCGACTACGTCGTAGGCGGCTCGCTCGTGCGCTCGGGGCTCGTGGTCAGGAATCTTCTCTACTATTTCTACATGCAACCCTTCCGCTACCTGCACGACATGACGCGCTCGGGACTTGATTGGCGGCTGACCCTCGGCGCGGCGGCGCCGGCCTCTCAGGCGGCCCTGGCCGAGGCTTTGGCCTCGCCGACCGGCGCGGCGGCCGCCCTTACGAAGGCGGCGATCAACTTCGCCGCGATCGACGCGTACTTCGCGGCGATCGGCGCGACCGCCGCCCTGCCGGAGGAGGAGAAGGCGGCCGTCGCCGCCCAGCAGAGCCAGTTCGCCGACGAGCGGGAATCGGGGCCGTATCGGGCCTCGGCCTGGAACGAGGAGCGCGGGTTACCCTTAGGCTCCTCGAGCGCGGTCATGCTGTCGCGCATGGGCGAAGGGGCCGCCTTCATCGGCTTCGTCGACTCGGCCGACGGACGCTACCCGTATAAGCTGGTCCTCGTTCCCTATAGCCAGGAACGAGGCGGATACGCCGTCGCGGCCTACGACGCCGAGGCGAAGCGCTTCATGAACTGGGGCGATTTCGTGCGGAGCCGCCCCGAGGCTTCGATCCGTCTCTTTAGGATGCCCGCCCCTCGATAGATCCCTATCGAAGGTTTTTGCTTAGCGCGCCTGCGTTCTTATCCTAAGCGCTTGAATATTCCGCAGCCGCTACTATATACTTGAAGTATATCGAGGGACCGGCTTCTTCTGCGTCGTACGCTCCCCGAGAACGAAGGAACGTAATGACCAACGCCACATTCTCTGATTTAGGGCTTTCTCAGGCTATTCTCGATGCGCTGAGCGCTAAGGGCTTCGAGGAGCCTACCCCCATCCAAGCCCTGGCCATACCCCGCCTGCTCGGCGGCTCCGCGCACCTCTTGGCCAAGGCGCGCACCGGTACCGGTAAGACGGCGGCTTTCGGCCTGCCGTTGGTGGAGCGGCTTTCCGCTCCCGGACCCAAGCCTCGCGCCCTGGTGCTCGTCCCGACCCGCGAGTTGGCCCTGCAGGTCTCTACCGAGATTTCTAGCTTCAGCAGGAGCGGTTGCCCGCGCATCGCCACGATCTACGGCGGCGCCTCCATGGGCGAGCAGCTTAGGCGCCTGTCGCGCGGCGTCGACCTGGTCGTAGGCACGCCCGGCCGCGTGCTCGACCACCTGGAACGCGGCACCCTGGACCTTTCGGCCCTGGAATGGCTCGTCTTGGACGAGGCCGACGAGATGCTGGACATGGGCTTCATCGAGGATATCGAGAAGGTCATGGACGCGGCCAATCCCGCGCGCCGCGTGGTGCTTTTCTCCGCGACCATGCCGCCGGCCATCCTCCGCATCGCGCGCGACCGCCTGGGCGAGTTCGAGAAGGTCGAGGATTCGACCGACCCCGTGAAGGCGGGCCTGACCGACCAGATTTGGCTGGAGGTGCGCGAGCGCGACAAGCTCGAGGCGCTCTGCCGCATCGTGGACGCCGAGGACGAGTTCTACGGCCTGGTGTTCTGCCATACCAAGATAGAGACCGACGCGGTGGCGCGCGCCCTGAGCGAGCGCGGCTACGCCGCCGAGGCCCTGCACGGCGACGTGTCGCAGGAGATGCGCGAGCGCGTGCTCGGCCGCTTCCGCGACCGCAAGACGCTCATACTGGTGGCTACCGACGTGGCCGCCCGCGGCATCGACATCGATCGCCTGACCCACGTGGTCAACTTCAACCTGCCCTTCGACCCCGAGTCCTATACGCACCGCATCGGCCGCACCGGCCGGGCGGGCAATAAGGGCACGGCCATAACCTTCGTGACGCCGGAGGAGAACCGCCGGCTCTTCTTCCTGCGCCGCGCCTCGGGCGACGGGCTCCGCAAGGGCGCCGTGCCCTCCGTCAAGGAAGTGATCGACGCCAAGCGCGGGCGCATCGCCGTTAAGGCCGCCGCGGCCGCCGCCGAGCTCTTCGGCGCCTCGCCCGCGGAGGGGGAGGCCGAGGCGTCGGCGCCGCAGATCCCGCCGGTCGAGCCGGCGCGGGTCGAGGCCTTCTACGCCCTGGCCGACGAGCTGTTAGCCACCCTGTCCCCGCGCGAGGCGGTCGCCGCCCTGGCCGCCGCCGCTTATTCGAGCGACCTGGACCCCAAACGCTACGGCGAGGTCCGCGACGTCTCGGTGGACCAGACCGGCCGCGCCCGGCTCTATATCGGCCTGGGTAAGAAAGACGGCGCCTGGCCCAAGGATATCGCCGAGGCCGTCAAGCGCCTGACCGGCTTGCCCGACCGGCAGATCGACGACATCGAGGTGCTGGAGCGTTTCTCCTTCGCCACGGTGCCCTTCGAGGCGGCCGAGCGGGCGATCGCCGAGGCGCGCAGGCTCCAGGGAGCCCCCTTCGTGCGCATAGCCGCCGGCAAGGACGGCCCGGCCAAGCGGCCTTTCGGAAAGGCGCCCTACGCCAAGGGCGGGCAACGTCCGGGCGGCTATAAGGGCGGGTACAAGGGTTCGTTCAAGGATGGGAAGAAGCGCCCCTAGGCGCGCCGCGGCGGCTCCGGCCGCCGCTTCGGCTTAAGCGCCGATCAAGAGCGCGTCCAGGCGCGCCTGCAGGACCTTGCGGACGAAGCTCCTAAGCTTGGTCCGCTTCTCGTCGTCCATGCTCTTAGGATCGAACATCACGACGCGTATGCTGCCTTCGTCGTGATCGTCGTGCCCCCCGAGGACGACGCCGTTCATGCGTAGCCGCGCTCCCCTGAGGTTGAGCTGGAGGTCCTTGATGAGGGTCCCAGGCTTGGGCGTGCCGCCCTCCGTGAACAGCGCCGACATGCCGACCGAGCTCAGGTCGCGGAGCGTCCCGCGGACGGCGCCGACGTCGCCGAGGTAGTTGAAGTCCGCCTCGTCGGCCTGGCAGGCGGCGCGTACGTAGCGCCGGCGGCCGCGGGCCTCGTTGGCCTCCAGGGTCTTGATCAATATGTCGGCGGTCTTGGACGCGCCTTGGGTAACCGTAACGAAACCGCATTCGACGCCCACGTCCATGAGGTAGGCCGATCGCGTCTCCTCGTTCGGCTGCAAGGTGAGGGCGCCGAAGCCGGCGTGCCCGGGCGGGAGCGCCTCCCGCGCCGAACGGATCCACGCGCGCCACGCGCCTTCGTCCGGGCCCTCGTCGATGTTGACGAAGACCAGGCAGTTGGGGTCGCCGCGCAGGTAGCGGGCGAGCTTGGCCTCGTCGGTCGCCGTATAGACTTCGAACTCGGCGGCGGTTAAAAGATGGATCACTTCGTTCAAGACCGAATGCGGATGAAGGAAGATAACTTTTTTGCCGAATAGGGAAGGTTCGTTCGCCACGTTAGCCACTGTAGCGCTAGTCTCGGCCGTAATCAAGACGAAAAGTGAGCTTCCCTTAAGATCGGGGGGCGTTGACATGCGCGGCGGCGGCGGCCGATAGTCGAGGCGATCGATTATGGAACACGCATCGACGGCGACGCGGCGCATGAACCGCAACGAGCTCGTCCTCACCCTCGAGGGCGCGGCTTCGACGGCGTATTTAGTCCTTACCCAGGGCGCGCTCTTCACCGCGCTGGCGCTCTATTTTGAGCTCTCGGCCTGGTGGCTGGGCGTGAGCGCGGCCTTCCCGCTGGCGTTCCAGCTCCTGCAGCTCCTGGCCCCGCCCATGGTCGAGCGCTCGCGGAATCGTCCGGCCCTGCTCAATATCTTCAACGCCCTGCGCGCCGTCTGGTTCATCCCCGCGATAGCCGCCCTGCTCGGCTACCGCGACGCCGCGCTCTTCATCGCGTCCTTCGCCCTGAGCCAGGCCGCCAACGCCTTCGCCGGCAACGTTTGGCTCTGCCTGTGCAAGGATCTGGTGCCGGAGGAGCGGCGCGGTTCGTTCTTCGGGAAACGTAATTTTATCCTGGGGATCGTATCCATGGCCGCGGTGCCCGCCTATCTGCGGCTGCTCGAGCTCGTGCCGGAGCCCTGGAACGTCTTCGTCGTGGTGACGCTCGGCA
>ERZ1066115.144-NODE-144-length-25099-cov-17.791287_pt1 | contig 25099 bp, 24 predicted proteins | sample MGYA00382762_ERZ1066115 | MGnify/ENA primary metagenome ERZ1066115 (study PRJEB33369, sample SAMEA5778345) | biofilm metagenome | biome: Industrial cooling water; feature: Water cooling tower basin; material: Biofilm | place: United Arab Emirates | collected... | reverse complement strand
GGATTGCCCGCCAGCACGGCTTGCAGAAAAAGGCGCTGGACGCGGCGATCCTGGCGGTGCGCGGCGGCCAGGGGGTGAATTCGCAGGAGGCCGAAGGCCAGCGCGAGTCGCTGAAAAAATTCTGCATCGACCTGACCGAACGCGCGGCGCAGGGCAAGCTCGATCCGGTGATTGGCCGCGACGACGAAATCCGCCGCGCGATCCAGATCCTGCAGCGCCGCTCCAAGAACAACCCGGTGCTGATCGGCGAGCCGGGCGTCGGCAAGACCGCCATCGTCGAAGGCCTGGCCCAGCGCATCGTCAATGACGAGGTGCCGGAAACGCTCAAGGGCAAGAAGGTGCTGGTCCTCGACATGGCCGGCCTGCTTGCCGGCGCCAAGTATCGCGGCGAGTTCGAGGAGCGGCTGAAGGCGGTGCTCAAGGAGATTGCGCAGGAAGAAGGGCGAATCATCCTGTTCATCGACGAAATTCACACCATGGTCGGCGCCGGCAAGGCCGAGGGCGCCATCGACGCCGGCAACATGCTGAAGCCGGCGCTGGCGCGTGGCGAATTGCACTGCATCGGCGCGACCACGCTCGACGAATACCGCAAGTACATCGAGAAGGATGCCGCGCTCGAACGCCGCTTCCAGAAGGTGCTGGTCGAGGAGCCGTCGGTCGAATCGACCATCGCCATCCTGCGTGGCTTGCAGGAACGTTACGAACTGCATCACGGCGTCGATATCACCGATCCGGCGATTGTTGCGGCGGCCGAATTGAGTCATCGCTACATCACCGACCGCTTCCTGCCCGACAAGGCGATTGATCTGATCGACGAGGCTGCCGCCCGGATCAAGATGGAGATTGACTCCAAGCCGGAGGTGATGGACAAGCTCGACCGCCGCATCATCCAGCTCAAGATCGAGTGCGAAGCAGTCAAAAAGGAGAAGGACGAGGCCTCGCAGAAGCGGCTGGCCTTGATCGAGGAGGAAATCGCCCGCCTGACCAAGGAGTATTCCGACCTCGAAGAAATCTGGAAGGCCGAGAAGTCGGCAGTGCTCGGTTCGGCGCAGATCAAGGAGGAAATCGACCACGTCAAGGCCGAAATCGCCCGTCTGCAGCGCGAAGGCAAGCTCGACAAGGTCGCCGAACTGCAATACGGTAAGCTGCCACAGCTGGAAGCCCAGTTGAAGGCGGCGGACACGGTCGACGGTGCGACGAAGCCCAAAAACCAGCTACTGCGCACCCAGGTTGGCGCCGAGGAAATCGCCGAAGTGGTCAGCCGCGCCACTGGCATCCCGGTCAGCAAGATGATGCAGGGCGAGCGCGACAAGCTGCTCAAGATGGAAGACAAGCTGCACCAGCGCGTGGTCGGGCAGGACGAGGCGGTGCGCCTGGTTGCCGATGCGATCCGCCGTTCGCGTGCCGGCCTCGCCGATCCGAACAAGCCCTATGGTTCCTTCCTCTTCCTCGGCCCGACCGGCGTCGGCAAGACCGAGCTGTGTAAGGCCCTGGCCGAGTTCATGTTCGATTCCGAAGAGCACCTGATCCGCATCGACATGAGCGAGTTCATGGAGAAGCACTCGGTCGCCCGCCTGATCGGCGCGCCGCCGGGCTATGTCGGTTACGAGGAAGGCGGTTACCTGACCGAGGCCGTGCGCCGCAAGCCGTACAGTGTCATCCTCCTCGACGAGGTCGAAAAGGCGCACCCGGACGTATTCAATGTGCTGTTGCAGGTACTTGACGACGGCCGCATGACCGATGGCCAGGGGCGCACGGTCGATTTCAAGAACACGGTCGTGGTGATGACCTCCAACCTGGGCAGCCAGATGATCCAGCAGATGCAGGGCGACGATTACGGCCTGATCAAGCTGGCGGTGATGGCCGAGGTCAAGACCTACTTCCGGCCCGAGTTCGTCAACCGCATCGACGAAGTGGTGGTTTTCCACAGCCTCGACGAGCAGCACATCGCCGGCATCGCCAAGATCCAGCTGGCCTATCTCGAAAAGCGGCTGGCACAGATGGAGATGGAGCTGGTGGTCGAGGAGTCGGCCTTGCTCGAACTGGCCAAGGCCGGCTTCGACCCGGTCTTCGGTGCCCGGCCGCTGAAGCGGGCGATCCAGCAGCAGATCGAAAATCCGCTGGCGCGGGCGATCCTCGAAGGCCGCTTTGCCGCCAAGGACACCATCCGCGTCAGTTGCGATCCGGCGCTCGGCGTGCTCGCATTCGCCAAGGCTTGAAGAAGAGCGGTCGAAAAAAACAGGCACCCGAGCGGGTGCCTGTTGTCCATCCGGTTTTTATCCGCTATCTATGCGGCTGGCCGATATGAGCGCGCAGCCTGGCTGGCGTGGGTCAGCAATTGCCCTTCTTGGCCTGGCCCGGCGGGCAGTGGCCGCCGCCCTGATGCGGTACGCCGGGGTTGCCACGGCCGGTATAGTATTTTTCGCCGCGCGGGCCGTTGTGCTTTTTCCAGTAATCCGGGTCACGCCAGTCGTTGCCGTCCCAGTAGTAGCCTCGGTCATTGCGGCTGCCGAAGGTGACGCTGATGCCGGGGGCGGCGATACGGACCTGGCCGAGGTTGACATTGATGTCGGTGGCCAGGGCAACGCCTGGTAGTGCAAGTAATGTTGCGAGAAGCAGGGATGTGCGCATGATTAATTCTCCAAAGCTTGGCCGGCGTTGGCAGGCCACTACCATCCATAACGTCTATTGAGTGAAAAGGTGCACATGCAAGCCGAAGATACAGGATTTGAAACCGGGTTGGCGGCCTGGCAGAACGCGCGCCGCGCCGAACTGAGTGCGCCCGAGAGCTGGCTCGGTCTGGCCGGCCTGTTCTGGCTGGAGCCTGGGCGCAATGCCCTGGGGACCGCTGCCGACTGCCCCTTGCGGCTACCGGCCGGGCCGGCTCGGGCGGGCGAGGTGGTCTGGGCACCGGGCGAGGGGACGCTGGTCTGGCTGCCGCTGGCCGGCGAGCCACAAGCCTTGGCGACCGACCAGCAGGGGCTGCCGACCACGGTCGACCTCGAAAACTGGTCATTTTTCGTCGTCGACCGTGAGCAGCGCCTGGCGCTGCGCTTGCGCGACCGTGACTGGGCGAAAACCCGGCCGTTTGCCGGCCTCGACTATTTCCCGACGGCGCCGGAATGGCGGATTGAGGCCGCCTGGCAGGCGCTGGAGCAGCCCTTGCAGATCGAGGTGCCGAATGTTGCCGGTGAGTTGCGTCCGGTGAATATTGCCTGGCAGGCAGTCTTTGAATATGACGGCAGCCAGGTCTGTCTGTTGCCGATGGCGGTGGACGAAAACGAGGTCTTTTTTGTTTTTCGCGACCGCAGCAGCGGGCGTGACAGCTATGGTGCCGGCCGCTTCCTCAAGGCGGCTCGGCCGCAGGGAGCGTCGATCACCCTGGATTTCAATCGTGCCTACAACCCGCCCTGCGCATTTACCCCGTTTGCCACCTGTCCGCTGCCGCCGCCGGAAAACTGGCTGCCTTTTGCCGTTACTGCAGGCGAGTTGAAATATGCCGGGGCAGCGGGACATTGAAGCTTGCGCGCCCGGGGCTTGAATTGAAAATAATAAAATACTAATATACAGCATTGCTGATTGATTGGAGACCTCGCATGCTGCGATTCGATATTGCTCCGGTATGTGCCAATGCCTACCGCTTCCAGGCGGCGATGAGTTTCGCCATCGCCGCGCTTTACCTGTTCACTCCCTATCGCTGGGTGGCATTCTTACTCGCTTTTGGCGGCTTGATCCGTGGCTTTGTGTCGCCGCATCGCTGCCTTTCCTATCGCACGTTTGCCGGCCTGAGCGAAAAACTGGGTTGGAAAAAGCTGCAGAACGCCGGTTCCAAAATGTTTGCCGACAAGGTGGTGATGCTGGCCGGCAGCGTGATGGCGGTGAGTTGGCTGCTTGATTCCGAGATCGGCATGATTCCGGCCGTGGCCATTCTGGTTTTCGCGCTGATTGACCTGGTCACCGGTTTTTGTGCCGCGTGCTGGGCCTATGGCCTGTGGTATCGGGTCAAGGGCGCCTGAGCTTGCCTGCTGCCACAAAAAAGGGCGGCCTTGCGGTCGCCCTTTTTTGCTTTGGCCTGAACCCGGCCGGGTTCAGGCCAAAGCCTGGTCAATGGCGTGGGCCAGGCTGGCGACCGTGCGCTCGGGGTTGTGCAATTTTTCGAGCCCGAACAGGCCGATCCGGAAACTGCGGAAATCAGCGCCCTCATCGCATTGCAACGGGACGCCGGCGGCCGTCTGGACTCCGATGCCGAGAAACTTGCGGCCGTTCTGGATCTCCGGGTCGCGGGTATAGCTGACCACCACGCCGGGGGCCTGGAAACCTTCGGCGGCGACGCTGGCAAAACCCTTGGCCACCAGCATTTCACGGACCTGCCGGCCGAGTTCATGCTGTTCCTGGCAAACCCGGGCAAAGCCGTAGGTTTCGGTTTCCAGCATCACGTCGCGTAGCGCGGCGAGGGCATCGGTCGGCATGGTTGCGTGGTAGGCGTGGCCGCCCTGCTCGTAGCTTTCCATGATCTGCAGCCACTTCTTGAGGTCGCAGGCAAAACTGCTGCTGGTCGTGCTCTCGATCTGTTCGCGGGCGCGTTCGCCGAGCATGACCAAGGCGCAACACGGCGAGCCGCTCCAGCCTTTTTGCGGCGCGCTGATCAGCACGTCGACCTGTTTCGCCGCCATGTCTACCCAGACCGTACCGGAAGCGATGCAGTCGAGCACGAACAGGCCGCCGACTTGACGCACGGCCTGGCCGACCGCCTGCAAGTAGTCGTCGGGCAGGATCATCCCGGAGGCGGTTTCGACATGGGGGGCAAAGACCAGGTCGGGTTTTTCGCGGTGGATGGTCTCAATTACCTCGGCCAGCGGCGGCGGGGCAAATGGCGCTTCGGCATCGGCGCTGATGCGGCGTGCCTTGAGTACTTGTGTTGCAGCGGGAATCCGGCCACTGTCGAGAATTTGCGACCAGCGGAAGCTGAACCAGCCGTTGCGGATGATCAGGCATTTCTTGTCGGTCGCGAACTGGCGGGCGACCGCTTCCATCCCGAAAGTGCCGCTGCCGGGCACGACAATCGCCGAGCGGGCGTTGTAGACCGCTTTGAGAATCCGGGAAATGTCGCGCATCACGCCCTGGAAGCGTTGCGACATATGGTTGAGCGCGCGGTCGGTATAAACCACGGAATATTCGAGCAGTCCGAGCGGATCGGGTTGCGGAAGCAGGGCAGCCAAGTTTGTCTCCTGAACGGGTAGGATGGATGATGTTGTTCAGGAATCATGCCATGACCTGGGGCTGCTGCGGAACCCGGCCGCCGGCTTTTGGTCTGATCTGGCAAGGCTGATCGAACAGGGAGGTGCAACATGTTCAGCGACCGCAAACTGCCTTCGTACATTTCCCGCGAAAATGTCGGGCCCTGGCACATCTACCTGCAGCAGGTCGACCGGGTGGCGCCTCTGCTCGACAAGTCATTGCAACCCTGGGTCGAAACCCTGCGCCGGCCCAAGCGCTCGCTGATCGTTGATGTGCCGATTCGCCTCGACGATGGCCGGATCGAGCATTTCGAGGGTTATCGGGTGCATCACAACACCTCGCGCGGGCCGGGCAAAGGCGGGATTCGCTTCCATCAGGACGTGACCCTGTCGGAAGTGATGGCGCTGGCCGGCTGGATGACGATCAAGAACGCCGTGGTCAACGTGCCGTTTGGCGGTGCCAAGGGTGGTGTCCGGGTTGATCCGCGCCAGTTGTCGCAGCCGGAACTGGAGCGCCTGACCCGCCGCTACACCAGCGAAATCGTCTCGATGATCGGCCCGGACAAGGATATTCCCGCGCCCGACATGAATACCAACGCCCAGGTGATGGCCTGGATCATGGATACCTACTCGATGGGCGAGGGGCGGACGGTGACCGGCGTGGTCACCGGCAAGCCGATTTCGCTCGGCGGCTCGCTCGGCCGACCGGATGCCACCGGCCGTGGCGTCTATGTGGTCGCCCGCGAGGTCGGCCAGCGTCTGGGCTTGCCGATTGCCGGGGCGCGGGTTGCGGTGCAAGGCTTCGGCAACGTTGGCGAAGCGGCGGCACGCATCTTTGCCGAGGCGGGGGCCTGCGTGATCGCGATCCAGGATGTCAGCGGTACCGTTTATGCGCCGGGAGGGCTGGACCTGGCCGCCTTGCGCCAGCATCTGCGGACCACTGGCTCCTTGCAGGGCGCGCCGGGCTGCGAAATGCTCGAACGCGAGGCATTCTGGCAGTTGCCCTGCGAGTTTCTGGTGCCGGCTGCGCTGGAGGCACAAATCAATCAGTTCAATGCCGGCCAGATTGTTGCCCGGGTGATTGTCGAGGGGGCGAATGGCCCAACCACGCCGGAGGCCGAGGCGATTCTCGCCGACAACGGGGTGGTGGTGGTTCCCGATGTGATCGCCAATGCCGGTGGCGTGACCGTCAGTTATTTCGAATGGGTGCAGGATTTTTCGAATTTTTTCTGGAGCGAGGACGAAATCAATCGCCGGCTGGAAAAAATCATGGCCGATGCCTTTGCCGCAATCTGGGCTCTGGCCGAGGCGCGGGGATTGTCGTTGCGCACGGCGGCATTCGTCATCGCTTGCAGCCGCGTGCTTGAGGCGAGGGCCATCCGCGGTTTGTACCCGTAAGCAGTTTCAGGAAAACGGCGAGGATGCCGTAGAGATCGTTGCAGGAACGCTTGACCGACCAGGGAGGTGTGTGATGCGCATGATCTACAGCAGTGAGCATTTCTGGATTCTGTCCTATCCGGCACAGCAAGGCGTGGAGTTGTTCGACAAGGAAAGGAAGCGGCTTTTGTTCCTGCAAGGGGCGGCTGCCTGGAGTTTTCGCCATGCGATGGAGCAGATTCCCGAAGCCGAGCGGGACGAGGCGACCATTGATGCCTTCCTCGACGACTATTGCGACGACAAGGCGCGGCCCATCGCCCTGCATTGACGTGCTAGAATCGCGGCCATTGTCTTCTACCTGCTTTAGGAAACCAGTCAAAATGGGCGACGTGAATACCAGCTATGTCTCCGACCACACCAAGTGGATGAACGAACTCCTGGAAAAAAACCCGGAATGGGTCGAGGATCAGAAGGCCGGTCGTGCCCTGTGGTGGGACAAGAAGCAGGATGTCGATACCACCGTGCGCAATGCCGCCTCCAAGGTGCCGCAGAAGTCGTATCCCTACGACGTCAATTTCTTCGGCGAATAAATTCAACGGGGGAGCTTGTTTCCCCGCTGCCTTGGCAGAACAGGAAGCCGGTCGGATGACCGGCTTTTTTCATGCTTTTTTGCTGCCGGTCACGGTCGACCGTGAAAATGGCGACTTTTGCGTGTGCAGCATGCTGCTCCAGCCCTTGCTTCAGGGGGGCTTGATTCACCTTGAGCAGATGCGAAAAAGGGGCGTCGCCGCCCCTTGTTGTCGCTTGTGTGAGGCCGCCGTTTAGCCCGTCAGCGGCTTGACCACACGCTTGACCGCAGTGTCTTCCGGGTGCGGGTGGATGGTGAAGCCGAGGCTGGTCATCAGGCGGAACATCTTGGTGTTGGTCGACAACACGTCGCCGACCACGGCACGGTAGCCCTTGAGGCGGGCGCAGTCGATCAGTGCCGTCATCAGCTTGCGGCCGACCCCGCACTTCTGCCAGTCGTCGCCCACCGCCAGTGCGAACTCGACCGATTCGCCGTCCGGGTTGAGCACGTAGCGGGCAACCCCGATCTGTAGCTCAGGTGTTTCGACGCCATCGATGTTGTCCTCGATTTCGCGCGGCAGGGTGGCCACCAGCGCCATTTCGCGGTCGTAATCGATCTGCGTGAAGCGGACCAGCATGGTCTGGGTCAGTTCGCGCAAGGTGTCCATGAAGCGGTAATAACGCGATTCGTCGGACATGTTCTTGACGAAATCCTGCTCCATCTCGGCATCTTCCGGGCGGATCGGGCGGATGGTGACGGTTTTCCCGTCATTCATCGTCCACTCCTGAACCAGGTGCACCGGGTAGGGGTAGATCGACATGTGCGCGTAGCGGTCGCCGGTGGCACCGTTGGTGTGATCAATCACGATCCGGGCATCGGCGGCAATCGCGCCATTTTCGTCGACGATCAGCGGATTGAGGTCGAGCTCCTGGATCCACGGCAGTTCGCAGACCATTTCCGAGATACAGAGCAGGACCTCCTTGAGCGCTTCGCGGTCGACCGGCGGCATGTTGTGGAACTGGCCGAGAATCTTCGAGGCGCGCGTCGAGTCGATCAAATCCTTGGCCAGGAACTTGTTCAGTGGCGGCAGCGCGACCGAGCGGTCGGAGAAGATTTCGACGTCGAAACCGCCGGCGCCGAAGGTGATTACCGGCCCGAAAATCGGGTCGCGGAAGACGCCGATCATCAGTTCGCGGCCGTTCGGGCGCGACAGGAAGGGCTCGATCGAAACGCCGTTGATCTTGGCGTCCGGGCGCCGCTTCTGCACGGTATCGATGATGTCGTGGTAGGCGTTGCGGACGGCCGGAGCATTGACGATGTTGAGGCGGACGCCACCGACGTCGGACTTGTGGGTGAGGTCGGGGGAATCGACCTTCATCGCCACCGGGAAGCCGATCTGCTCGGCGAGGAGCAGGGCTTCGGTCGCGGTGCGGGCGACCATGGTCTGGGCGACCGGCACCTTGAAGGCGCGCAGGATCGCTTTCGACTCCATTTCGGAGAGCACCTTGCGTCGTTCGGCAAGCAGGGCCTCGATCAGCATCTTGGCACCTTCGGCTTCCGGCCGGTCGTACTGGCGGGTTGGTTCCGGTGCCTGCAGCAGCAGCTTCTGGTTGCGGTAGTACTTGGAAATATGGTGGAACAGCTCGATCGCGGTTTCCGGCATGCGGAAGGCCGGGATGCCGTTGTCTTCGAGCAGCTTGCGCGCTTCGGCCACCTGTTCCTCACCCATCCAGCAGCAGATCAGCGAGCGGTTGAGCTTGTCGGAGATTTCGAGGATCGCCTTGGCCACTTCCAGCGGCTCGGTCATCGCCTGCGGCGTCAGCATCACCAGGGTGCTGTCGACGTTGGGGTCCTTGGTCACCGCCATGATGGTTTCGCGGTAACGCTCGGGCGTTGCATCGCCAGCGATGTCGATCGGGTTGCTGTGCGACCAGGTGTGCGGCAGGGCCTTGTTCAGTGCGGCCATCGTCTCGTCGGACAACTGCGCCAGCGGGATGCCGAAGTCGCCGGCGCGGTCGGCGGCCATTGCGCCCGGACCGCCGCCGTTGGTGATGATCGCCAGGCGGTTGCCTTGCGGGCGGAACTTGGAAGCCAGCGCCTTGGCGGCGTAGAACAGCTGGCCGACGTTTTGCACGCGGACAACGCCGGCGCGGCGTACGGCGGCGTCAAACACCGTGTCGGAAACGGCGGTCATCCCGGAGTGGGCCAGCGCCGCCTGTGAGCCGGCCTCGTGGCGGCCGGCCTTGAGCAGGATGATCGGCTTGATCCGGGCTGCCGAGCGCAGTGCGCTCATGAAGCGGCGGGCATTGCGGATGCCCTCGACGTACATCAGGATGTAGTGGGTGCGGCTGTCGTAAATCAGGTAGTCGAGAATTTCGCCGAAATCGACATCGGTGGTGACGCCCAGCGAAATCACCGACGAGAAGCCGACCTGATTGGCCTTGGCCCAGTCGAGCACGGCCGAGCACATCGCGCCGGACTGCGAGACCAGGGCGAGGTTGCCCGAGTTGGCGCTGACCTTGGCAAAAGTGGCGTTGAGGCCGAGGTCGGGGCGGATGATCCCGAGACAGTTGGGGCCAAGGATGCGAACGTTGTAGGAACGGGCGATTTCCAGCACCTTGCGTTCGAGCGCGGCGCCGATGTGGCCGGATTCGGAGAAGCCGGCGCTGATGATGATCACGTTGCGGACGCTGCTGCGGCCGCACTGTTCGATGATCTGCGGTACGGTCTGCGGGCGGGTGGCGATCACCGCCATCTCGACGCGGGCACCGATTTCCTCGATCGACTTGTAGGCCTTCTCGCCGAGGATGGTCTCGTGCTTGGGGTTGATCGGGTAGAGCCGACCTTTGTACCCCGAATTCTTGATGTTCCTGAAAATGACGTTGCCGACCGAATTCTCGCGTTCGGAAGCGCCGATGACGGCCACCGATTTCGGCTCGAAAAGCGCGGTGAGATAGTGCTGTTCCAACATGGTTAACCCCTGTTTAAGCCTGTTCCGGAAGGTCTCCGGATTTGTCATTGTGCAGTGCAATATTCTGGCACAAGCGCTCCCGGTTTTCCATGATTCAAGTAGGGGATTTCCCTTGTTTGATCCGGAAAACGCGAATTTTTTTACGCGGCCAGTTCGGCTTCGAGCAACAGGGGTTGCCCAAGGGTGCGGGCGACCGGGCATTTGCCGGCGATTTCCAGCATCCGTTGCCGCTGCTCGCTGCTCAAGTCGCCGTGCAGCGTGATCCGGCGGCGAATCCGGTCGCGCAGCTGGCCGTCCACCTCGATCCGCTCATGGCACAGTTCGACTTCCACCTTGTCCAGCGGCAGCTCCTTGCGCTCGGCATACATGCGCAAGGTCATCGAGGTGCAGGCGCCGAGCGCTGCCAGCAGATAATCGAAAGGGGCCGGGCCGGCGTCCTCGCCGCCCATGCTTTTGGGCTCGTCGGCGAGCAACTGGTGCTGGCCGGCACGGACCGTCTGCTGGTATCTTCCGCGTCCGTTTTCGCTGACGCTGACTGAACTGGCTGCCATGACTGACTCCTTGCATGAAATGAACGCGATGATACCGCCGTCGCCGTGGTTGCTCGCACACGTCGCGCAATTGCCGCTGCGCGGCTGCATCCTCGACCTGGCTTGCGGTCGCGGCCGGCACCTGCGCTGGCTGGCCGGGCATGCGGCGGCGGCGGTGGCGAGCGGAGAATTGCAGCTTCTGGCAGTTGACCGTGACACCTCGGCCTTGCAGTCGCTGGCAGGGGTGCCGGGGGTGACTACTCGTTGCTGCGATCTGGAGGGTGAGGTCTGGCCCTTGTCCGGACAGCAGTTTGCTGCCGTGATCGTGACCAATTACCTGTGGCGGCCGCGTTTCGACGACTTGCTGGCGCTGCTGGCGCCCGGTGGCGTCCTGGTGTACGAGACCTTCATGCTCGGGCATGCCGCCTATGGCAAGCCGTCGCGCCCGGATTTCCTGCTTGAGCCCGGCGAATTGCGGGCGCGGTGCGCGGCTGCCGGGCTGCAGGAACTTGCCTTTAGCGAGGGCTATGTCGAGCAGCCCAGGCCAGCCTTGCGGCAGGGGATTGTCGCGCGGCGGGTGCCCGGCTAGCGCAGCAGCGGTTTTGGGCCTGCTACGGTCGACCGTAGATCAGGCCCAAAATCCCCAGCGCCATCTTTCAGTCACTGGCGATCATCGCCGCTGCAACCCGGTCGATGCCTTCCGGGTCGAGGCGGTCGCTGGCAAAGCGGCTGGCGTCTTCAAGTCCGCTGTAGTTATGCCCCTGCGAGCGGTGGTAGAGCGGGTCGTAGTGCAGTTCGAGCAGTTCCTGCACCAGTTCCGGCCAGCGGCCGGCGGCGACGTGCTCCGACCAGCGCTGCAGGTTGTCGTTGCTCTGCAGCCCTTGCAGCGCGTGCAGACGGCGGAGCAGGAGCTCCTGGCGGCTGAGGAAGTAGTCGTAATCGGCGAGCAGGAAATCGACGCGCGCCGGCAGGCTGGCGTCGATCTGCAGGCAGCGGCCGGCCCGGATGCGCTGCATCAGCGCTTCCGGGATGTGCAGGTTGCCGACCTTGCGGCTTTCGGCCTCGACGTACACCGGGCGGGCCGGGTCAAAGTCCTGCAGAACTTGCAAGAGTCGGGTTTCGAACCATTTTTGTGGCGGCTGCGGCTGGTCGGGCAGCACACCGAGGACCGAACCTTTATGGCAGGCCAGGGTTTCAAGGTCGAGAATCTGCTCGCCACGAGTGCCGATGGCCTGCAGGATGCGAGTCTTGCCGCTGCCGGTGGCGCCGCAGACGACGCGGAAATTGAAGCTCGCCGGCAGCCGTTCGAGTTCGTCGATCACGTGTCGCCGCCAGGCCTTGTAGCCGCCTTCGAGTTGGCCGGCATTCCAGCCGATGCTGCGGAAAACGGTGGTCATCGAGCCGCTGCGCATGCCGCCACGCCAGCAGTAGATCAATGGCCGCCAATTTTTCGGCTGTTCGATAAAACGCGCTTCAAGGTGGCGGCCGATATTGGCCGAAATCAGCGCCGCCCCGATTTTTTTGGCCTCGAACGGCGAGACCTGCTTGTAGATGGTGCCGACGCGGGCGCGCTGTTCGTCGTCGAGGACCGGGCAGTTGATCGCGCCGGGGATGTGGTCTTCGGCAAATTCGGCCGGTGAGCGGACATCAATCAGGCAGTCGTAAGCCGCCAGATCGGCGACGGTGGGGAGCTTGTTCTTCATCCGCTCATTTTACCAGCGGTGCCAGCGTCCCCCAGAGGTGCTCGAGCAGCAGCGGCTGGGCAGCGGCGGTCGGATGCAGCTGGTCGGCCTGGAATAGCTCGGGTCGGGTGGCGACCGGCTCAAGCAGGAAGGGCAGCAGCGGCACCTTGCGGGTGCGCGCGAGTTCGACAAAAACCTGGGCGAACTCGTCAGCGTAGGGGCCGTAGTTCGGGGGCAGGCGCATCCCGACCAGCAGCACCCGGGCGCCGTTATGGCGGGCGTTGTCGATCATGTGCGCAAGGTTGTCGCGCAATTGGGCCAGCGGTAATCCGCGCAGGCCGTCGTTGGCGCCCAGGGCGAGGATCACCAGCGCCGGCTTTTCGCGACTGAGCAGCGGGGCCAGGCGGCTTCTGCCGCCGGCACTGGTTTCACCGGAGAGCGAGCGATTGACGACGTTATAATCGCTGCCGCGTTCGTGCAGGCGTTGCTGGAGCAGGATTGGCCAGGCGGCTTCGGGGCGCAGGCCGTAGCCGGCCGATAGCGAGTCGCCAAAGACCAGCAGGGTTTTGGCTGCCGCCTGGACGCTGCCCGGCAGGCCGAGCGCAAACAGCAGCAGTGCAACGCAACGCCACCAGGCCACCGGGTCGTGGCGGATCGAGCAGGAAGGAAGAGAGCGCATGACGGAAACGGGAACGGAGAGGGCGGTGGTGAGGGTCGCCGGGCTGGCCAAGGTGCTTGCTGGCGCCGGGGGCGACGGCGGCGAATTGACGATTCTGCAGGATATTGCCTTCAGCGTCATGCCTGGCGAGTGCGTGGCGATGGTGGGCGCGTCCGGTTCCGGGAAGTCCACCCTGCTCGGTTTGCTGGCCGGGCTCGATCTGCCCAGCGCTGGCGAGGTCTTTCTCGACGGCGTCGGCCTGAATGCGCTCGACGAGGACGCCCGCGCCCGCTTGCGGGCCAGGATGCTCGGCTTCGTCTTCCAGTCCTTCCAACTGCTGCCGGCGCTGACGGCGCTGGAGAATACGATGTTGCCGCTTGAATTGACCGGGCAGCAGGATGCCGCCGGGCAGGCGCGGGTCTGGCTGGAGCGGGTCGGGCTCGGGCATCGGTTGCAGCATCTTCCGCGCCAGCTGTCCGGTGGCGAACAGCAGCGGGTGGCGCTGGCCCGTGCCTTTGCTGCTACGCCGCGCCTGGTGCTGGCCGACGAGCCGACCGGTAATCTCGACCCGGTCACCGGGCGCCAGATCATTGATCTGATGTTCGACCTGAATCGTACGGCCGGCACCACCTTGCTGCTGGTGACTCATGATGAAGCCATCGCCGGGCGTTGCCAGCGTCGTTTGCGGATTGCCGAGGGGCGGCTGGTCGAAGATTGGCGGCTGGCCTGAGCTCGCCGCCGCAAGCCGGATTTTGCTGCGGGCGGTCGTCGACCGTGAATCTGCCGGCTTTTATCCGGCCAGGTGATTCAGCCAGCGGCTGACCGTGGCCAGCAGGTAGTTGGGATCAACCGGCTTGGCGATGAAATCGTTCATCCCGGCCTCCAGGCAGCGCTTGCGATCCTCGACAAACGTGTTGGCGGTCATCGCCAGGATCGGTGTCTGCGTGCCGCCGGGCAGGGCACGGATGCGACGGGTCGCTTCCAGGCCATCCATGCGCGGCATTTGTACATCCATCAGGATCAGGTCGTAGGCGGTACTGGCTGCCATGTCGACCGCCTGGAAGCCGTCGCCGGCGGTGTCTATCGTCAGTTCAAGATCGCAGAGCAGTTCAATGGCGATTTCACGATTGATCATTTCATCCTCGACCAGCAGGATGCGTTTGCCAGCGCCGGATTGCAGCGTCGGCAGGGTCGCCGTAGCAACGGCTTCGGGCTGGCGGCTGGGCTCGGCCGCCTTGAGGCGGACGGTAAACCAGAATTCACTGCCGCTACCGGGTTCGCTCTCGGCGCCGGCGTCGCCCCCCATCATTCGCGCCAGCCGGCGGGTGATGGTCAGGCCCAGGCCGGTGCCGCCGTGCATCCGGGCAATCGAGTTGTCGCCCTGTTCGAAGGGCACGAACAGCCGTTGCAGTTCGTCCGGAGCAATGCCGACGCCGGTGTCGCGTACGGAAAAGCGCAGCAGTGCGGCTTCCGGCGTTTGTTCCAGGGTCTGGCAGCTGATTTCGATAAATCCCCGGTCGGTGAACTTGATCGCGTTGCCGACATAGTTGAGTAGTGCCTGCTTGATCCGGGTCGGGTCGCCGAGCAGGTGCTCCGGTACCTCGCCAGCGGCGATTCGCAGGCTCAGGCCGCGCGCCTGGGCGCGGTCGTTGAGCATGGTCTGGACGTCTTCGAGCAGCTTCTGCGGGCGCAGGTCGAGTTCTTCCAGGGTCAGCTTGCCGGCCTCGATTTTCGATAGGTCGAGAATGTCGTTGATGATGCCGTTGAGGTGCTGGGTGGCATCGTCGACCTTTTGCAGGCGTTCCTGTTGTTCGCTGCCAGGGCAGACCCGGCGCAACAGGTAGACCATTCCGGTGATGGCATTCAGTGGTGTCCTGATTTCGTGGCTGACATTGGCCAGGAACGAGGATTTGGCCCGGTTGGCGGCTTCGGCTGCATCACGGGCGGTGGCCAGTTCGCGGGTGCGCGCATCGACCATGCGCTCAAGGTTTTCACGGTAATCGGCAAGCTGGCGCTCGACCTTGAGCCGTTCGGTGATGTCGATCAAGCTGAACTGGAGCAGGGTTTTGCCCTTGTGGCGGACCGCCATCAGGCGAACCTCGGCCGTCCAGTGCTCGCCGTTGGGGCGGCAGTGTTCCCAGTTGAAGACCTCGATTCCCTGGTTGAGACAGGCCAGGACATGGCGGCGTCCGACCTGCTCGGAGTCCTCGCCGTTGGCCTGGGTGGCGGCTGAGACATCAAGCGGGGTCCAGCTCAGGACTTCGTCGCGGGAGCGGGCCTGGTAGATCCGGACAGCAGCATCGTTGCAGTCGAGGTAACGGCCGGTCTCCGGGTCCATCACCACCAGCGGGGTATGCGATCCGGCAAACAGCAGCCGGTTGTATTCCTCGCTTTCGCGCAAGGCTTCCTGTTCGCTGGCCAGTTCGCTTTCGGCTTGCTTGCGGCGGCGAATGTTGAGAACCAGCAGGCCGATGATCGCGGCTTGCCCGAGCAAGCCGAGCATCAGGATCAGGCGCTGGCGGTTGTGCTGTTCGGCAAGTTCGCGGGTACGCTGGACGACCATCTCTTCCAGCTTGTCCTGGTAGGCCTGCAGCTCGGCCGTCGGCATTTGTTTGCCGGTCGTGTCATGAATCACCGAAAACAGCAGTGTGCGTCCATCGTCGAGCAGCATCGGCGACGAATAGACCTCGACGGTGCGGATGCTGCCGTCGGCCAGTCGATGCGGAAAGATGAAGTAGCTGCGTTTTTCTTCCTTGGCCCGGCGGCGCTCGGCGGCCACTTCGTCCGGGGTCAGCGCGTTGATGTCCTGAATGTGCAGCTTTTTCAGCTCGGGCAGTGGTCGACCGTAAAACTCGGTGGCCGCAAGATTGGCATCGACAATTGCGCCATTGGCCGGGTCGATGAACATCATCACCGAAGTGTGGTGGCGAAACAGCGATGAAAGCAGATTGTCGCTGGCCTTGGCCAGGGAGAGCACGGTCGGACTGATGATCGCCAGGAACAGGGCGCAAAGCAGCAGGAGGAAGCGCGGCAGGGAATGAGCGATCATGGCGTAGAAGGCGCAGGGACAAGGGATTATAGGGAGTTTTCCCCGGTTTTTACGGCCGCCAATAGAAAAAACCCCTGTTTATGACAGGGGTTTTTGAGTCGCTACGAGTGCCTTACTTCCGTAGTTTGGCGAAGGCCGCAGCCATTGCATTGCCGGCCGGTGCCGGCGTGTTGTGCCGGGCCTGCTGCCGCGACAGCGGCGCACCGCGCTGGCTGGCGCCGCCGCCGTCGTGTTTCTTCGGCTCGTCGCCCATGCGCATGGTCAGCGCAATGCGCTGCCGTTGCAGGTCGACTTCCAGCACCTTGACCTTGACCACCTGGCCGGCCTTGACCACATCGTGCGGGTCCTTGACGAAGGTGGTGGACAGCGCCGAGACATGCACCAGGCCGTCCTGATGGACGCCAATATCGACAAAGGCGCCGAAGGCGGCGACGTTGGTGACGACGCCTTCGAGAATCATCCCCGGTTGCAGGTCCTTGACCTCGGTGACGCCGTCGGCGAAGGTCGCGGTCTTGAACTCGGGGCGCGGGTCGCGACCGGGCTTTTCCAGTTCCTTGAGAATGTCCTGCACCGTCGGCAGGCCGAAGCGCTCGTCGGTGAACTGGCTGGCATTGACCGCCTTGAGCTGGCGCGGGTCACCCATCACTTCCTTGAGTGGCTTGCTGAGTTTGGCGAGAATTTTCTCGACCACCGGGTAGGCTTCCGGGTGTACCGACGAGGCGTCGAGCGGGTTGTCGCCATCCGGCACGCGCAGGAAGCCGGCGGCCTGCTCGAAGGTCTTGTCGCCCAGGCGTGGCACTTTCTTCAGTGCATTGCGGCTGGTGAAGGGGCCGTTGGCGTCGCGGAAATTGACGATATTCGCCGCCAGCCCGGCGTTGAGACCGGAAATCCGGGTCAGCAGCGGCACCGACGCGGTATTCACATCGACACCGACGGCGTTTACACAGTCCTCGACCACCGCATCCAGGCTCTTGGCCAGTTTGCTCTGCGACACATCGTGCTGGTACTGGCCGACGCCGATTGACTTGGGGTCGATCTTGACCAGTTCGGCGAGCGGGTCCTGCAGGCGGCGGGCAATCGAGACCGCGCCACGCAAAGACACGTCGAGTTCGGGAAACTCCTTGGCCGCCAGTTCCGAGGCCGAATAGACCGAGGCGCCGGCTTCCGAGACCACGATTTTCTGCAGGCGGGCTTCGGGATATTTTTTCATCACGTCCTGCACCAGCTTGTCGGTCTCGCGGCTGGCGGTGCCGTTGCCGATGGCAACCAGCGAGACGCCGTGCTGCGCCGCCAGGCGGGCGATGGTGTGGATCGAGCCAGCCCAGTCGTTGCGTGGTTCGTGCGGGTAGATGGTGGTGGTTTCGAGCAGCTTGCCGGTGGCGTCGACGACGGCGATCTTGCAGCCGGTGCGGATGCCGGGGTCGATGCCCATGGTCACGTGCTTGCCGGCCGGGGCAGCGAGCAGCAGGTCCTTGAGATTTTTGCCGAAGACGCGGATCGCCTCTTCCTCGGCGCGCTCGCGCAACTCGTTCATCAGGTCGAGTTCGAGGTGGGTATACACCTTGACCTTCCAGGTCCAGCGCACGGTGTCGCTCAGCCACTTGTCGGCCGGGCGGCCCTGGGCCTTGATTCCGAAGCGGGCGGCGATGCGTTGCTCGCAGGGATTTGGGCCGGGCTTGATGTTTTCTTCGTCGAGTTCGCTGTCGAGGACCAGGGTGACGCCGAGGAAGCCTTCGTTGCGTCCGCGCAGCAGCGCCAGAGCCCGGTGCGAAGGCATGCTGCCAATCGGCTCGGCAAAGTCGAACCAGTCGCGGAACTTGGCGCCTTCGACTTCCTTGCCTTCGACCACTTGCGAGCGGACCCGGCCGTGTTCGTTGAGGTATTCGCGCAGTTGCAGCAGCAGGTCGGCGTCTTCGGCGAATTTTTCCATCAGGATCTGGCGTGCGCCGTCGAGCACGGCGCGCGCGTCGGCGAAGCCGGCGTCGGCGTTGAGGTAGTTCTCGGCTTCGTCGTCCGGCGTCAGTTCGGGATTGGCGAGCAGCGCCAGCGCCAGCGGTTCGATGCCGGCTTCGCGGGCAATTTGCGCCTTGGTCCGGCGCTTCTGCTTGTAAGGCAGGTAAAGGTCTTCCAGGCGTTGCTTGGTTTCGGCGTTCTCGACCTCGTTCCTCAGTTCCGGGGTGAGCTTGCCTTGTTCGTCAATGCTGGCAATGATTGCGCTGCGCCGGTCTTCGAGTTCGCGCAGATAGGTCAGCCGCTCTTCCAGGTTGCGCAACTGGGTGTCGTCGAGGCCGTCGGTGACTTCCTTGCGGTAGCGCGCGATGAAGGGCACGGTGGCGCCTTCGTCGAGCAGGGCGACGGCGGCGATGACCTGGGGCGGACGGACGCCGAGTTCGACGGCGATGCGGTGTTCGATGGGAGCGAGCATGGATCGGACAGCTTCAAAAAACGGGGGGTGAATGATGCGGAATTCAACGGGAAAATACAACCGAGAGGCTTTCGTGTAGCATGTTTGCGGACGACTATTTTTTTTCAGAGGAGGATGAACAATGAAAGTCGACACCTATCTGTTTGGCGAGCTTGAGGTTTCTCCGGAGAAGGTCATCACCTTCCCGAATGGTCTGGTGGCCTTCGAGGAAGCGAAGCGCTTCACGCTGATTCATGAAGAAGACGAGGCGATTCCGAATAGCTTCACGCTGCAGTCGCTGGACGATCCGGCGCTGGCTTTTCAGATTGTCGACCCGACCGATCTCGGCTTCAGTTACGAGCTGGCGCTCAGCGACGAGGAAAAGGCCTTGCTGCAAACCCCGGCTTCCGAAGACGTGGCGGTGATGCAGATGCTGTTCAAGAAAGAAGAGGACGGCAAGACCGCGATTTCGCCGAATCTGCGCGCGCCGCTGCTGATCAATATCCGCGCCCGCGTCGGGATCCAGAAGGTGATGGAGAAGATGAGCTCCAAGGTGATGTTGAGCAATCTCGCCAGCAACGTCTGAGTTCCTGGCGATGTCTGGAAGGCGCGGGGCTACGGCCCCGCGCTGTCGTTCACCAGTCCGCCTTGACCGGTCTGGATTGTGCTATTCGACTGGTTGCAGCGTCTGGCGGTAGCGCTCGGCATTGGCCACGTAATGTGCGGCCGACGCTTGCAGACGGGCCACCTCCTCGGCACTGAGTTCGCGCACCACCTTGCCGGGCGAGCCGACGATCAGCACGTGGTCGGGAAAGACCTTGCCCTCCGGGATCAGGGTGTTGGCGCCGACGATGCAGCCCTTGCCGATCACCGCCCGGTTGAGAATCACCGAGCCAATGCCGATCAGGCTGCCATCGCCGACGGTGCAGCCATGCAGCATGACCAGGTGGCCGACGGTGACATTGGCACCGATCTTCATTGGCACCCCTTCGTCGGTGTGCAGCACCGAACCGTCCTGGATATTGCTATTGGCGCCGATTTCAATCGGGTCGTTATCGCCGCGCAGGGTGGCGTTCCACCAGATCGAACAGTTCTCGCCCAGGCGCACGTCGCCGATCACGGTGGCGTTGGGCGCAATCCAGGCGGATTCGGCGATGCGGGGTTCTTTGTCGGCAAGTTTGAAAACGGGCATACGCTTTCCTTCCGGGAGGTGCTTGTTGTTGGGTTAACAATAAAAAAACAGTATGTTATAAGGGATAGCTAAAGTTATCCCTTGAAATGTCGTTATCGCCGCATAAGGACCTTGACCGGGACATTCTAAGAGAGGGGAATCATGTCTGCCTGCAATTTTCGCCTTGGCGCACTGGCTGTTTGCTCAGCCTTGTTGCTTGCTGCCTGTGCTTCGACCGGGCAGGACGAAATGCCGGCCCGGATGTCGGGCGGCGCGAGCAAGCGCTTGACCGCCGTCGGTTATGGTACGGCGGCCCCCTATACCAACCTGACTTACGGCCAGCAGAAACTGATGGCGATCCGGGCGGCGCAGGTCGATGCCTATCGCAACCTGGCGGAACAGATCAAGGGCGTCAGTCTGACCGCAACCACGTCGACGGCCGCGTTTTCCAGCCAGGGCGACACCATCAAGGCGCAGACCGAAGCCATGGTGCGCGGCGCCCGGGTGATCCACGTCGCCAGCAATGGTGACGGCAACTGGGAAGTGCGTCTCGAAATCGACGTGCCGGAAGCTCACTGAGTTGCTGGCTTTGCCACTGATCCCGCACCTCCCGCGCTGGCTACGCCGGTATCTGGCCTGTCTGTTGCTCGCGGCCGGTTGCCTGCCGGCAGCAGCGGCCGAGGTGACGGTCGAGGGGAGTGCGGTGATCGGCACTGCCGGCCTGGGCGCGGCGCGTGAGGAGGCGATCCGGCGTGCGCTGGCGCGGGCGGCCGAGTTCCACGGCGCGCGGGTCAGTTCGCGGGCGGTGGTCGAGTCCGGGGTGCTGCAGGAGAGCGTGCAGGTAGCCGCCGATGCCTGCACCGGACGCAGCGAGCAGATCGCCGAAAAGATCAATGGCAAGGAGTTGACCGTGTCCTTGCGGGTTGAAGTGGCCGAGCGCGAGGAGTGCCGCCGCGAATGCCTGGTCAGTTACCGCAACCGCTTGCTGGTGGCGGCCTTTGCCCTCGAATACCCGGAGCAGAAGCAATTCGACGAGCCGGCACGGCTTGCCGGTGCGACCGCCCAAGCCCTGGCGCGGCGGATCGAGCAGCGGGGACGCCTGCCGGCAGTGGCCGAGGATGCGCATTTTCCTTATCGCTCGCCGGCGCGGGCGCCGTTGCTGCGCGATCCGGCGGCTTCCGCCGAAATCCTCGTCGGGCAGGGCGGGCAATACCTGCTCTCCGGCGTTTACCGCGACCTCGGGGTGCAAGGGCCGTGGGTTGACCGCAAGCGCAAGTTGCAGATCGAGGCTTTTCTGCACGACCCGGCCAGCGGCGAACTGCTGGCGCGCCAGGTCTTTGCCCGCGAAGTTGGTGGGCGGGCCGAAATCAGCAGCCGGCACAGCATCGGCACTGCCGCCTTCGCAGCGACCGACTTCGGCCAGGGCTGGACGGCCTTGCTCGAAGAGATTGCGCAGTGGGCAGAACAGCGTGCAGCCTGCCTGCCCTTCATCGCCCGGGTGGTGAAAACCGGGGCGAAAAACTCGCGGACCCTGCATATCGATGCCGGTAGCGAAGCCGGCTTGAGTGCCGGCGATGTGTTGCTGCTGCAGACCTGGAAAAACGGCGAGATTGCCACGCCAGCCGGCACAGCGCTGGGCAGGGAGCGCGGGGCGGCGGTGCAGGCGGTGATTCGCGAGGTCTATCCGCGTTTCGCCGTGGTCGAGTTGCGCGAGAAGCCGGCGGCGTTGGTGGTTCGTCCCGGCGATCTCCTCTATTCGCGTTGATCAGGCTGGCTGCCGGCCGTCTCGGCGCCGCTGCCGGCCAATTTCTGCACGATCAGGCTGCCGACCATGTCGCCTTCGACATTGACCATCGTCCGCGTGGTGTCGAGCAGGCGGTCAATCGGCAGCAGGATCGCGATCGCTTCGGTCGGCAGGCCGACCGATTCCAGCACCAGTACCATCGACAGCATGCCGACGCTGGGAATGCCCGGTGCGCCGATGGCGCCGAGCATGGCGACGGCGAAAATGATGGCCTGGCTGGCGAGGTCGAGTTCGATCCCGGCCAGGCGGGCGATGAAGAGTGCGGCGGCGGCCTCGTAAAGCGCCGTGCCATCCATGTTCACGGTGGCGCCGAGGGGGACCACGAAACCGGCAACGTCCTTGTGCACATGCAGGTGCTGCTCGGTGCAGCGCAGCGTGATCGGCAGCGTTGCTGCGCTCGACGAGGTGACGAAGGCGGTGACCAGGGCTTCGCGGGCGCCCTTGAAGAATTTGAGCGGCGAGATGCGGGTGAACAGCCAGAGCAGCGCCGGCAGCACGATCAGGCCGTGGAACAGCGTGGTGCCGGTGACCACCACCATGAAGTGGCCGAGGCTGGTCAGCAGCGCCCCCTGCTGGGTGGCGACCAGTTGCAGCAGCAGCGCGGCGAGGCCGAGCGGGGCCAGCTGCATGATCCAGCCGACGATCAGCAGGCAGAGTTCCTGGAGTTCATCGATCAGTTGTCGCAATTGCTTGAAGCGTTCGCCGCCGACCACCAGCGCAATCCCCAGGAACAAGCCAACGATGGCGACGGCGAGGATGTCGCCCTGGGCCAGCGCCTTGAACGGGTTCTGGAACAGCCCGCGCATGAACTGCGCGAGGTAGTCCGGCAGCGGCATCTGGCGCGCCTGGTAATGCGCCGTGGCTTCGGCAAACATCGCCAGTTGCAGGCCTTCGCCGGGGCGGAACAGGTGGGCGGCGGAGAAGCCGATCAGGATCGCCAGCGCCATCGTCGCGAAGAAGAAAATCAGCGTCGTGGTCCACACCCGGTGCATCTTGTGGTGCGCGCGCAGATTGGCGACGCCGCCGGCAATCGATGCGAAGATCAGCGGCACCAGCACCATGCGCAGCAGGTCGAGGAACAGGTTGCCGAGCATTTTTGCGCCATACAGCGTGTTGACCGTGACTGCCTCGCCGGGGTGGCCGGCCAGCCAGGCGCCAGCGGCGAGGCCGAGCAGGCAGCCGGCGAGAATGCGTGAATTGAGCGAAGCGAGGAGCATGGCGGGTGACGCGGGCGGACGGGGAGGGGAATTGTAGCGGGATTGCCCGGCTCTGCTGCGGCTGGCATCATCCCGCGCTGGTAATCAACAGTACGGGGCCGGAGGTATGGAGACAGGTGTTAGCGACTTGCAGGGATTGACGGCGGCCTTGCTGCGCTTTCGCGACGAGCGCGACTGGGCCCGCTTCCATTCCCTGCGCAACCTGATCGTCTCGCTCAACCTCGAAGCCGCCGAATTGCTCGAACTGACGCAATGGCAGGCCGATCACGAAATCGAGGCGATCCCGGCCGACCCGCAGCGGCGCGAGGCGCTGGCCGACGAGTGCGCCGACGTGCTGCTCTACCTGCTGCTGGTCGCCGAGCGGGCCGGAATTGACCTGGCGGCTGCTGCGTATGCGAAAATCGAAAAGAATGCCGCCAAGTATCCGGCCGAGCAGGTGCGTGGATCGCGCACCAAATACACCGAATTGAAGTTGGACCAGCGATGAAACACCCCTTGTTTGCCCCGATGGGCAAGGATTACCCGACGCATCTGGAGGCGCATTACGAGCGCATCCTGATCAGGATCGAACAGTTGTGGGGGATGCCGCTGATCGAGGATTACTTCTCCGATCTGTTGATCGACAAGCGCGGCGGGCGCCAGGGCTTTCCTCCCGAGGTTGCAATGGACATCGTCAAGCTCCGCGAATTTCACGAGGTGGAAACCTTCCGTTCCGCCGAGCGCAAGGAAGAGGCCGCGCAGCGGCTGGTCGCGCGCAAGGTGCTGCTGACTGCGGACGGCTTCATGCAGGCGTTCCGCGACGGCAACCAGGAACTGATCGACCTGTTCGTTCGTGCCGGCTTCAAGCCGCCGCCCGACGACAACGGCGTGCCTTTGTTGCTGGCTGCCTTACGGCGCGGGCATACCGTCGTCGCCAAAATCCTGATCGATGCCGGCGCCGATGTGAACGCCCGCGATAATCTCGGCCTGACCCCCTTGCTGGTTGCCTGCGGCAAGACCACGCCGGGCTACCGGGTGATCGCCGAGAAACTGATCGCCAAGAAGGCGCTGCTCAACGTCCGCGACGTTTTCGGCTTCACTCCGCTGATGCTGGCGATTTCCGGCGGCATGCTCGACATCGCGCGGCTGCTGATCGAGCGCGGGGCCGAGCTGAATGCCGTCGCGCGTAAAGGGCAGAGCGCGTTGAGCCTGCTGCAGGCGAGCGATGCTCCGGAAAAGCGTGACCTGATCAACCTGATGATCGAGCGCGGCCTCAAGGCCTGAGTTTTCGCGGTTTTTCCCGCTTCGGGTTTCAGAACTGCTGCATCCGTGGCGGCAACGGATGCGGGATCATCATGCCGTTGGGGAGCAGCCGCGAGGGGCCGGGAATATTTGCGAACACCAGCACGGCCAGCAGCGACAGGGTGGCGCCCAAGGTCAGCAGGGTGCGCAGCGGCAGGTACCAGGCGGGCAGGTGGCGGCGCCGGGCGACCGTCATGTCGAAGGCGTAATGCAGCCAGAAGACCGCGATCAAGAGGCCGAGATCGACGTTGGCCGGGACGATCATCGCCGACCACGCGGCCAGCGCCGGGAGCGTGCTCCAGCCCATCAGCAGCCATTGCTCCTTGCGGCTGGTGCGCGGCAGCAGCATCGCAAAACCCCAGTGCAGGGCGCCGACGAAGGTCAGGATCACGGCACCGTAGGCGACCAGCGCGATATGGACAATGCCCGGACCCTGCGGATCGTGGATCCGCCAGGCGGCCAGCAGCACGAAGGGCAGCAGACCGGCAATCCCCAGCCACAGTGCAGCAGCGGGAGTCTGGGCAGGGGGCGGGGCTGGGTTCGGGCGCATGGCGAACTCCTGGGCGGGTTTGCCGTAGGACTATCGGCGCCGGGAATCGTTCGTCGCCGGCGTTTTTCGCAGGCATTGCGCGCTGCGGCAGGCGCGATCCCGGGAAGGGTTTTGCCCGCTGTCCACGGTCGACCGTGGACAGCGGCGATTTTCAGCCTTCCTGGCTTTCGATCAGGTATTTGGCGCCGGCATCCTGGGCGAGCAGTTCGGTCAGCTGCGGCAGTGCTGCATGCAGCTTCTTTTCCAGCGTCCACGGCGGGTTGATGATGAACATGCCGCTGCCGTGCATGCCGAAACCGTCCTTGCCCGGCGCCTTGACCTGCAGCACCGCATGCAGCCAGTTGTTGGCGCCGAGGCTCTTGAGCCGGTCGGGCAGCTCGAAAGCCTCGCGCTTGGCCAGGGTCGGATACCACAGCGCATAGGTGCCGGTGGGAAAGCGCTTGAGCGCCTCCTGCAGGCCCTTGATCACGGCGGTGTAGTCGGTCTTGGTTTCGTAGGACGGGTCGATCAGCACCAGCGCCCGGCGCGGCGGTGGCGGCAGCAGCGCCTTGAGCCCGGCAAAGCCGTCGCCTTCGGTGATCGCGACCTGGCGGCCGGCGC
>ERZ1066115.143-NODE-143-length-25136-cov-19.706949_pt1 | contig 25136 bp, 16 predicted proteins | sample MGYA00382762_ERZ1066115 | MGnify/ENA primary metagenome ERZ1066115 (study PRJEB33369, sample SAMEA5778345) | biofilm metagenome | biome: Industrial cooling water; feature: Water cooling tower basin; material: Biofilm | place: United Arab Emirates | collected... | reverse complement strand
AGGTCTTCCACCTTATTCTTGCTGCGATTGTGTGTTGACAGAAGGGCTCATCATAATATCGATGAGGCGATGTGTGTCATCACCGATGAAAGATTATGGACTAAGAAGCCATCTACTAGAACCAAGAGATCTGACTAAAGCGAGAATCCTGATTAACGAATGACATCGCGTACACACACCATTGATTAAGTGATGAGATCTGATTATGCGGGGTTTGTTGGCAGATATTTTATATCCGCATAGCGACCCGCGCAACTCTTTAGGCATAAGGCCCTCCGAAGTTCCTCGGGGTCGCTTCCTTTAGTGGGCTATGGTGGGTCCTTGGAAGCAATCCTAGGGATTGGGTGAGTAGCTAAATATAGCTACGTCCTATACTCAAGCTCTCGACGCTTTAATGCAGCCTCAAGATCAATCGTACCACCAACACTAATCATGTGCGCTTGTCTAATCCACCACCAAGCATTTAGTAGCAACCTCTTGCTAGAACCACTTTTCCAACCACTTTGCGTGTTAATTGCCTTCGAGGCAATTCCAGCAGCCTCTCTAACCTCAGGCGAAGGATCCTTCAATGCGACCTGATTCAGAATCTCATGATGAAAATGTATCGTCCCATTGGGGTCCGCCCCTAGATCAGCTACAGCCTTGACATATGCATAACGCCAAACCGAATCGGGTTCCTTTATAGACTGATCAAACCTCCAACCATCACTCACACATCCTCGAATATATTCACCACTTCGTACAGACCCTTTATGTGGCTTCAAAGTAGACAAAAGATCATGTGAAATCAAACAACGAAGTTCTCGTCCCGACTCCTTATCCCTATTCTTGTTAAGTATTATATCTATTGTCTGAGGAATTTGACTCCAATGTTTTTTATCAAGACTACAATATGGTGATAAAACACGATCAAGTGCGACCCCTGGAATGAATCTAAAGGTCAACAGCAACTGCTTAATGGCCGCAGGCTCTCCTCCCGATTTCACAATACACCAGGCAGCATCCGGTATGCCAACTATAGATTCAGGCGGGCTGTCATTGACATTCAATTTACGCAAAGATTTCCTAAACATAGAGAAGTAGCCTATCGCCATCTCTTTAATCCGAACAACCAATTCCGGGTTGGATAGGTATATTCCTGGACACTTTTCTAACAAAGCCCTTGCAAGATGAACAGCTCTGGTTTTATTAGCTTCATCCGAATCAGCAAGTTTATTTATCAATGCTTCAAAAATGATGGCAGAAGATTCTAAGCTATTCAATATCTTCTTGACGCGATCAAACAAAACCCCAGCCGCATTACTAGGCAACACAGGCCAAGACTTTATCCACACCTCACACAACGCTTCAATCAGTATTTTCTTGTTTCGTACAAGCTTCTCTATCCCATCCGGGCCATCAACTCCTAACAAACCGAACTTATGAAGCATTGTCATTACATATTCATCATTTACACCATGCATCTTCACCTTATAGGCAAGATAGGCAACACAAACAAGTCGACATGTGGGATACTTAGCCTGAGAAATATATGAATCAACAAACGAAAACGCACGCTCTTCACCTTTTGTAATAGCGAGAGCTAAAACCAACGACTCTTCAATTGGCTCATTCATCATGTTATGAAAATACTCTTCATCTTCTTTTGCAAAAAGGTCACCGAAATCAGGCCAATTCTTAGATGCAAGTATAACCACTTCATCCGGAGTCTTCAACGCCGGTTCATATGAAGACGTTTTACTTATAATAAAATCATTATTTTCACATTCATATTCTATGGAATATTTATAATACTCAATTACAGATCGAGTAATTAAATTTTTCCATTCCAAGCGTTCATTTGGATCCAACAACTGAAAGGAAGGGAAATTAATTAATTTTTTAACACCATCTACCCGCTTCAATGCAGCACCCGTCATGGGCAGTATAGATTCGCATTCCCACAAATCACTACAAGAATCTCGTTCGAGAGGTAAATGTGCTCGTAGTGAATATACATACACACACTCAATTCTAGGATTATCGCATAGACAATAATCTAAGGTCCTTAAAACCCGCTGAGCAAACGGGTCTCGCTGTCGCTTAATTCGAATTCGACACAATTCCCTATCAAAGAGAGCCTCATACTTCTTGGTTATAATTAATTCTGCTATTACACCTGCAGCACACGCCATCTCAATAGGCCGACGAGAACCAAAGTACCAGAGCCCCCCTTCACCAACTCCGATCAATAAAGCGAGAATGGTCTGCACAATTTCTTCAGGGTTAGCTTTAATCAACCTCTTTATAAAGTAATCCCAAGCAATTTTAGCAGCATCTTCTACCAACTCTAATTGAAGAAGACTACCACCCACTTCCTGAATACTATCTTCATCAACAAGAGTTATCATTTCTTTAGTTGTTTCTTTTCTAGACACTCTAGGCATATTATTAAAAACATTATGTAGTTCTATAGCAATCTGGGTAGTAGTCATCCCACTAAAGATTTTATCAAAAATATTATGGTGATTTAGATCCTTATGTGACGATACTAAACGGATAAAAACGCGTCTTACCTCCTCATTCTCAATAATCTTTTTTAGACATTGGATATCATCTGGAAGCGTCCCATTCCGTACACAAGACAATGCAATAAACACATCGCGCCCATATTTAAGGAATTTTATGTCTTCTGTAGATACAGTAAAGCTTTCCTGCAAGCCTTCGAACTTTATTACAACTCTATTAAAAAAAATATTATCTCCAAAAAGATTATCTTTTATTTTTCGAGTATATAATTGAATCCGCCTTTCAGGATCTAGACTGCGCCATGCACTAGCGAAGCCAGGATAGTCGTCGACATAGTTTGGAATGAAGGGGCCACCCTTATCCATGAAATATTCTGCACCGCCTGGCATTGCTAAAAACTCTTTCCAGTCAAATCTTTTTTGTGCTTCTTGGAGCCTTTTTTTATCTAGAAACTGTTCAAGAGGTCCTGGGTTAAATAACACCGTAAACCACAAGAGAAGAGAATTGTCCTTAGGTAGGTCTTGGGCTAATTCTCGAATATAATTATGAGGTGATATATTATCATTCAGATCATCTACTTCTTCGATTTTATACTTATCAGCAAGAAGATCATGCATTTTAGTCGCATCAGGAACTGAGAATCCGGGGTAATACCACGCCGGGGATAAAAAATCAGATGATGACGACGGATCAAGAGATTTAGATAATTTCGCCATATACCACTCCATGAGAGATTGATGGAAGAGGTCGCATTCGAAAAGTCGAATACGGCGTTATGTTCAGGCGAATCCATGAAGAGTCGTCTTACAGAGGCTAACGCTATACCTAATTTATTATATTACTACCTAAAACTCAGTAAAACAATCTTTTTTTAAAATTCTATCCATTTTATTCAAGTCTGGATGGACTGGATGGCGCTCTAGCCTGTCCAGGGTCAGCTCTTTCAGTCGATCACAAACGGTTAGAAGGCGTTTTCAGTCGCGTTCGTGTCGGGCGCCATGAGCTCATGCTCTAGATAGCGCTTTGCTGGTATCCGATGTAACGATATCTCCACAAATTTGGCATTCAAAACCGAATCTCGTTGAAGCAGTTGCCGGATCTATAGCTAATTAACTATTGGTAAGCTAAATTTGTTAACTATGAATAATGTACGATTTTTATTAATGGCATCAGAACAAGTTTTAATGATGTCTTCTTGTTTACTTTGCAGGAATTGATAAGGTATAATAACAGAATCATACTTGATTGCTGTTCCATAAGAAAAAGACAAAATATCAGACTTTAGAATTTTAGCATAATTGATTTCATATTTTTTTGATTGCTTAACTAGTATAAAATGAGGGGTTAATGGACAGCAAATGAGTACAACAGATTTTTTTGTGCACTCATCAATCGCAATTAATGGAAAGAAGCCGACTTCTGGCAACACAACAAAACCATGTTCTAAATTGAGACCTATTAATATAAAATTGTTCATATCAACACTAAGGAATTGATTTAGCTCTTCATCAGACAATAAAGAAATCTCCGACTTTCGCTTTTCATATAGTTTATTGAGTCGTTCGATTTGAAAATAAAAATAGAGCCTAACAGAACGTTCTACTGATCTATCTCTAATACTACAAAAATTAGTATTAGTATGAGATTTGATAAACCTTCCTAATCCTGTTTCAAATATTTCTGAGTAATACCTTTCATCATCGAGTGTGAGAAAATCTTTAACAGAATACATATTCACTGGAAAATCGAGTTTCAGTGTTTGATCCGAGTGGCTGTAATAGTAAACCAGATTATTTCCTGGGGAACTCCATTCACTAATTACCCGTTTTGTAACATAGTGATTATTCATATACATCTCATCGTGGAAGGCGTACAGCCAACTGTCAGCAGACGCATGACGTTTTTCCGCGCACCTTAACTCACATAACAATTCAACGAGTTAATCCTCGTCATCGATTACAAGCGTCCAGATTTTACTCATTGGTAGCTCTGCCTTGATATCACTATCCAACTGATCATAAACCTCGAATATTTTTTCCATCACCTCAGATTGCCCCCAAAGTCTGACTTTAAAGAAGCTTGTTGCGAGTTCTTTCTGAACGCTGCCTTTATAACCTGACCAAGAAACAAATAATCCCTCATCGGCACCAAACTTCGAAACGGCACCCAATAGCTTATCAACTGAAGGACGATCTATCGTCGCATCTCCTGACTTCACCTCAACACACAGCCGAGGGCTCTGGAACCCCAATGGACCAGAGCCAGCTAGGATATCAACGCCGCCATCAGCGCCATCTGGACTACGATAGGTTGTATATCCCTCAGCGCGCAGCACTGCTTCTACTAGCCGAGTGAAGTCATGCCCCTTGAATTTTGACCCAATGTATGCCGCAATACGATCGCGCGCAAGTTCTTCTATATCTGTCTCGAATCCATCTTCTGCTGTTGCAGTCGAATCAAGCGAGATTCCTACCAAAGACGACATGAACTCTGGCTGCCACCTATTTTTCTTCATAGTGGCAATACGTTGCTCAGCATTATTTCTCTTAACGCGGCAAATAGTCATGAAAGCACCAAAAGTGAAGAGAAGATCCGGCGCAAAATTAGTTCGGGGGATGCCTTCTCCAATCCATTTCACACTGCGCCAATGGTAGTATGGGTTTGGTCCAGAAATGTCAAACTGATAGTCGCTCTTGATTTCACCTATCTGAATAGTACGAGAATCTTTTAAGGGTACAATTACAAGATCTCCCATTACCATTTCATGGGCAAAAGGCCAGACTTGGCTAACCCAGTTTGAGATAGATTTCGGTTTGGCCTCAGGATTTCGTTTCTCCATGGCGCAAGCGAGTTCAGTACGGTCTTTCATTATTCCGATGTCCGCATCAAGCCCATCCCAAGTAACAAATACTTTATTGTCCTGAAGAAACTTTTGCTCGTGCTGTCCATGCGAACCTGCTCTAACCAACCAAACCGCCATGCTCACCCCCTATGCTTCTTCAAAAGAAGACAAGCTCCTATTGTCTTGTACCTGATCATGCGGTACGAGGAGGTACCTCCAGGGCTTCTTCCCGATACTTTTATTGAACGCCGTTGCATGGCCGCACCAGGCTTCGGCTGCTTTCTTTTTAGTAACTACAGTTGGATCTGCGAGTTCATTCCGAGCCTTAGTCTCTGCCATATAGATCATATCGTGTGTCTCAGCCACGAAATCCGGAACATATTCGCTATGCTGATGGCCTTCCTGGTAGATAATCTGGAACTGACCCTTGGCTGGTTTGAGCCACTTTTCAGCGTCCCGCTCCAGGATAATGGCGAAACGCCGTTCAGTATCGGAATCGAACTTGACCGCTGGATACAGGCAACGTTTGAAGCCGCTGAACATGATGCGACCGATTTTGTTCTTGTCGAAATCGGTACGGCGGAAGTCCATCGCTTCATAGCCAGCTTCCACCATGTTCGCACTCTGCTTTAAGGGGGTGAAGCCACGGCTGACTCGAACCTCGAAACCTGTTTCCGAAACGCTGCGGTGTTCACGCATCTGGGCGGCGATGAAGGCCACTAGGTCATTCTGATGGTACTGTAGAACGTTGCGGACCTCTTCGTCGCCATCAAGGTAGCCCTGTAAATGCCGTACTACCTGTCCTGCCAAATCGTAGAGCAGGTCAGCATGCTCATCGTAAGAAATGTCAGGTTGGTCGATGAGACCACGAATCAGGTAATCTTCCAGCCGCGCTTCTCTTGTGCCAGAGCGCTTGAAACTCAAGGTCTGCTGTTCGTGGGTACGCAGGAAGTGCATCAATAGATCCCTGGCCACTGGCTGGTAGCGGACACTTGCCAGATTGAGCTGGAAACGCTCGAACTGGACGGTGCTGCCTTCTTTGGGCAGGATGATGATCCGGGGTATGTCAATGGTTCCGCCGATGACGGTCTTTACTACTTCCTGTACCAGTTTCTCTGGGGCCGGCACGGCTTCCATACCTTCCAGCTCGGTCTGGACCCCGCCATAGCGACGCTGGGCTTCAGCGGTAATGGTAGCGATGACTTCCGGTTTACTCAAATCAGTTGAACTGCCCAAATCTTTACGCTCGGAGATGATCTGATAGATTTCCTGCTTGAAGCGTTGTTCCTGCACGCTGCCGGTCTTGATCGCAGCTTCCAGCACCGGGGCGGTAACCACAGTCTTGACGCTGGCGGCCACACCGGCTGGTTCCAGTTCCACGGCCCGGAACTTGAGCACCGAGTCGCCCCGGTTGGCTTCATCGATGATGGCCTGGAAGGAATCGTGGGCAATAATGTGTAGGGTATCGACAGCCTGGTCACCGGTACGCTTACCGTAGGGCAGACGCAAACCGCGCCCCAAGGATTGTTCGACCAGGGTTCTGGCATTGGCTGCCCGCAATGGCACGATGGTATACAGGTTGGTTACGTCCCAACCTTCTTTAAGCATGTTGACGTGAACAACGATCTCGGTCGGTTCATCCGGGCTTTCGACGGCCAGCAGGCGCTGGACGACTTCTTCCTTCTCCTCGCTACCCTGATTGGAATGTACCTGGATGACTTTGCCGGCATAGCTACCGGCAAAGAAGTCAGGGGACTCCATATACTTCTGGAGCTGATCGGCATGGCTGGTATCCCGGGCTACCACCAGCATAAAGGGTTTGACGATGGGCTTGTCGTTCTGCCGGGCCCAGGTCTCCAGATGGACCTTGGTGTTCTCGTGCACCCGGATGCCGTCTTCCAGCTTGATCTTCTCCAGCTGGTCGTCGCTTACCTGATCGGCCCGGAAGTTCTTCTGGGTAACTACCGCCGGTTCTTTGACATACCCCAGGTCCATGGCATCGGCCAGGGGGAAGTGGTACATGACGTTCTGGAAGGCGATCTGCTTCTTGCCCGCTTCGGTAAAGGGGGTAGCCGTCAGCTCCAGCCCCAAAACGGGCTTGAGTTCGTTGATGGCCTTGACGCCGGCGCTGGCCCGGTAGCGGTGCGATTCGTCCATCAAAAGCACCAAGTCCGGCAGGTTGGCCAAGTACTCGAAATAGCTTTCACCGATATACTCGGACAAACGTTTGATGCGCGGCGATTTACCGCCCCGCACTTCGCTGTTGATCTTGCTGATGTTGAAGATGTTGATCTGGATGCCAGCCTCGAACAGGACTCCGGAGCGGGCGACATCGGCCCGCTCGTAGTTGTCGCCGGTAATGATCTGCGGCGGGTCTTGCACGAACTCGGCGATGCCTTTAAAAACATACTTAGGTGTGCCGGGGGTAAAGTCGGCAATCAGTTTGTTGTAGATGGTCAGGTTGGGCGCCAGCACAAAGAAATGGTTGATCTTGTGATGTAAATGTAGGTAGGTGATGAAGGCGCCCATCAGGCGGGTCTTGCCGACGCCGGTAGCCAAGGCAAAACAAAGCGAGACAAAATCGCGCTCAAAGTCCTTGATTTGCGGAAATTTGCTCTGCAGTAGCCGTAAGGCAGCCTGTGGGTCGGTGTCTTTAGAAGGAGGTACCAGCTCGGTAATACGCGCCAGATGCTCCAAAGAAATCCGCTGTGGCTCGCGCAACGAAAGGCGACCGGTTATGGTATTTACGAGGCGATCACTCATGGTAGGACTCCAATTTCTTGATATCTTCAATATTCTCTGCTTCGGCTTCATGCAGTAAACGTTGCCGGTTATATGTCTCATAGCGCTCTTCGGCTAGCCTTTTTGCTACCTCCATAGAAACCGCGCCAGCGTTTTCAAGCACCTCCCGCTCGTTAAAGCGGAGGAAGGCATCCAGCTTACTGCGCCAGTCACGCATGTAGATCAGTCGCTGTCGCTTGGCTTGGTCTTCGGCGTAATCTAGGTACATAGTTACGATCCGATTGAGTTCTTCCAGTTCTTGCTGGTTGAGATAATTTTTCGCAATAACGACATCTGCCTTACGGACTTTAGCACCTGCCCAGCTGGTTAGCCCCATATTAGATTCTTCCGGATTGGATCGACCGGCTATTAGCTCGGCAGCCGTCTGACCGGTAATAGCCCAGTGCAGCTTGTTCTGTATAATTTTGAAAAACTCCAAGGTTTCTTCTGCTTTTGGTTCGTAATCGGCGGCAAGCTTGAAGATGTCGCGAATTTTCTGATACGCCCGCTTCTCGGAGCTTCGTATATCACGAATACGCTCAAGCAGCTCGTTAAAGTAGTCAGTCCCCCAGTTTTTACCGGACTTAAGGCGCTGGTCGTCCATGGCAAAACCTTTTATGATGTATTCCCTCAGCAGTTCGGTAGCCCACCGACGGAACTGGGTTCCGCGGGTGGACCGCACTCGATAGCCGACAGCCAGTATCATGTCCAGATTATAGTGTTCGACAATGCGGGCAACCTGCCTTGAACCTTCGGTTTGAACTATCCGGAAATTCCGGATAGTTGACTCCGCCTGTAGTTCATTCTCGGCCAAGATATTCTGGATATGTTCATTGATGGTGCGAACATCTTTATCAAATAGGTCAGCTAGCAATTTTTGGCTCAACCAAACGTTCTCTTGCTCGAAGCGGACGGCAATCCTGGTCTTACCATCCTCGCTGACAAAGAACTGAAATGCAGTGTCAGGTGAGATAGGAAACGTGTCATCGCTCATACGTCATCCTCAAAGAGCCCTGGCTGTTCCACTTTAGGCTTGGGAGCGGACGGCAGATTCTCTACTTGCAAGCTGTAATCGTCATGGCCCCATTCGCATTTGCTGAGCACGGCGTTGGGTATCTTCTTGATGGTCAGGTTGGGAAAGTGCTTGGTATCGGCTCGATAGGCCGAACACAAAACCAGTAAGGTTCGATCCGCGCCAACGTCCTCGCTCAAGGCAGCCAGCTGCTCGTGCCCCAGGTTCTGGGTGGTTACCCAGATAAAGTCGGTCTCGGTGGAGTGACCATGAATAAAGTATTCGGTTTCCGAAGGTGCGTAGGTAAAGCCTTCCAGCTTGCATAATGCTTCAGCTAGCATGGCGGCATTGTACTGCTTATTGATGACCCAGTTATCCCATTTGTCTTTTTCGAGCAGGGATGGCGCGAGCTTGTAGTAGCGGAAGCCTCCGCCACCTTTCCAGCCTACAGCATCGGTAATACCGCCTGGGTCCTGCCCATCAACAACCTTCTGCAAACGGGGAATGATATGCGTATTACAGTGTTCACCAAGCTCCACCATTATCCAACGCCGTCCCATCTTGTGGGCAACCGCACCAGTTGTACCAGAGCCGGCGAAGGAATCGAGAACTAAGTCGCCGGGATTGGTAGATAATTGGATTATGCGCTCAATTAATTTTTCTGGCTTTGGTGTAGAAAATGGATCGTTTAGGTTGAATGCTAATTGTTCTCGCTTTGCATCTTGATTATGCCCGACAGCTTCCCAGCTCCAAACAGATTGCGGGATACCACCTTTATTTTCAACTGTTGTCAAAAACCGCTTATAACGAGGAACTGAATTCCTTCCATTTGCGCCCCAGTAAACAAGATTATCAATAATATTTTTTTCATGGCGATCCCTTGAGTATCTCCATACTGCTGTAGCTTTTGGCCAAATTTCTTCACCAGTATTGGGGTTTGTAATTGCATAATATAAATTTGGGCGTTCATCTTTAGATTTATTACATGTATAGTTATCAGATTGCCAGGCACCTCTAGGGTCATTATCTGGATTCTTATACGAGCTATTCGATTTATCAGTTCGCATCAGACGATTTGGATGCCAAGCGTTCTTATTTTTTGAATAGACGAGAATATGATCATGATCATTGCTGAACCAAAGAGCATCGTTAGAGGCCGCGTATTTTTTTTGCCAAATAATATTAGAAACGAAATTAATCCTCCCAAACACTTCATCGCAAAGAACTTTCAAGTAATGACATTCATTGTCGTCTATTGTAATCCAAAGACTTCCATCTTCTGAAAGCAATCGTTTTATCAACTCTAAACGATCCCGCATCAAACCAAGCCATAAAGAATGTTCTATGCCATCATCATAATGTGTAAAGGCACTACCAGTATTGTAGGGTGGGTCAATAAAAACGCATTTTACTTTTCCGGTATACTCAGCTTCCAATGCCTTTAAGGCGAGGAGGTTGTCACCAAAAATGAGCTTATTGTCGAAAGTATCGTTCTCGCTAATCCGATGAGGAGCATGATGGCTCTTTGATGGATCTTCGATGAGAATTCTTGGTTCAAGGCGGGGGCGGTTTTCTTTACCAATCCAGGTTAGTTCTAGTTTTTGTTTGGGCATAAAGCCAATCCTCCGAATTTGCTGCGATTAGAATGTAATTGAGCAAGGAACGCACTTGATCTATATAGATGGTCGACTATATTTCTCAAATGCCTCATGGAATAAAGCCTCGCTTTCGTCATGAAACCGAGTTTTATTCTGTATAAGTTCTGCAAGTCTTTCTGAAACATTTCTATAGATGATTTGTTGAGCTTGATTGGGTAATTTCGTTTCATCATATACATCCATTTCAAACTCATCCTTTGTAGCAAGCTTGATTAGTTCGAGTAAATCATCACGTGAAAGGCGTTCTATGTCTGCCCATGACTGACCTTCAAGACAGTATTGAGCTCTATTTGCCTCAATCTTTAAGTATTTCATAAGAATGTCTCCGCTCCTTGTATGCATCAATACCTGCCTCAAGGCAGTTCATTAGAACTTCAAAATTAGGTATACGCTTACCGTCCCGACTAAGCAATTCTTTGTCAGTTGGGTAGCCACTATATATCTCGAATGTTGGAGGAGAAACATGGACATTTCTTTGGGTATACAATACAAAGTCTGGTCGGATTGATGCTCCAACAGTATTATTATGCGTGACAACTACAACAGGCATTAACCTTGCGATATCTTTTATTATTGTATTAACTTCTTGTCGCAAAAATATATTATCAAACGATGATTCCGGTTCATCTATAAGCAGCAGGTCATAATCTTTTGCTTCATCAATACTCTGTAAAAGTTTAAACTCTGATCTTTCGCCTCCTGAAACATCAAAACCATACTTATTAAGTATTCTGAACTCGACAGAAGCAAAATACTTTCCATACTCCGATTCAGGTACTTCATCTATCTTCCTTAAGCTAAGCAAATAATCGTAGGGGCGTTCGTATTGAAGGAATGCATCTGCAAAGCTTCCAGCTCTTTTACCATTTAATTTTTTAAGATCTTGAACACTCTTAAATGCATGCGCTTCCGCTCTGATCTCAAATCCTTGTAGTTGCTGCCTGGAAATTATTCTACTGGTTTTCACTAAGTCAACAAGGGCATTAAATTTTTCAATCTTAACCAAATCCAATGCAATCGAAGAAAAATCAATCGGAGGTATGGAGGTAGTAGCAGATTTCATTGAAAGTTCTTTTTTTATTGTTGTATGAATTTCATTAGCAAATTCTTTCATTCGATCAAGTAAGTGTACTTTTCTTTGCTCATTGATTAAATCCAGTAATAGTAATCTTAATGCTTCAAGTGAGATGCGAGATTCTATGATTGTACGATACTCAGCATTAGCTAATAGAGTCTCAGAGGCCATAACCAGTTTGTTAAGGACATCACTCTTCGTTATATTAAATGGTGTGTCGTTGAAAAGTCTGACTTTAGCATAAGCATCCTCAAGTTCGGTTTCTTTCGCACGTGCTAACAATTTCTCCAAGTATTCATCGATTCTTCGATAATCCTTGGCAAGATCAACAGTTGACATCTGGCCAACAGCGCTTTTTAATGGTGCAAGAAATGACTCTGCAATCCGACTATTAGTTATCCTAAGATATTCTGAAAACGCCTTCTCATCCGCATCGTTATCTCTTTCGAGTAGCTCGAACTGACGAATATATTTTGTTCCATGTTCAAATTCTTCAGCAATCCTGTCTAGCGTGAAAGACTTACCAGAAGAACGCTCTCCAAGAACTACGGTGAGACCTGCTGATAACTCAAGGATTCCATTCAAGCATGCAAATCGTTCAGGTGATTCTTGTGCACTCAGCCTAACTTTTTCTCGGTCTGAAAGAGCTGCCCTGATTGCAGGAAAGTTAACATCTCCTATTTTTAGAAATGTAAATCTAGATGGCTTTTTAGTGCAATCCTTTTGGATTCTTACGTCACTAAACAAAACTGGAACTAAGCGTGATGTATTGCGATAACAATGCATAAACTTTTTAGGGCTTGAAACCTCTCCAGCAGTAATGCTATCTCCAAATTTCTCTAGTAATGACTCTGATATCTTTGGGTCTTTCTCGTAATGTGGGATTATTAAATATTTTGAGAAATCAGTAAAAATATTTCGCAGCGTCTCAAAAGATATTTGATCTTGCTTAGAAGTAATAATGTTGGAAACAGCTTCGCATTTTGTAGAAAAATCAGCGGCCCCGGTACGATCAGCTATTATTAATATATGACATGATTCGAGGCTGATTTCAACTCCAGGAAGGACAATAATCGATAACTTCTCACATATGGTTTGATACTGTGCTAGATCAAATTCGTTATGATTTGTTATCGCAATAATGTCAAGATTATTGATCGAAATATAGTTTAAAAGTTCATTTATATCAAAAACAAAAGCAGGGTCACAAACGGTTGCTTTAGTATGGATATGTAGATCAGCCCGTTTCATTCGCCCCCCATCAGAGTTCTATCAGTCATCAATTACTGCATACATGGTCTTTGTTCAATAAATGTTCCAAGTGCATAGCAAAAGCTTTTGGATATTTTCATTAACCTGTAATTCCGCCTCAATCTCAGCTATAATCTCATCCCGTTTGGCATCAATCTCATCTTGTGCGTCAAACCACTGTTTTCGGACTTGGTTGCGCTCGCTTTCCAGCTCCTTCACCTGCTTCTGCAATACCAGCTTGTCTTCCAGGGTAATGGCCAGTTTGGAGACCTTTTTGGCTTCCTTGATAGCCGCTTCCAGCTCCTTGATGCGCAGTTCCAGCCCATTCTTAAGATCTTCAGCCCAAAGGTCCAACTTGTCAATCTCGGTGCTAAAATAGCTCTGCTGCCGCTTCTGGGCTTCTTCCTGTATTACTTGACGCTGAAAGTCGGTAACAGCCTGCAGCTGTTCAGGCATGGCTTGAGCTAACGCCGTAGCTGTCGAGGGCAGCTGAAACAGCTTTTGGGCCACTTCCGGATGCAGAATTGCGCCATCATCCAGTAAACCCCCGATGATCAACAGCTCCTCGCAGTCATGAGCCGATTGCCGGGTGAGCACTTCCACCTGTAGCCAACCGGAACGACCAGTCAGATCCTCCAAGGACCCAATTACCGGTTTACCAGTGTAGTAGAACGTTAGGCTCGCAGCTTCTGGCCGAAGATTCCGAGCCTGTTCCAACAAGCGCTGGGCCAAAGGATGCTGGATACGATAAGTATGAGCCAGGCTGCCTTCATCGGCCACCAGACTATAGCTTTCACCCTGATAGCAGAAGGAAGCCTTGTGGTCATCCCAGGCAGCATTCCCGGCCAACAGATGCTTGGTCAGAAAATATAGGGAGCGCTCCTGTGCACTGCGGATGGCCAAAGCCTCGGTCTCGCGCAGTTTCAAGCGCTGATGGACTTCCTCATCCAGGTTCTCGATAACCTTAAGCTGAGCTTGGCTCATGGTATGGCTGATTGTCTCGTCCAGCTCCAGCTGCAACTGCCCGAAGGCTTCGTCAATCTGGTTTCTGGTCCGGCAATGCTGGTAGATACCCAGAATGCGCCGCTCAAAATCGACCCCCGAGCCCAGAGCGCCTAAAACTTCGTCGCTGGCACCAAAAACACCATCGAACAGCTTGAGTTTTTCTTTCAGGAGCTCGTACACCCGCTCATCGGCCCGGTTCTTGGTATTGAGGAAGTTGACCACCACCACATCGTACTTCTGGCCGTAGCGGTGGCAACGCCCGATGCGCTGCTCGATGCGCTGGGGGTTCCAGGGTAGGTCATAGTTGACCAGTAGCGAACAAAACTGCAGGTTGACCCCTTCGGCCGCCGCTTCGGTGGCAATCATAATGCGGGCAGAATGCTTGAAGTAGTCGACCAAGGCCGCGCGCATATCGGCGCTGGGGCTACCACTGATCCGGTCCGAGCCCTTGTTACGCTTCAGCCAGGTCTTGTAGATAGCCTTGGATTCCGGGTCGCTGTTATCACCATTAAACAAGACCACCGCACCGGCATAGGGCGAATCGCTTAAGATTTCAAGCAAGTAGCGCTGGGTACGCTTGCTTTCGGTAAAGATGATGGCCTTGTCGGCCGCCCCCAACTGGCGCATTTTCTCAAAACCGATAGACAGGGCTGCCAGGAGCTTGTCACCCTTGGCATTGCTGCTGATGGTACGCACCCGGTCCAGAAACTGCCTGATCTCTGCCAGTTCTCGGGCTGCCAGAGCAGGATCGAAGGCCGGCCGGCCAGAATCGTCCTCATCTTCCCAGTCTTCGGATTCCGCCAACAGGCCGTCAACGTCATCCAGTACTTCATCCAGCTGTTCTTCGTCATTGCGGTGTTCGGCCAAACGATCTTCCAGCCGGTGGGCCATCCGGTCCAAGGCATTCTGGATGGCAAAAGTCGAAGACGCCAAAAGCTTATGAAGAACAAGCGTAAGTAGTGCCCGCTGCGCCTTGGGGACCGAATAGAGGTCGGTGCGTCCTAGCCAGGCGGTAAAATCCTCGTAGAAGGACTGTTCGGTTTCCGCCGGTGCATAGGTCTCGGTAATGGCAATACGCTTGGTATACTTGATGTATTCCAGCACCTGCCTGCGCAAGGTACGGTAGAAAGACGGCTCGATACGGCGGCGTAGTTCCTTGAATCGGCCCTCATTGGCCAGGCTCAGATACTGGGCGCGAAAACTCTCTTCACTGCCAAAAGAGTGCGGGTCGATAAAGGATAAGAGGCCAAAGAGCTCCATGGCGCTGTTTTGTAGCGGAGTGGCGGTCAGGAGCACCTTGCGGGCGTGAGCGGTGGCCTCTTTGAGAGCCTTGCCCACTTTATTCTTCTTCTGCCAGCTATTGCGTACCCGGTGGGCTTCGTCGATAACCACAAGATTCCAGGGAACACGCTGGATATACTCGGCTTGCCGGGCTGCAAACTGGTAGGAAACCACCACGATCGCCTGTTCCTGGTCGAAGGGATTGATATTCCCCTTGGCCTTGGCCTCCTTGAACGATTTGGTCTCAAGAATCCGGTTAGGCAGGTAAAACTTCTCGGTCAGTTCAGTAGACCACTGTTTTCGCAAGGTGGCCGGAACCACCAGCAAAATACGGCGTTTATGCTCCGCCCAACGTTGGGCCAGCACGATACCGGCCTCGATGGTTTTGCCTAGGCCTACTTCATCGGCCAGTAGCACGCCTTTCGACAAGGGCGACTTGAGAGCAAACAGGGCAGCGTCAATCTGGTGCGGGTTGAGGTCTACCTGGGCACCCATCATCGAACCGGCTATTTTGTCGTAGCTGTCAGCCTGACTGCGTTTTGACAGATCCCAGGCCCAGAACGCGGCTTGATGGTCGGTAGTGGTGAAGGTCATCATTGAAAGCCCCCCACCTACCCTAACGACAACACGACATCAGTCAAGTGACACCTCTACAAGAGTAGAATAATTTTGGATTCTAGCGGATTATAACTTCAGTTTGCACTTCGATCCACCTTATTTACTGGCGATGAACAATCAGCGATCGGGGTAGGTCGTTTCCGCAACACGCTGACGGACTCAAGCGCTTGCGCCATCTTCTGCAGATCTTCTTTTGTAATGTGATTAGCGTAGTCATCAAAAACCGAAGCGGTTTTTTGGCCTAGGATCATCATTCCAACACTCTTAGAGCTGGTGCGTAAGACACAGTTCGCAACATAATGCCGCCAGCTATGGAACACGATAGCTCGAAGTTTTCTTTCATTTTCATCAATCCCGATGCTCTCTAAGGCCTTATAAAGATCTTTAACTATTTGACGTTGGTCAAAGGGCTTGTTCTGTAAAAATGAAGGTATAAGGAACGACTCATTCGTGTAACTGACTAAGGCAGTTGAGCAATAATGGTCTATCTCTCGCTTTAGCATTAATGATAAGGGAACTTGCCGTTCGCATCCATTTTTTACAGGTTTCAAGCCGCCGTCAGCTTCACTCCACGAATGCCTAACGAAAAATCTATCGATACCGACATCGCATATACGTAGAGAACGAATTTCTCCCATTCTCATGCCGGTTTCGGCTGCGATAAGGTTTGCTAGCCTAGAGCGTGGATCTCGCCACATCGTCTGGAAAAGCTGTCTGACCTCCAGCGGCTCGAGAATTCCACGCTTTTGCTTATCCAATGATCCACACCGAATAACCAGTTCAAAATCAAATCGAATGATAAGTTTTTTTGACTTGGCAAATCTAATTCCTTTGACCATGGCGTTTCTGACGAGGTTCACCGTAGCAGACGCGTACCCCCGATCCATCTTCATGTTCATTATTAAGGAAGTAAGATCTTCTTCTGTAATCTTCCTAAGCTGCTTAGAACCGAAGTATGGCCGGATGTAACGCTTGACCATGTTCCGCATGTCTATAGCGTGTCGCCTATAAAGCTTCTTCCCCGAGGCAAGCGTTTGCTTTACATAGGGCGACGAGTCATAGTCCCATAATTGGTCAAGATAGTCGGCGAAGGAGATAGAAGAGGCATTCGGCTTGCCAGGAATGCCATCCCGGAGCCATTGCTGCGCAATAAGCTCCGCCTGAGCCTTATCTGGCGTATTAGTAGACCGTTTCGTACCAATTTTATTGGTTACAGGGTCTCTAAAAGCTACAAACCAGTTGGAGGATTCTCTACGGCGGGATAGGTAATACAAACGCATACTCACTCCTTTGGCACAGTCTTTGTGCACATTGAGTGAAGCACGCCATTTGTACGGTAGCGCTTCATAAATCGAAACACCTAACTCCTTCACGGTGAAGGAGTTAGGTTTTGGGCCCTGCTGGACTTGAACCAGCGACCTACGGATTATGAGTCCGCAGCTCTAACCAACTGAGCTAAGGGCCCGGGCTTTTCGCAGGGCGCATAGTAGCAAGGAGGGGGAAAAGATGTCAACCGGCGCGGGTTTCGTGCCGATCATAGGCGTGGGGAGCTGGGCTATTTCGCTCGAATCGGCTCCGGCGCGCCGGCTACGAGGCTCGGCGTGAGTAAGGAACGTTATGCGCAAGATTCCGGTCATCTCGGGCGACGAGGCCCTGAACGCGTCCATAGCCAAGCATTGCCAGAAGTACGGCGCCGAATTCAGCCCGGTCTTCATGACCGATCGCGCCGAGGCCACGGCCTACCTGAAATACGAGCTCCCGGAGATGAAAATCGTCTATTACTCCGATAAGGGCGCGGACATCGCCGGCACCATAGAGGACATACGCAAAGACCCTTGGCTCTTCTACGGCGGGGTAGTAGCCATCCACGACGATATGGACGAGAAGGCCCTGGACGAGCTTACGCGCGACCAGAACGTCATCGCGGTCCTGAAAAAACGCGAGGTGGAGCGCCACTTCCCGCGCCTCCTACGCATCATCAGGCAGAACAAGCAGATCCTCTTCCAGCGCGGCATCCAGCAGCACCTGATCAAGAGCATCTCGGGCTCGTTCGTCATCGACAACGACCCCTTGGACATCACCACCTACTCGAACCTGGTCACCAACTACCTCTACAACGCGAACCTGATCAACAAGGAGGCGCGCGACAAGCTGCACGTGGCGCTGCTGGAGCTCTTGATCAACGCCATCGAGCACGGCAACTGCAAGATCGGCTACGACGAGAAGACGGCCTGGCTCGAGGCCAACCGCGACATCATGGAGCTCATCCGGCAAAAGAACGCCTCGCCCGAGGTGAAGGCCAAGAAGGTATACTTCAGCTATACGATCAGCCCCGAGCATAGCGCCTTCGTGATACGCGACGAGGGCGACGGCTTCGACTGGCGCGCCAGGCTGGAGGTCAAGCGCGAGCAGCCGGAGCTGCACGGCATGGGCATGAGCATGGCCCGCATCTACGTCTCGGCCCTGCGCTATAACGACAAGGGCAACGAGGTCTCCTTCGAGATCGAGCACCAGAGGAACGAGTCCAACGTCATCCCCGCCATCTTCGACAGCTCGCAGGAGCTGCGCTTCCAGGACGGGCAGTACGTGTGCCAGGAGGGCGAGCACTCGGACTACCTCTACTACATCGTCTCGGGCACGCTCTACGTCTATTCCAAGGGCAAGCTCGTGTCCGCGCTCACGCCGGACGACATGTTCCTAGGCGAGATGAGCTTCCTCCTGTCCAACCGCCGCTCGGCCACCGTGGTCTCCAAGGGGCCGAGCGTGCTCATACGCATCTCCAAGCAGGACTTCGTGAACCTGATCAAGGACAACCCGCACTACGGCATCTTCCTGGCCAGGCTCCTGGCACAGCGCCTGGCGCGGCTCAACCTGCGCATGTCGCGCCTGAACGGCGAGTACCTGAAGCTCAAGGACGAGCTCAAGGCCCGCGGCGGGGAGCCCGACGCCTAGTAGTTCTCGTGCAGCCTGACCTTGCTCACCTTGCCGGTCTCCTTGAGCCGCTCGAAGAGCGCCTCGAGGTCGGCGGCCACGGGTACCTTGACCAGGGCCGAGATCCGGGCCTGCTTCTTGCGCACCGCCAGCGAGGCGTCCATGGTCTGCACGCTGATGCCGAAGGCCGAGAGGGTCGAGCGCACCGCCGCCTTGTCGAAGGACGAGCCGTCGTACCAGATCTGCAGGAGCTTCAGGCGCTCGGTGGGGAACCAGGCGCGCTCCAAGGGTTCGAGCAGGATAAGGACGACGAGGCCGATGCCGAGCGCGGCCATGGCGGCCTGCCACATGCCGGCGCCTATCGTGAGGCCCAGGCCGGCGACGAACCAGATGGTGGCCGCTGTCGTGACGCCCTTCATATTATTGCCCACTTTGATGAAGGCGCCGGCGCCCAGGAAGCCGATGCCCGACACGACCTGCGCGGCGATGCGCCCGGGGTCGCCCTTGTCGCCGGCTATGGTCTGCGGGAGCCATATGGACAGGATCATGAGGAGCGTGGCGCCCTGCCCGATGATGATGTGGGTACGCCAACCGGCGGTCTGCCGACGCATCTCGCGCTCCAGGCCCACGAGGCCGCAGGCCAAGAGGCTTAAAACCAAGCGGGCTAGGGCCGAGTAAAAGTCAACGTAGCCGCCGCCGAGCCAAACGAATAGCTGTTCCATAACGCTATTCTAACGTTTCTCGCCGCTCGGGGCGAGGGGCGGCGGCTCCCGTTTAGGCCACGTAGCCCGCCAGCGAGTCGGCGCGCTCGGGATCGGCCAAGCGCTTCAAGGCGCTCTTCTCGATCTGGCGGATGCGCTCCTTGGTGAGCTTGAAGCGGTCGCCTATCTCCTTGAGGCTCATGGAGCGGCGGCCGTTCAGGCCGAAGCGGTACTGCAGGACCTCGCGCTCCTTCTCGGAGAGGGTCATGAGCACGGCGTTGATGTCGGCCTTGAGGCCCTGCTCGACGACGTGGTCGTCCGGGGTCTTGTAGGCGCTGTTCTCGACGAAATCGCCCAGCACGCTGGAGTCGCGCTCGTCGAAGACGGGGGTCTCCAGGGACACGAACTCGCGTGAAACGTTGACGAGGTCGGCGACGTGGGCGGAGTCCATATCGAGCATCTTGGCGATCTCCTGGATCTCGGCGTCCTCCGACAGGCCGCCGTTCACGTACTTGCGGGCCTTCTCGATCTGCACGAGCTCGTTGGCGCGGTTCAAGGGCAGGCGGATCATGCGGCTCTTCTCGCAGATGGCCTTGAGTATGGCCTGGCGTATCCACCAGACGGCGTAGCTGATGAAGTGGTAGCCCTTATCGACGTCGTAGCGCTCGATGGCGTTGATCAGGCCGATGTTGCCTTCGGATATCAGGTCGGAGAGGGGCAGGCCCTGGTTCTGATAGCGCTTGGCCACGTTGACCACGAAGCGTAGGTTGCCCTTCACGAGCATATCCTTGGCCTTCTGGTCGCCCTTGGCGGCGGCGCGGGCGTAGCGATCCTCCTCCTCGCGGGTGAGGAGCGGAACCTTGTTGATTTCCTTGAGATATATGGAAAGCACGTTGGCGTCCAGGGAAGCGTTCGTCTGTGTTGCGGGGGTCCTTTTCGTCTTCATGCGTATCCTCCTGCCTTTTATATAAGCAAGATTCGTGCCAATTCATTCAGTGACTTTTTCGGGCTGTAGCTAGGATCGATTCACTTCGATCGGAGGCCGCGTATCCCTACGGCTAGGCCGGCCGTTCCGCCGGCAAACAGAAGTTATTCCTTTTAATAATTATAATTAGCTTTATCACGTTGCCGAGCGTCGGCATAGATATGCGTAGTTAGTACCGTTCCTAATAAACCTATATTCTCTGACCTATCCTCACAATATTCTGAGTCTTTTACTATTCTAATTATATATATTTTTACTTATGTTTCCTTCCGATACGAGAGGACGGGGCAAAAAGTGAATTCGTTTCTTTTTGATACACAATGACGACGGTGCTAGGCTTTTGTTTCATTTTGACCCGCGGCGCGGGCTCAAGGAGCGTGGAAGCGAGCCCGAACGGCGATTATCGCTCGTACGGGGCCTGTACGCGCGCGCAACAGCGCTGCGCGGGTAGGCCCGAGCCGCAAGGGCAACGGCCGGCTGGATCGTGGGCCGCGACCGCATGCGGCCGAAAGTCGCCGACCGTCACGCGGCCGCCCGAGAAGCCTTCGCGTAAGGCCGGGAAGTCTATGCGCCAGGCCCTATAGGCCTCTACCTTGTCAGCGCAGGCCGAGCCGCCCAGATCATGATCCCTGCTCAGGCGCAACCACGACTCGGCGATCAGGCTCAGGACCGCGTCGATCTCGGCTTGGCTGGCGAAGCGACCGCCGGGGACGCCGGCTAGATAGCGCCTCAGCTGTATGGCGAGGAAGGCCTTGTAGTCGTCATGCTCGGCGCACGAGGCGCGCGGCATGCCGTACTCGTTCGAGACGCGGCAATACAGGTCGTGGACCCGGCCGCGCGGATAGAGGCCCTGCGCCGAGGCCAGCGCCTTAATAGCCAAGGCGTCCCTACCGAGTTTTAAGAGGGCCACGGAAAGCCAATACACCCGCTCGGCGTATACGCGCCGGCTATCGGGGTGCGCGGCCTCGAGCGCGCGCCGCAGGAGCGGCAGGGCGCGGGCGGGGTCGTGCATGGCCAGGGCGCGCTTACCGGCTTCGTATTCGGCTAGCCCAGGGCGCCGTATCATGATCCTCATGAGGATAAAATACCTAGTTTTTACGCGCCGAGCAAGTTTGGCACGCTTTCGCCGAAGGGGCTAGCGACCCTAGCCCCCCGGCCGCGAGGCTCCGCGCCTGCCTAGGCCTCGCGCGTGAACAGGAGGACCGCGCTGCGCGAGGCCGCGGCGTACGAGTCGCGCGCCGGGTCCGGAGCGCCCTCGGGCAAGAAATCGTCGGGAGAGCCCAGGGCCGTATCCATCACCCGGTGCCAGCGCCGGCCCGGCGGCGGCGGGGGCAGCTTGAAGGCCAGCATATGATGCGTCGCGTTCAGGATCAGATAGAAGTCGTTGTCGTCGCGGTCGGCCATGATGTCGGCCCGCGATCCGTCCAGGCGGGCGGCCACGGCGCGCTCGGCGCGGGCCCAGTCGGGGCTCCCGCCGTCGGGGCCGAACCACGAGATGTCGGGCAAGGCGTTGAAGCTGGCGTCGCGCCCGGTGAAGAATTCCGGCCGCCTGAAGGCCGGGTGCGCGCGGCGGAAGGCCACGAGCTTGGCGGTGAATTCGATAAGCCAGTCGCGCTTCCGTGCGCGCTCCCAATCGTACCAGCTTATCTCGTTATTCTGGCAGTAGGCGTTGTTGTTGCCGCCCTGGCTACGCCCGAATTCGTCGCCGCCGAGCATCATGGGCGTGCCGATGGACAAGAGGAGGGTGGCCAGGAAATTCTTGCACATGCGGTCGCGCAGGGCCTCGACGGCCCGCTCGGGGCTCGGGCCCTCGCAGCCGTAGTTATAGCTGAAATTAGAGTCGTGGCCGTCGCGGTTGCCCTCGCCGTTGGCCTCGTTATGCTTGCCGTTGTAGCTCACCAGGTCGCGCAGGGTAAAGCCGTCGTGGGCGGTTACGTAGTTGATCGAATGGAAGGGCTTGCGCCCGTCGCGCAGGTACAGGTCGCTGGAGCCGGTCAGGCGCGTGGCCATGGCCGGCAGGGCGCGCTCGTCGCCGCGCCAAAAGCGCCGCACGTCGTCGCGGTAGCGGTCGTTCCACTCCGCCCAGCGCCCGCCGGGGAAGCCGCCCACCTGATAGGCGCCGCCGGCGTCCCAGGCCTCCGCGATGATCTTGGTATGCCTGAGGATCGGGTCCTCGGCTATCTGCTCGATGACCGGCGGGTTCTCCAGCATGTTGCCGCGCTGATCGCGGCCCAGGATCGAGCCTAAGTCGAAGCGGAAGCCGTCGACGTGCATGTCCACGACCCAGTAATGCAGGCAATCCAGGATGAAGTTGCGCACCACGGGGTGGTTGCAGTTGAGGGTATTGCCGCAGCCGGAGAAATTCTTGTAGTAGCGCGGGTCGTCGTCCAGCATATACCAGACGGCGTTGTCCAAGCCCCGGAACGAGACCGTGGGCCCGAGCTCGGCGCCCTCGCCGCTGTGGTTGAAGACCACGTCCAGGATGACCTCGATGCCCGCCTTATGGAGCTCGCGCACCATGGTCTTGAACTCGGTCACCTGCTGGCCCATGGCGCCGCCGGCGGCGTAGCGTCCCTTGGGGGCGAAGAAAGCCAGGGTGCTGTAGCCCCAGTATTGGCCTAGCCGATCCCCGGTCACCGGGTGCCGGCGCGGGTTGTCGAATTCGTCGAACTCCTGCACGGGCAGGAGCTCCAGGCTCGTAATGCCTAGCCGCTTCAGATACGGTATGCGTTCGACCACGCCCAGGAAGCTACCCGGATGCTCCGCGCCGGCGCTCGGGTGCATGGTCAGGCTCCGCACGTGGCTTTCATAGATCACGCAGTGGCGCAGGGGCAGGTTGAGCGGTCGGTCGCCTTCCCAGTCGAACTCGTCGTCGTCGATGACGATGCACTTCGGCATGCGCGCCGCGTCGTCGACCCGCGAGAAGGAGAGGTCGGCGCGCGGGTCGGCCGGGTCGTAGGCCAGGGCGGCGTCGACCTCCCAGATGAAGTCGCCGGTCAGGGCCTTGGCGTAGGGGTCCAGGAGTATCTTATTAGGATTGAAGCGGTGGCCGGCCTCGGGCAGGTAGGGCCCGTCGGCCCGCCAGGCGTAGAGGGCCCCGGGGCCGAGCCCCGCGACGTGGACGTGCCAGATATCGCCGGTGCGGTTCTGCACCGGGTCCAAGGTCAGGTCCAGGCGCGCCTTGCCGTCCTCCGGCCTATCGTAAAGGCAGAGGCGGACGCTCGTGGCGTGACGGGAGAAGACGGCGAAATTTACGCCGTCGGGCGTGAGGCTAGCGCCGAAGGGACGGGGGCTACCCGAGGATATCTGGCCGTTCTGGTGGGACATACGGGCTAAGCCTAGACGATAGAACCGGCGTGCGCAAGTAAGGCCCGCCGAGCGCGAAGTTTACGTCGACGTCGCCGGGAACGGCATTATAATGGACGAGACCGGGAAGGAGGCGTCGGCGACATGGACGAAGCGAGCCTAGCGCCCTGCGGCGTTATCTGCGACCTATGCATGGCGTTCCGGCGCGCCAAGAATACTTGCGCGGGCTGTCGGACCGATGGGAACAAGCCCTACCACTGCACGGTCTGTAGCATTAAGGATTGCGTCGAGAGACGGGACGACCCGGACGCGTCCTGCGGCGAATGCCCGAAATATCCATGCCGGCGCATCAAGGATCTGGACAAGCGCTATAGGCAGAAATACGGCATGAGCCTGCGGGAGAACATTGAGGCTGCCGGCCGGGACGGCGCCGCCGCCTTCATCGCGGCGGCTAAGTTACGATGGAGTTGCCCCGCCTGCGGGGAGCTCCTATGCGTCCATACGGGAACCTGCCTAGCTTGCGGCGCGCCCAACCCGTTCTTCCCCGTCGGCGGCTGACGCGGACTAGACCATCCGGGTCTTGAAAGGTCCGCGGGGGAGGCCCGAGACCCCGGAGGGCGGGCGCGCAGGCTCAGGCGCGCCCGGCCGAGGAGGCTCGGGCCAGGGGGCCGCGTCTATCCCGCCTTAACCGAGGGGCGGAATCGTGGCGGCCCCCGAAGCCTGCCCTACGCCTTCTTAAAAACGATGGCGGCGTTCTGGCCGCCGAAGCCCATGGAGTTCTTGACGACCGCGCGCACGGTCGCGGCGCGGCCGACGTGGGGGACGTAGTCGAGGTCGCAGTCGGGGTCGGGGTCGTCCAGGTTGATTGTCGGCGGGACCCATTGGTCGCGCAGGGCCAGGACGGCGGCGACGGCCTCTATGGCGCCGGCGGCGCCGATGCAGTGGCCGGTCATGGACTTGACCGAGGAGACCATGAGCTTCTTGGCGTGCTCGCCGAAGGCGTGCTTGATGGCCTTGGTCTCGATGGGGTCGTTCATGGGGGTGGAGGTGCCGTGGGCGGAGACGTAGTCCACGTCCTCGGGCTTTAAGCCCGCGTCGGCCACGGCCAGGGTCATGGCGCGCGCCACGCCCAGGCCTTCGGGGTCGGGGGCGGTCAGGTGGTGGGCGTCGCAGGTGGTGCCG
>ERZ1066115.140-NODE-140-length-25268-cov-19.575457_pt1 | contig 25268 bp, 19 predicted proteins | sample MGYA00382762_ERZ1066115 | MGnify/ENA primary metagenome ERZ1066115 (study PRJEB33369, sample SAMEA5778345) | biofilm metagenome | biome: Industrial cooling water; feature: Water cooling tower basin; material: Biofilm | place: United Arab Emirates | collected... | reverse complement strand
CCTGCAATCTTTATTCTTGTTTCACAATGTCTCAATACGTTACGAGCGCCAATCACCTGCCGCGCGCACTCTTGAAGTTCGGTTCCGTAGCGTGTCAAGATGCTTCCCTACATCGCGCATAAAGTGGGTAGCCAAGTGGGTAGCTAGAAGCTCCCAGCCAGCCTAGCTACCCACCAAGAAGGGAGGCTGCTTGGCAAAGATAACTCACATGCTGAATGACATCCAGATCAGGAACTGGGTGTCAAAGGGCGAACCAATCGCCCGCTCCGACGGTGACGGCCTGACCTTCACCTTGTCCTCCGCAGGCACCTCAAGCTGGGTGCTGCGCTACCGCATCGGCAAGGGCCGCCGGCGCGAACTCACCATCGGGAACTACCCCGACATTTCCCTGGCCGCAGCCCGTGAAAAGGCCCGCGTCTTCCGCGTGGCTATCGACGAAGGCCGCGACCCCGCTATCGAGAAGCAAGAAGAAAAACACCGGGTGCAGGGCGCATGGAGCGTCCGCGACCTGATAGCCGACTACAGGGAAAAGTGCCTACTCCCCACTGAATTTGCCAAAGACACCATCGAGTACCGCAACCGCGACTACGACCAGGTGGTTATCCCCTACCTCGGCGCGCGCCCCGTGCAGCGCGTCACGCCCATCGACATCGTTTCGATGCTGACCGAGTGCAAGCGCACATGGACGGTGACGAAGCGCATCCTCACATCCGTATCGAAGCTGTTTGACCATGCCTGTGGGCTGAAAATCATCGCGGCCAACCCATGCACCGGGGTGAAGCTGTCGTCCATCAAGGGGCCGCGCCCACCGGTTCGTAAGCGCGTCATGCTGCTGGAGGACGAGCTGCGCAAGCTGCTGCCAGATATTGACCTCATCGGCCTGGAAAACGCCTACGCCTTCCGCATCCTGCTGGCGACATGCGTGCGCGGCATCGAGCTGACCAAGGCCAAGAAGGAGCACGTCTTCCTTGATCGTGGCGTCTGGTGGATACCGGACGAGTCGGTGAAGACACGTCGTGGATTCCTGGTGCCACTGACGCCCATCGTCGTCGAGTGGTTCCGCGCCCTGTTCGACATGTCCGGGGAATCTATCTACGTGCTTCCGGCGCGGCACGAGCGGCGCCGGCGCAACCAGAAGGGCGACACCCACGTCGGCACGACAACGCTCTGGGCATCCATCCGGCGCGCCTTCGACCGGCATGAAATCGAGATTCGCAAATTCACCCCGCACGACACCCGATCCACGGCCAAGGGCCATCTGCGCAACATGGGTGTGTCCTACGAAATCTCAGAAGTCGCCCTCAACCATACGCTGGGCAGCATGGATGCCATCTATGACGTGCGCGAAGAGATACCGGAGCGGCGCGAGGCCCTGGAGAAGTGGTCTGAATTCATCGTTGCCTGCGAAACCGGCGCGCCAACGCCGTCCTTCGTGAAGCCAACTCCGAACAACATCATTCACCTGCTGTCAGCGGCCGCCTAGCGCCAGCTTGCTGGGTATATCGTGCAGGCCGGGAACCAGTACCAGGTCGTCCAGCACGCCCTCGACAGTGCGGCGTGCGTTGCAGTGCTTCGCATAGGCCAGGAACGACATGACGCGCTGCCGGACGTGCTCAAGATCGACTTCGCCGTGATGGTAGAGGCTCGCCAACTCGCGGAAGCTGGCGCGCGCCCGCTTGATGTTCCGCTTGCGCGGCAGGATGTGCGTCGGCCAGATGCGATAGCCGCAGAAGTCGATACCGCGCTGCCACGGGTGTATAGCGGTTTTCGGGTTCAACGATAGGGCCAAACCATTGACCGCTTCGCCCAGCTCGCGCATGGCCTTCTGTGCGGCCGCCTTGTCGGGCAGGATGGCGACGAAATCGTCCATGTAGCGCACGTAGTAACGCAGGCCCATATCGTCCTTGGCGATGTGATCCAGGCGGTTGAGCATGACGTTCGCACCCAGTTGGCTGGTCAGGGCGCCGACCGGCAACCCAACGCCGGCCTCGTGGCCGTAGCCGCTGATGATCTTGCGCCACAGCCAGAGCACGTCCTTGTCCGAAATCGTGCGCTCCACCTCGGTCATGAGCACGTCGTGCCGGATACTGGCGAAGTATTTGCTGATGTCGGCCTTCAGGACATAAACCTTGTCGCCCCAGTTGCGCCTGGCGACGCGCAGGAAGTGCTGGGCTCGAAATACGGCGCGCTGGGTGCCCTTGCCCTCGCGGCAGGCGAACGAATCCGGGATAAATTTCGCCTCGAAAAACGGATCGACGAGGCGCACCAGAGCATGGTGGATCACGCGATCCTCGAACGGCGGCGCCTGGATCAAGCGCATCTTCGGCTCGAAGACCGTGAATTCGCGTTGCTTGCCTGGCGCCCAGGTCTTCCAGATCAGGTGATTTTGCAGATTGACCAGGTTCTCTTCGAGGTTGGTGGCGAATCGCATCACCTCGAAGCGATACCGCTTACCGTGGCGCGCATCCTGAAAGGCGCCGTACAGGTTCTCGAATTCGATCAGCTTGGCCCAGAGGCCGTTGGTTGTTTTCGGCATGATGTTCTTGTGGGTGGTCGGGCGCCGCCACGTTCGCCGGTTTCCCGGCTACTGGCCGCAGCGCCCTGTTCATCTTCGACAACATGGTCAGGACAATGGCCCCAAAGGAAATGCGCTGGACGGCGGCCGCTTGTGCCATCCGTCTTCTGGCGTTAGTCGTTTGCGAGGCGGCCGCCGATGTTCGTGTTCGAGTTCGACGCGGCGTTGTTGACGTTCAGATAGAACAGGCCGGCGTTCGCGCCGTTGCCCCAATTGCCGCCGTTAATAAGCCATTGCCCCTCAAAAAATCGGGATGGCTACATGGCGCTCCCTTCGTGCTTGATCCACGCGCCGACCATCTTGCCTATCTCGTTCGTGTGTCGCATCCAGACATCCAGTCGGTTGGTGTTGATGTATTCCATGCGGTGAGCCTTGCGGATGAGGTGCCGGAAGACCTCGATTTCGACATCCAGGTCGAAGAGCGCTCCCGACTTCTGCCGCCGCTTCCATGCGACCACGGTCTGGCGCAGCATCTTGTTCATGGCGGTGCGCATTTCGGCGCACAGCAGATGCCGCTCAATCCGTGGAAACTGGTGTAGAACGGTGTGGGTGTAGGCGTCCAGCTCTTCGAGCTTGGTCAGCAGAGCAAGGTGCGCTTCGTTCAATCCGCCGGCTCCCCTTCGTCGCGCTCGATATTCCGGGCGCAATGTCCGGGGTCGATCTTGTCGAGAAGCCGGCAGAGCAAACAGCCCCACCGCTTCCCTTTGCGAGCCGCCTTGCCTGCGCGGCTGCTGACCGTCTCGTCCTCGCTGCCAGCCCGACCGACCAGCGCAGCATTCAGCGCCTGGTCGTTCGCCACTGCCACGGGCCATGCTCGATTGCTCCCCACGATGGCGGCGCCCAGGGCAATCAGGTTGCCGGCCAGGGCCATCATCATGGAGCCGATCAGCAGGCCGATCCGGGCGCAGTAGCGTTTCATGGTCAGCCCTTTACCAGACGATGGATGCCACGTCTTCAGGCGAAGACGCCAGGTCGATCAGGTCTTCGGCGGCCTGCCGGCGGCCGATCAGGGAGCCCGATGCACCAGCGTAGGCGTTCATCTTGCCCAACACGCGTGAGGCCAGTTCAACCACGGGCAGCGAGCGGGCATCGGCAATCGCCGTCAGCAGCGGCGCCGGGGCTTGCGGGTCGGCGGCCAGGGCTTCGGCTTCCTTGACTTGCTGGGGCCAGGACTGGATTTCGCGCTCCGGGTAGGACGCGGCCAGGCTGGCGACGGCGGCATTGCAGGCTTCGTTGATTTCCAGGCGCTTGGCCGCCTTCACGGCTTCCAGCTTGGCGTCGTCGCCGGCATCAAGCTCAAGCGCGCCCAAGAATTCACAGGCCGCCAGATCGCAGGCCGGGATTTCCTCGGATTCGCCCTTGACGGTGACGGCGACAAACAAGCCGTCTGCCCGGTAGTCGGCGGGAACAGCCCAGGCTTTCACCTTGGCATCGGCGGCGACGGTCGGCAGCGGGACGGTCTTTTCGACGCCTTGCACCGTGACAACCAGAGAACCATTTTCGATTTTCATTCAGCACTCCTTTTGAGAGGGATGGGCGGCCCGCTTGGCGGGCCTGCCCGATTACATGACACAGGTCACATGACCCATTACACCTTTGCGAGGCGGCCGCCGATGCTCGTGCTCGAGTACGACGCGGCGTAGCCGACGTCCAGAAAGAACAGGCCGGCGTTCGCGCCGTTGCCCCAATCGCCGCCGTGGTACGCGACGCAGTTGGCGGCCTGGTAGAAGTAGTCGCCATAGGTGCCGTTGCCGGCGGTCGCATTGGTGGTTTCGGCGGCAAAGACGGTCGCCAGGTCGTAATCCGTTCCGGTGGCGGTCGCCATCGTGATCGGGTAGTTGCTGGTCGGCGCCGTCAGGCTGGTGGTCTGGTAGGTCTTGTTGCCGTTCTTGTCCCAAATCTTGTACTTGGAACTGGCGTCCGTCTGAAGGCCATCCACCATCTGCCAGACGTTGCCCCACAAGCCCACGATGCCACGCCAGGAGGCTTGGGCCACGGTGGCGTTATCAACTGCCAACGCGGACGAGCCGGAGACGTGACCTTGACCGACCAGGGTCTGACTATCGGAGCCGCCCATTTCGATCAGCGCCAGCGTCTGGATCGCCGAAAGCTGGTAGATATTCCACAGGCCAAAGCCGGTGACGCCGGAGACGTTGCGATTATTGGCGCGGGTCTGCATGGTCGGGAAGTCGATGGAGACCAACGGCGTGAGGCCGGCAACAGAGCCCAGCTTGGTGCCGTCCGTGGTGCCTTGGTACTTGCCCACCCAGAACTGGTCGATCTGTGCGCCGGCATTCATGAAGGCCGGATGCACCGAGAAACCGGAGACGGGCTGGTCGGAAACCATCCAGTAGCGTTTGCCGGCATAGGTGCCACTCGGGACGGTGCCGGTCTTCAGGTAATACTTCGGCACCTTCATCATCGCCTGGCCATCGATGGTCTGCGCAACCACGCCGGCATAGGTCGGGTGGTTGTTGAAGGTTGCAGCCGTGGTCGTGATGGCTGCGAAGTTTTCATCGACGCGCTGCCAGGTGCCGGCTCCGCCGCCGGTGGCCGTGCAGACAATGCCGATGATCTGGGCGAACTGCTGCTTGGTCGTGAAGGCGATGTCAGAAGACCACTCGGACGCGCCCAGGCTGGTGCCGGTGTGGCGAACGCGCATCACGTACTGGGTCTGCCCGGCAACCAGGACGCCGTTTGGCACCGTGTAGCTGGTCTTGTTCGTGGTGCTCGCGCCGGAATCGTGCAGCGGGGCCGCCCAGGTGCCGCCGGCAAGGCGAATCTGCCACTGGCTGGAGGCGTGCGTATCGGCGCCGCCGGTCGTGGCGAAGGCGGAGGATTGCAGCGTCGGCTGTTCCGGGATTTCGGTCTGGCCGTTGGTCGGCGTGGTGACGGTCGGGGTATTGACGTAGGCGTAGGTTGCCTTGGTCGTGAAGCTGGTGATCGTCGCCCAATCGGACACGAGGCCGGCAACATCCTTGACGCGAGCGCGGACGTAGAAGGTGGTATTGACGGCGAGCACGCCGGCCGGCACCGAGTAGGTCATGGCCGACTTTTCGCCGGAATCATGCAGGACGCTGGCAAACGTGCTGCTGGTGCTGATCTGGAACTGCGCCGTCGAGAAGGCATTGCCCGCCGGGCTGACGTAGTTGGAAGCGGTCAGGGTCGGCGTCTCGATGACGTTGGTAGCGCCGGTGGCCGGGCTGCTGATCGTTGGCGCATTCGGGCGCATGAGCGGATTGACGTAGCCGCCCTGCTCGGTGCCGCTGCCCAGCGCGACGACGTGCTTGATAACCATCGGCTCGCCATCGACAACCAGACGCAGATAGCCATCGCCGCGCATCGGAACGACGTACTCGTAGTCGGCGAAGCCTTCAGGCACGCCACTGGTGCCGCCGCCGGAGCGACGAACCGACCAGGCGCGCTCAGTCCATGCCGTGGTGTAGGCGTCGCGGAAATACAGACGGGCCTCGCCGGCATTCAGGCTGCGACGGATGACGACGGCGCGGGACGTGTTGTCGTCGCCCAGGTTGAGCGCGCGGGAAACCCACTGGCCGCCAATGGCGCCATCGACGCCGCCTTCGGGCCGCGCAACGAGCGTGGAGCCGGTCAGCTTGGCGCCGGCGCCCCAGTTGCGGGACAGGTTGGCCGCCAGGCGCAGGCGAGTACCGGAATGGATGGCCGTGATCCGCACCAGGGCGGTATCGGTCGCATCGGCCAGCAAGTAGTCTTCGCCGACCTTGACGCCGCTGGTATCGGCAACGTCCAGAGAGTCGTCGCCCATGATGCCGGATGTGACGGAAACGCCCAGGTGGTTTTGCAGGTTGTAGCCGGCCGCGAAAAGCTCGAAGGCGATGCGGCGATTGCGGTACAGCCAGTCCAGGGTGACGGCGTTCTGAACCGACGTGGGCGAGGCCAGGCCGTTCAGGGTGCCGGAAATGCCGCCGATCTGGGTGACGATGGCGTTGATCGTCTCGGAAAGGTTCGGCTTGCCGGCGCGGGCCGCTTGGATTTCCGACTCGATGGCCTCGGTGCGATTGTCCAGGTTGTCGAAATTCTCGTCGATTTCCTGGTAGCGCACGTTCCAGAGCGACGGAACGGCATCGGGCTCGTTATTCGGGATCGGGGTGATGGTGTTGTGCGGCAGGCCCATGAGGGAACTCCTTTCAGAATCGCATTTTCAGATTGACGCCGTAGGTTTCGCGGCTCTCCAGATACTTCGGCGCAAAGGTCTTCCAGCAGACGAGATTGCCGTCGGCGTCCAGCAGCGCGGCCTCGGAAATGACGCCGGCCACGATTTCGCCGGACTCGATGACGCCCTTGCCGGTAGCGGAGAGCAGGTCTTCTTGAATCAGCGCGGAGACGGGCTTGCGCAGCACCTCGTGGTACAGGCCGCTGGCGCTGCTGTTGGCTGGCTTGGCGGTGTTGTCGGGGTTGTGCCCGCCGTCACCGAACGCGACAAGCGCAATCGGCTTGAGCGTCCCGGTGCCCGCCATGTGGGCAGCGACGCGACGGCGGAATCCATCGGCGGTTACGGCTTCGGACACGCTTCACTCCTTGATGACGTAGAAATCGAATGCCGGATTCCGCTTGCCGCCCAACTTCCAGTGACCGGAGACGGTCAATCTGGCAGGAGCTGGCGGCAACAGGACAGGCGGCTTGTAGTCACGGATTTTGAACGTGCCAAATCTCGGGCAAGCCGTCATTTTCCGGCTGCCGAGACGGCGCGATCCGTCGAGCGCGAACGTGCCGACGTGGATTCCACTGCCGACCGGCCAGCTTCCATCGAGGCGGCGCACGCGCTGGTAGAGCTTCGTGGGAACGATGGCCGGCGCATACGCCGGCGTCTCGGACGGCAGCGTCTCCACGCGCCAGGCCGGGCCCTCGCCGGCGATGGATGCCGAGACATTTCCGGTGGCGCGGCAACTGCGAAGGTGCCAGTTGCTCTTGGCGCCGGCCAGGTGTCCGAGCTTGAATGTGCCGAACGGCGCCGGAAGGCGCGGCGGTTCGCCGTCGATGCCCAGGCTCCAGCGCCCGCTGGAATCGTCCGTGATGACTCGGCCGCACCACGGATAGCGAACCGTCACATCCTTCTCCATCCACAGCGAGTAGGACGCCGACACGGAGAAGTTGAAGGTAGCGTTCAGCCAGAAGCGGAAGATCGGCAGCAGGCGCGCCGGAATCACGTCCTTGATGATCTGGATGAGCTTGGCGACGGACTGCGTATTCACGTCGAAGCCCAGCGAAATCATGATCCGGCTGGTCAGGAACATCCCGCTGGTATCGACCACGCGGTTGGCGCGACTCTCATCGACGCCCTCAATGCGCCGGCCAAGGCCCCAAGTTCCGTCCAGCTTCAGGCCGGGCTCGCCGACCTGGTGCAGCCACCATGCGAAGCTGGGCTTCGTGGTGTAGAGCGCCGTCGGGTATGGGTAGGCTTTGTCATGCCAAAGCTGCTCGACCTCGCACTGGTTCGGGAAGAGCATTTGCAGGTAGGTGCGCAGGAAGTGCAGGCCGCGCCCCTGCACGTCGCCCGACTTCCAGGCGCGGTACAGGTATCGGGTGGCAGCCTCTTCGCGGTCGCCTTGCAGCAGCACTAGGCCGTCGGTATTGACCGCCTTGCGCACCAGGTCGAACGAACCCAGGTGCGCCGCGCCCAGCACATTCACGTCGAAGACATCGGCGGCCAGTGTGGAGCCGAAGATGTCGAGGAACATCCGCTTCAGGTCGGCTTCGACATCGTTTTCGGCGAAGCTGGCCTCCAGCGGCAGCAGGCGCGGGAGCTGGGCATTCGAGAAGTCCAGGGACATGACTTACCCGCCCCAGGTCGGCGTCACGATGTTGGCCGTATCGACATTGACGACCAAGCTGTCGGCGGCCACATAGCGCCACATTTCCGGTCGCAGGGCCAGCGACGGAGGCTCGTCGATGCTGACGGTTAGGTCTGCGTCGCCACTGGTGAGCGCCGGCACCTTCTGGCGCAGCAGCTCATAGACACGCTTGTAGAGCGGGCGATTGCGGCCGCGCCGCGATGCCGCCGCCGTCTGGCCGAACTCCGCCAGCACAGCCTCGATGATCTTCTGCCGCACGTCGGTCGCCACGTAGGACGTGGAAATCCGCGCGCTGATCGACATTCCGATCTTGGAGCGCACCGGCGTGAAGAAATAGACGCGGTAGCTGTTGTCGGCCGCCTTGATCGCCGCCCGGATGCTGCGCTGGGTATCTGTCAGCGCTTCCTCGGCGAGCTTGACCGGAGCCACCGGCGCGCCGGCATCCTCTTCGGCCAGCACGGCCTCGCCGCCGTCGGCGGACAGGCAGGCCACGAACAGCGCATTGATGTTGTCCAGGCTGGCGCCGCGCGCCTGCTCTTCCTCGGCCTCGTTCCAGATGGACAGGAATTGCAGGCTGGGGAACTTCTTGCGGACGAGGAAGGCGAATTCGCCCAGGAAGACCGCATTGTCGTCATAGACCGACGGGTAGCGTGCCAGGTCGCGCAGCACCGACATGGGGATGGGGTCTTGGCCGGGCTGCAACATCGCGTCCATCTTCAGCTCGATGGCGGCCTCCGCCGGCGAGCCAAGGTACTCGAAGGAGAATGGGCTGCCGAAGGCGGGATTGACCACCCCGTTTGTGTAGAAGACGGTGAGCGTGACTTCCGCCCCGTCCGGCGGCTGCACGCCGACGACACCATCGAAGCCCAAGCGCACATAGACCTGCTGGCGGTCGTCGGCCTCGACATGGAACACGCGCTCATCGGCCTCGGTATTCACATAGCGGTTGCGGTAGGCGTATTCGCCCTGGGCATCGCTGACGGCGATGGAGCACAGGTAGGCACCGTCGTCCGCCGCCGGCACCGGGATGGCGTAGAACGGCTCGCTGCCGGTGACGGTGTGCTTGATCGTGACGAAGCGCGCCTGGCTGGCCTCGAACGTCGCCTCTCCGCCGGCCGGTACGCTGGCCGTGGTTTCGACGCGGTACAGCAAGCCAGCGGAATCCAGGATCGTCCGCCCGGACTCCACCGCGAAGGCATCGGAGCCGGTATTGGTCGCCCGCAGGCGGACGCGCGCCGGCGTGCCGCTGCGCACGATGCCGCGCATGGCTGCATCGGCCAGCACGGTGGCATCGCGCGTTTTCTCGAACGGCTCTGCCTGCGCAGTCTCGATCTGGGCGGAGAACATCGCCAGCATCGCCGCCATCGCGTCCAGGTGCTGCATGATGCGCGGGTCGCCCGCCTGATACAGCGGCGCGACGGCCGGATACTGGTTGATCGAGTCTCGAATGAGCTTTTGGAAGTCGGCCTTGGTCAGCACGTCACACCCCTGGAACCTGAATGGCTTGTCCGGCCACCTCGACGAACAAGTCGAGGCGGTCGGGTGCGGACTGCACGCCGTAGAGATTGAGCGATCCGTCCGGCAAAGCCTGGAGCGCCGGGATGTCCGCGCGCATCTTCTGCAAGAATGCCTCGGGCGCCCCATCGGACTGCGCCAGTTGCAGCAAGGACTTGATGTCCTGGCCGTAATCGGAGCCCAGGTAGCCGCAGACAGGGGTGCTCAACCAGTGACGCACCATCGCCTGAATATCGTGTCCAGTTATCGTAGCCATGCCCCATTCTGGAGGGCTGGCAATGGCAGGAAACGGGAAATTTTCCGCCTTCGACACGGCGGGCCATTGATAGGATTCACCTCATGAAAATCTGCTCACAGTGCGGAGCCGAAAAGCCCCTCTCCGAGTTTCACAAGGACGCCAAGCGCGGATACAAAGCCGCCTGCAAGGCATGCAAGAAAGCATCGGCGGCGGCCTACTATGCTGAAAACGCAGAGCGCCTGCGGGCCGAGCAGGCGGAGAAGCACAGGGCGAACCCGGAAAAGAAGAACGCCGCGACAGCCGCCTACCGGAAACGCAATGTCGACAAGGTGAAGGCTGCCAATGCCGCCTACCGTGCTGCGAACGCCGACAAGATCAAGCAGGCGAAGGCCAAGTGGGCAGAAGAAAACCGGGATAAGAAACACGAGGCGGAAAAGGCGTGGCGCCAAGGGAACCCGGAGAAGGCACGGGCTCGGCACACAAAATACCGTGAGCGCAACCCCGAGAAGGTGCGCGCTGCCTCCAACGCATGGCGCGCAGCCAACCCAGAGAAATTCCGCGCTTCAGTTGCCGCTTATCAGGCAAGCAACCCGGAGAAGCGCCGCGCCAACGAGGCCAACCGCCGGGCCAGGAAGCTGGAAGCCGGCGGCACGCATACCCCGGAGGACATCGACAGCTTGTTCCGCCTACAGCGCGGCAAGTGCGCCTGCTGCCGCGCCAGCATCCGGCGCGGCTACCACGTAGATCACATTCAACCGCTGGCGCGCGGCGGGTCGAACGACAAGAGCAACCTGCAATTGCTCTGCCCGACGTGCAACACCAAGAAATCGGCGAAGCATCCGATTGACTTCATGCAGTCGCGCGGGAAGCTGCTGTAGCCATCACGTTCGTCTATACAAGCCGGGCGGACTCTGCTCCAATAGCGCGACTGTTACGAAATTAACAGTCCGACTGGTTGCACGTTTTTGAAATTCGGGCATCATCTGCCTGCCTCTGAAAAAAACAGGGGCCGGGATTGGAACCCCGAATGAGGCGGCGAAGAGCCGCAAAGCGTAAGCTGGTCGGCTATTTTTTCGTCTGGTGCTCCCTCTATGGGCGGCCGGGCGGGAGCAGCCGCAAGGCTGGCCGGTGCCTCATCGGTAGTTCCAACTCCCGTTTCGGTCGCCCACCCTCATTGGAACGGGGGTTGGCGGTTCAAAAACCGTTAATGAGGCAAACACCATGAACGCACTGACTTTCCGCGACATCAATTTCGACATCATCGACCGCAACGGTCAGCCTTGGCTAAGGCTCCCTCAGATTGAGGGTGCCTTGGGATATGCCAGCAAGGGCAAGGCTCTGTACAACATCTATACCCGCCACGCCGACGAATTCACCGACGACATGACGGCGGTCGTCAAGCTGCCCAGCGAAGGCGGCGAACAGGGAACCCGCATCTTCTCGCCGCGCGGCTGCTACGCCCTGGGGATGTTCGCCCGTACCCGCAACGCTGCCGAGTTCCGCCGCTGGGTCTTGGACGTGCTGGAGGGCAAAGCCGCCGTCCCGCCGGCGCCGACTTCTGAGCCAGCCCCGGCACCCAAGGCATTGCCGGCCAGAATCCCGGTGCGCAAGATCGGCGACCTGAGTTTCTTCAGCAAGCGGGAATCATGCAAATCCCTCTGGTGGAGCTACCCGGCGCATCTGCAAGAACTGGACTGGTCAGAAGGCTGCAAGGTCGGGCGCGGATTCTTCGCCGAGGTGGCGGAACTGGCCGAGCACGACGAACACGCCGCCTACCTTGTGCTGGAATCGGTGCTGGGCATCGCTTGGGAGATTCCCGCCGGCAACCCGGCGCGCAATAGCTGCATCGAGTACGGCTTTGCCCAGGCAATGGCCGTGGCGATGATGACGGGCCTGCGCGCCATGCGCAGCGGTTCTCCGGCCTATGCTTGGGGGGTGTGACATGGGAACCGTCGTCGAATTCAAGCGCCCTGCGCCTGCCGCCGAACCCGCCTATCCGCCGAAACGTGAGTGGCGCTATATGTGGCTGGACAACTTTGACGAAATCAGCCGCTACATTACCAATCCCGATTTTTCCCGCGACGACCTCGTGCATTACATCAACTATTGGCGGAAAGAGTGGGGATTGGAGGCTATGTAGGGAAGTGCTATAGTTGTCATAAGGCTTCCGCTCCCGCCTGTTGTCGTGCGCGTGTAGGCAGCAGGCGCGTAGGTACGGTTGAGTCGTATATCTCGCCGTATCCACCGGGAGCCCCCCCTTCTACTCTCCCTCGAATCCAGACAGCAGCCAGGCATCTTCCTCGCGGTTCTTCACCAGAACGGCCGTGTATTTGCCGTGCTTGACCTTGATGTTCGACACGTCGCCGACAGTGCTTCTGGCCTCGATCTTGCCGACGGCAACCGTCTTGGCGATCTGTTCCGCTACCCGTTCCGCCTGCCGTGGCGTCATCCCGTCCTTTCTCACTCTGGCCTCAAGGATGTGCGCTATTCCCTTGGCACCCTTGCGCCGGCCGGACGGTGAAGGCGCATCGCCTTCTGTACCCCAGACGAAATCGACATAGCCGATGTCAGCACGATAGACGGCGTGCAACACGTCGTTGTGCGTCAAAATCGCCTGCCTCATGGCGTTGACCGCAACCTCCGGCGGCGTGATGGACTCTTTTTTCTGGAACTTTCCGCTCCGGTTGCGCGGATGCCGGTCTTCGTTCCATGCCACCATGTCAAGAGTCAGTCGATACATGACGGCGCGTCGTTCGTGTGGCTCAAGCACTGCTCAACCCCCCGGTAACAATGTGCGCGATCCCGCGATCCCGCACGTCCTGCCCAACGTCCCGAGACTGTGCAGCGATGACGACCGGCTTGCTGTCACTATTCGATGCCAGCGGAACAGCAACCGGCGGGGCTTCAGCCAGCGCCGGGGCGCTCGGGGCTACTGACAACGGGGGCATCTTGACGCTTGCGACAATCGGCGCAACGGAAGTAACCGGCAGAGATTTAATTGATGGCGCGGAAACCGTTACCGGAGACTGCATAGGAGAAGCCGATGCGATGGCACTTGCTTCTGCTGTAGGCCGATTCCCTGTGCTCGCTTCTGCGCTGTACTGAGCGTAAAGCTCCTTGCGGTGGGCTACGCCATTCTGCCCGCCGTTGATGATCTGGGTCGCTCCCTCAACATCGCCATTGCGCGCGGCTGCGGCCAGCTTCGGGTTTCGCTTCCAGTACCACGCGGCAATTTTTGCGGCGTTTTCTGGCTCTGCCGCAAGGTCTGGATTGTTCGCCAAGTCGAGTCCGAGCGCCTTCCCTGCCGCCGTGTAGTTGTCGCGCCCGGTGAGCTGAACATGACCGCGACCACGGAAGGCGTAGGCATCACCAGGATTTACGTTGCCCATGCGACCGCCGTACATTGCCTCGGCTACCGCCTCCGGGCCTTGCGCCATTGCGGCCTCGATGGCCGGCTTGCCGAGCTTTCTGGCGCTACCGCTGACGGCCATGAGTCTATCGGCGCTGCGGTAGTTGAACCGCTCTTCCATCTTCGTGAAACCGCCGGACTCGTGATCCATCTGGGCCATGAACATGGCCTGTTCCTTCGGATCGGTGATGCCGGATGCCGCCATCTGATTGACGAGCGCATCCCTGTTCTCGGAGGCTTTTCCGGTGATTCTCGCTTTGGCCGACTTCGCTACATCAACCGCTACGTCAGTTCCGTACCTCACAGCCTCGCCGGTAGCCTTGATGCCCTTGCCGACGGTTGTGTTGTTGCCAAGGTACTCGACACCAGCCTTTGCACCTTCAACGGCCTTGGCGCCAACCTCTACGGCTTTTTCCTTGGCTGCAACAGCGGCGCCCTTCACATCGACGCCAGTTTTGTCCTTGATGAAGTTGTTGGCGGCATTGGCCTTTTCTGAGGCCCACTGGGCAGCCTGGCTGCCGGCATCCTTGATTCCCTTCCAGGCGTCCGACAGCCTTTCGAGTGCGCCGTCCCATCCCTTCTTCAGGAAGTCGATAGTCGCATCCCAGGCGCCAACGATCTTGCCGGGGATGTCCGCCTCGCGCAGGTCAGAAACCCACCCGCCGACGGTATCGCCGATGATCTGCCCGGCCTGGTCGCCGAAGAACATGCCGACTGCGCCGCCCAGGACGCCGCCGATGGCAACTCCGATGGGGCCGCCGATTGCTCCGGCCATTGCCCCCAGCTTCGCGCCGGCGAGCATGCCGCCGATGCTGCCGGCGAATCCGCCAGCGGCTTTCCCGGCTCGTTCGTCCTTCTGGCGCCGGGTCAGCGAGTCGTCGGTTTCGCTGCTGTAGATGTCGGACGCCGCGCCGGCGCCGCCGATCAGCGCGCCAAGCAGCGGGATGCGGCGAAGCAATCCCTTGCCCGCTCCCATCAAGCCCTTGCCAATGCCGCCCATCATCCCGGCGCCGCCGGCGAGCATCGGCCCAACACCTGGGATTTTCGACAGCAGACCGGACATCATGCCCAGCATGCCGCCACCGTCTCCGCCGCTCTTAGCTTCCGGCCTTTCCTCGATGTTCTTCAGGCTCTTGTTGGTCGCCTTGCTGAATGCCGTCTCGTCTCTGCGGAATCCGGTCAGCGAGGTGTAAATGCGCCGCAGCCATCCCTCTTGCCGCTTGTCCTTGTCGCCGCCGGTCATCAGCTCGTAGCCGCGCGCCATCGGCTGGGCCACCTCGTTGAACGCCTTGACGGCGGGGTCTGCCTCTTCCATGCCGGCGCCGGATTCCTTCACTGCGCCGACGATGCGGTCGGCGATGGAGCGCATCACGCCGGCTTCGCCGTTGCCATCCTCTCCGCCACCGGAGCCCGGAGCGCCAGGCGCCCGACCTTCGCCGCCAGCGCCGCGCACGAACCGGCCACGGCCGTCACGGGCGGCCGGCTTGGCAACCGCCTTCTGCACGACCTGATTGGCCGCGCGCACGGCGGCTACCGCCTGGCTGGTCGCGGCCGTTGCCTGCGCGTCGAGCCGATTGGCGTTTCCGCCGGCGCCTCCGGTCTGCGGAGTTGCAGGCTTGCGCAGCAGGGCCGGCACCTGGCTGGCATCGCGGCGGACAGGCGCGGAGCGCGCCATCGGCTGGGCCACCTCGTTGAACGCCTTGACGGCGGGGCCGCGCTCTCCGCTGCGACTGAACTGTCCAGGCGCAGGCATCGTGCCGGCCTCGGTGATGGCGCGGCGGATCGCCCGCACATCCTCGTGGATGTCGTCCCAGACGGCCAGCGCGCGCCCGATGTCGATGGGGTCGCCAGCCAGGAATCCTTGTGCGTCGTGCTTGAGCGCCATCAGGGCCTCATGAAGGTGTCGAGCTGCGAGAACGTCATCTGCACCTCTTGCAGGCCGTCCTCGCGACGGGAAAGGCTCACGCTCAGATTCACCGGCCGGAACAGGCCGATGTCCTCGTAGCCGCCCCGGTTGCTGTCTCGGGTGATGAAGGAATGCACCACCTTGATGGTGATGGCGTAGGTGTCCGGCACGCCGACGGTTCCGTCGCGCGATGCTGCGGCGCCGTGGTGCGCGGCGAACCACTTTTTCAGGCTGCCGGTCTGATCGTCCATCGTGGTCAGACGCAGTTCGACGGGTTCGGCGCCCTGCACCGCATCCACGACCGCGCCGCCGACGCGCCGCTTCTCGCCGGCCAGGACGAAGGGCTCGTACTCGACCTCGGTGGCGAACAGGTTGAACCGCTGCGAGGCGTCGCCCTGGAGACGGCTCGACACCTCGATCAGCCACAGATTCTTCTTCGACAGGCGCTGCCCGCGCATTTCGTCATAGATGCGCTTGGCCTCGGTCGGGCTGATACCGCCGAACAGCGGCGTCGGCCCACCCCAGAACTTCGTCTGCGAGGCCACGCCGCCCATTCCAGGCAGCAAGTTGTTCAGCAGCCCGGAATCCAGCAGGCGCATGCCAGCGGAGTCCCAGTCGCCGCGCATCAGGTCGCCGACGGCGCCAGCGCCCGCATTGATGGCATGCTGCGCCTTGAGCGGAACGTACTTATTGACCAGATTCATGGCGGCATTGCTCGCCATGCTCTTGCCCATGTTCGTCACAGTCTGGGCCAGCTTGCTGCCGCCCAGCGCCTTCGATGCAGACCCGGCCACTCCGCCCAGCGCGGAGTCCAAGCCGGAGCGAATGGAGCCAGTCAGGCCCTGGCTTGACATGCTCTCCGCAATGTTGTTGTAGAGCGACACGGTGCTATACTCCTATTGCGCCTTGGGAGAACCGCCGGAGGGCGGAACAGGACGCTGTGACCCGTTACCCAGTGCCGAAAGGTACTCGGCCACGGATAGCGAACCGGAAGATTGACCGCTCCGACCGAGGCGCCCCAACACCCTCTTCTTGTCGCCCATCTTCTTGGCGATCTGCCCTTTCCCGCTGACATAGACCGAGCGCGCCACGAAGGCGCCGCCCACCGCGTCCAGTTCGATGCGCACCAGCGGGATAGACCCGCTTCCAACGCGCTCCCTGAAAATCACAACCCGCGCGCCGTGGTGGATGAACCAGTCGTCCGGGTCGGCCAGCACGAACTGGATGTCGGAGAGCACGGCGTCGGAATCGTCGTGGTAATACTCGGGGTGCCGCTCGGCCAGGGCCTGCAAGTCAGCGCGCAGCGTCATGGTGCCATCGAATCCAAGCCACTCCACGGTGGCGCGCGGAATCGGGACGCTCGCCATCTGGCCGATGCCGTCGAGAGCATGCGCGCCGAATACGCTGTCCATCTGACCGCCACCGAAGCCATCCCCGCCGCCATTGGCGCCGCCATCCTCCGGCGGCTTGACATCGACGATGGTGGCGTATAGCTGCGCCTGGTCTTCATCCAGAAGCATCGTCTTCACCAGGAACTCGGTCATGATTTCCTTGCTGGCACCCAGCTCCTTCATCATCTGCATGGACTGCACCAGCAGCATGCCGGCGTTCATTGAGTCGGAGCGCGTGCGCTGCTTTTCGGCCTCAAGAGCCGAAATAGAGCCGAAGAAGTTGATTTCCCAGGGGCGCTCCATCGCATCGAACACCACACCGTAGCGGCGCATGGTGTGGATGTCGATGACGTGATTGAAGAACTCGGACAGCGCGACGCGGATGATGCGCGCGCGCTCCGCAGCCTGCGCGGACACGCGGAAGAAGCCGCCTTCGCCCAGGCCGCCGGAGAGCTGGTCGGCGAAGCCCAGCATCGACAGATCGACGCCCAGCGCGCCGGACAGCAGGCGCGCGTGCAGCATCACGTCCTCGATGCTGATGGTTGCGGCGCGACCGGGCTGCCCACCATTGGCGGGGCCGACCGTAGTCAGTTGCTTTTCGTTGAAGACAGGAAGAATGTGGCGGATACGCTCCATCACCGGACGCCCGGTCTTTACGGCCTGTTCGGCGCGCAGCTTGGAGGACAGGAACATCCCCTTCACCGACTCCATGAACCGCTCCTGCTGCTCCAGGGTCATGGAGTCGAGATTGACGCCAATCATCTGCTCGTCAATGGAGTCCATCCACCGCTGACCTACCAGCCCCAGGAGCGAGGCGATCAGGTTGTCGTAGGGTTCCTCGGCGCTGTAGAGCAGCGATCCGCCGGCCATGCTGGGGATCACCGGCAACTGGTCAATGTCGTCCTCGGTGATGGCCTGGTGCAGCGATTTCTCGACGACGCCGTATTGCGGCACCCACTGGGTGCGCGGCATTTTCATGCGGGCGACCTGAGATATGTCCAGGCGCTCCTTGTTGCGCTCGCCGACATAGACCAGATAGCCCACCGTCCGGCTGCCGCGCTCGAACGGCTGCACCAGCGGAGGGCGCAGCATTTCGTCGGCATGGAGGTCGATCACCCCACGCCCGTCGGCATAGATGCGCGCGTAGGCATCGCCGAACGCGGCTCCGGTGTAGGCGATCTGGAAGGCCACGCGATTAAAGATCGGCGCCAGGTCGGCGGCGATTTCGTCGGCAATGGCCGCCAGCCGCTTGTCCTTCTTGGCGTCGGCCGTCTTCTCGATGAACACGATGTCGCCGCTGGTTTCGTGCCCGCCCAGGGCAGAAGTCACCAGCAGCATGATCGCCGTCGAGACAATCGGATCGCCCTCCATCATCGACCACTTCTCGTAGATGGCGGGTCGAGAACGGGCACCGCGCCGGCCGGAGCCAAGCAGCGCCGCTACGGTGGTGCTCCCGGCACCGTAAAGGATGGCACTGGCCTCGTCGATCTGCCGTGCCGGCGAGATAAACGAGGACGCCCAGCGCTTGGCGGTCATGCCCATTCGCGCCAGGACGCCGGGTTCCTTTTTTACGGGAGTATTTGAAATGGCAGCCATGAACCGATGGTAGGCTGCCAATCAATGCCGGATACGGCGGCTTTTCCGCCCTATGAACCGGCCTTGCCTGTCACGGCGACGCCCCGGCCAGGCCGCTTCCGAAGATCGAATCCAGCAGAGCGCCGTTCGCTGCTGCCTTCTCGAATACCTTGCCGTTGCGGATGGCCTCGAAGAGACGGTCGAAGGCGGCGTTGATGCGGGCACGCTCTTCCCCTTCCGGGTAAGGCTTCCACTCGATGCCGAACAGCGGATCGACGTGGAACTTGTTGTCGGCGTAGATGCTCAGGTAGTCGTTCCTTCGATCCATACCAGCCAGCTTGTCCTCGATCCACGCCTGGAAGGCGCGGGCCGCCATTTCTTCGCTGCGCGACCAGTATTTCCCGAAGGAGCCGCTATCAAGGACTTGCGCCTCCTTGGCGAAACTGGATACTAGAGCGCCGGTCTTGAGTTCGGCGGAGGTTTCACCCTCCTTGGCGTAGAAGGCGACCGCGATCTTGCGCCATGCTTTCACGTTCTTCGGACTGTAGTTCTTGCCGGCGAAATAGCTGTCCAGGGCGAGCACGGCAGCTTCGGCACTCCCCGCCTCCTTGATCGCTCGCGCGACCGGGTTGCGGGCGTCCTGTGCCTCCTTGTAGATGGCGTTGCTGGAGCCGTCCAGAGTGCGCACCTGATCCGACAGCTCGCGGGCCTGCTCGGTCAGCAGCTCGTACTGCTCGGCCTCGTCCGGTTTGAGCGTCGTGCCGTCCAGTTCGTCGCGGATTTCCGACAGCACGTCCAGCACCTCGGCCACGGCTTTCACGCCTTGGAGGCGGTCGCGGATGGATTCGAGGCCAATGGCGTAGTCGCGGCGCGCGGACGGATTGTCCTGCGACGGCTCCGGCGCGATGCTGGCGTAGATTTTGTCGATCAGGAAACCGGCCGCCGGCTCCATCCCGCCTTCTTGCAGGGCCTGCCAGTCGGTCTTGCCGAACAGGTTGGCCTTGACGATGATGTCCTTGGCCTGGCGCGGGTTCTGCTCGATGGCGTCGAAGTCGATGTCGGAGGCGCGCAGGCGCAGGCCGTTCTTCTTAGCCGAGAAGATCATGCTCGCCGCTTTCTCCTTGCGGCTGGCGGCGATGTAGCCCGTGTCTCGGTAGCGATAGTTCGGGCTGTTCGGATCGTCGGACAGGCCGTCGCTTCCGTCGTCAGGCGTCGCCGATACCTGGCCGGCCGGCGTCGGCTCTTCTTGGGATGCCGACTCCATCCGCGCGCTGGCTCCCAGCTCGACGCGGAGCTGGTTGGCGCGGGCCACCAGCTTCAGGCGTTTCACGGCAGCCGCCGGGCCGTCCCCGGCGTCCTTCAACCCGACCTTGATCCTGGCGAGTTCCCCAACCAGCTTCAGGCGCGCCAGCACGCCGTCGTCACCAACGGCAGCATCGAAGGCGATTCGCTTCAGCATGTCCGTCTCCTATGCGCCTAGGTTGGTGGTGGCGGCCATCATGGCGCCTTGGTATGCGGCCACGGCCTGCTCGAACAATCCCACCAGCTCCGGGTCGTCCTGATTGCGGTTGTAGGCCGCCTCCAGAGAGTCGGCGAGGTCTGGCGCCAGGATGTCGGCCACCGTCCCGTCGATCACGGACTGGAACAGGGCGCGGTCGGCGTCCTTCGTCGAGCTGTCCGGCGGGAGCGCGGTCGCGGCGCTCGCGTTGAACTCATCCAGCAATTCAGACAGCGGCGCCATCTTGATGGCGGGCACGACCTCCTTGCTGTTTTCGAGACGATGCAGGCCATATTGCTTTTCGGCGGCATTCCAAACGATGTCCATCTTCACGCCATTGCGCTCCAGCTCCGCGCGGATGGCTGCGGTGCCGGCGGCATACGGCGCATCCTCGAACACGTTGGCGACGATGCCGCGATCTTGCGCCAGGGAAACCAGCGTGCTTGGTTCTACAAGCGGCAATACCCAGGCATCAGCGGACACCTTGCCATCCTTTGCGGGAGCGACCGCCAGAATGGCCGCGCTCACCTGCTCGGCAGACAGGTTCAGTTCGCCGTCGGGGCCGTGCGGCTTGCCATTGACTTGCACCACGCCGCCACCGGATGCGGCCAGGCGGATCGTCTCGCCATTCACGACGGCATTGCCATAGCTCCAGGCGCCGATGGTTCCTTTGCCGGAGTGGCCGTCAGCGGTGAAGGTGCCGCCCAGCTTGACCACCACGTTGGAGGCCATGACGAGTGCAGCATCTGCGGCGGCCTGTTCTTCGGTCGAACCGGAACGGTCGGCTTGTTCATGCTGCGGTTCTTCACCGGATGAGTCCGGCACGCCCTTGATCTTCCCGATGGTCTTGGGCTTGAAGTGGAAGTCCAACTCGACGCCGGCGCCCACCAGCTCGGCGATGCTGATATAGCCCAGTTCTCCGCCGGAGCCCAGGTCGGCCCAGCCGAATGCCTGCTCGGTGCCGGCACCAGCCATGTCCTTCTCGGTGATGTACCAGTCGCCGGCGCCACGGAAGTAGTGCAGGTGCGCCACAGCGGCGTCGCCCTTACCGTCCTGGTCGTAGGTTTGCGGCATGGTGCTGACGATGCCGGCCAATTCGACCACCTTGTCGAAGAAGAACTGCGCCTCTTCGCCGCGCATGCCTTCCTTGACGGCACCCATCTGGGATGCCGACATGAACGGCCGCAGGGCATCCAGGGCCTTGTCGGCGTCTTCCTTCGTCGCCTTGGTCGATCCGGCGTCGCTCGCAGCCGGCGCCAGCAGTGCGTCGATCATCCCGGCCAGGGATTCAGCGTCCTCGGTGTAGGCTGGGCTGCTCCCGTCCGCCATCTTCGGGCGCTCGTCTCCGGCCTGACCGACGAACACCATAGCCTTGCCATCGCCGCCGATGTCGATGCGGCCGACGACATCGCCGTCCTTCTTCACCTTGCCCACGTACCCGCCATCGGCGGCGTCGAGCACGGCCGAATCGAGGCTGGGCTGGTTGTCGATGTGCGGATACTTCGCCTTCATTTCCGGCGTGCGCAGCAGATTGCGCGATCCGGTATGACGGATGCGGCGCGTCAGGTAGTCGTTGATGACCCGCGCGTCGTGCGCATAGTCGGCCAGGCGCTGTTCTTCCTTCGGGGTCAGGTCGGGGATTCCGGCCTTGCGGTTGATGGCAACGTCGATCAGCTTGCGCAGCCTGCCCTTGGCATCTTCCTTGTCCATGACCTCGCCTTCGGCCGTCCAGCCGTAGGCCGAGGTCGGCACCTTGGCGAACTTGGCGTCGGACGCGAGGAAGTCGCGGAAATACTGGAGCAGCGCCTTGGTGGCGGAAATGGCCTGCTTGTCGGCGCCGGCATAGGCACCGGATGCGCTGTCCATCGTCATGGAGTCGGCATCGAAGGTGCCGCCGATTTCCTCTTCGCTGGGCACGTAGTCGGCCTCGGTCAGGGCAGTGATCGCCTCCCGGATGCTCGCGGCCGTCTCGGCCTCCAGTTGTGCCTGGGCGATGTCGCCCTCGGCCCGGTTGATCGGCTCGTTGCCCTCGACAACGGCCAGGGACTGCTCCAGCACGGCAACCGCCTTGCCTACATCATCCAGAGCGGCGCTGGCGAACATGCCCCATTCGATGGCTCCGCCGTCACGGCGGGCGGCCTCGTCCATTGCGCGAGCTGCCAGGAATGGCGAATAGTCGGTCTTGTCCATGAATCCGGCAAGCCACAGCTTGAACTCGTCGGTCGCACTGGCGAACGTGTAAGCGGCATCCACCGCCGCGATCTTGTCGGAGCGCCCGTCTTCGGCGAACGCATCGCCGGCGCCAACGGACGCCAGAGCCTTGCGCAAGCCGCCGACGGCCAAGGCAGCCTTCAGGAATCCGTTGAAGTTCCGGTTATTCACGAACACCAGGTCGCTGCCCTTCTTCAGGCCATAGACGGTTGCCGCACCGCGCTTGTAGGTGCCGACCTCGCCGTATCCGCCGGCCACCTGGCCCAGCAGGTACTGCTGACCATCCGTCACGGCGCCTGAGCCGGTATTGCGCACGTTCATGCGCTTGAGCATGTCCCAGGCGTCCTTGACGCGCCGGTCGCGTTCGCGCGCCAGCCAGGCCGCATCCTTGGCGGCTTCGATTTCGGCACGCTTCTCGGGCGTGATACCGGCCCATTCGTCGATCTGCCGGCCGCGCTCGCGCTGGGTCTTTGCCAGCTTGACGCCGGTGGCGCGCTCGAAAATCTCCATGCTGGCCTTGTTGCTGTCGCTGCCGACGCCGGCCAGGATGTCGCGCAAGCCGTCGGCGTTCTTGTCCTCGATGTTCTGGACGACGCGGGCAACCCACCCGTCGCCACGCTGCCCGATGTCGATGCCGTGCTTGTGGAAAACGGCCCGCGCCACGTCGTTCAGCGGCGCGTCGGTCGGCAGCGCCTCAAGTTCGGCCTTGCCAGAGGCGATCAGCTTGTCCTTGGCGGCGGCCTCGATTTCCTTGACGACGTTCTGGTACGCATCCAGAGCGAGATTCCAGGCCCTGAAGCCGGCGGTGTCGCGCAGGCCGGAAAGGCGCTCGTCCCAGGTCTTCAGGCCGGCGGCTTCAAGTTCGCTGGATGCCTTGCCGATGATGCCGTACTGCGCCTGCTTGGAGGCGTCGCGCAGCTTCGTGATTTCCGCTGCCGCACTGGCGCTGTCCTTGATCGACTCCATATCCACGGCGGCCACGGCGGCATTGAGCACGGTGGCGGCATCGCCGAACGAACGCACATAGGCGTCGATCAGCGCTTGCTCATCCGCTGGGCTCATGGTCGCCTGAGCGCGACGCGCGGACTCGGCCAGGGCGACCGAATCGACCTCGGCAGCGAACTGCTCCGGCGTCTTGCTCAGGTCGTCCTTGATTTCGTTCATGTCGAAGCCGACCACATTGCGACCGGAGCCGACGTGCTTGAACGTGGGCTGGACTTCGCTGTCGCCCTTGTAGAGGCGGGTATCGGTCGGGCTGCGACCTTCCCAGCCGAGCGCGCGCAGCGCATTGCGGACGGCGACGATCCGCCCCTGGAAGAAGGCGTCCAGCACATCCTGGTATTTCAGTTGCAGGGATTCGTCGGCCATCACCTTGGCGTAGCCGTCGGGCGTTGTCGGGTCGAAGCCTGCGGCCTTGCCCTTGTCGGCGAGAACGGCGCGTTCGATGGCGTCGGCAAGTTCCTTCGCGTCCTTCCCGGCGGGATCAATCTCCCCGATGGGAACATAGCCGCTGGAGCTGCCCCACTTGTTCACATACACGCGGTTGAGCATGGAATTGCGCGAGAAAATGAAGTAGTCGCCCTTGCTCACGCGCTCTTCGGTGGCGTCCTTGTCTTCCCAGCCGCGCGCAACCAGAATCTGCCGAAGCTCGGCATAGATGGTTTCTCCTGGGGCGCCCGTAGCGGCCGGAATCCCCTCGGCGGACACCTTCGCCACCTCCAGCTCGCGCTCGGCGGCGGCCAGCTCGCCCTCAAGGCCGGAGATTTCGTCCTTCAGGGCCTGGATGCTCTGCATGCGCTCCGAGCGCTTGGCGTTCATGCGCTGGAAGGCGGCGCTGTTCTTCTCCGCCAGCCGCATGATGCGGCGCGCCACCTCGCGGATGTTCAGGTCGGCGCCGCGCTCCGGGGCGACGACGATGGTGATGTCCTTCTTGTTCAGCAGCCACTTCCACGAAATCACCTCGTCGGTGGGCGCCATCTTGTTCGGCGTCACGTCCGGGTTGTGGAAGTAGATCGAGACGGTCTGCCCGTCTGACAGCTCGAAGATGGCCGCCACGTTGGCGACGCCGCGCTGCTTGAACGGGTCGGTGATCTGCATGGCGATTGGCTTCACGTCGCCGCCGGCGCGCTCCATGACGCCGCGCAGCAGCTCCATCCGGCGCTCCAGCTTGGCATAGGGCGCCACCAGGGCATCGAAGGTCAGCACGCCCTCGGCGTCTTCGATGATTTCCTGGGCGCTCACCGCGTCCATCAGGAGGCCGTCGCTGGCGTCCGAGCACCGGATTTCGTACAGCACCTGGTCAAGGGTGGCATCGTAGGGCAGCGCGTCGCTGTTCCATTGCACTTTTCGGGTCATGGTTTCGAGTCCTTCGTAAGGTAGGTTTTCGGCGCGAAGCGGACGGCGCATGTCTCCGTTCTTGAGCCACCACTTGAGTTGAGAAATTGAAGCCTGGACGATGCTTTCGAGCCCATTCCAGCCGCGCTCGTAGCTGTCCAGGTAGGCGCGGCGCGCCGTGTCTTCGTCCGGGAAGGCCAGCATCACCTTGTGCTCGTCGAACTTGCCGCCGATGCTCTGGTTGATGACGAAGGCCGCCTGCGACTGCGGGTAGAAGCCAACGAAGCAATCGACGCAATCGCCGTCGTTGCCCTTGGTGCCGTTGATGTAGCCGTAGTGGGCGGCCATGCGGCTGGCCCACCGCTTTCCTGTCTTCCCATCCACGCCGGTGCGGTAACTGCCGCGCGGCTGCTCGATGGCGAGCGCCAGGCCGTAGAGGCCGACGCGACCGACCTTGTAGTTGCCAGCGAGGCATTGCGCCTCGGACGGCTCGGGCGTCGGGTTGTTACCGAAGGCCCCGCCGTGTGCGGCGCTCTCGATGTGGAGGAAGGTGGAATCGCTCATGCGAGGCATGGTATGCCCCGCATTGCCAGTCATTCCGGCAGGTTTTCCGCCATGCGTAGCGGGTTCAGGAATGCAGCGCGGTCGCCAGTCGCTCGGCGGAAGCCGCCGTGGCAAAGCCGTTATGCACAAGGGCCGCCGGAAGGTTTTTCAGGTCAAACCGCTTCATATCGTCCGCCAGGAGCACGCGCCCCGTCTTCTCGTTGCCGCCGCCGCTGACATAG
>ERZ1066115.138-NODE-138-length-25432-cov-17.892738_pt1 | contig 25432 bp, 19 predicted proteins | sample MGYA00382762_ERZ1066115 | MGnify/ENA primary metagenome ERZ1066115 (study PRJEB33369, sample SAMEA5778345) | biofilm metagenome | biome: Industrial cooling water; feature: Water cooling tower basin; material: Biofilm | place: United Arab Emirates | collected... | reverse complement strand
GACCCGCCGCCTGGCGGTTTTTGCTGCTGCTTCAGTGATGCAGCGAGGTGCTGCCGAGCAGCCGGGTTTCGATGACTTCGGCCGGCAGTGGCTTGGAGAAGTAAAAGCCTTGCAGGCAGTCGCACTTCAGTCCGGTCAGGGTGGCTTGCTGCTCGGCGGTCTCGACGCCTTCGGCAATCACTGTCAGGCGCAGGCTGTGGGCCAGTGCCATGATCCCGGTAACGATGGCGACGGCATCCTGGTCCTTGGGGATGTCCTGGATGAAGGAGCGGTCGATCTTCAGGTTGTCGGCGGGCAAGTGCTTGAGATACGAGAGCGATGAGTAGCCGGTACCGAAATCGTCAATCGACAGGCTGATTCCCAGCGCACGCAGGTCGTCGAGCACCTTGAGGGTGTCGCGCTCGCGGTTGACCAGCACACTTTCGGTGATTTCGAGGACCAGCGCGTCTGCGGGCAGCCTGGTGTCGTCGAGAATGTTCCGCACAATCTGTACCAGATCGGGCTGTTCGAGCTGCTTGACCGAGAGATTGACCGCGACGTGCAGCGGTCCGGCACCCATGTCCAGCCAGTTGCGAATCTGCTGGCAGGCAGTGCGCAGGACATGCTCACCGATCGGCAGAATCAGCCCGGTTTCTTCGGCGATGGGGATGAAGGCTGCAGGTGACACCAGGCCTTGCTCCGGGTGCAGCCAGCGGACCAGGGCTTCGACGCCGACCATGTTGCCGCTGTCGGCGGCAATTACCGGCTGGTAGAAGACCGTGATTTCCTTGCGTTCGATCGCCCGGCGCAGGTCGTTCTCGATCTTCAGGCGGTCGGAGACGGCCGATTCCATTTCGGGCTCGTAGTAGCAGAAGCCGCTGCCACTTTGTTTGGCGCGGTACATGGCGGTTTCGGCGTGCCGCAGCAGGCTGCTGATGTCCTGTCCGTCGTTGGGGTAAACACTGATCCCGACGCTGGCGGTGACGACCATTTCCTGGTCCTTGAGGACCAGTGGCGCCGAAACGGTGCGGCAGATGTTCTGCGCAACGCTGGCGGCGATGGCTGGGGTTGGCAGGTCGTCGAGCAGTACCGTGAATTCGTCACCTCCCAGCCGCGAGACACAATCGTCGGTGCGGACGCAACCTTTGAGGCGCAGCGCAATCAGGCGCAGCAGTTCGTCGCCGGCTTCGTGTCCCATCGTGTCGTTGATGAACTTGAAGCGGTCAAGGTCGAGGAAGAGTACCGCCAGCGCATTTCCGTTTTTGCCGGCCTGCTGCAATCCCTGGGTCAGGTATTCGTTGAATTTCAGCCGGTTGGGCAGGCCGGTCAGTGCGTCGCTGTAGGCCAGATTGTGTGCGTGGCGCTGAGTCCGGGTGGCTTCGATGATGCGGCGGACGCGCTGGTTGACCACCGACAGATGAATCGGCTTGGGAATGAAGTCGCTGGCACCGGCCTCGAAGGCTCGCTCGATTGAATGGCGATCCTCCAGCGCGGTGATCATCAGCACCGGGATGTCCTTCCATTGCGGGTGCCGCTTGAGCGCTGCACAAGCGGTAAATCCGTCCATGGCGGGCATCAGCGCATCCATCAGGATGGCGTCGGCTTCGTTCTGTTCCAGCCAGTCAAGGGCCTGGCTGCCATCCTGCGCTTCGGCGACGCGGAAGCCGCTGCGGACCAGTGCGTGCTTGAGCGCGGCACGGGTGCTGCGGTCGTCATCGACGACCAGTACCAGTGCGGCATCGGCTTGCACACTGGGGCTGCAGTCTTCGCTGTGGTCCAGTTCGGCAACCAGGGTCGGCTCGATCAGCGCAAATTCGGTGCGCAGACGCAGCAGCAAGGCGGTGCCGGCCGGCAGTTCGCCGCGTTCGGCCTGTTCTTCGAGGTCGCGGGCGAGCAGGGCAATCACGTTGGCCCCGAGGTTGCTGGCTGCACCCTTGATGACATGGGCGACGCGACGCAAGGTGAGGGCATCCTGATGCTCAATGGCTTGCTCGATTTCGACCAGATAACCCGGCATGTCTTCGATGAAGGGACGCAAGGCTTCGCCGAGCGAGGTACCCAGTGCGTCGCGCAGGCGTTTCAGGACATTGCCGTCGAGCGGCGTGGGCGGGATGGCCGGAGCTTCGGTGGGCGTGATCGCCTGGACCATCTCACTCTGGCTCAAACGAGTCGTACGCAGCCACAGTTCAAGTTTTTCCGACAGGCTTTCCAACGACAGTGGCTTGGGCAAATGATCGTCCATGCCGGCTGCCTTGCAGCGTTCAATGTCTTCCGGCAGGGTGTTGGCGGTCATTGCAATGATCGGAGTCCGGCGCGAAGTGCCGGACTCCAGTCCACGGATGGTGATCGTCGCTTCATAGCCGTCCATCCCCGGCATTGAGCAGTCCATCAGGATCAGGTCCCAGTGTCCGTCGTGCCATTGGGCGATGGCTTCCAGTCCGTTGTTGGCCAGGCCGGTGGTGCAGCCGAGCAGGCGCAGCATGCCGCTGGCGACCACCTGATTGGTCTTGTTGTCCTCGACGATCAGGATCTTGCCGTGGCGGCTAGCTGGCCACTGGTGCTCTTCTAGCCCGGGCAGGGGCCGGGCGCCAGCCTTGCCTGGTGTGCATGGCAGAAAAAACCAGAAATGACTGCCTGTTTCCGGCGCACTTTCGACGCCAATCTCGCCCCCCATCAACTTGACGATTTGCTTGCAGATCGCCAGACCCAGGCCGCTGCCACCATAGCGGCGAGTAGTCGAGGTATCGGCCTGGGTGAACGAGTCGAAAATCAGCGATTGCTGTTCCGGTGCGATCCCGATCCCGGTGTCCTTGACGCTGAAGCGCAACTGCTGACGCGTATTGTCCAGCGATACAACCAGGGAGACCGAACCACGCTCGGTAAATTTGAGGGCATTGCCGATCAGGTTGATCAGGACTTGGCGGATTCGCGCCGGGTCGCCATTGAGATAGGCCGGCAATTCGTCCGCAACTGCGCTGGAAATGACGATGTTTTTGAGTTTGGCCTGCGCGTGGAACATCTTGATGATTCCGTCCACCAGTGGCACCAGCGCGAAATCGGTTGCTTCAACCTCCATCCGTCCGGCTTCCAGGCGGGAGAAGTCGAGGATGTTGTTGATCAGTTCAAGCAGGTAGTGAGAGGAATCCCAGGCCAGGCTCAGCAATTCCTGCTGGTCAGCGTCCATGTCTCCGAGGCGCAGCATTTCCAGCGTTCCGATCACGCCGTTCAGCGGGGTGCGGATTTCGTGGCTGACCGTGGCGGCAAAGTCGGCTTTCAGCTTGGCAAAGCGCAGGGCGGCATCACGTGCCGTGCGCAGTTCGGTTTCCCGTTGCTCAAGTGCTTCCATCATGCTGTTGAAGGCATGTGCCATGTCGGCGATGTCGCGTGGCCCGGCAAGTTCCGCCCGTAGCCCCATTTCCCCCAGTTCGGCGCGAGCCATGGTTTCGGAAAGCAAAGCCAGGGGGCGGGTCAGGTGGCGGGCGAGGATGCGCAGGGCAAGCACAAAGAGGACGGCAAACGCCAAGCCTGCCGCGAAATTGACGATGAAAACTTCCCTGACCAGGGCGGCCAGGGTGGCTTTGCTTTGCTCGACGACAACCTGCCCGAGCAGGACGTCCTTGCGCTCTTCGACTTCAAACGGTGATTCGCCGGTCGAGCGGGACCAGACCGGGGCGACAAAGCGCCAGCCCTCGGCGTTTTCCTTTTCCAGATAGGGGTCTTGATTGAGCGGCGATGAATTTGCCGGTCCGCCGCCGATCAGGGGGGCGCCGCGCTCAAGGAGTACCCGCCCGTCCGCATGACGAATTTCGATACGAACCACATCGGGAAAGGCGGACGCTGCAGCCAGTGCTTCCCCGACGTTTTCCGATGAGCCGAAGGCGAGGGCAAGGCGACTCTGCAGCGCCAGGTTATGCGTGATCCGTAAACCGTCCTGCAACTTGCCGCTGTAAAGCTGCCGGCTGCCCTGCCAGGAGGTGGCCAGCGCCGATAGCAGCGAGACGCAAAGGACACCGACCGATGCAATGACAGCCAGCTGCCGCCTGAATGTGGTATTCCGAAAATAATGCAGCAGTCGGGCGGGGAGATACATGAACTTACTGTTCCGGGAAAATCAGGTCGAAATTTTGCTGGATGGCTGAGCGTGGTAGGCCCAGGTGGCTTGCGGTACGGGTGTTGAAGGCAGTCAGGACATCACGCAGGGGTTGTACCCCCTTGCTGTTGCCTCCGCTGGCCAGTCCGAGTGCCGATGAGGCAAGGTTGCGTCCGAGTTCGACATTGTTCGGGTAAAGCGCAAAGAGCACCCCTCTTTTGACATGCGAGACATTGCTGGAAAATACCGGCATGCCTTTGGCCCAGGACTCCTGCAGTACCAGCGGCAAGACCACAGACTCCTCGACCGTGGTACTGTCCTGTGGCAACCACAGGGCATCGCGTTTGGGGTCTGCGCTATTGAAAATGCTCTGGTAGGTGGCGACCGCAGCCTTCAGGTCGCCTGCTTCCTGGGCGATCAGTTCAATCCCGTGCAGGCGTGCTGCTTCCTTTGCCAGCTTGAGCAGCCAGCCATTCTGGCGTGGTTCGTAGACCACATGCACGCGCTGGGTTTTGGGGGATAGTACCTTCAGCCGTGCGAACAGCAGTGCCGGATCAGGGGCCAGGCTCAAGATGGCGCCGCTGCGGACGTCCGCCTCCTGCACCGAGAGCACGCCACCAGCGACAACTCCGATTTCACGGTCGAGAGCGCTGGCGGCCTTGAGTCCGTTACGGCCCAGCGCAATGACCACGCGAATGTCCTGGCGCTTGAGTTCGCTGGAGATCGACTGCGGATTGAAATTGGCACCTACCGCAAAGCTGCTGACCTTGGCCTGGGCTTTTTCTTCGATGCCCTCGATGATTTTCGAAAAAACGCTGCGGTAGGGTTCGCCGATATCGGGATAGAGCACGGCAATCGGGCCGATGTTGCCACCGGCTGCGGCAATCCGCAGCGAGGAACTGACCGCCGAAGCGGCCAGCAGCACGCGCGAGACATCTGCGCTCGGGTCGGCCAGGCGCAGGCGGATGACCTCGACACCGGGCAGATTGTCGATGCCGCCAAGGACGCCGGAAAAACTACCCGGCAGCGTGTCGTCGGCTTCGGTATAGATCACGGCGATTCGCGTCGTTGCTGCAGCGTTTGGAATCTGCAAGCCGCTACAGGCCAAGGTGCAGGCCGTCAGGATGGGAGTCAGTATTTTCTTCATCATCCGTCGTTCTTATAAGCTGTAGCGGCCTTGCAGCCACAAGGTCCGGCCTGGCATCCGGTAGTCGAAGGGAATCCCGGCCCCAGTCTTGCTGGGTTCCCTGACGTCGGCATCGAACAGATTGAAAATCGAGACTGATACATCCCAGCCCTGTTTCGGGCGCTCGGACCGGAGGGTCAGGTCCACGGTCGTGTAATCTGGAATCTCTGGACGATTATCGCCTGCAGCACGGCTACGGTCGGCAACGTAGTTGACCTGGGAACTGAGCTGCCAGCCGGGCAAGCCGCGCCAGTCGGCACGCAAGTAAATGCGATGGTGCGGAGCATAGCCGGCATCGCGGCCGGTGGTTTCATCAATGTTCTTTTGGTAGGCGTAGTTCCCGGAAAGACGGAATTGATGGCCGGCATCCCAGACGAATTCGAGTTCGCCACCCTTGCCGTTTTGCTTGCCGCCATTGCGATAGGTATTGCCAGCCTGGCCAATGATGTCCGAAATTTCATGACGGAACACGGTCAGGCTGGTTTGCAAGGTGTGGATTGGCCGCCAGATTGCTCCAGCTTCCAGTGTGGCAATTTTTTCCGGCTTCAAGGCAGGATTGCCAATGGCAATTGGATTGCCGCTGGCATATTGCTCGATGAAGGAAGGAGCGCGGAAGGCAGTACCGTACATCACCTTGGTGGTCAGATTGTGGGCGGTTTCCCAGACCAGCGCCAGGCGCGGGTTGGTCGTACCGCCAAAATCGGAGTAGTTGTCGCGTCGGATACCGCCGGTCAGGGTCCAGCTCCGGGCAAAACTCCATTCGTCCTGAATGTAGAGATAGTCAAGTGTGCGGCTGTGCGGGCTGAGGAACAGGTCGGCACTGGTCGCTTCGTACATTGGACGGGGAGCCAGTACCGGTATCTGGGTAAAATTCTTGCTTTCCCGGGTCCGGTAAATTTCCAGTTGGTCGTGGCCCATGCCCATCCGGATGCGATGGTCGTTCAGGCCGCTGTAGATGGCGGAGGCGGAGAAACGGGCCTGGCGTTCCCATTTGTCGGGGACGCCGCGCAGCCCATCGGGAAAGCCAGGGATGACACCTTCGGGGAAAACCATCAGCGGGGTGGTGATGGTGTTTGCCATTTGCATGAACGAGGCCTGCAGGGTGACGCTCAGGTCTTGCACCAAGTTCTGATCCGACCAAGACAGGTCGCTGGAAATGCGTTCACTGCGAATCCGGCCAACCGGGTCTAGGGCACCGGCAATGCCGAGGCCGGTGCCCAGGTTGTCACGGAGGGTGTAACCGGCACGCCAACGGAATTTGTCGTAAGCAAGATCGATCTGCCCATCAATGGCTTCGTGTTGCAGATTGACCGAGCCGCTGCGCCCGATCACGTCGCTTTCGATACGGCGTTTTGAACCATCGGTCGTGCCGACCCGCAGATAGCCAGCCACTTCCAGCTGGTCGTAGCGTTTTCCGTGCTGCACCCAGAGGTCGTTGCTGTTGAAAGAGCCGGTGCGGATACCGACCTGGGTACCACCGATGTCGTCTGCGGTTTTGGTGACGATGTTGATGGTGCCGGCAAAGGCATCGGCACCATAGACGGCGGAGCCGGGGCCGCGAATGATCTCGATACGGGCGATGTTGTCTACCGGCAGCTCAACCATCTGCTCGTCTGGATTGCCAAGGTAGACGCTGGTGCGCGGGATGCCGTTGATCAGCATCAACACATGCGGGGAGGTATCGCTGAGGATGCCGCGCACGCCATAAGTCGGGGTATATAGATTTTGTAAACGATTGCGGGAGATGTGCATGCCGGGAACGGCTGTCAATACTTCGCTGACCGTGCGCGCACCCATGCTGGCGATCTGGTCGGCGGTGATCACGGTGGCGGCAGCCGGCGCCTTGCTGATCTGCTGCCGCGTTCCGGTGGCAATATAAATGAAGCTGGTATCACCGTAGGCCTGCGTCAACTCGTCTTCATCGTTCAGCGATTCGGCATTCGCCTGGATTCCGACTGTACTCAGCAGCAAGATTGGCAGCATGAAGCGTTTATTGAGCATCTCGTGACCCTTCCTGTTGTTTTTATGGATTTTTGTCTTTTGTGTGTGCGATCTGGTTTGGCTACAGATGGCCGGAGTCAGTATTTTATCGGTCTGCAGGCGGGTTCCAGCCACGCTTGGCCGGGCCATGATAACTCAAGGCCGTACAGGGTGTAGTGAAAGTGCTTCGCGCAGGTTTTTCGAGTGCTTCGAGGTAGCATGGGGGCATGCCTGCAAGGAAGGCATTGAACATATAGACGTAATACTCTTGTGGGCTAAGTCCCAGGTCCAATGCCAGTGCTGCGGCAATCGCGCCATAATTCATTCGCATCCGCCAGCGGCCGTGCCGCAGAACCTCTTCGACTGCGTGAGCTAGCTGCAGGTATTTCCCATTGGCAAGCCCAAGTTGTTTGGCAATGCCAATCACTACGGCATTGCGTTCATCGGCTGCGCTACGTGCGACCGGACGGCCGTAGCCGCCGATGCTGCGGTTGTGGTGCAGTTCCTGGCGGACGAGGTCGGCCAGAGGAGTGCCTTGAGCCTGTTCCCGCTCGGTGCGGACCAGAAAATCGGCGACGGCAAGGTCAATTTGCCGCCCGTAAATTGCGGCTTCCGAGGTCGCCAGTGCGGCGCTCAGTGCCAGATTTGCGGAGCTGCGGCTGCTGCCTGCCAGCGCAGCGACCCGGTTGTTCCACAGGCGGGCATCAGGGTAGCTGGTATTAACCCAGATGGCGTGCAGCAGGCGGATTTGTTGCGGGGTGTGGCGGCGTCCGGTAATTCCGAATACAAACACGTCCATCCAGTCGCTGTGGCTCAGGTCGCGATGCAGGTCGTGTCCGCGAAAGACGGCTCGCTCTCCGGGAAAACAGGCGCCAACGCTGCTGTTCAGTGTGGCCCATGCGGGCGATGCGGAGGAGGAGGTCATGAAGTAGTTTGTTTCCGGGGGGGGGCTTCCGGGTCGGCAAGCAGGTTGATGCCGAAAAACGGAAAGCGGCGGATGCCTTGCTCTTGTTGTTCAAGTGCATGCGCCGCAGCCCCGGGAAGACCGAGCAGCAGCGTCAGCATTTCTCCTTGGCTTGGTGAAAAGCCCAGGTCGAGCAGGGCGGCTGCTGCGACACCGGTCATGCCCAGTGGGCTGCCGACCTCTTCCTCGACTAGCCCGCGATGTGCTTGCAGCCAGGCCAGTCGCTGTCCAGGCAGGCAGGTGCTTAACAGTGCCAGGGTTTGCCTGACCGGCAGCGGGCAGTGGTGGCTATCGGGAACAAAGCCGGGGCAGTAGCCAGTATCCGGCCAGACTTCGCGGCGGGCCGGGTGTTCGTGTTCGTTGCTGTCTTTCCGGGCGGTGAGCCATGGGCTTAGAGTCTGCGGATGGGCTTGCCAGGCTTCCATGCAGCGGAAAATTTCCCGGCTGCCGCCGGCCGCCCCCGCCCCGGTTGCGAGGGCTGCCATCAGGGCGGCGGCGGCAGGCGAGCCGCCGACGCCGGCAGACATCGCGGCGTGCACGGCCGGGCTGCGCGGCCCCGGATTGGCCAGTGCGAGAGCGAGAATCTCCAGTGCCCGGTGGCTTGCCTGGTCCGGTCGTTCGCCGTGGAAAAGGAGGAACAGGTATTCGATGTAGCTGGCGTGCTTGATGATTTCGCCGTATACATCGTAGCCGCCGCAGTAACAGCGTTCTGCCGTAAACGGATCGTCCGGCGTGGCTTCTTCCAGCCAGATTCGTGAATGAAATTGCGGTGAGGGTGTGGACATGAGGTTGTCTGGCCGTAGCAGCAGTAGTTCAAAGCTCTCCGCCCAGCATCTGCATTCGCAGATTGATCGGCGGAACAGCTTCCGGGTCGATGTATACATCGAGCAGGGTGGGGCCGCTGCGCTCCAGTATGGCCGGAATGTCGAGCGCGGCAATATCTTCCGGACTGCGGATGGTGATCCCTTGGGCGCCTTGAGCACGGGCGAGGGCGGCAAAGTCGGTGGGCGGGAGTTCGTAAGCAATGCGTTCAGCACCGGCCAGACGCTGGCCGTGCTTGACCATGCCTAGCGCCTGGTCGTTGAGCACCACAAAGACGACATTCAGTTTTTCAGCGACCGCAACCGAAATTTCCTGTCCGTTCATCAGCATGCTGCCATCGCCGGAGAGGCAGACCACTGGGGCGTTCGGATTGCCGATGGCGGTACCGATGGCGCCGCCGATTGCCCAGCCCATCGGGGCAAAATCCATGGTCAGGCGCAACCATCCGCCAGGTACTGATGGGGGGGTTAGGAGAGAGGGCCGAGAGGGTTGGGCTCGGCTGGGTTCCGGGTAACCTCCTGGCATCAGGTGCTGGATCGCCCAGGCGACGCTATTGCCAGCATCGGCCAGAAAGCGGGTATCGGGCGGAAAGCATTTGCCGAGCTCATGCATCAGCCGGGCGGGTCCGATCAGGTCGGACGGATTTGATTCTGTTTTGGCAAAAACGGCCTGCCGGCTTTCAGTCTGCCAGGCAGGTGCAACAGAGGAGTCCAGTGTCTGCCGCGAGATGGTTTCCGGTGCCTGTCGCAGCAATTGCGAGAAAATGCTTTGCAGGCGACCCCGGACATGCAGGCGGGCCATGGGTGAGCGGGCCAGATGTTCAGCAGATTCGTCGATATGAATCAGCTTGTCGTTGAGCAGGGAGTGACTCCAGCCGCTGCTGGTCCATTCGTTCATGCTGCTGCCGACGGCGAGGACCAGGTCAACGCTCGGGGCGCGCAGCAAGGCGCCGGCGGCTGGGTGGCCGGCAAAGCCGAAGACGCCGCGATAGAGGGGATCATCGGGTTGGATCAGTCCCTTGCCATCGGGGGTCGTGACATAGGGAATCGAAAAGCGGCGGGCAAAAGCCAGAATTTCTCTGATCGCTTCACCACAGGAGCCGCCAATCAGCAGGCAGGGGTTCTCGGCGGCCGAAAACAACTGGCCGAGCCGGTCGACCGCGTCCATGTCGATCAGCGAGGCGCCTCGCAACTTGTCCGCCAGCTGGTAGCTAGGAGCGGTAACCGGGCTGGGCATTTTCATGATGTCCAGCGGAATGGTCAGATGGACCGGTCCGCAAGGGGCGCGCATGGCCCGCTGGAGTGCGGTGACCAGTTTGGTTTCGAATTGCTCGGGGTGCGAGATCAGCGAGTCGTAGCGGCTGCAATGGCGGAACATGCCAAGGGTGTTCACCCCGGTACAGGCTGACTCCTGCAAGGCGCGGCGGCCAAACGAGGGGAGTGACGGCTGGCCGGTGATCACCAGCATCGGGATGCAGTTGTCAAAGGCGCAGGCAACGCCGGTGATCAGATTGGTGGCGCCAGGACCGGAGGTGGCGCAACACACCCCGATCTTGCCTGTCTCGCGGGTGTAGGCATCGGCCATGAAGGCGGCGCCGGATTCGTGGCGCGCAAGCACCGGGCGGATTCCACCACGTCTCTGGCTGCGGGCAATGGCGTTGTACAGCGGCTCGATGGCGCCGCCTGGGACACCAAACACATGACCGACACCGATTTGCTCAAGGTAGGCAACCAGCAAGTCGGCAATCTGCATTTCGGATTGGGCGTGGCTGGTATTGGCCATTGGTGTCATTCGTCATGGGAGTGACGCCGATTGTAAGGCTATGGCATAAAAAAAGCTATGACCTAGGTCATATGTCATTGAATTTGCTTTTGCCCGGTGTGGCGTTCTCCGGGAATTGAAAAAGGGAACCGAAGTTCCCCTTGCTGCAGGCCGGTGGATATGCCTGTGATCGGCCAGGCCGCACTGTTTCGGGTGTGCTAGATTCTGGCGGCCTGCTTGCCGCCCTGGCTGGCATACAACTCCAGCGCGCGTCGGGTGGCGTAGGACTGGGTTTCGCCATTGATTCGTGTGTCGCGGTTGCGGGTGTCGGCAGCATTGCTCTGGCCAACCCGCAGGTTGTCGTTGCTGCTGTTGCTGCGGCCGGCGCTTTCGGGTGCCTGGCCGGACCGGGCCTGCTCTGCTGCGCGGGTGGCGCCGTAGGCAATGGCCTCGTTGACTGAACGGAACTGCACGCGTTCGGTACGGCCGGCATTGTTGCTGTTGGTCTCGCTGGCGCTGCTGCTGGCGGCATTGCGGAGTGCGCTGGCGGTTACCGGGCTGGCGGTCGCGCGGGCCTGCTGTTCGCTACTGCGGGCGGCCGCAGCGTCGCGGGTGGCCGTATTCACAACCTGTTGCCGTTGTTCCGTGCGGGCGGCCGGGCGGTTGTCGCCATTGCCGGCCACGGCACCGGTCCCAGCCTGGCGGGCGGCCTGTTCGGTGGCTTTCTGGGTGCCGTAGGCAATTGCCTCGTCGACCGAGCGGAAATTCTGGCGCTGCGGGCGCTCAGTTGCCTGCACCTGACCGCTGCTCCGGCTCTCCTGATTCTGTTCAGCCTGCAGTCGGGCCTGGGCTTCGCGGCTGATGCTGACGCGCGTCGACTCGACCGGGGCAGGGGTCGAGCTTTCCAGCCGCTGGCGGGCGCTGACGGCGGCATTGGTGTCGGCACCGACCACCTTGCCGATCTGGGCGGCTTGGTCAAGGTTGCGTGCGAGTCCTGACAACTGCCGCTCCGAGCGGGCCTGTGCCAACTGGGAACGGTAAGCCTCCTGGGCTTGGGTGGGGGAAGCGATGGCAGTGGTTGACATCGTGGGCTCCCGTCAAAAATGGAGAGCCTTGATTTTCCGCCTTTTTTCCGGGTTTGTATATGGCCCTGCGAGCTCAGTCGGCGGCTTCGAGAATCTCGGTGTCGGCGGGGGCGTAGGCCGGGCTGCAGCAGCACAGGACGCGCAGTTCCATCGGCCAGGTGTTGTGCAGGCGGTGTGGCGTTCCGGGCGGGATCAGCACGGTGTCGCCGGGGCCGACCGGAAAGTTCTGTTCGCCGAGGGTCATCGTGCCTTGGCCGGCGAGGAAGTGATAGATCTCTTCACTTTGCAGGTGGCGGTGCAGCGCGGTGCGCCGGCCGGAATAAACCGTGGCCTCGGCCAGACTTTGCTGTCGGTTGCCGTGACGCTTGGGGTGCAGCAGTTCGCGGATTTCAGAGCCGTCTTCGGTGATGAAAGGCTGGGCGTCGTTGTACTTGTGCAGAGGTGAGTTCATGGGTAGGGAGAGTAAACCGGGGCTGCCGATTGTCGCCGAAAACCGGTTTTTCCGGCAGTCGACCGTGGCGATTCAATTTACAGGGTTTGCAGCATCTCCTGCGTTGCCGCCTCAATCTCGGGGAGTAGTTCCGCGTAGGCCTCATCGAGGTCGGCGGCATTCCAGTCGGGATTCCTGTCGAGCATCCCGGCCTGACCGCCGCCAGCGAGATGGTTGGCGGCATGGACGATATCGGCTAGCGACAGCGGGCGTGGCGGCAGCGGACGCGGCTGGTCGTGATCGCCGACTGCGCTGACGATGTGCTCGGGCATGCCAAGTGCGGCCAGCAGGGTCTGGCCGATGCTTTCGTGCCATTCAAAGACCAAATATTTGACGGTGTCCGGGCGGATGCGCAGCTCTTCGTACTGGGCAGCGCGGTAGATCATGTAGAAAGCCCCGAGGTCATGCACCAGGCCAGCCAGTTGTGCGTCTTCGGGGTTGATGGCAGTCAGTCGGCGGGCAATCACCCGGGCGGCGCAGGCGCTGCGTATCGAATGTTCCCACAGGTGGCGGGTCACCTCGCCAAAGCTGACCAGGTGGCGCGAGAGCATGAATTGCTGCATGGCGATGCCCATCACGATGCTGCGTACTGCGTTGACGCCGAGGCGGGTGACGGCACCACGCAGGTCGAGCACCTTGCTGCCACCGTAAACCGCACTGTTGGCCTGGCGCAGCACCTTGGACGAGACCAGCGGGTCGAGGGCGATCACGTTGCTGACGTGGTTGAGGGTGAAATCGGGCTTTTGCAAGACCTCGCGCAGGCGGACGATCAGGTCGAAGCAGGTCGGAAACACGACATCGCCTTCGAGTTCTCTGGCAATGTCTTCGAGCATCTGAAAGCGCTGCTGGGCAAGGGCAGAACCTTTCTTGTCGAATTCAGGTGGCAGCGAAATGGCCGGCAGGTGCTCGCGAGCGGCCGGCCTGACGGGGGCGGGATGCCGCTTGTGTTCGGGGGCGGGGCGGGCCGGGGCGGGCGGCGGCAGCGGGGCGACGGTTGGGCGCGGAGGGGCTAGCGGCTGTGTCTGGGCTGGGAGCACCTGGGGAATGGCCGGCATGATGCTGGGTACCAGTTCGGTGCCAGCGGCTGGAGCTTGCGTCGATGCCGGCCGCAGCAGCCAGAAAGTCAGCAGTGCCAGCAGGCTGCCGCCACCTGCGCCGATCAGCAGCCGGCTATTGCGTGCCAGCTGGGGCAGCAGGCCGGCTTCTGCCAGTTTGCCAAGCAAGGCATAGCTGATCAGGCTGCCGAGCAGGAACAGTACGGGCGGCAGCAGCCAGGCCAGCAGTTTGTCGGTCAAGGTTTGCGAAGAGGCGGGGAGCGGCGGGTTCATCAGGTACAGCAATCCGGCAAAAAACAGGCGGAGCGACGCTGTGGCGAGCGTCGCGAGAAGCATGGAGCAGTGGCGGTGACGGGGGGGTTCCTGCAGGGCGCATGCATGGGAAATGTCCTCGGTGCCGACACGGCAGAAGTGAGGCAACTGGTGCGCCAGTTTAGTGCAAATCGGGGCTTCGCCATCCGGGCGACGCAAGTTGCCTGTAAACTGCTTTGCTCCCCCGAATGGATGGGATGCGCCGGGCGGTCGCGTTGTCGCCGGTCCGGACTGGCCTTTTTGCCGATCCGCCCCTACCATGCCCGGGCTCCCCGTAGTGCGGGGGCGTTTTTTGCCTGGACCCAGTGATTTGAGCGACCTGTTTTCCTCTCCCCCCAGCGCGGCCACTGCGGCCGGCGATGACTCTCCGGCAGCAGGCGGGGTGCCGCTGGCCGAACAATTGCGGCCACAGACCCCGGACGACGTGATCGGCCAGCAGCACCTGCTCGGGCCGGGCAAGCCTTTGCGCCTGGCGTTCGCTTCCGGGCAGCCGCACTCGATGATCCTGTGGGGGCCGCCCGGCGTCGGCAAGACCACGCTGGCACGGATGATGGCGACCCAGTTCAGTTGCGAATTCATCGCCTTGTCGGCCGTGTTTTCCGGGATCAAGGAAGTCCGCGAAGCGGTCGCGCAGGCGGAAGTCTGGCGGGCGCAGGGGCGGCGCACCATCCTCTTCGTCGATGAAATCCACCGCTTCAACAAGGCGCAGCAGGATGGCTTCCTGCCCTTTGTCGAGAGCGGGCTGTTTACTTTCATCGGGGCGACCACCGAAAACCCGTCGTTCGAAGTCAATTCGGCCTTGCTTTCGCGCGCCTCGGTCTATGTCCTGAAATCGCTCGACGAGGGCGAGATGGGGCAACTGTTCGACCGTGCCTGCGAGCGGGCGCTGGCCGGTTTGACGTTCGCCGAGGCGGCACGGGCGCGGCTGGTCGGCCTTGCCGATGGCGATGCCCGGCGTTTGCTCAACCTGCTCGAACAGGTGCGGACAGCGGCGCGCACCGCCGGCTTGACCACGGTCGACGGAGCCTTTATCGAAGAAACGATGGCGCAGAACCTGCGCCGCTTCGACAAGGGCGGCGATGCCTTCTACGACCAGATCTCGGCCCTGCACAAGTCGGTGCGTGGCTCCAGCCCGGACGGTGCCCTCTACTGGTTGAGCCGCATGCTCGACGGCGGTGCCGACCCGCGCTACCTGGCCCGCCGTATCGTCCGCATGGCCTGGGAGGACATCGGTCTGGCCGACCCGCGCGCGATGCAGATCGCCAACGACGCGGCGCTGACCTACGAACGCCTGGGTAGCCCTGAAGGCGAACTGGCGCTGGGGCAGGCGGTGATCTATCTTGCCGTCGCCGCCAAGTCGAACGCCGGTTACAACGCCTACAACCAGGCCCGCGCCTTCGTCAAACAGGACGCTTCGCGGCCGGTGCCGGTGCACCTGCGCAATGCGCCGACCAAGCTGATGAAGGAACTCGGTTACGGCAAGGCCTACCGTTACGCGCACGACGAGCCGGAGGCCTACGCCGCCGGCGAAAGCTATCTGCCCGAGGGGTTGCCCGAGCCAGGTTGGTACCGGCCGACGCCGCGCGGCCTCGAAGGCAAGATCGGCGAGAAACTCGCGCACCTGCGCGAACTCGACCGCAAGGCCGGCAAGAAGTAGGGCGCGGCAGCATGCTCCCCGGTGTCGACCCGCTTGCCGGTATTGCGCTTTCGGCCGGCCTGGCCTGGGCCAGCGGCCTGCGCCTGTATCTGGTGATCTTTTTGGCCGGGTTGCTGGCGCAAGCCGGGCATTTGACCCTGCCACCGGCCCTGGCGGTGTTGCGTGAGCCGCTGGTGATCGGCGTCGCCGGCGTTCTGGCGTTGGTCGAGATGATCGCCGACAAGGTGCCGCTGTTCGACTCCTTCTGGGACAGCCTGCAGACCTGGATCAGGATTCCGGCCGGGGCCGTGCTCGCGGCGCTGGCGATCGGCGAGCCCGGAGGGGAGAGTGGGGCCGCCTTGAATCTGGCCGCCGGCCTGCTTGGCGGCACGATCACCGCCGGCACCCACTTCGCCAAGGCGGGCGGGCGGCTGGCGATCAACCTGTCGCCTGAGCCGGTGTCGAACTGGCTGGCCTCGTTCGGCGAAGACAGTATCGTCCTCGGCGGGCTCTGGGCGATGCTGGTCAAGCCCGCGCTCTTCCTCGGCCTGCTGGCCCTCTTTCTGCTTCTCGCCGGGCTGGCGATCCGCGTCTTTTGGGGTTTGCTCGGCGGCCTGCTGCGTCGGTTGCGGCAGTCGCCAGCGGGCGGCGGGTTTTTCGGGAAATTCCACGGTCGACCGTAGAATCGGCCGTTTTTCATCGTCACGCTCCGCCATGTACCAGCCCAGCCGTACCGAAAGCATTGCCCTTCGTGGTTTGCGTTACCAGGTTCGCCACTGGGGGCCAGAGGAAGCGCCGCCGGTATTTTTCCTGCATGGCTGGATGGATGCCTCGGCCACTTTCCAGTTTGTTGTCGATGCCTTGCGCCAGTCCTGGCACGTGATCGCGCCGGACTGGCGGGGTTACGGCGGCAGCGAATGGCTGGGCCGGCCCTACTGGTTTCCCGATTACTACGCCGATCTCGACGCGCTGCTGGCGCATTACTCGCCGGAACTGCCGGCGCAGATCGTCGGCCACAGCATGGGCGCCAATATCGCGGCGACCTACGCGGCGCTGCGTCCGGCGCGGGTGGCGCGGCTGGCGATGCTCGATTTCCTCGGGCTCAAGCCCGATCCGGCGATCGATGCGCCGGCCCAGCTCGGGCAGTGGCTGGACGAGATCGGCCGCCGTCCGCGCCTGCGCCACTACCCGGACTGCGCCGCGCTGGCGCGCCAGCTGCGTGCTGCCAATCCCCGCCTGAGCGAGGCGCGGGCGGCTTTCCTGGCGACCCATGTCAGTTGCCCGACGGCCGACGGTGGGGTGACGATGGCGTGCGATCCCTGGCACAAGATCGCCTCGCCGACGCTGTACCGGATCGACGATGCGCTGGCCGCCTGGCGCAAGATCGAGGCGCCGGTGCTGCAGGTGATCGCCGATGCCGGTTTTGTCCAGATGCGCTTTGGCCAGGAGCCTGCCGAGAAGCAGCGGCGGCTGGCTGCCTATGCCAAATTGCGCATTGTTGAGATTGCCGATTCCGGCCACAATCTGCAGCACGACCAGCCGGAGGCCGTGGCGGCCGCCCTTGAGGAATTCCTTTCCCGCGATTGAGGGCGCGAACCGAAGCGCAGTTCACCGGTCGGAGCAACATCGACCGCATGTTCGGGAGGACGGCATGGCTGATTTGGATCAGCGCTTCAGTATCGGGATACCGGAAATCGACGCACAGCACGCGCACTGGATCGCCATCATCGAACGTTTTCGCCGTGCGGCAGCCGGTCACCAGCTTGATCCACAGGGGATCGAGGCGGCCATCACGGCGCTGAATGAACTGGTCGCCTACACCCACCAGCATTTTGTCTGCGAGGAAAAACTGCTGCAGGCGCATGCCTATCCACGACTGGCCGAACATTGCCGGGCGCACCGCGAGATCGAGCAGCAACTCGACAGCATGCGTAGCGATCTGCTCAATCAGCGAACCCGGCGGCTCTCGCTCAAGCTCAACCTGTTTGCCACGATCTGGCTGTTCGAGCATCTGCTCGGCGCCGACGCCGACTACGCCGAGTTCCTCCGCGCCAAGGGCGTGCTCGTGGGGGCCTGAACGGGCATTCTGCCGGTTGTCCGGCGGGCATGGCAGAATGGCGGCCTTCGCCCTGTTTGCCCGGAAGCTGCCTGATGTCTGCCTTGTCGCTTGCGCCTGTTGACCTTGCCAAGTCCTACCTGCTGCTCAACCACGGTCCGCTGACCCTGGTGTCGAGCGCTGCCGGCGGTCGCCGCAATGTGATGGCGGCGGCGTGGGCGATGCCGCTCGACTTCAATCCGGCCAAGGTCGCGGTGGTGATCGACAAGACGACGCTGACCCGCGAACTGGTCGAGGCCAGCGGCGAATTCGTGCTCAATCTTCCGACCCGGGCGCAAGCCGCCGCCGTGCTCGCCGCCGGTTCGCTGAGCGGTCGCGAACTGCCGGCCGAAACGGATAAATTCGCCCGTTGCGGCCTGGCCGCACTGCCCGGGCGCAAGCTTGGCACGCCGCTGGTTGCCGGCTGCGTCGGCTGGCTGGAGTGCAAGCTGATCGTCGAGCCGCACAACCAGCAGGCTTATGACCTGTGCATCGGCGAAGTGGTCGGCGCCTGGGCCGACCCGGCGGTGTTCAGCGACGGCCGCTGGCATTTTCCCGACGCTGACCGGCATACCATCCACTACCGCGCCGGCGGTCATTTCTTCGCCACCGGCGAGGCGTTTTCGCTGCCTGCCGACAGTTCCAACGAATGAGCGCCGCAACCCCGCCCGGCTTGGCATAATCCGCGTCCATGCTCGCCTACATCGTCCGCCGCCTGCTCTACGCGATCCCGATCCTGATCGGGGTGAACCTGATCACCTTCGCGCTGTTCTTCGTCGTCAATACGCCGGACGACATGGCGCGGATGCAGCTCGGGGTCAAGCGCGTGACGCCCGAGGCGATTGCCCGCTGGAAGGCCGAGCGCGGCTACGACAAGCCCTTGTTCGTCAATTCGGCGGCCAGCGGCCCCGGGGTGCTCAGCGAGACCATCTTCTTCGAGAAATCGGCGCGCATGTTCGTCGGCGACTTCGGCCGCGCCGAGGACGGCCGCGACATCGCCCGCGAGATCGGGCAGCGGATGGGGCCGTCGCTGGCGATTGCGCTGCCGACCTTCATCCTCGGCCTTTTCGTCGCGATTGCGGTGGCACTGACCCTGGCCTTCTTCCGCGCCAGCGCGCTCGATTTCTGGGGCGTCGTGCTCTGTGTCGCGCTGATGTCGATTTCCGGGCTGTTCTACATCATCGGCGGCCAGTACCTGGTCGCCAAGATCTGGAAGCTGGTCCCGATCTCGGGCTACGGTGAGGGGCTCGATGCCTGGCGTTTCCTGATCCTGCCGGTGGCGATCGGGGTCGTCTCCGGGATCGGCTCGTCTGCCCGCTGGTACCGCAGCATCTTCCTTGAGGAAGTGAGCAAGGACTACGTGCGCACCGCTCGCGCCAAGGGCTTGCGCGAAACCGTGGTCTTCTCGCGCCACATCCTCAAGAACGCGCTGATTCCCATCCTCACCGGCGTTGTCGTGGTGATTCCGCTGCTGTTCATGGGCTCGCTGCTGAGCGAATCCTTCTTCGGCATCCCCGGCTTGGGCAGTTACACCATCGACGCGATCAACGCGCAGGATTTCGCGGTGGTGCGGGCGATGGTCTTCATCGGTTCGCTGCTCTACATCGTCGGCCTGATCCTCACCGACCTGTCCTACACCCTGGTCGATCCACGGATCCGCTTCTCATGATGCCCTTCCAGATCGTCGTCCTCTGGTCCGACCTGCTGGTCTGGCTGCTCTTTGCCGCCGCCCTCGGCCTGGCCCTGCTGGCGCGCCGCAGCCCGCCGCTGGCGAGCGCCTGGCAGCGGGTCGGGGCGAGCCGGCCGGGGATGGCGGCGGCGACTGTCTTGCTCTGTTTTGCGCTGGTCGGGCTGCTCGATTCGCTGCATTACCGCCTGCGGCTGCCGGCGGCGAACGGGCCGGCGGGGGCGGGCAGCCAGGCCTCGGCGCAGTACGCGGTCGAGGTACTGTCGCTGCTCGACGCGCTGGCAACTCCCTTGCGCACGCGCAATGAAAAAACCTATTCGGCGCCGTTCGCGACCCGGCTGCTGGCCAAGGAAACCCGCGAAGTCGCCGGCGTCGGCACGGTCCGTGAACAGCCCCGGCTGAAATACGGCGGCGCCCACCTCGGCGAGCGCGAGGCCGAGGTCGCCGCCGATGTCGGATTCACCGCCTTCCGCTACGCCGCGCTCGGCTTCCTCGGCTGGGCCTTGCTGACGCTGGCGCTGTTGAGCCACTTGCGGCGGCGTGCGTTGGCCTTGGCCGCCAGCGCCGAGTACCGGCCGCAAATGGCACGGCCAGTGGCGCCGGAGGCGGGGGCAAAAGCGCCGGTTTTCACGGTCGACCGTGAAAGCGGGCAAAAACCGGCTCTGCCCGGGGCCTGGGCCTTGTTGCGCGGCGCTGCCGGCGGGGCAGGGGGCGCGGCTGGCGGCAGCCTGGCCTGGGATGCGGTGCTGGCAGTGCTGTTGCTGCTCGCCTTGCTGCTGCCACCCTTGTTTGCGCTGGCCGGCGATTACCACGTTTTCGGCACCGACAAGGTCGGCCAGGACGTGCTCTACCAGGTGCTCAAAAGTATCCGCACCGGCCTGATCATCGGCCTGGTGACGACCCTGGTGATGCTGCCGCTGGCGGTGCTGCTGGGGATCGCCGCCGGCTATTTCCGGGGTTGGGTGGATGACCTGATCCAGTACCTCTATACCGTCCTCAACTCGATTCCCGGCGTGCTGCTGATCGCGGCTGCGGTGCTGATGATGCAGGTGGTGATCGACACCCATCCGCAGTGGTTCGCCACCGCTGCCGAGCGCGCCGACCTGCGCCTGCTGGCGCTCTGCGCGATCCTCGGGGTGACTTCCTGGACCGGGCTGTGCCGGCTGCTGCGCGGCGAGACGCTGAAGCTGCGCGAACTTGAATACATCCAGGCGGCGCAGGCCTTTGGCGTCTCGCACGCACGGATCATCGGTCGCCACATCCTGCCCAATCTGATGCACATCGTGGTGATCGCGCTGGTGATGGATTTTTCCGGGTTGGTGCTGGCCGAGGCGGTGCTCTCCTATGTCGGAATCGGCGTCGATCCGACGATGACCAGCTTCGGCACGATGATCAACAACGCCCGCCTTGAGCTGGGCCGCGAACCGGTGGTCTGGTGGTCGCTGGCGGCAGCCTTCGCGACCATGTTCGTGCTGGTGCTGGCGGCCAACCTGTTCGCCGACGCGGTGCGCGACGCCTTCGATCCGAGGATGCAATGATGACGGCGCCGGTGCTGCTCGAAGTTTCCGATCTCCGCCTCGGCTTTGCCGCCGGCCGCAGCCTGCAGGTCGCGGTCGAGTCGGTCTCTTTTTCGCTCGCGGCCGGCGAAACCTTTGCCCTGCTCGGCGAGTCCGGTTGCGGCAAGTCGGTCACCGCGCAGGCCTTGCTGCGTCTCTTGCCGGCGGCCGGGCGGGTGCTCGGCGGCTCGGTGCGGCTGGCCGGCGAGGAGCTGTTGAGCGCGCCGGAGACCACGATGCGCGAGCTGCGCGGGCGACAGCTGGCAATGATCTTCCAGGAACCGGCGACCAGCCTCAACCCGGTGCTGAGCGTCGGCGAGCAGATCGGCGAGGTGCTGGCGCGGCATCCCGATCTGGCCGGCGCTGGCCGTGCGCAGTTGCGTGAAGGGCTGCGCCAGCGGATGGAGGAATTGCTGCGCCAGGTCGGGATTGCCGACCCCGTGCGGCGGCTCGACGAGTATCCCTTCCAGCTGTCGGGCGGCATGAAGCAGCGGGTGATGATCGCGATGGCGCTGGCCGGCGAGCCGCAGGTGCTGATCGCCGACGAACCGACAACCGCGCTCGACGTCACCGTGCAGGCGCAGATTCTCGATTTATTGGCGCAAGTGCAGGTCGACCGTGGCATGGCGATGCTGCTGATCACCCATGACCTCGGCGTGGTCGCGCGGATGGCGCAGCGGATCGGCGTGATGTACGCCGGCGAGCTGGTCGAAGTCGCGCCCCGCGCCGATTTCTTCACCGCCCCGCGCCATCCCTACAGCCAGGCCTTGTTTGCCGCCTTGCCCGATGCCGGGCGGCGCGGCCGGCCTTTGCAGACGATACCGGGGCAGGTGCCGGGGCTCGACGCGATGCCGCCCGGCTGCCGCTTTGCCGAGCGTTGCCCGCAGGCGATGCCAGTTTGCCGCGAACAGGCGCCGGAATGGCGCGAGGTCGCGCCCGGGCACCGTGTCCGTTGCCACTGGCAGGGGACGGCGGCGCTGCCCCCGACGCCCCCGGCTGGCGGCGAAACCACGCCCGTCGGGCCGGCGCCGTGCCTGACGGTGCGCGACCTGAAAGTGCATTTCCCGATCCGCAAGGGCTTGCTGCAGCGTACCGTCGGCCAGGTTTACGCGGTCGACGGCGTTTCCCTGGCGATTTCGCCGGGGCGCACGCTGGCGCTGGTCGGCGAGTCCGGCTGCGGCAAGACCACGGTCGGCAAGGCGCTGCTGCAACTGCAGCCGCCGACGGCCGGTTCGGTGCGGCTCGGCGACTTGGAACTGGTCGGCCTTGGCGGCCGCGCCCTGCGCTCGGCGCGGCGGCAACTGCAGATGGTCTTCCAGGACCCGTTCGCTTCGCTCAACCCGCGCCTGCGTGTCGGCGAAATCATCGCCGAGGGGATGCTGGCGCTGGGCAGCGAGGGCGGTAGCATGGGGGAGAAGGCGCGGGCGGAACAGCGGGCAGCGGCGGTTGCCGCCTTGCTGCAGCAGGTCGGCTTGCCGGCCGCTGCCGCCGGGCGCTATCCGCACGAATTTTCCGGCGGTCAGCGGCAGCGGATCGCGATTGCCCGCGCGCTGGCGGTGCAGCCGCAGGTGCTGGTCTGCGACGAGCCGACTTCGGCGCTCGATGTTTCGGTACAGGCGCAGATTCTCAACCTGCTCAAGGCGCTGCAGGCCGAACTGGGCGTCGCCTACCTGTTCATCACCCACAATTTCGCGGTGGTCGAGTATCTCGCGCACGATATTGCGGTGATGTACCTCGGGCGTATCGTCGAGGCCGGGCAGGCCGACGAGATCCTGCGCGCGCCGCGTCATCCCTACACCCGCGCGCTGCTCGCGGCGGTGCCGCAGCCGCGTCTGGAGGCCGGCCGGGCGGCGCCGCATTTACCGGGCGAAACCCCGTCGCCGGCGCAACCGCCGCGCGGCTGCCACTTCCACCCGCGCTGCCCGCTGGCGGCGCCGCGCTGCCGCGAGGAATACCCGCCGGCGCAGGCGGTGTCGACGACGCACACGGTCCACTGCCACTTCGCGTAAAAAACCACGCCGACCGACGGCCAGCTTGCCGAGCCGTCGGCGAATCGGTGCCGGCCGGCAGTTTGCGGCAAAATGCCGCAATGGCATTCGGGAGGTTCAGAGATGGACGAGCAAGCAATCGAGCAAGTGGTGCAACAGATTCGCGCTTACCTGGCGGCCCGGCCGCAGGCAGCGGATACTTTGGAAGGAATCCATCACTGGTGGATCAATTGGGCAGGCGGCGAGGAGTCGCCGGCGGTGACGCTGGCCGCGCTTGAGCGGCTGGTCGCTAGTGGCGAAGTGGAGCAACTGGTCTTGGCTAACCGCAACTTGTGGCGCCGGGCTGCTGCGGCCGGCTGAGGACAATGGCCCCGGGGCGGGCTGCTACCAATCGGCCCGGTCTGGCCGGGCATGGGATGGCACGCAAGCTCGCATTGCTGTATCGCCAAATGCTTTTTGTTTTTTTGCTGGCGTTTTAAAGCTGCCGGCTGCATCCGGGAGCCGCAGTCCTGATTGCTGCGGCGATCACGCTGCGGGCAATTGGCGGGCGGTGCTGATTTTTCGAAATTGTCCGGCGGTTCCGGTGCCCGGTTGGCTGTGGCAAGTGCCGCTCAGGCTGGGGGATATCGGCGCCAAGCCATGTCAACAGCGTCGGCAAGACCTTGCCCGCTCGCTTGCTGAGCGGAGTAGGTCCGGTGCTTGCGGGAATTGCAGTTGCAGGCAGCGGTTTGCCTGTCCGCAACCCCAGCGACCGGCGTTTGCTTTGGGCTCATGTAGAACCTGCTTGTGGACAGATTCGGGCGTGGCTTGCGGTCGACCGTGAAAACAGCGAAAAACTGGCGCGGCCAGGCGCTAGGTCAAGCTGTAATGAAAACGGGCCGGTAGTGGCCGGCCCGTCCAGGGGTAAGGGTCGCGTGGTTCAGCTACGGCGACCGTTGCCCGACTTGGCGACCTTGGCCGGAGCGGCGTTCTTGCCGCTGGCCTGCTTGACCGGGGCCGCCTTGGCCGGGGCGTTCCGGCTGTCGCTGCGGGCCTGGCCGGAGGCGGCGGTTTTGCCGCTGTTCTTGGCGGCCGCGCTGGCGAACTGCTTGGCTGTCTTGCCGCCGGTTTCCTGGCGTGCGGTTTGCTGTGTTTTTTCGCCTTTACCTTTACCGCCGTCGCGGCTGGTGAATTCGCGGCTGGCGAACTTGTCGCCGCCTTTACCCGCCTTGCCGCCCTTGGCCTGACGGACCACCGGTTCGGGTTCGACGATTTGCGGCAGCGCCGGTGCCTTCATGTAACGGGCGATGTCTTCGCTGCCCTCGCCGGCCGGGACCAGCAGGGTTGAGCCGGCACCGAGGCGAATTTTGGCCGGCAGGCTGTTGACCTGCTGCAGGTCGGCGAGGCGAATGCCGAAGCGGTTGGCAACCTGATCGAGACGCTCGCCGGATTTCAGCGTGTACGCCTGCCATTCGGACAGCGGTGCCTGATGACTTTCGAGGTTGTTGCGGAAGGTGTCGAGCTTGTCGGCCGGAATCACCAGCGGGGTGTCGGGCTTGATCACCGGCCGGTTGTGCGCCGGGTTGAGACGGACAAACTCCTCGGTGCTCATCCCGGCCAGCCGGGCAGCGGTCTTGATATCCATCGCCCGGGGGGTTTCGAGGGTTGCGAAATAGGGGCGGTTGGCAATTTCCGGGACGCCGAGCTGGGCGAGCAGGGCCGGGTTGCCGAAGATGTTTTTGAGCGCCTGCAGCTTGGGCACGTAGTGGCGGGTTTCCGGCGGCATGTTGAGGCTGGCGTAATCGGTGGCCAGTCCGCGCGCCTGATTTTTCTCGATTGCTTTCTTGACTGCCCCTTCGCCCCAGTTGTACGAGGCCAGCGCCAGATGCCAGTCGCCGTGCATGTCGTAAATCGTCTGCAGATAGTCGAGGGCGGCGCCGGTCGAGGCGAGCACGTCGCGGCGCTGGTCCTGCCACCAGCTTTGTTCCAGATTGAAACGCTTGCCGGTGGCCGGGATGAATTGCCACAGCCCGGAGGCGTGGGCGCGCGAATAGGCCATCGGATTGAACGAGCTTTCCACCATCGGCAGCAGCGCCAGCTCGGTCGGCATCCCGCGCGTTTCAAGCTCCTCGACGATGTGGTGCAGGTAGGGCCGGGCACGGTCGACCATGCGGCGCAGCGCATCGGGGCGGTTCTGGTACCACTGCTGGTAATGCAGGGTCAGGTCGTCGCCCAGGTTGTTCATCGCAAAACCGTTGCGCAGGCGATTCCACAGGCTGTCCTGTTCGCTGGTCAGGTCGATGGTGCGGCGCAGTTGCGGGGCCGCCTTGAGCTCCTGGGTGGTCAGTATTTCGCCGGGGGAGGCTTCATTGCCGGTGCCCAGCGCCGGTGACAGCAGCGAGAGCAGGGGGAATGGTGCCTCTGGTGGCGCCGGGAGTTCGGCAGCAGCAAGGCGGCTGAAGCCGAGCAGCGCAAGTCCGGCGCCGGTCAGGGCGAAGCGGCGGACGGTGAGCAGCAGGTTGCGGTCAGGCATCAAATCAGGCTCCCGGCAGAAACTGGACGACTAAACCGCCGATTATAACGCAAACGTGTCGCCAACTTGCTGGCATCGTGCGTCAGCCGGAGGTTTGTTCGCGGTCGCTCTCGGTCGTGCTGCTAGTCGGGGACGGCGCAAATGAAAAAAGCCCTGAAGGATCAGGGCTTTTGCAAGACTGGCGGAGTGGACGGGGCTCGAACCCGCGACCCCCGGCGTGACAGGCCGGTATTC
>ERZ1066115.137-NODE-137-length-25458-cov-18.725859_pt1 | contig 25458 bp, 22 predicted proteins | sample MGYA00382762_ERZ1066115 | MGnify/ENA primary metagenome ERZ1066115 (study PRJEB33369, sample SAMEA5778345) | biofilm metagenome | biome: Industrial cooling water; feature: Water cooling tower basin; material: Biofilm | place: United Arab Emirates | collected... | reverse complement strand
GCAGGCGTTCGAGCTGACGGGCGACTGCGGCGCCGGTATCGAGCAATTGGGTGCCAACTGGCATGCGGCGGGCAATCGCCTCGGCGACCCAGGGGTAATGCGTGCAGCCAAGCACCACGACATCGGCGCCGGCGGCGTTGAGCGGCGCCAGGTAGCGGTCCAGCAAGTCTTCAACCGCAGTACTGCCCGGCCCATCGCTCTCTATCGTTTCGGCCAGGCCGGGGCAAGCTTGGGCGAGCACCTGCTGGCCTCGGCCGTGCTCGGCAACCAGCCGCTGAAAGCGTTCGCTGGCCAATGTCCGCGTTGTCGCCAAAACACCGATGGTGCCGCTGCGGCTGAGGCCGCAGGCCGGCTTGACGCCAGGCTCCAGGGCAACGATGGGCAAGGCGGTCGCTGCCCGGATCGCTTCGGCCGCTGCCGCCGTCGCCGTATTGCAGGCGATCACCAGCGCCTTGGCCCCGTGCGCCGCGAGCGCGGTCGCGATGCTGACCCCGCGCTCGCGCAGGAACACCTCGGGTTTGTCGCCATACGGCAAGTGCCGGGTGTCGGCAAAATAGAAATAGTCTTCGTGCGGCAGGCGCGCCTGCAGGGCGCGCAACACAGTCAGGCCACCAAGGCCGGAATCGAAGACAGCAATCGGGCGAGCGTTCACGGAATCAAAGGCTGGGCAAAGAAAAAGCCCCCGCGCGCGGGGGCCTCATTCAACCATAAATGCGCCCGGATTACATCCGCGCGATCATCGCGTCGCCGAACTCGGAGCAGGAGATTTCTTCGGCGCCTTCCATCAGGCGCGCGAAGTCGTAGGTCACCTGCTTGTCGCCGATGGCGGCTTCCATGCCCTTGATCACCAGATTGGCGGCCTCTTTCCAGCCCAGGTGGCGCAACATCATCTCGGCAGAGAGGATCAGCGAACCGGGGTTGACCTTGTCGAGGCCGGCGTACTTGGGCGCAGTGCCGTGGGTCGCCTCGAAGCAGGCGTACTGATCGGAAATGTTGGCCCCCGGCGCGATGCCGATGCCGCCGACCTGGGCCGCCAGCGCGTCCGAGATGTAATCGCCGTTGAGGTTGGTGGTGGCGATCACGTCGTACTCGGCCGGCCGCAGCAGGATCTGCTGCAGGAAGGCGTCGGCAATCGAATCCTTGACCGTGATTTCGCGCCCGGTCTTGGGGTTGGTGAAATGGCACCACGGACCGCCGTCGATTGGCTCGGCGCCGAATTCCTCGCGCGCCACCTGGTAGCCGATGTCGCGGAACAGGCCCTCGGTGAATTTCATGATGTTGCCCTTGTGCACCAGGGTCACGTTCTTGCGGTCGTTGTCGATCGCGTACTGCAATGCGGCGCGCACCAGGCGGGCGGTGCCTTCGACCGACACCGGCTTGATCCCGATGCCGGAAGTTTCCGGGAAGCGGATTTTCCTGACACCCATTTCCTTGACCAGGAAATCGATGACCTTCTTGACGCCTTCCGAGTCCGCAGCCCATTCGACGCCGGCGTAGATGTCCTCGGTGTTCTCGCGGAAGATGACCATGTTGGTCAGCTCCGGGTGCTTGAGCGGGCTGGGCACGCCCTTGAAGTAACGCACCGGACGCACGCACTGGTAGAGGTCGAGCTCCTGGCGCAGGGCGACATTGAGCGAACGGATGCCACCGCCAACCGGGGTCGTCATCGGCCCCTTGATCGACACCGAGTATTCCTTGAGTGCGGCGAAGGTTTCCTGCGGCAACCACTCGTCCGGACCGTAGATGCGGGTCGCCTTTTCGCCGGCATAGACCTCCATCCAGTGAATTTTCTTCTCGCCACCGTAGGCTTTCTCGACCGCCGCATCGATCACCTTGATCATCACCGGCGTAATGTCGATACCAATACCGTCACCCTCGATGAAGGGAATGATCGGGTTGTTGGGAACCGGCTGCCCGGGGACGATTTTGGCGCCGCCCGGCGGCACCTGGATGTGAGAGGTCATGGCTACTCCTTGGTCTGTGTGCAGGCCGCAGGGCCGTCGGCCCTGGCTCCGGACGCAGCTCCCGCGCGCCGGTGGCGCGAATTATGGAGCAAATCTGCCTCCTGTGTCAGCCGCCGGAACCGACGGCCCCGGCAGGGAAAACCCGGCATGTTCACGGTCGACCGTGCCCCGGATGCAAAAAACCCCGGGCCGCCTTGCGGGCGGGCCGGGGTTGGACCGTCAGGTGGCGCGGGCTCAGGCGCCGGCGGCAGCCTTGATGGCGGCGTTGAAGGTCGGGCTCGGACGCATCACGGCCTTGCACTTGGCGGCATCGGCCATGTAGTAGCCACCGATGTCGGCCGGCTTGCCCTGGACGGTGGTGAACTCGGCGACGATTTGCGCCTCGTTGTCGCTCAGGGTCTTGGCCAGCGGGGCGAACCGGGCTGCCAGTTCGGCGTCTTCGGTCTGGGCAGCAAGTTCCTGAGCCCAGAACATCGACAGGTAGAACTGCGAGCCACGGTTGTCGAGTTCGCCGGTCTTCGGCGACGGCGACTTGCGGTTGTCGAGCAGCTTGCCGGTCGCGGCATCGAGGGTCTTGGCCAGGATCACGGCCTTCTTGTTACCGGTCTTCAGGCCGAGGTCTTCGAGCGACACCGCCAGGGCCAGGAATTCGCCGAGCGAATCCCAGCGCAGGTGGTTTTCCTCGGTCAGCTGCTGCACGTGCTTGGGTGCGGAACCGCCAGCACCGGTTTCGTACATGCCGCCGCCAGCCATCAGCGGGACGATCGACAGCATCTTGGCCGAAGTGCCGAGCTCCATGATCGGGAACAGGTCGGTCAGGTAGTCGCGCAGGATGTTGCCGGTCACCGAAATGGTGTCGAGGCCGCGAGCGACGCGCTCCAGCGTGAAGCGCATGGCGCGAACCTGGCTCATGATGCGGATTTCCAGACCGCTGGTGTCGTAATCCTTGAGGTAGGTTTCGACCTTCTTGATCAGTTCGGCTTCGTGCGGACGGTACGGGTCCAGCCAGAAGACGGCCGGCATGCCGGAGTTGCGGGCACGGGTGACGGCCAGCTTGACCCAGTCGCGGACCGGAGCGTCCTTGACCTGACACATGCGCCAGATGTCGCCCTGTTCGACGTTCTGGGTCAGCAGCACTTCGCCGCTGTCGATATCGACGATGTTGGCGATGCCGTCTTCGGCGATTTCGAAGGTCTTGTCGTGCGAACCGTATTCCTCGGCCTTCTGCGCCATCAGACCGACGTTGGGCACGGTGCCCATGGTCTTCGGATCGAAGTTGCCATGCCACTTGCAGAAGTTGATCATCTCCTGGTAGATGCGGGCAAAGGTCGATTCCGGCATCACCGCCTTGCAGTCGGCCGGCTTGCCGTCGGCACCCCACATCTTGCCGCCCTGGCGGATCATCGCCGGCATCGAGGCGTCGACGATCACGTCGTTGGGCGAGTGGAAGTTGGTGATGCCCTTGGCCGAGTCGACCATCGCCAGCTTGGGACGGTGTTCCTGGCAGGCGTGCAGGTCGCGGATGATTTCGTCGCGCTTGGATTCCGGCAACTGCTTGATCTTCTCGTAGAGGTCGACCATGCCGTTATTAACGTTGATACCGAGTTCGTTGAACAGTGCGCCGTGCTTCTCGAAGGCTTCCTTGTAGAAAATCTTGACGCAGTGGCCGAAGACGATCGGGTGCGAGACCTTCATCATCGTTGCCTTGACGTGCAGCGAGAAGAGGATGCCGGATTCGCGGCAGTCTTCGAGTTCCTTCTCGTAGAAGTCGCACAGCGCCTTCTTGCTCATGAACATCGAGTCAATGATTTCACCGGCCAGCAGTTTCACTTCCGGCTTGAGCACGGTGATCTTGCCGCCCTTGGCGATCAGTTCCATGCGCACGCGGCGGGCCTTGTCGAGAGTCATCGACTTTTCGCCGTGGTAGAAGTCGCCGTGGTGCATGTGCGACACGTGGGTGCGCGACCACTGCTTCCACTCGCCCATCGAGTGCGGGTTTTTCTTGGCGTAATTCTTGACGGCGAGCGGGGCGCGACGGTCGGAGTTGCCTTCGCGCAGCACCGGATTCACTGCCGAACCAAGGCACTTGCCGTAACGGGCAGCAATCGACTTTTCCTCGTCGCTGGCCGGGGCTTCCGGGTAATCGGGGATCGCGTACCCCTTGCTCTGCAGTTCCTTGACGCAGGCCTTCAACTGCGCCACCGAGGCGGAGATGTTGGGCAGCTTGATGATGTTGGCGTCCGGCTCCAGGGTCTTCTTGCCGAGTTCGGCGAGCGTGTTCGGCACGCGCTGTTCTTCGGTCAGATACTCGGGAAACTCGGCAAGAACGCGGGCGGACACCGAAATGTCGGCCTTTTCGATCTCGATGCCAGCCGGAGCGGTAAAGGTCCGGACCACCGGCAGGAAGGCACAGGTCGCCAAAAGCGGTGCCTCGTCCGTCAGTGTGTAGATAATCTTCGACTTATCGCCAGCCATGAAAAACCCCTTGCGGTAGATTGATTGTCGGGACCGGTCGGTGCCGGTCTTTTCTGAGGAAGAACAGCAAAGACCGAAGTATCGGTTTTCTTGGGCGTTCCAGTCAACGAAACCCCGTTTCACATTGCGAAGCAAACCGGTTTTTCGCCCGCCGGCAGCGTCGACCGTAAATCCCGGGTGCTAAGATTTCCGGCTGCTGCAGCCAGGGGGAAGCATGAAAATATCGGTCGGCCTGTACGGAAGCAACGCGCACCAGATCGCGCTGGCGCTGATCCAGGGCTTCAACAAGCACTACAGACTATTTCGCCAGAGCAGCCGCGAAGCCAGAATTCGCTTCGAACAGGCCGACTGGCAAGGCGGCCAGAAGGCGGTGCGCGAGCGCATCCGCTTTTACGACGACCGGGTCGACGAGTGCGTCGAACGCCTGCGCAGCGAATTTGCCGTCGAAAATATCGAAGACGGCACCTGGCAGCAGGTCAAGCTGCTCTATATCGGCCTGCTGCTCAACCACAAGCAGCCGGAACTGGCCGAAACCTTTTTCAACTCGGTGACCACCAAGATCCTGCACCGGACCTATTTCCACAACGATTTCATCTTCGTCCGCCCGACCATCTCGACCGAGAATCTGGAAGCCGACGGCGACCCGACCTATCGCAGCTACTATGCGCACGAACAGGACGGGCTGCGCGGTGCGATGCGTCAGATCCTGCTCGACTTCGGCTGGCGGCGGCCCTTTGCCGACCTGGGCCGCGATGTCGACAATGTTTACCGGGCCATCCTCCGCCACCTGGGCGAAATGCCCCGCCGCGAAGTCAATTTCCAGATTCAGGTACTCGGCTCGGCGTTTTACCGCAACAAGGCCGCCTACGTGATCGGCAAGGCGATCAACGGCGCCGCCGAGTATCCGTTTGCGATTCCTGTCCTGCACGACGGCAAGGGCCAGCTCTTTCTCGACACCATCCTGCTCGACGCCTGGCGGATCGGCCTGCTCTTCTCGCTGTCGCGGGCCTATTTCATGGTCGACATGGAAGTGCCCTCGGGCTACGTCCAGTTCCTGCGCTCGATCCTGCCCAACAAGCCGCGCTCCGAGCTGTACATCATGCTCGGCCTGGGCAAGCAGGGGAAGACCATGTTCTTCCGCGACTTCATCTACCATCAGCACCATTCGGAAGACCAGTTCATCATGGCCCCGGGGATTCGCGGCCTGGTCATGCTGGTATTTACACTGCCCTCCTATCCCTACGTGTTCAAGATCATCAAGGATGTCTTCGGCGCCTCGAAAGAGATGGATCAGGCCACGGTCAAGCGCAAGTTCATGCTGGTCAAACAGGTGGACCGGGTCGGCCGGCTGGCCGACACCCTGGAATTTTCGAACGTGCTGTTCCCGCTCGACCGCTTCGACACCGAAGTGCTCGACGAATTGCAGCGGCTGGCCCCCGCCAAATTCGAGATCGACGGGGAACAACTGATCATCAAGCACCTCTACATCGAGCGCCGGATGGAGCCGCTCAACATCCATATCGACCGGATGGACAAGAGCGGCAATCAGGACGGGCTGGAGCACGCGATCAAGGAATACGGCAATGCCATCCGCGAACTGGCGCAAGCCAACATCTTCCCTGGCGACATGCTGTGGAAGAACTTCGGGATCACCCGCTACGGTCGCGTCGTGTTCTACGATTACGACGAAATCGAATACATGACCGACATCAACTTCCGCAAGATTCCACCCGCCCCCGACTTCGAGACCGAAATGTCCGGCGAAGTCTGGTACCCGGTCGCCCGCAACGATGTCTTTCCCGAAGAATTCGCCACCTTCCTGCTCGGTTCGCCGCTGGTCCGCAAGTTGTTCATGAAGCACCACAAGGACCTGCTCAAGCCGGCGTTCTGGCAGGAGGCTCAGGCAAAGATCCGGCAAGGACATGTCGAAGATTTTTTCCCCTACCCCCAGGAAATCCGCTTCTGCCGGCTAAGCACCGACAGCTGAGGTTTTGCCAGTTTCAACATTTTCTCCGCTGCCCATCGCTCTCCCCGTACAATGCAGCGACAGAACAACCACTGCGGGCACAACAATGCAAAGAATCGACGACCTGCTGATCGGGACCACCCTCGCCGCCAGCCTCGGCCTGGGCGCCTGGGGAATGCTCGGCGGACAACCGCCCACCTCGCTGTTTTTTGGCATCGGCGGCCTGTTGACCGTGGCCGTAGCAATTTCGAGCGGTGAACGGCGCCGCTGGCGCGAACGGCAGCAAGCCAAGCTGCAAGAACTCAACGACGTCGTCTCCGAATACCAGGTGCTCTCCGACCAGGCGATGGCCCACGCCGAAACCCAATTCGTTTCGCTCGAACAGGAAATGGGTGAAGCCCGACAACTGATTCGCGACTCCGTCGCCAAGCTCTACGGCAGCCTGACCGGGCTGGAATCGCAGTCGACCGACCAGCGCCAGGTTCTGCGCTCGCTGATTTCCGAAATGCTGGAAATGACCGGCTCTGGAAACAGCGAACAGGAGCGTGCCGGTCTGCAACGCTTTTTCACCGAAACCAATCTGCTGATCGCCGAGTTCTCGCAGAAGATGGACACGCTACGCGGCAGCAGCCACGAGATCGCTGGCAGCTTCGAACAGATGAAAGCCCAGGTCAGCGGCATCACCACCTCGCTCAACGACATTGCCGCGATCACCAAGCAAACCGACCTGCTGGCGCTGAATGCCGCGATCGAGGCAGCCCGCGCCGGCGAGGCCGGGCGCGGTTTCGCCATCGTCGCCGACGAAGTGCGCAGCCTGGCAGCGCGCACCGGCGAATTCAACATCGCGATCCGCAAGGAACTCGACAGCATCCTGACACTGCTGGAAAAAATCGGCCGCCAGGTCGAAGAAGCCACTAACGTGGACATGAGTGTCGCCGAAAAATCGCGCGGTACGCTCGACGAACTCGGCAAGGAATTGTTCGAACTGACCGACAAGGCCCGCGAGCACTCACGCCACATCACCGAAGTCAGCGAACAGATGCAACGGATGACGCAGGAAGGCGTGATGGCGATGCAGTTCGAGGACATCGTTGCCCAAATGATCGAACGCATCACCCAGCGCACCAACAACGTCGGCCAGTACATGCACGCCTTCCTCAGCCTGCACCGCGAACAGGGCAACGACGATCCAACCAGCCGTTACCGTGCCCGCAGCGCCCAACTGGTTCAACTGCTGGTCGAATCGCATATCAAGACCGATGCCTTGCGCGCCCATGCCGCCTCACCAGTCAAAGGCGGCAAGGACGACATCGAACTATTCTGACCGCACAAACGATGCTCAGGAAAGCGATCATTACCGGATACAGCCGTGGCCTTGGTGCGGCAATTAGTCAGGAATTGCAGCAACAGGGCTTTCAGGTGCTCGGGCTGGCCCGCCAGCCCAGCCAAGAAGCCGCCTGCAATGTTTGCGTCAGCCTCGACCTGGCTGACAGCCAGGCACTGAGCAACTGGCTGGCCAACGGCCAGCTGGCAAGCTTCCTGGCAGATGCCGGCCAGGCCGTGCTGATCAACAACGCCGGCACCGTGCAGCCAATCGGGCCGGCCGGCAGCCATGCCGCTGCCGACGTCCTGCGTGCTCTGGCACTCAACGTCGCCGCCCCGCTGCTGCTCAGCGATGCCTTCATCGCCGCCAGCAGCCACTGCCCGGATCGCCGCATCCTCCATGTTTCAAGCGGTGCCGGCCGCCACGCCTATCCGGGCTGGAACCTCTACTGTGCAGGCAAGGCCGCGCTCGACCGCCACGCCGAAGCCGTCGCCCAGGAGCAACAGGCCGGGTTGCGCATTGCCAGTCTCGCCCCAGGGGTGATCGACACCGACATGCAGGGAGAAATCCGGGCCTGCCAGGACACCCAATTTCCGTTGCGCAGCCGCTTTGTCGAACTCAAGGCCCGGGGACAACTGAGCAGCCCGGCGAATGCCGCCGCCGGCACGGTGGCCTACCTGCTCGGCGAGCACTTCGGCACCCCGCCACTGGCCGACCTGCGCGAACTCACCCCTTCCGGCAAAAAACAACAAAATCAATAAAAATCAAAATATTACACAGGAAACATGTAATATTTTCGTCATAAAACCCGCCTGAACAAACCCTATACTCCCCGGACTAACAACAATCAGTTCACCGGGGAAATCCATGCCAAAAAACCTGAGCACTTCAGGCAAACTGCTTCTGCTCGGCCTGCTGGCGGCCGGCGCGATTGTCCTTGTCGGCCTGCTCGGCATCGGCGCACTTGAAACCTTGTCCGGCCACGCCCAGCGCGCCTTGCGCGGGGCCGAACAAGACAGCCGGATCATGCTCCAGATCAAGGGCGCACAAAGCAATATCCTGGTCCAGATTCAGGAATGGAAAAACATCCTGCTGCGGGGTCATGACCGTGCCAGCTACGAAAAACACCTGCAAGGCTTCAACGAGCGCGCCGCAGCCGCGCAAGTTCAGTTGCAGAAGGCCGCCGCGCTGATGCGCGAACGGCAGCTGCCGACCGGTGAAATCGACCTGTTGATTCAGGAGCACAAGCTGCTCAACCAGCGCTATCGCGACGCGCTGTCGGGCTTCCGCAGCGACGATGCGCAAGCCGGGCAACAGGTCGATCAACTGGTGCGTGGCATGGACCGGGCCACAGTCGCCGGCCTGTACAAACTGGTCGAAAGCGTCGAGGCCGAGTTTTCGCGCCGCATCGGCAGCGAAATCGGCAACAACGAACAGCAAAGCAATCAGGTGGAACGCATTTTTGCCGGCCTTGCTCTCGCCACGGCCGCTGTGGTCACCCTCCTTGCCACACTGATCCGCAAGGATCTGATGCGCCTGCTGGGCGGCGAGCCGGCCTATGCCGCCGAGGTTGCCCGGCAAATCGCCGAGGGCAACCTCGGCGTCTCGATCAAGGTCCGCAGCGGCGACCAGGGCAGCCTGCTCGCCGCCATGCAACGGATGCGCGACGCACTGCTGGCCATTATCGGAAGCATCCAGCGGAACTCTGAGCAGCTGGCCGGCGCCGCCGAGCAATTGGCCGCGACTTCACAGCAGGTGGCGGCGAGCAGTGCCAGCCAGAGCGATGCGTCAAGCTCGATGGCAGCTTCGATGGAACAGATGGCGAGCAGCATCGGACAAGTTGCCGACAATGCACGGATGTCGCGCCAACTCGCCGATACTGCCCGCAACTCGTCGGCGAGCAGCGGCCAGCTGGTCCAGCAAACGATACAGGAGATCCACCAGATTGCTCAGTCGGTCGAGCTGTCAGCGCAGGTGGTGCATGGACTGGGTGAGCACTCGCAGAAGATTTCCGGGATTGCCAACACGATCAAGGAGATCGCCGACCAGACCAATCTGCTGGCACTCAATGCCGCCATCGAAGCAGCACGCGCCGGCGAACAAGGACGCGGCTTTGCGGTGGTTGCAGACGAAGTGCGCAAGCTGGCAGAGAAAACCACCATTTCGACCCACGAAATCAGCACCATGATCGACGCCATCCAGCGCGGCACCAGCGAAGCAGTGGCACAAATGCAGACGGGTACCGAACAGGTGCAAAGCGGCGTTGATACCGCAGCCCGGACCGGGCATTCGATGGCCGGAATCGAGACCAGTGCCCGCCAGGTCCTGCAGGCGGTCGATGACATTTCCGCCGCACTGCACGAGCAAAGCCTGGCCAGCGGCGAGATTTCGCGGCGAATCGAACACATCGTGCAGATGACCGAAGAAAATGGCAGCGCAGTCCGTCAGGTGTCAAATTCGGCCAGCCACCTGCAGAGCCTCGCCGCCGACCTGCGCCAGTCAGTTTCCCGCTTCCGCCTGGGCGCTCATTGAGCGCCGACCAAGCGCCAGCTGAGTAGCAACGAAGCTCCGGTCAAGCCCGGTGGCCCGTCACCCGTCCGGAAACCCCATTGAGGCGTAGCCGGACGGACCTCGCTCAGCGCGGGAAATACATCCGCGCCTTGTCGAGCTTGTAGGTCCAGGGCAGATTGGCGTTTTTCCAGCCATTCACCGCCCGTTGCCCGGCTTTTTCGCCACTTTTGGCCAGATCACCTTCAAAGCCTTCGGGAACACCGTACACCTGCCGATAGCCGGCTGCCAGCAGGCGATCCTGGGCCTTCGAACTGCGGTCGCCGGAGCGACAGATCAAGATGATCGTGGCGTCCTTGCCAAGGCCCAAGGCCTGCAAGCGCCGCTCCAGTTCAGGGATGAAATCCTGATTCGGCTCAAGCTGGTACATCTGCCGCTTGTCGTCCCAGTCGGTCATGATTTCCTGATGCTCGACAAACGGCACCAGTGCATCGGCAAGCGCCGGCCAGCCGACGTACACCGCCTCGGCACGGGTACGGATGTCGAACAGGGCCACCCCTTGCGGGTTGGCCTGTTTCATCGCGTATGCCTGTTGCGGGGTCAGATACAGCCCGAGCTTGCTGCGCTTGATCTCGGGCAGCTTGTCCCAGTCGCTGGCGCCTGGCATCCAGTCGGAAGCCAGCGCGCTGCCGGCGAGCAGCCAGGCCAGCCCGAGGCCGGCCAGAAAACGTTTGTGCTGCATCATGCAATCCCCGGGTTGTTGGCCGCGCCTTTGAGCGTCGGCAGGTTGAGTTTGACCGGCTTGACCGTCTTGAGATCGCGCAGGTAGCGCGCAACCAGTTCCCAGATCGGCTCGCCGGAATTCTTTGCTTCTTCGGCCACCGGGGCCCAGCCGGCGACCTTGTAGTTTTTGCCTGCTTCCAGCGGTTGACCGTGGAGGGTCAGGTTGTGGATCCGCTGGCCCATGCGTGCGGTCGGATCGCAAGTGTAGTGCAGGCCGCCGACGCGGACCATGTCGCCGCCCTGCTGGTAATAAGGGTCGGGATTGAAGAGGTTGTCGCAGACATCCTCGAGCACGGTCTTGATCATCTCGCCGCTCATCGTCGACACCGTGGTCCAGGGATAGGTGATCGCCGTCTGGTCGAGCACGTGCTCCATGCGGATGGTTTGCCCCGGCAGCAATGACGTGCCCCAGCGGAAGCCCGGGGAAAAGGCGATTTCGGCGTTCTTTTCACGCATCAGCGCGTCGAGGATCAGCTGGTCGAAGCTGCCGTTGAAATTGCCGCGCCGGTAGAGCAAGCCTTCGGTAACCGCCAGCTTTTCGTTCAGCTTGTCGAGATACGGCGCCCGGACCCGGTCGATCAGCGCCTGCATCTCACGGTCGGCCGGCAGCAGGTTGGCGAAGACCGGCAACAGCTTGTAGCGGAAATCGGCGACCTTGCCGTTTTTGACCTCGAAATCCATCACCCCGAGGTATTTGCCGTTCGAGCCGGCATTGGTCACCAGCGTCTGGCCACCGCCGTTCCTGACCACCACCGGTGCCGGCACGCCGTCGTGAGTATGGCCACCGAAAATCGCATCGATGCCGCGCACCCGCCCGGCCATCTTGAGATCGACGTCCATCCCGTTGTGCGAGAGCACGACCACCACCTGCGCGCCGGCGGCACGGGCTTCGTCGACGGTCTTCTGCATGTTTTCCTCCTGGATGCCGTAGCTCCAGTTCGGTACTTGCCAGCGCGGATTGGCAATCGGCGTGTAGGGAAAAGCCTGGCCGACAATCGCCACCGGAATGCCGTTGATCTGGCGGATCACGTAGGGCTTGAACACCGGATCGCCGAAATCGGTGGTCTTGATGTTCTGGGCGACGATATCCACCTGGCCGGCGAAATCCTTTTCCTCGATTTCCTTGACCCGCTCCTCGCCGTAAGTCGCCTCCCAGTGCAGGGTCATCACGTCGACGCCGAGGGCCTTGCAGGCATCGACCATGTCCTGGGCATTGGTCCACAGGGCGGTGCCGGAACCCTGCCAGGTGTCGCCGCCGTCAAGCAGCAAGGCGCCGGGTCGGCTGGCCTTCATTTTCTTGACCAGGGTCGCCAGATGCGCAAAGCCGCCGACCTTGCCGTAGGTTTGTGCCGCCTTTTCGAAATCGAGATAGCTGAAGGCGTGGGCTTCCAGCGTATTCGGCCGCAAGCCGAAATGCTTGAGCAGCGACTCGCCGACCAGATGCGGCACCTTGCCGAATTGCTCGCCAAAACCGAGATTGACATTCGGCTCGCGGAAATGGATCGGCTGCAGCTGCGCATGGCAGTCGGTGATGTGCAGCAGGCTGACATTGCCGAAGCGGGGCATTTCGTACAGTTTGCCCGCGCCCCTTTCGGCCGCTGCCAGCTCGCTGTGCAAGGCCATCCCCCCGGCCGCCGCAACAGCCAGCAGGTGCAGAAATTCGCGACGATTGATGCTCATGGTTGTCCCCTGATCCTTGGTGGCGACGACGCCGGAGCGGCGCCATCCGAAAAAAAACCGGAATCCGCACGAATCCCGGCTTGCAGCGGCGCGTCAGCGCGGCCGCCAGGCAGCTTCACGGTCGACCGGCCCCAACCCGATTTTTCAGGTTTGGCCGGCGATCATTGATCAGCCGATGGTGGCTTCGTCAGTGCGGGAATCACCCTTGTTGTCCTTCCAGGCGACGCTGACCTTGTCGCCCTTGGCCCCGCCCTTGAAGCGGAAAGCCAGGTAGGGGTTCTTCGAGACAGCCGTACCGAGTTCGCCCTGCAGCACCACCTTGTCGCCGTGCTTTGCCGTCAATTCGGTAATGAACCAGGCCGGAATCAGCGCCCCGGCAGCATCCTTGCGCTGGCCGGTTTCCATTTCATGGCTGATCAGCACCTTGACCTCGGTCACCCCATCCTTGACGGCGGCGCGGATTTTCATCGGATTGCCCATGTTTCTATCTCCTAAACTCAGTAAGTGTGACAACGGAAGGAAAGGCGTTGCGCGCGCTGGCCGAGCCAGGTGGATCTGCGCAACAGTGGCCTCTGCATAATGCGCAAAGGCCATCCTGTTCGAGCGAACACAGTCGCCTTGCCCCGTTTTAGCCGCCGCAGCCGCCCAGGGTGACCTTGATTTCCTTGGTCGCCATGTAGAACTTGCCGTCGGCCTTGACCAGCGCATAGACATTCGAGGTCTGGCCCATCTTGACCCGGGTCTGGACATTGCATTCGGTGCCTTCCGGCAGCGTGAAGGTGCAGGCCAGCGCATTCGGGTTCTTTTCAACCAGGACCGCGACCATGCTCACATTGGCCAGCGTCGAGGTCACCCCGACCGGAACCACGGCGCCATTTTCGGCGATATCCGGGCCGGTGACCTGGACATCCTTGCTGTCGACGGAAGCGCTAACCCCCAGAGCCTTCAGCGTATCGGCCATGCTCTTGGCGTCAAATGCGGCCTTGTTCCAGTCAGCCAGCGCCAGTTCCGGCTTGATCAGGCCGGCCGCAGCCAGCAGACCCAGCAACGCGGCCCCGGAGCTGCCCTTCAGTAGATTGCGACGTTGATTGTTCATGACGACTCCTGTGATGTAGGTATTGCGTTACTTGGCGCCGGACAAGATCCACTTGACCAGCAGCGAAATTTCTTCGTCCTTGAGCTGGGCATTGGGCGGCATCGGCACCGCCCCCCAGACGCCCTGACCGCCGTTCTTGACCTTGGCGGCGAGGCGGCTCTCGGCATCGGCCTGATCCTTGTAGCGGGCCAGCACTTCGTTGTAGCCGGGACCAACGATCTTGTGGGCAACGCCGTGGCAGGCCATGCAGCCATTCTTGCTGGCCAGTTCGAGGGCCGGATTGGCGGCGGCCGTCGGTTTGGCAGCGGCCGGCCCGAGGGTGCGGGTACCGCGTACCGGACCGAAGCTGCGATTCTGGTCGGCCAGTTCGCCGTGCGCGGTCTTTGCATAGTCGGGCAAGGTCGAGCTGACCTTGGCTTCCGGCTTGCAGTTCTTCATGCAGGCGCTGTTCTTGACGTCGGCAACGCCACCGTTGCCGATCCCACCCTTCTTCGCCGACGGTCCCGGCCACATGCCGTGGTCGGTGGTCATCCCGTAGCGATTGGGCATCAGCTTCTGGACCTCGGCGATGTTCTGGTCCGACAGCGTGAAGTCGGCAGGGACGATCTCGGCCAGGTTCAGGAAATAAGCGAGGATGGCGTAGACATCGTCCGGCTTGAGCGACTTGGGTGCGGTCCATGGCATGGCACGGTAGATGTAATCCCACACCGTCGAGATCGTCGCAACCTTGGTGAAGGTCGTGCGCTGCGGAATGTCGCCCTTGACGAAGCCGCCGACGCGGCCGTTCTTGACGTCCTCCTGGGTGGTGCCGCCGACCAGCGGCGTGAACACCTCGTTCGACTCGCCAAAGGAACCATGGCAGGAAGCACACTTGTCCTCGAACAATTCCTGCCCGCGATCAACGTTGCCGGAGCCCTTGGGCAAACCCTTGAAATCGGGCCGCACGTCGATGTCCCAGGCCTTGACCTCGGCCGGAGTAGCCTGACGGCCGATCCCCTGGTAGCGATCGAAGGCACTGACCACGGTCGACAGGCTCGCAGCCGAAAAACCGAGGGCCAGGCAGAACAAGGTTTTAGAGAACCTGGACATTGGTCACCTCCCCGTTTTCGACGACCTTCCAGGTCTGGATCGCGTTGTTGTGATAAATCGACTTGGTACCCCGCACTTGGCGCAGCTGGCCGTAGCCGGGCTGGACGTAGCCGGTTTCGTCGATTGCCCGCGACTGCAGCAGGGCCGGCTTGCCGTCCCAGACCCAGTCGATGTTGAAGCGGGTCAGCGCCTTGCTCAGTTGCGGCCCTTCGAGGCGGGCGGTCCGCCAGTTGATGCCGCCATCGACCGAGACATCGACCTGCTTGATCTTGCCGCGCCCCGACCAGGCCAGGCCCGAAATGTTGTAGAAGCCCGGCGTCAGCAGGGTCTGCCCACCCGACGGAGTGGTGATCACCGACTTGCACTCCTGGATCGAGGTGTACTGGCGATGCAGCCCGTTCGGCATCAGGTCGATGTAGTGCACCGCCTCGTCCTTGGTTGCGTAAGGCTGATCGCCGACTTCGATGCGGCGCAGCCACTTGACCCAGGAGACGCCCTGCACGCCCGGCACCACCAGGCGCAGCGGGTAGCCATTTTCCGGGCGCAGCATTTCGCCGTTCATGCCGTAGGCGACGAAGACTTCGCCGTTCTCGACCATTTCCATCGGGATCGTGCGCGTCATCGACGAGCCGTCGGCGCCTTCGGCCAGCACGTAGCGAGCCTTCTTGTAATCGACGCCGCAATCTTCCAGCAGCAATTTCAGCGGTACACCGGTGAACTCGGAACAGGACAGCATGCCGTGCGTGTACTGCACCGTCGGCACTGCGACATTGCCCCACTCCAGGCCGGTATTGGCGCCACATTCGATGAAATGGATGCGCGACACCGAGGGCAGGCGCATCAATTCGTCCATGGTGTAGACCTTGGGCTTCTTCAGGAACGCCGGGTCGGAACCGTTGATCATCAGGCGATGACGGGCCGGGTCGATATCGTGCCAGCCTTGGTGATGGCGCTCGAAATGCAAGCCGGACGGGGTGATGATCCCGAACAGCCCCTGCAGCGGGCAGAACGAAACCGAAGCACCGCCGACCCGGGTCAGCCCCGGCGACTCGCGACGCTGCAACTGGCTTTCGTACTTCGAGGGCAGTCCGTACGGACGGGTAGCGACCGGTTGGCCAAGCGTGGTGCTCCACTCCGGCAATTCAAGAATCGCCGGATCACCCTCGCTGGCCCGGGCAGCCAGCGGCGCGGCCAAGGCCGCACCGGCTGCCAGCAGGCTGCGACGGAGGAAATCGCGGCGGCCGGCGCCAACCGCCCTGACCTGCTCCTCCGACAGGAAGTTCTCCGGCGCCGGCCGCAGCCGCCCCGGTTGTTGCTTGTAATCCACCATCGAATGGCTCCCCTCTGCGTGTTTAGAGTTCTTTGGCTGACAATCTGCCGGTCACACCCATTTGCTCGCCGAGATCGCGACTGGCGACGGTGATGCTGACGGTGCGGCAGATATCGACAAAATTCGGATCGGTGACCCGGTAATAGACCGTGCTCCCCTCGCGCCGGCGGCCGACCACCCCCGCCCGGTACAGGATGTTGAGATGGCGCGAGATATTGGCCTGGGTCAGCCCGATATGCTCGACCACCTCATGCACCGGACGCTCTTCAGCGCACAGGCAGGAAAGAATGCGCAGGCGGGTCGGATCGGCAAGCAAGCCGAAGTAGTGCGCCACCTGTTCAAAGACTCTTGCGGTTTCGTCCATGATCCATTTTGATTTCAGTCAAGAATTACTGTATAACTATGCAATTATATAGTCAACCGCTGATACTTCAGTCGCACCGGATGCTTTTTTCGGCGAAGCCCGCTAACCTTCGAGCCTTGCTGCAAGCCCGGTCGCCCCCATCCGGTTGATCGCCCGAGGCATAACAACACCACTCAGAGGAGATGTCCCGATGAAGTTGCATACCACCGTCGCCGCACTCTGCCTGTTCGCTGCCGGCACTGCCGCACAGGCGGCCGACCCGAACCTGGGCCGTAACCTGGCCGCCACCTGCGCCAACTGCCACGGCACCAACGGCAAGGCGCTGGCCGCCCCCGGCTCCGGCCTCGAACCGCTGGCCGGCGTACCCAAGGCGACCACGCTGCAAAAGCTGATCGACTTCCGTAACGGCGACAAGCCGGCGTCGATCATGCACCAGATCGCCAAGGGCTACACCGATGCGCAGCTTGAGCTGATCGCCGCCTACTTTGCCGCTCAAAAATAAGGGAGACGAACATGATGCTGATGAAACGACGTGATTTCCTCAAGGCCGGCGCGGCAGCCACCGCGCTGGCTGGCCTCTATGGCTGTGCCGGTGCCGGCAAGAGCGGCGGCCATGTGGTCGTGGTCGGTGGCGGCTACGGCGGCGCCACCGTGGCCAAGTATCTGCGGATGTGGAGCGAGGGCGCCGTCCAGGTGACGCTGATCGAACGCAACCCGAGCTTCATCTCCTGCCCGATCTCCAACCTGGTGATCGGCGGCACCAAGACGATGGCCGACATCACCGTCAGCTACGACAACCTCAAGAGCAAATGGGGCGTGCGCGTCGTCCAGGACGAGGTACTCACGGTCGACACCGGCAAACGCACGATTTCGCTGCAGGCCGGCGGCACGCTCGCTTACGACCGGCTGGTGCTGTCACCGGGGATCGACTTCATGTGGGATGAAATCCCCGGACTCAAGCCGGCCGCAGCCCAGAACCAGATCCTGCACGCCTGGAAGGCCGGCCCGCAGACCGTCGCCCTGCGCAAGCAACTCGAAGAGATGAAGGATGGCGGGGTTTATGCCCTGGCCGTTCCCAAGGCACCGTACCGCTGCCCGCCGGGACCCTACGAGCGCGCCTGCCTGGTTGCCGATTACTTCAAGAAACACAAGCCCAAATCCAAGGTCGTGATTCTTGATGCCAACGAAGACGTCCAATCGAAAAAGCCGTTATTCACCAAAGCCTGGAACGATCTGTACAAAGGCATCATCGACTATCGCAACAACAGCGAGGTCAAGGATGTCGAGGTGGCCAGCAAGACCGCAGTACTCGAATTCGACAAATTCCAGGCCGACGTGCTCAACGTCGTGCCGCCGCATCGCGCCGGGCAGATCGCCGCCCAGGCCGGGCTCAAGCTGATCAACAACCGCTGGGTCGACATCGACTGGCTGACCATGGAATCGACCAACACCCCGGGCGTTCATGTCATCGGCGACGCGATCTTTCCGGCCCCGACCATGCCCAAGTCCGGACACATGGCCAACCAGCACGCCAAGGTTGCCGCTGCCGCGATCATCAACCTGCTCGCCGGCGAGGCCCCGAACCCGAGCCCGGTGGTGATGAACACCTGCTACAGCTTTGTCGATGCCAAAAACGTGATCCACGTCGCCTCGGTGCACCAGTACGATGCCGCAACCAGGACCGTGCAACCGGTCAAAGGCGCCGGCGGCGTCTCGGCCGCACGCAACGAGCTCGAAGGCAAGGTGGCCCTGGGTTGGGCCAAGAATATCTGGGCCGACATGCTCGCCTGAGCCTGGCCAGAAACCGCACAAGCCGCCCCCGGGCGGCTTTTTTCATGGCCCGGAAAGGCAGCCTATTTACACCGGAGGCCGAGACAGAGGATGGCGACCACGGCATATGACGATAAAATCGTCGGTTTCCGACTTCCGCCATCACCATGCCCCCGATCCTGCGCCTGCGTCGTCCGCACACCCTGCGCTCCCGGCTGATGCTGGCCCTGGCCCCGATCATCGGCCTGATCATTCTCGGTGGCGGCTACCTGCTTGCACTCAACAGCAAGGACGCGCTGCTGCAGGAGAAACAGCAGCATCTCCTGGGCATCACCCGGATGCTGCTGGGCGAATTGCAGCGGCATGGTGGCTACGAATTGATCGAGACCCAGGCTGGCAGCCGCAAACAGCCGGCCAACGAACGCATCCGGATTCTCAACGCCCGGTTGACCGAAGTGACCGACCGGATCGCCGCAGCCTTTCCGGGTGTTGGCCTCGGTTTTTATCACCGCGAACTCGATGCAATCATCACCTACAGCCCCAGCCAGGAATTCCGCGACAAGGTCGGCGTCCGCATTGCCCCCGAACACCCGGGCCGGCAGGTGATGGCCCAGGGCATTGCGCTGGTCAGCAGCGGCCTGCAGGTACGCGGCGAAATCATGAATGCGATGACCCCAATCATTGCCGATGGCCAGGTCACCGGCTATATCTGGGCCAATGAACTGCTGGCCGACATCGACCGGCAGGTCAGCGAAATGCAGCGCAGCATTCTCGCCTACGCCTCGCTGGCACTGCTCCTGACCTTGCTCGCCGTCTATCTGGTGGTGCGCCGCCTGACCCGTGACGTAGCAACGATCAAGGAAGGCCTGGAGCGGATGTCGCAGGACCTTGCGCAACGGATTCCGCCTCTGCGCGGCGAATCCGGCGAAGTCGCGGCGGCCATCAATACCCTGGCGGCATCGCTGGCCAGCGCCCGGGAACGCGAGATCGGCGCCGTCCAGAAGGCGCTGGAACACAGCGAGGAAACCCTGAAGACCGCAATCGACGCGATCGACGCGGCCTTCGTTGTGTTCGACGCCGAAGACCGCCTGCTCTACTGCAACCAGAAGTACCGCGAACTGTTCCCGCTGATTGCCAGCAGCCTGCACCGGGGCAACACCTATCCGCAAATGTTGCGTGCCGGTGTCTATGGCGGCGTTTTTCCGCAGGCCGTCGGCTGCGAGGAAGAATGGATCCGCCTGCGCATGGCCGAGCATCTGGACGGCAACCGGATTCGCGAAGAGCAGATCGACAATGGCCGCTGGCTGCGCTTCATCGACCGGCGCACCGGTAGCGGGCTGTTCGTCGGGCTGCGTATCGACATTACAGACCTGCAGCTGGCAAAGGAGGCCGCCGAAGCGGCCAGCCGGACCCAAAACCAGTTTCTCGCGACGATGAGCCATGAAATCAGGACCCCGATGAACGGCGTCCTGGGGATGACCGAATTGCTGCTGACCACCCACCTCGATGCCGAACAGCGGGAATTCGCCGAAACTGCCGCCCACAGTGCGCGCGCGCTGCTGGGCCTGATCAACGACATCCTCGATTTCTCGAAAATCGAGGCCGGCCGCCTCGAAGTCGAAAGCATTCCCTGCGACCTGGTCGAGATTGCTGAGGAAATCGTCGAACTGCTGAATCTTCCGGCCGAGGAAAAAGGTATTGAACTGCTCGCCGACCTGGCACCCGAATTGCCGGCACGGATTCTCGGCGACCCCGGACGCCTGCGCCAGATTCTGCTCAATCTGATCGGCAATGCCGTCAAATTCACGCAGCAAGGCCAGGTGGCACTGCGCATTACCGCCAGCCCTGCCCGCCTCGACGGCATGCCTCGCCTGCGCTGCGAAATCAGCGATACCGGCATTGGCATCGCGCCCGATGTCCAGACCCGGCTGTTCCAGCCCTTCACCCAGGCCGACAGTTCAACCACCCGGGAATTCGGCGGCACCGGCCTCGGCTTGTCAATTGCCCGCCGCCTGGTCGAACTGATGCAGGGAGAAATCGGGGTGCACAGTCAGCCGGGGCACGGCGCCTGCTTCTGGGTCGAGCTGCCGCTACAGGTTCCGGTCGATGCCCCCGCGATCACCACGGTCAACCTGGCCCAACAGCGGTTTTTGCTGCTCGAACAAAACCCTGCCGTCGCCGCCATGATCACCGCACACATTCATCATTCCGGCGGCGAAGTCATCCGGCTCGACCAACTCGATGACTGCTCCGCCATCCTCGCCGCCAGCCCGGCACCGAGCGCGCTGTTGCTGGACTCCCGCTACCTGCCGGCAGACTCCGTCGCGCCACCTCCGGGATTACCCTGCCTGCTGCTCACTCGCGCCAACGAGCGCGCAGGCTGGGAGCGCTACCGGGCCGCCGGTTTTGCCGCTTGCCTGCATCGACCGCTCCGTACCCGCCCTCTGCTCAACGCACTGGCCAGCCTGGCCAAGCCAGGGCGCACCGCCGACACCGCTGCCCCCCCCCTCGCGGCAGAACCCGGGATTGCCCGGCCAGGCGTCCGCTTGCTGCTGGTCGAGGACAATCCGATCAACCAGAAAGTTGCCCTTGCGCTGTTGCAGCGCCTCGGCTACCCGGCCGACGTTGCCGAAAACGGGGAACAGGCGCTGGAGCGCCTGGCCGGGCAGCACTACGATCTGGTGCTGATGGATTGCCGGATGCCGGTGATGGACGGCTATGCCACCACCCGCGCGATTCGCAGCCAGTCGCGGGCGACCCGGCAACCGCAAATCCCGATCATCGCAATGACCGCGAACGCCATGGAAGGGGACCGCGAAGCCGCCCTCGCCGCCGGCATGGACGACTACCTGAGCAAACCGGTCAGCCCGCCCTTGCTGGCTGCTGCCCTGCAGCGCTGGCTGCAGCCGCAAGACTCCCCGCCCCCGACGGCAACGGCCGCCCCGGCCAGTCCACCGGCGTTGCCAACCCTGTTCTCGGCAGCCCGCGTCGTCGAACAACTGGGCGGCGATCTGGCAATTGCCCGCGACATTCTGGGCGATCTGCCAGCCGCGATCAGGAATGAACTCCGGCGCTGCCAGGCTGCCCTGCATCGCGAAACCACCGTCGACGAAGCCGCCATCCGCGCCGCCCATACCCTGAAGGGGCTTTGTGCCCAAGCTGGCAGCAGCCGCCTGCAGCAGCAGGCCGAGGCCCTGGAGGCGCAATTGCGCGAAGGCGACATCGACGCCGGCGAACGCTTGCTGGAAAACCTGACCAGCGCGCTCGATGAATTGCAGCTCGCCATCGAGTGCTGGCTGGTGACAGCGGACGCTGGTGCCGGCCACTGAGCCGCGCACCGATGAAAAAAGCCGGGCTGCGGCCCGGCTTCAAGCTGAACTCAGCGCAACTCAGTCAAGCGTGGCGATGTACTCCGCCACCGCATGCGCCTCCAGTTCCGACAGCTTCGAGGCGATGGTATGCATGATCATGTTGTCGTTGGTGCGCTCACGCTTGTTGAACTGTTTCAACTGATCCTCGATATAGCGCGGATGCTGCCCGGCCAGCCGTGGCAGCTGCGGCGTTCCCAGACCGCGCTCGCCGTGGCAGCTGGCACAGGAAGGCACCCCGGAAAAAGAGTTGCCACGATTGAAGACGAACTTGCCCACCCCGAGCAGTTCCTGATCCGAAGCACGCCGGGCCTTGCCCGGCTTGTTGGCGAAGAAGGCCCCGAGCGCCTTCATTTCCTCGGGACTGAGATCTTCGGCCTGCGGCTTCATCGTATCGCTTTTGCGCTTGCCGGATTTGAAATCAGCCAACTGCTTGGCGATGTACTCGGAATGCTGCCCGGCCAGCCGCGGGAAGACCGGGCTGGCAGACTCGCCCTCCATCCCGTGACAAAGGAAGCAGCGCCCGGAAACAATCTCTTCGGCACGCGCCAGATCCGCTGCGGCAGCCGGCAGACTGACCGCCAACGCAAGCGCAGCGACGGCAAAACGGTGTGACCAATACGACATCCCCCGACCCCCAAATAAAAGAAAATAATTAAATCGTAATTTGCTTACGCCGCGCTTTCAAGCCTGTCGCCCGGACCTCCCTCCCGATCACTGCTTGCCGGTGCTGCCAAAACCGCCTTCGCCCCGCTCCGACTCGGGGAATTCATCGACCACATTGAACCCAACCTGCAAGACCGGAACCACCACCAGCTGCGCGATCCGCTCCAGCGGGTTGAGGACGAAATCGGCCTGCCCGCGATTCCAGAGCGAAACCATCAATTCGCCCTGATAGTCGCTATCGATCAGCCCGACCAGGTTGCCGAGGACAATCCCGTGCTTGTGCCCCAGGCCCGAGCGCGGCAGGATCATCGCCGCCAGCCCGGGGTCGGCGAGGTGAATGGCGATTCCGGTCCGCACCAGCGTGGTCTGGCCCGGTGCCAGCGTCAGCGGTCCCTCCAGGCAGGCGCGCAGGTCGAGCCCGGCAGAACCGGGTGTGGCGTAATGCGGAGGCTCGGCATGGAGACGGGAATCGAGAATCTTGACGTCAATACGGTGCATGTTTGTCCTGCAAAAAATCAGTTAAAAATCGGATCGCCGACAAGCGGCGGCCAGAGCCGAACGCTCAGGCCGGCAACAACCGGGCGACATGGGCAAGCAGCTGCTGCGCCAGCACTGCCTTGGACGCCGGCGGCAAAGGGTGCGCCCCGGCCGCATCGAACAGGATCAGGCGATTGTCGTCGCCGCCAAAACCATCCTGGATCAGGTTGCCGGCAATCAGGGGGATCTTTTTCCTGGCCCGTTTCTTCTGCGCGTAGTCCTCAAGATTCTGGCTCTCGGCCGCAAAGCCGACGCAGAAGGGCGGCTCGGGCAAAGCCGCCACCTCTGCCAGAATGTCCGGGTTTTCGACCAGGCGGATCGGTGGCACGCCCCCTTGGTCCTTCTTCAGCTTGTGCTCGGCCACTTCGGCGACCCGGTAATCAGCGACCGCAGCCACTGCAATGAATAGATCGGCGGCGGCGGCCCTGGCCATCACCGCCGCATGCATTTCGAGCGCACTGCGCACACTGACACGGTCAACCCCGGCCGGCGGCGAAAATGCAACCGGCCCCGACACCAGCGTGACCTCGGCGCCGGCGGCCCGCGCTGCGCGCGCCAATGCATACCCCATTCGGCCCGACGACAGATTGGTGATGCCGCGCACCGCGTCAATCGCCTCAAAAGTCGGCCCGGCCGTCAACAACACTTTTTTGCCGGCAAGAATCTTGGGCGTAAAGAAATCGCGGACTTCCTCAACAATTTCTTCCGGCTCCAGCATCCGGCCAGCGCCGACCTCGCCGCAGGCCTGTTCGCCGCAAGCCGGCCCGAGCAGGCCGATGCCGTCCGCCTGCAACTGCCCGACATTGCGCCGGGTGGCCGGGTTTTCCCACATCTGGCGATTCATCGCCGGTGCCAGCAACAGCGGGCAATCGCGCGCCAGCACCATGGTCGCCAGCAAATCATCGGCCATCCCGTGCGCGACCCGGGCGATGAAATCGGCCGATGCCGGCGCCACGACGATCAGATCGGCCTGACGCGACAAATCAATATGAGCCATTGCATTCGGCATCCGGGCATCCCACTGATCGACAAACACCGGCTGCCCGGACAAACCCTGAAAGGTCGTCGGCGTGACGAAATGCGTCGCTGCCTCGGTCATTGCCACGCGCACGCCGGCCCCCGCCTTCTTGAGCAGGCGCACCAGTTCAGCCGCCTTGTAAGCGGCGATCCCGCCGGTCACGCCGACAACAATGCTTTTGTCATGCAAATCCATAATGAAATCGCTAGAATGGCAAAGTGCGAATTCTACTGGAAAGACCGGAGAACCCCTTGGCAATCAATGACTGGCCGGCCGGCGAACGCCCCCGTGAACGGCTCCTGGCGCAGGGCGCCGCTGCCCTGTCGGACGCCGAACTGCTGGCCATCTACCTGCGCGTCGGAGTCAGAGGCAAAAGTGCAGTAGACCTCGCCCGCGAATTGCTCAGCCGCTTTGACGGCAGCCTGGCGGCGCTGGCGGCGGCTTCACTGCCCGAACTGGCCGCCACCCATGGCATCGGGCAGGCCAAGGCGGCCCAGCTCAAAGCCAGCTTCGAACTGGCCCGCCGGGCACTCAGCCAGGAAATGAGCCAGCGCGACAATTTCTCGTCCCCCGAAAAAGTCCGCGACTGGCTACGGCTGCAACTTGCCCATCGCCCGCGCGAAATTTTTGTCGCACTTTGGCTCGACGCCCAGAACCGACTGATCAACAGCGAGGAGTTGTTTGCCGGCAGCCTGACGCAAACCTCGGTCTACCCGCGCGAAGTTCTCAAGTCAGCGCTGGCACACAATGCCGCCGCCGTCATCCTGGCTCATAACCATCCCTCCGGTGTCGCCGAGCCGTCCCGCGCCGATGAAATGCTCACCCGCAGCCTGCAGCAGGCCTTGGCGCTGATCGACGTCCGCCTGCTCGACCACTTCATTGTTGCCGGCCAGCAAATCCCGCTTTCCTTTGCCGAACGGGGCTTGCTGACGTAAACTGCCGGTTCCGAACAGGGTCCAGCCCAAATAGCGCTTGCATCAAGCAGCGCAATGCGGATATAATCCCGGGCTTTCTCTTAGCGAATTCTGGAGCACCATCATGGCGCGAGTCTGCCAAGTCACGGGTAAAGCCCCGATGGTTGGGAACAACGTTTCCCACGCCAACAACAAAACGAAGCGCCGCTTCCTGCCGAACCTGCAGTACCGTCGCTTCTGGGTCGAAAGCGAAAACCGCTTTGTCCGCCTGCGCGTTTCCAACGCCGGTCTACGCATCATCGACAAGAACGGCATCGATTCCGTTCTGGCCGATCTGCGTGCCCGTGGCGAAATCTAATCAAGAGGGACTGAAAAATGGCTAGCAAAGGCGGTCGCGAAAAGATCAAGCTGGAATCCACTGCGGGTACCGGTCACTTCTATACCACCTCCAAAAACAAGCGCACGACGCCTGAAAAACTGGAGTTCATGAAGTACGACCCGAAGGCACGCAAGCACGTGGCTTACAAGGAAGTCAAGCTGAAGTAATTCAGCCCGGAGTTTCTCCAGCTTTCGACAAACCCGCCCTCTGGGCGGGTTTTGTTTTTT
>ERZ1066115.135-NODE-135-length-25740-cov-15.413276_pt1 | contig 25740 bp, 18 predicted proteins | sample MGYA00382762_ERZ1066115 | MGnify/ENA primary metagenome ERZ1066115 (study PRJEB33369, sample SAMEA5778345) | biofilm metagenome | biome: Industrial cooling water; feature: Water cooling tower basin; material: Biofilm | place: United Arab Emirates | collected... | reverse complement strand
CGCCGGCCGCGCCGCGCGAGCGCTCCGCCAGCTTGCCCACCTCGCTGGCCACCACCGCGAAGCCCTTGCCGTGCTCCCCGGCCCGCGCCGCCTCGATGCTGGCGTTCAGCGATAGCATATTCGTCTGCCGCGCGATCTCCTCGATGATCGCGATCTTCTCCGCGATCTGGCGCATAGCCGTGACCGTCTCGCGCACGGCCAGGGCGCCTTGCTGGGCGTCCTTGGCAGCCTTGGTCGCTATCTGCTCGGTCTGGATGGCGTTATCGGCGTTCTGCTTGATGTTGGCGCTCATCTGCTCTACGCTGGCCGACACCTCCTCCGCGCTGGCCGCCTGCTCGGTGGCCCCGCTGGACAGCTGCTGGCTGGAGCTCGTGATCCCGTCTATGCCCTTGGACATCTGCTCGGAGGCCAAGGCCAGCTCGGCCGAGCCGCCCTTGACCTGGCCGCTCGCCGCTTGGACCTCCCCGACCACCTCGCGCAGGCGGTCGATGGTCTGGTTGAACGAGCCGGCCAGCACGCCCAGCTCGTCGCCGCGCAGGCTGATGCCGGCGCGGGTGTCGATCATCAGGTCGCCGTGCGCCAGGCGCTGCGCGGCGGCGTTCAGGACGAGGATGGGCTTGGTAAATCCGGCCGCGAGCAGGTAGATCGCCGCGCCGCCCAAGGCGAGAGCCGCCGCGCCCACGGCCATCAGCGTGCCCAAGAAGGCGTAGAGCGGGCCGTAGATGTCGGACAAAGGCCCCTCGGAGACGAGGATCCAAGCCGTGCCGGCCAATTTATAGGCGGCCAAGAAGGTCCCGCCGCGGCGGTCGATGACGAAGCGGAACGGCTCCCGGCCTAAGGATTGGAGCACGTCCTGGCGCTTCCTGCGCTCGAAGAAGTTGGCCTTGAGCACGTCTTCTTCGCTATCCGCGGTTATATAGAGGCCATCCGCGTTTAACAGATAGTTCTGCGCATTCTCCGTTACGCTCATCGCCTTCACCAGGCTCTGGACCTGGGTTAAGAGCACGTCCAATCCGACGACGCCCAAAACGGGTTCCTCGGACCGTTGCGCACGCAGCGCCACAGTTACGATAAGTTCCCCTGTATTGGCGTCTACGTAAGGAAGCGTCAGGACGGGCGTCGACGAACGCATCGCCTCGATGAACCAGCCGCGGCCCGCATGGTCCCAGCCCTCGGGCGGCACCCAGCCGGAGGCCTCTACGAACTGCCCTCCCTGGGCCATGGGCGTCGCCGTACCGAAGTAGATAGATAGGATCGACGGGTCGTCCTCTACGCCGGCGGCGAACGAAGGCAGGGCGCGGCGCGGTTCCGGCCAGTAGCCGGCTATCTCATTCTTGATAGTCCGAACGACCTGGGCGTTCACCGCGTACCACGAATCGATGCGCGCCGCTACGCCGTCGACGCGGGCGCGGGTCTCCGATTCCAGCTGCGCGTCGAGCTGACGCGAGAAGGCTCCGTAGACTACCGCCGCCATCGCGACCACGACGAGGGCCATGAGCGCCAGCATCATCAGCGCCAATTTCATCTTGATCGACATCTTCATAAAGAACCCCCCTCGTCGCGCGCCTGCGGCGGGACCGCAGCCGCTAGGATACGAAGGGGCCCGCCATTACGGGCGGGCCCCTCGCTTAGAATTCCTCGAAATCGCCGTCGTCTACCTTGCTCTTGCCTATGCGCTCCGCGTCCGGCCGCGGCACGATGGCCGTACTGGCCGGTTTCGGCCTCGGACGCGCGGGCGGCGTGCCTTTCACGGCCGCGCCGGCGCTCGGAAGCGCGCCAGTCGGCCGCGCCGGCGCCGGTCGGTTCGGCGGCTCGACGGGTCGCGCCGCGGCGGGCCGGGAGCCGTGTTCGCCGTCTCGCGTCGGCTCCGGGCCATGTTCGGCATGGGCCAGCTTGAAGAACGCGATGGCCCTCTTTAGGCGCTGGGCTTGGTCCGCCAGGCGGCGGGCGGTGCCCGCGACCGTATTCGACTGGCCGGCGATCTCCTCGCTCGTCGCGCTGAACTCCTCCGACAACGACGCGTTGTGCTGGATCACCGAATCCAGCTGCGCGATCGCCTTGTTGATCTGCTGCGCCCCGGAGTCCTGCTCCCGGCTGGCCACGCTGATCTCCTGCACCAGCTCCGCCGTCCTTTGGATGTCCGGCACCATGCCGTCCAGCATCGCGCCTGCGCGCTCGGCCACGTCCACGCTGCGCTTGGACAGCTCCGAGATCTCGCCGGCCGCGCCGCGCGAGCGCTCCGCCAGCTTGCCCACCTCGCTGGCCACCACGGCGAAACCCTTGCCGTGCTCCCCGGCCCGCGCCGCCTCGATGCTGGCGTTCAAGGACAGCATATTCGTCTGGCGCGCGATCTCCTCTATGATAGCGGTCTTCTCCGCGATCTGGCGCATGGCGCTTACCGTCTCGCGCACGGCCTGGGCGCCCGCCTGGGCGTCCTTGGCCGCCTTCGTCGCTATCTGCTCGGTCTGGATGGCGTTGTCGGCGTTCTGCTTGATGTTGGCGCTCATCTCTTCAACGCTGGCCGACACCTCCTCCGCGCTGGCCGCCTGTTCGGTGGCCCCGCTCGACAGCTGCTGGCTGGAGCTCGTGATTCCGTCTATGCCCTCGGACATCTGCCCGGCGGCCTGGGCCAACTCGTCGGCGTTGCCCGAGACCTGGCCGCTCGCCGTCTGCACCTCGGCCACGACCTGCCTGAGCTTGGCGATGGTAGCGAAGAGCGAGCCGTAGAGCGTGCCTATCTCGTCCTTGCGGGCGCCGATCCGCGCGTCCTCCTCATGCTCCAGCTCGCCGGCGGCCAGGCGGCGCGCGGCGCCCTCCATGGCGACGATGGGCGCCGCGTAGCGCCGCGATATGAAGAGCACGGAGAGCGCGCCGGCTATGACGGTAAAGAGCATGGTGAACAGGATCGAGCGGCCCGAAAGCCCCAGGAACGAGGGGACGAAGTCGCCGACGGGGCCGGTGAAGACGATGCGGTAGCCCGACTGCAGGATGGGCGCCTCCGAGACCACGGTAAGGCCGCGGTCGGCGCGGAAGGTGCGGAGGCCCGCGTAGCCGGGCACCGGCCGGGCGTTCGTCGGCACGAGCTGGTCGAGCTTCTTGCCTATGGCCTCGTCGTCCGAGGATATGACGACGGCGCCCTGGCCGTCGACCAGGTGCAGGCGGCTGCCTTCGCTCGGCTCGGCGGCCTTGAAGTCCTGGATGACCTTATCGATGGACAGGGCGATGCCCGCGGCGCCGATGGCCCGGCCGCCCGCGCGCACCTGGGCGTTGAACCAGAGCATGGTCGTGTCCAGGTCGGGGTTATAATCCAAATTCAGGCTCAGCTCGGTGCCCGAGGCCAGGACGTCGAAGAACCAAGAGTCGTCCGCCCGCGAGCGCGAGAGCGTCCCGACGAGCTGGTCCTTGACGAAAAAAGAACCGGTCGAGGCGTCGGCCACGAAGGAGGTGGAAAAGCCCGAGCGCCCAGCGTATTCGGTCGCGGCGGCCAGGACCTTGGCTCCTAAAGCCTTATCCCGTTCGCCGCCCTCGAACCATTCGATAAGGAAGGGGCTCCGCGACAGGGCCAGGGAGACTTCCCAGCCGCGGGCTATCTCGGTCTGTACGTCGGACTTCGACGAGGCGACGATATCGTGGACGACCGAGAAGAAATTATCCTCTATGTAGGTCCTAGCCGGCAGGATGCCCAGGGCGAGCGAGACCGCCACGCCCACGACCAAGACGCCGATGATAAGTAACGCGAACGCGCTGCGCAGCTTCATAGCGAGCCCTCCGATGCACCGAGGAAAAATAACGGCAGGAAGCCTAGCATAGGACTTCCCGCCGCAACTTGATTAGCTTAGTAATAATGTTAGCCAAGCCGCTTATGGCCTCGGTTTGAATCTAGCGCATCCGGCCCGGAGACGCAAGGCCGGACGCGCCGCCCGCTCCCGTTTCAGGCCCCTTCGATGAGCGCCGGCGCGTCCCGCTCGGCGCCGCCCTTGAAGAACGCGACCGCCGCCTCCAGCCGGTGCGACTGATCCGCGAGCTCCGCCGCCGTACCGGCGACCATGGCCGACTGGCCGGCGATCTCCTCGCTCGTGGCGCTGAGCTCCTCGGACAGGGACGCGTTATGCTGGATGACGGCGTCGAGCTGGTTCATGGCCTTGCTGATCTGCATGGCGCCCGAGTCCTGCTCGCGGCTGGCTACGCTGATCTCCTGCACCAGCTCCGCCGTCTTCTGTATATCCGGTACCATGCCGTCGAGCATGTTCCCCGCTCGCTCGGCCACGTCCACGCTGCGCTTGGAGAGCTCCGATATCTCGCCGGCCGCGCTCCGGCTCCGCTCGGCCAGCTTGCCGACCTCGCTCGCGACCACGGCGAAGCCCTTGCCGTGCTCGCCGGCCCGCGCCGCCTCGATGCTGGCGTTCAAGGACAGCATGTTCGTCTGGCGCGCGATCTCCTCGATGATGTCGATCTTCTGGGCGATCTGCTTCATCGCCTCTACCGTGGCGCGCACCGCCTCTAGCCCGGAGCGCGCGTCGGCGGCCGCCTTGGCGGCGATGCGCTCGGTCTGCGAGGCGTTGTCGGCGTTCTGGCGTATGTTAGCGCTCATCTGCTCCACGCTGGCCGAGACCTGCTCGGCGCTGGCCGCCTGCTCCGTGGCGCCCTGCGAGAGCTGCTGGCTGGAGCTGGAGACGCCGTCTATGCCCGAGGACATCTGGCCGGCCGACTCGGACAGCTCGGCCGAGCCCGCGGCGACCTGGCGGCTGGCCTCGCGCACCTCGGCGATGACGGCCGCGAGCCGCTCCATCGTGGCGGCCAACGAGGCCGCCAAGACCCCCGACTCGTCCCGGCGGGCGGCGTAGGCCGCGTCGATCTCCTGCGCGATCTCGCCCTCGGCCAAGGCGCGCATCCTGTCGGCGGCGTAGACGATGGGCTTGGCGATGCGGCTGCCGATGGCGAAGGCCAGGCCGGACGCGGCGGCGGCCAGGATAACGGCCATGGGGACGACGAGGCCCAGCGCGGCGCGCCGCGCCCCGTCCGCCTCGGCCCGCTTCTCGGCCACGACGGCGTCGATCGCGTCGAAATAATTTCCGGTACCGATCACCCAATTAAAGGCGGGCACGTACGCGCTATAGCCGCGCTTGGGCAAGGCCTCGGTCTGGCCCGCGCGCGGGAACCAGTACTCGGTATAGCCGCCGCCGGCCATGCCGGCTTGGATGATGGCCTTTACGAGCTCGAAGCCGCGCGCGTCCTTCAAGGCCATGCGGTTCGTACCCTCGCTCGCGCCGCCCAAGAGCACTTCGTTGAGGCCCTCCGGCGTATCGGCCCAGAAATAGCCGTCCTCGCCGAAGCGCATGTCGCGCAGGAGCTTCCGGGCCAGCTCGCGGGCGAGCTCGGCCGAGAGGCGTCCTTCGTCGCGCTCCTTGCCCAGCGCCGTCAGCATGCTCGCGGCGCTCTCTATCTGAGTCTTGATGAGCACGTCGAAATCGTCGTTCAGGAGCTCCTCGAGGGAGCTAAGCTGGGACTCGCTCGAATTCGCGAGCGCGAACCAGAACGAGACGGTCAGGGCGAAGGCTACGACCAGGGCGGCCCCGGCCGCGAGCGCGACGATCTTAGCGCGGATAGTTCGCATATCGCCTCCGAAACTTTGTGATAGGGTTTTAAGCCTAGACCCTCGCCAGGGATAGGTCAAATGATTTGATGAATATTCCCGCGTATTCGACGCGCGGAGCGCGGACGCCTATGGCGCGGCCGCTTGCGGCGCGGACGGCGGCGGGCGTAGGATGCGGCGCATGACGACTACGATAGGACGGCCCTCGGCCGATCGGGACGGACGCGCCCTGCTCTTAGATTTCGGCTACGTACTGACGCGGGAGCAGGATCGCTCGCGCTTCGGCCCGCTCCTCGTCGAGCTCGGCTTAGGGCCCGGCCCCTTCTTCGCCGCCTGGGAGCGCTACCGCCACGACTACGACGAGGGCGCGATGCCGGCTCAGGCGTATTGGGCAGCGGTAATCGCGGAGGCCCGGGCGCGGGCGGCCGAACGCGCGGCGGCGCCGCGGGCGGGCGCCCCCGAAGCTAACGCGGGCGGCGGCGTCGGGAGGCCGGGGAGCTCGGCCCCCGCCCCGGAAGCCGAGCTCGAAACAGAGACGCTCGCCCGACTGATAGAAACCGACCTCGTCTCCTTCATGACCCCGCGCGCGGCGATGGCGGCCTTGGCCAGGCGCTACGCCGAGTCCGGCCGGCCGGTGGGCATACTCTCGAACATGCCGCCGGGCGTCGGCGCGCTCTGGGAGCGCGCCTGGCCCTGGCTCGGCGCCCTGTCGCCGCGGCTCTGGAGCGGCGATATCGGCTTACGGAAGCCCGACCCCGCCGTCTTCCGGCTCGCCTTGGAGCGCTCCGGTTGGGAGCCGGGGCGGGTGCTGTTCGTAGACGACGTGGCGGCCAACGTAGAGGCGGCCGAGGCGGCCGGCATGGCGGCGCACCATTTCGTCGACGAGGGGCTGGCCATCCGCGCCGTGCGCGCGTGGATGGGCGACTGATTATTCGAGCCGCGCTAGGCCTCGGGCCGCGAGGCCTCGACGTAGTCCAGGCTCTGGTGCCTGAAGTAGGTATCGTAGAGCGAGGCATAGCGCCCGCCGGCGGCCAAGAGCCCCTCGTGCGAGCCCTCCTCTACCGGGCGGCCGCGCTCCAGCACCACGATGCGGTCGGCGAAGCGCACCGTGGACAGGCGGTGGGCGATCACGATGGCGGTCCGCCCCTCCATCACGGTCTCGAGGCCCTCCTGGATCTGCGCCTCGGTAAAGGGGTCGACGCTGGCCGTGGCCTCGTCCAGGATGAACAGCGCCGGATCCTTTAAAAGCACCCGCGCCAGGGCGACGAGCTGGCGCTGCCCCATGGAGATGGACGAGCCGCGGTGCCCGGTCGGCGTGGCCAGGCCCAGGGGCAGGTCGTCCACCCAGTCGCCGCGGCCCAGGGAGCGGGCGGCCCTTTCCAGCTCCTCGTCGGAAGCCTCCGGCTTGGCGTAGCGTATGTTATCCGCGACCGTGCCGGGGAAGAGGAAGGGATCCTGCGACACGAGCCCGACGGCGCCGCGGAGCGACGCCAGGTCCAGGCTCCGGATATCCTTGCCGCCCACCAGGAGCTCGCCGCCTTGGAACTCGTAGAAGCGGCAGACGAGCTTGACGATGCTGGACTTGCCCGCGCCCGTCGGACCGACCAAGGCCAGCTTCTCGCCGGCCCGGATGCCCAGGCTAAAATCCCGGAGCACGGTCTCCTTGCTCGAATAAGAAAAATTCACGCGGCGGAATTCGACGGACAGCCCGCGCGCGGGGCGGTCCGGGGGGACCGTTCCCGCGGTGGCGGCGGCCTCGGCGCGGGTGGCGTGGGCGACGGCGGCCGGCAAGGCCTCGGAGCCCGCCTGCCTGACCTTGGGCTCGCGATCGATCAGGCTAAAGACCCGCTCGGCGGCCGCCAGGCCGTCCTGCAGCTGGCTCCAGAAGCTGGCTATATTGAGCATGGGCCACCAGAAATAGCCCACCGCCTGCATGAAGAGGAACCACTGCCCCAGGCTCACCGCGCCGTCCCTGACCGCCTCGCCGCCGGTAAAGGCGACGAAGCCGTTGCCGAAGCCGGCGGCCAGCGCCACCACGGGGAAGATGAGCTGCATGACGATGCCGCGGCGCAAGTGGAAGCGATAGGCCTTGGCGTTATCGTCTTTGAACCCTTCCCAGAGCGAGCGCTCGCGCCGGAAGGCCTTGGCCACGGACACGCCGGCGATGCTCTCCTGGATGCGCGCGTTCACCTCGGCGGTCACGCGCTTGGCGTTCATCGTCACGAAGCGCGCCAGGCGTCTGAAGCCCAGGGCCATGAGCGCGGCGACCGGGGCCATGGCCAGGAGGTACAGCGATAGCCGCCCGCTGATGCGCGTCAGGTAGGCGAAGAAAAAGATAACCAGCATGAGCTGGGAGGCGAAGTCGACCACGAGGCCGATGATGTTGGCGAAATCCTCGCTGTCGGTGGTCACGCGGCTCACCACCTTGCCCGAGGGGTTCTCGTCGTAGAAGGACAGGTCGTGCTCCATGGCCCGGCCGAAGGCGTCGGAGCGCAGCCGCCAGATGGCCTCGCCCACGGCGCGGCCCGATAGGTAATGCCTAGCGAAGTTGAAGAGCCACTCCACCGCGCCGAAGCCGATGATAACGCCGGATAGGAGGATAAGCCGCGCCGCGCCCGAGTCGGCCGCCGCCGCGTCGAGGGAGCGGGAGATGACCACCTGGGCGGCGAACTCGCTCAGGGCCGAGGCCGCTATGGCCGCGGCCACCAGGGCCAGCCGGCCGCGGAAGGGCTTAAAATAGCCGCCGATGCGCCGCAGGAGCTCGCGGTCGCCGTACTGCCTGTCGTAGGCCTCGGACTCGAGGCCGTCCATCACGAAACCCATGCTTAACCCCTGGCGAAGAGCCGTCGGTAGTCGTCCGAGCGCGCGAGGAGCTCCTCGTGCGTTCCCTGGGCGGCCAGGCGGCCGCCCTCCAAGAGCAGGATGCGGTCGGCCCAGCGTATCTGGGACAGGCGGTGCGTGATGACGAAGGTCGTCCTACCGCGCCCGACCCGCCTCATGGCCTTCTGGATCTCGTCCTCGGTCTTGGAGTCCACCGCGCTCGTCGAGTCGTCCAGGATGAGGATGCGCGGGTCGGCGATGAAGGCCCGGGCCAGGGCTATGCGCTGCTTCTGGCCGCCCGAGAGCGTGAGCCCGCGGTCGCCTAAGATCGTGTCGTAGCCCTTCTCGAAGCCCATGATGAACTCGTGGGCCTGGGCCTCCCGGGCCGCGCGCTCCACGTCCGCCTCGGTCGCGCCGGGCCGGCCGAAGGCGATGTTGTCGCGGATCGAGCGGCCGAAGAGGAAGATATCCTGCTCCACGGCCGCGGTCTGGGAGCGCAGGCTCTGCAGGTTCCAGTCGCGAAGCTCGACGCCGTCCACCGTCACCGTCCCCTCGCAGGGGTCGAAGACGCGGGTAACCAGCCTGGCCAGGGTGGTCTTGCCCGAGCCGGTGCGGCCGACCACGGCCACGGTCTGGCCCGGCTCCACGGCGAAGGACAGGCCGCGGACGGCCGCCGGGCGGTCCGGGCAGGACTCGCCGGAAATACCGGCGGCGCCGGGGATACAGGCGGCGCCGGCCGCATCGGCCTCGCCGGGAGCACCGGCGGCGCCGACCATCCCCGCTCCCCCGCCGCGATCGGCGACCCCCGCCCCGCCCGCCGGCGGGGCGCCCGAGAACGAGAAGCCCACGTCCTTAAACTCCACCCGCCCGATTATGGGCGCGGAGCGTCCGGCCGGATTCTCGTCGAGCTCCGTCCTGGCCTTGATCGTCTCCAGCACCCGCCCGGCGCTCGAGAGCCCCATCTGGAATAAGTTAAAAGAGAATAATGAAATAAAGGTGGTAAACCTGAAGGCGTTGTAGAGCATCATGTAGCCCACGGCCTGGCCGACGCTGATCTGTCCGGCGCGCCACAGGTACAGCGCGTGCAGGAAGCCCAGGCCCCAGGCCACGGCGAAGGCCAGGAGCGGCCAGTAGCGTCCCTCGGTCTTGGCCACCTTTACGTAGAGTTCGCGGAGCCGGCCGGCGTCGGCGGCGAAGCGCGCCGTCTCCCGGGCCTCGCCCAGGTTGGCCTTGACCGTCTCGATGCCCTCCAGGGCGTCGGCCAGGCCGGCGTTCATGGCGCCGAAGCGCTCGCGCTGCTCGTCGGTCAGGGGGTTCAGGCGCTTATTATAGGCGCGGACGGTAATAAAAAGCGCGGCGATGAAGAGGCAGGGCACGAGGAGGAGCCGCGGGTCGATGAGCGCCACCATGACGAGGGGCACCACGGTCGTGAGCGCAGAGTCGGCTATCAGCATGAGCCCGGGGCTAAACATCAAGTTCAGGAAATGCACGTCGTTGGTGGCTCGGGCCATGAGGTCGCCCAGGCGCTGGCCGGCGTGGAAGGCCATGCTCTTGCCGAGCAGGGACTCGAAGAGCTCGGCGCGCGCGTCCCGCTCCAGCCTCTGGGCCAGGAACTCGAACGACAGGTTGCGGCCTATGCCGGCCGCGCCCTGCAGGAAGGAGGCGCCGGCTATGGCAAGCGCGACGCCCAGGAGGGCGGCCCGGTCCCAGGCCGGGGCGGCCAGGACGTCGAAGCCCCGGCCTATGAGCACCTGTATGCCCGAGTAGCCCACGTTGTTGCCTATCGAGAAGAGCAGGGCTAGTATCGGCAGCCAGGGATAGCGGGCCACGTGGGAGAGCACCCAGCGGGCCGGGCTCCGTAGGTCGTAACGCCGGGCCTCGCCCGAGCGGAATTCGGTACTATCGTGGGACATGGGCACCTCGCCGCGCCCCGGACTGCGCGGGACGCGGCTAGAATGTACGCCCGAAGGCGCGGCTTCGCCAAGGGAAGGTTCAGCTTAGAGCTGAGCTTTCTTAAAAAGCCGAGCGCTACGGGCCTGCCGCCGCCGGCCAGGAGGGCCGCCGCGCGCGGCGGCCCGAGCCCTATCGCCCGGTCAGCGCGTTCTCAATGGCGCGCAGTATGACGCGGCTCGAGTAGGTGGCGCCGGAGACCGTATCCACCTGCAGGCTCTGCCTCTGGACGACCCGGTCCACGATAGCCTCGGCGGGCTCGCCTAAGCCGGTTTTATGCTCGACGATACGGATCGAGCTCACGTAGCCGTCCTCGGCTTCGACCGCGACCCGCGCCTTTACCATGTCGCCGTCCCAATACCCATCGTAGCTGCCCGCTTCGACCAAGCTAAAGTCGACGAATCCGATATCGATCGTCGGAAGCTGACAGGCCGAAGCCGCGAGGGCCGCGAAGGCCGCCAAGAAGACGCCGGCGGCCCGATTCCGGCGCCGGCTGGGCGCCCTCCGCGTCGCGTTTAGCATACTCATGCCCAGGCCTCCTTAAGTTCGGACGCGAAGGCGTCCAGCTTGGCCTCGTCATAGTTCGAGGCGTCGCCTTTTTTCCCGGAGACCATGCGTACGATGAGGCGCTCCATAAAGCCCAGCTTCGACCAGCGCACGGAGCCGCCGGGCTTACAGTAGGCGCGCGCGCGGGCGGCCAAGCCGGGCAGGGCCGCGGCGGCGGCGTTCGCCGCCGGATTCATGCCGATCTCGAGCAGGGCGAGCTCCTTGCGCTTGAGCGCCTCCGCGTGCTCGTTCGCCCAGGCGACGAGCCTTTGGTCCCAGCTCCCCATGTAGGCGGCGCCGGCGAGCGCTACGGCCTCGTAGTCCTCCGGCCCGGGGACGGGCCCCGCTGCCAGGTCGTAGGCGACCGAGTCGCCCAGGGCGGCGGCCAATCGGCCCGCCGCGGCCTTCGTCGTTCCCCGCTTACCGGCGAAAACGACTAGGGTCTTCTTCATACCGTTGTCCTTTCGATAATCACCTCGACGAAGCGCTTGGAGCCGCTCTCGATGCGGAGGCCTCGTCGTCGATTATTACCATAGGTAATTTACCAAAGGTAACACGCAGGCGTCAAGTATCCAGCCGCGTGGATGCTTCGCCGTTTTTTTAGCTGTCCGTAAGCCGCGCGCCCGACAGGATCGCCCAGAACATCCTGCTGCGGGATAGTAGCTCCCGCTCGGCCTCGTCGCCGTTCGGGCCGAGCCTCCCGTTCAGGAGCAGGCTGATCTCGCCCTGCAGGTAGGCGAAGAAGAGATCGGCGGCTTCCGGGGCGGAGAGCCGCCGTCCGCCGCGGGCGTCGGACCCGCCGGCGCCGAGGGCCCGGGCGACCTCCTCCCGGTACGTCGCGGAAGCCACGCTTATATCGGCCCAGACGCTCTGCGGCGGCTGGGTAGGAAAATCCTCGAACCACATGAGGCGGTAGAGTCCCTCATGCCGCCGCGCGAAGCGTATGATGCCGGCGGCCGTAGCCTCGCCGAAATCGGCCGAGGGATCCCGCGCGCGGAGCTCGCTGAGGGCGGTCTGGGTGAATAGCTTGAGGGCTTCGGCGTACGCCATCCAGAGCAAGCCGGAGAGTCCGTCGGCATAGTGGTAGACGTTCACGTGGGAACAGCCGGCGGCCTTGGCTACGCCGCGCAGGCTCACGCCGCGCAGGCCCTTGTTCTCTTCGACGGCCGCGATCGTGGCGGCCACCAGTCTTTGTTTCGTTTCGTCGCTCATTACCATAGGTAATCTAACGACCGAGCCGGCGGCTGTCAAGCCAAGCGGGTCCGAACCCCGAAAAAGTGGAAAATAACCTCGCGCGACGCGCCGCCCTGCGTTACGATAGAGAGGACGAACTCGTATCCCGGCCGTCGCGAGGAGGGCGCATGCGTCCCGCCGCCGTCTCAAGCAGAGAACCCATCCCGGAAGCGTCCTCGCCCGCCCGGCGAGGGGACTCGTTCGCCGCGCTTTCGAGGGCCGCCGCCCTCCTGGCCGGAGGCGACGACTTCGCCCAGCTCCAGTCCATACTCGTCGAGCAGGCCTGCGACATCAGCCGCTCCGACCTGGCCGCGCTCTACCTCTACTCGGGCGGGGAGGAAGGCGGGCAGGCACGCTCCCTCCGCCTCTCGTACCGACGCGGCCCCTATAAAGCGCCGGGCAGCCTGGATCGCCGCTCCCCCGCGCTTTCCTTCCTTGAAGAATGCGGCGAAGCCGCCGTCTTGAACGAGCGGCGGGACTGCCACCTAGACGGCTTCCTCCTCGACCCCGCCATGGCGTCCGCCATAGCCGTCCCGCTGCGCCTGCCGCGCTACGAGGCGGGCGTCCTGGTCCTAAACGCCCGGCGGCCGGGGCATTACGGCGCCGAGCGCCTCGCTTTCCTCTCGTCGTTCTGCGCCCTGGCGGCGGGCATGCTCCGCGGCGCCAAGCTCTACAAGGAGCTCAAGGAGCGCGCGGCCGAGATCGAGGCCCTGGAACGCTACCAGGAGAGCGTCTTCTCCTCCATGACCAACCTGCTCCTGACCGTCGAACGCGACGGCGCATTACGTTTCTATAACGACGAGGCGGCCCAGGCCTTCGGCTTGGCCGAGGGCGACCTGGGCAAGCCGCTGAGGGAGGTCCTAGGGCCGCGCCTGGCCCCCGAGCTGGCGGCCGAGGCGGAGCGCTGCCTGAAGGAAGGGGCCACCCTGCTGGGCATCGAGGGCATAGCCAAGGGAGACGGCCGCGACATCGACTTCTCGCTCAACCTCTCGCCCATCCGTGGCCGGCGCTCCGACCGGCCGGACGGCATGGCCCTAGTCTTCGCAGACCAAAGCCGCGAGCGCGAGCTCAAGGAGTCCGTGCGCGTGGTAAGCGAGGAGCGGCGCGTCATCAAGGACATGTTCAGCCGCTATCTCTCGGCCGAGGTCGTCGGCCACCTCATGGAGGCGCCCGACAGCGTCAAGCTCGGCGGCGCCGGCAAGCGCGCCACGGTCTTCTTCGCCGACATACGCGGCTACACCTCGTTCTCCGAAGGCAAGAGCCCGGAATATATCGTCGAGGTCCTGAACGAATACTTCTCCGAGGCGGTGGAGGTGGTGCTGCGCTACCGCGGCTTCATCGATAAGTTCATAGGCGACTGCATCATGGCCGCCTGGGGCGTGCCCATGACCAGCGAGGAGGAGGACGCGCGGAACGCGGTGGCCTCCGCCCTGGACATCCAGGCGCTCATAGCCGACCCCAAGCGGCGCTTCTTCCGCGGGGAGGCGGAGCACCTGCGCGTCGGCATCGGCGTGCACACCGGCTACCTGGTGGCCGGCAACCTAGGCTCGGCCCGGCGCATGAACTACTCGGTCATCGGCGACACGGTGAACGTGGCGGCCAGGCTCGAGGGCGTCGCCAAGGCCGGAGAAGTAATTATAACACAAGCGACTAAGGAGCTATTAGGCGACGCCTTCGAGCTCGAGGAGCGCGAGGCGGTGCGCGTCAAGGGCAAGTCGGAGCCCATCAGGATCTATAGGGCCGTCGGAGCGATCCGGCCATCCGGGCACGCCGGAGTTAAACGGGGCGGCCGCCGCTAGGGCGGGCGCAAGGGGGATAGGCTATGTCGGAATTTCTAGCGGGGCTCGGCGTCTGGTCCGTCGTCGCGGCCGGAGCCGCGCTCATCGCGCTCGTCAACCTGGGCTTCGCCGTAGCCGCGGAGCTCCGTTTCCGCGGCGCGGTCAAGGCCGCCGCCGCCGCGCTTTCCGTCGGGGAGGGGGAGCCCGAGCCCGGCGGGGAGGCGGCCGAGGGCGCGACGCGCTTCGGGCCGCTGAGCCTGGCGCTGCACGAAGGCTACGCGCTTAAGCGGGCCGAGCGCGGTTTCCGGGGGCTCCCCGGCCCGATTCCCGGGCTCCCCGAGGCCCTAGGCTACGCCGAGCTCTGGGCCGCGCGGGCGCTTAAGCGCGGCTCGCCCAAGGCCATGGCCAGGCTGCTCCGCTACGCGCCCGGGCGCGGGCTCTTCGACTGCTTCGCCGCGGCGCTCCGCGCCCCGAAGCTCGCCCAGGCCCTGCTCGCATGGTTGGACGAACGCGCCGATGCCTTCCCCCTGCGGGACGTCGCGCTCTCGGCGCCGGGCCGGGCCTTCGACGGCGCGGCCGCGGCCGCCCTACTGGCCGGGCGCATGGACGCCGTACGGGAGCTGTTGGGAGACCAGGAATGGGCCGCGCGCGCCTTTGCCCTCCGCGTCCTGTCCTTCGACGCCGACCCCCGTTCGGTCGCCGCGGTCAAGGACAGCCTGGCCGATCCCCATCCCTTGGTCCGTAGCCTCGCGGCCCGGGCGCCCTACGCCGGCGACCGCTTGGAATTCTATACCTCGCTCTACGGCCTCTTCACCGACGACCCGGCCTACGAGGTGCGCAAGGCCGCCAAGGCCCGCATCATGGCCGACTTCCCCGACCTGTACGCGCCCGATCCGGCCGCGCTCTCGGCCGTGGGCCTCGTGCACGTCCTGGAGCTCCTGGACCCGGCGAGCGCGTCCGACGAGGAGCTGGCCTTCAAGTACCTGGCCGAGGGCGACGACGAACAGCGGCTCGCCGCCGCCGAGCTGCTTGAACGGCGGGGCTCGCTCCGCGAGCTCGTCGTTTCCGCGCCCGCCGGCGACCGCGTCGAGTTCGAGCGGCGCCTGGGCCTGGCCCTCGCGGCCGCGCGGCTGCAGGTCGGCGGCTTCTTGGCGGCGGCGGAGACGGCGGACTCCGACGGCGCCGTCGAGCTGGCCGCCCGCGTGCTGGCGGAGGCGGGCGACCGAAGGCTCATAGCGCCCGTAGCAGCCCGGGCCTTCTCGCGCATGGGTTCGGCCCCCTACCCCGCCGAACGCCTCCGCTGCTACCGCGCCGCGCTGGAGGCCGTCCGCGCCCGCGGCGACGAGGCGGCCTGCGCCGCGCTCGCCGACGAGCTGAGCGCCCGCCGGAACGATCCGGAGCTCATGGCCGCCCTGCTCGGGGCCGCGGACGAAGGCCAGGCCCGCTGCGTCTTCGCCTCGCTCACGGGGCTCTTCATGGATCCCGACTTCCCGCTGCGCGGCGAGCTCATGGCCGCCCTGCTCAGGCAGCCGCGCGACCTAGTCGTCCCCTTCGCCCTCTCGTTCCTGCGGGCCGAGCGCTCGACTACGCCCCGCGCGCTCCGGATCGACGCCTTGATCATGGCCGGCAAGCTCGGCCTCAAGGCGGCGCTCCAGCGCTCGATAGAGGCGCTCCCCACCCTCGATCCGGAAGACATCGCGTCCCTCGCGCCTATCATCGCCGGCGAGGATCCGGAGGCGTTTAAGGCCAAGGCCCGCTATATCCTCTCGGGGGTCGACGCGCCGTCCCGCGCCGCGCTCATCGCGGCCATACCGGCGGCCGGCGAAAAGGGCTTCGCGGCGGACATCAAGGCGGCCCTCAAGGACGCCGATCCCGACGTGCGCGTCGCGGCCGCCCGGACCCTCGCGGCCATGAACGAGGCCAAGGCCCTCTCAGCCGGCGGCCTGGATCTCCTGCGGGACCCGGTCAAGCGCGTGCGCGTGGCGAGCGCGGCCGCCCTGGCCGAGCTCGGCGGCGCGTCGGTCATAGAGGGGCTCAAGCAAACCTTGGCCGACCCGAACGAGGAGGACGAGGTCAAGGACGGCGTCATACTCGGCCTGGCCAAGGCGGCCGACCGGCTGAGCCTGGAGCTGCTCTGCGACGAATTGGCCGCCCTGGACGCCGACGACGAGGGTCGCGCGCGCTTCATGGTCGCGGCCCTGGCCTCGAGGCGGGCGAAGAAGGATCTAGATCGCATCATAGAGCGCTTCAAGGACGCGACCGGCGCGCTTAAAGGCCGGCTCTCCAAGGCCATGAGGGGCATGGGCCCCGAGGGAGAGGCGGCGCTGGTGGAGATCCTGCGCGAGGACGTCGCGTCGCTGCGGCCCTACGCGGTCGAGGCCCTCGAGTCCACCGGCTACGTTGAGGCGCGCGTCCGCGAGCTCAAGCACCGCGACCCGGCTACGAGGATGGCGGCCGCCGAGGCCCTGGACCTCGTGGGCAGCGTCGCGGCTTTCCGCGGCATCGTCCTAGCCGCCCGCGACCCGCACCCGGAGGTACGCGTCGCCGTGACCAAGGCGCTCGAGCGCCTGGCCAGCCCGGAGGGTAAGACCCTGCTCGACGAATTAGAACGCGATCCGGACGCCAAGGTCCGGCGCTACGCGCTTTGGGCGACCGAACGGGTCAAGGCGAAGTCGCTGTAGGGGGAGCTAGGACGCCGCGGCGGTCGAAACCAGGCGCATAGGCTGAGGCGCCCCGCGGTCCGAGACGCGGGGCGTTTCGACGAGACGGCCGGCCGGGGAATCCCCGGCCGGCCGTTTGCTTTATTCCTCTCGAAGCGCCTTGGGCGCGCCCAAGAGCTCGGCCATGACGACGGCCCGCTTGAGCTCGGACAGCGACCCGATACGCGATAAGCCTTCGCGTCCGGGTTCCCGCTGCGCCTCCGGCCGCTTAGAATCCGGGCTCAGCTGGTCTAGGGGCCGGGCGACCAGGCCCTCGATGGCGTTCGAGTCGAAGGGCCGCTCCGACGCCGGATCGGTAACGGCCGCGGCGCCGTCCTCGTAGCGGAACGGGCGCCTGCCGTAGTTCGTCTCCCGGGACGAGGAAGCGACGCTTTGCCGTAAGGGCGCGCGCTCCTTCGCCTCGGCGGTCGCGGCGTGCCCGGCCGAAGGGCCGCGGCCGCCGGCCTCCTCCGAGACGCCGAATAGAGAGGCCAGGAAGGCGCTCACCGGCTCGCCTGACGGGCGGGGCCGTCCGCCGCTCGCCTCGGCCGCCCGGCGCTTCCTCTTGCCGTTCTCGTAGAAGAACCTGAAGAAGACGATGAGGGCGACCGGTATAAAGACGAAGATCTGCTCTAGGAGCTCGTCCACGGGGAGGCCTTACTTTCCGGCCTTGGGATCGTCGCCTATGGACTTACGCATCTGGGTGTCCGCCTGGATGTTCGTCAGCTTGTAGTAGTCCATGACGCCGAGCTGGCCCTTGCGGAAGGCGTCGGCGATGGCCAGGGGGATCTCCGCCTCGGCCAGTACGACCTTGGCGCGGTTCTCCTGGACCAGGGCGATCATCTCCTGCTCCTGGGCCTGGGCGGCGGCGCGGCGCTTCTCGGCCTCGGCCTGGAAGCGGCGCTTATCGGCCTCGGCCTGGTCGGCCTGCAGCTTGGCGCCGACGTTGGCGCCGACGTCGATGTCGGCGATGTCGATGGAGAGGATCTCGAAGGCGGTGCCCGCGTCTAGGCCCTTGCCGAGCACGCGCTTGGATATCTGGTCGGGATTCTCGAGCACGGCCTTGTACGACTCGGAGGAGCCGATGGTGGTGACGATGCCCTCGCCGACGCGGGCGATGATGGTCTCCTCGGTGGCGCCGCCCACGAGCCGTTCGATATTGGCGCGCACGGTTACGCGCGCCTTGACCTGCAGCTGGATGCCGTCCTTGGCCACCGCGTCGATGGTCACCTTACCCTTGGACGAGTCGGGGCAGTCGATCACCTTGGGATTGACGCTGGTGCGCACGGCCTCGAGCACGTCGCGGCCGGCCAGGTCGATGGCGGCGGCGCGCTGGAAGGGCAGCGGTATGGCCGCCTTGTTCGCGGCGACCAGGGCCTGGCTCACGCGGGCCACGTTGCCGCCCGCCAGGAAGTGGGTCTCCAGCATGTCGGAGGCCACGTCGATGCCCGCCTTGGTGAGCATGATGCGCGCGTCGACGATGACCGAGGGCTTCACGTGCCTGAGCCACATGCCGATGAGCCTACCCATGCCCACGGGCGCCCCGGACAGGAGCGAGCGGAACCAGAGCCCGAAGAATTTCAAGAACAGGAACAGGAGGCCGAGGGCGACGAGGCCGACGGCGGCGTAGAAGGCGATATACAACATTGCTTCCTCCACGAATCCATTAAGACTTCAAGGCCGGGCCGAGGGCCGGGCCGTTCTGCGATGCATGACGCGGCGCGCCGGACAGGTCGGGACCCCCTCCCCGTCCGGACGCCGCCTCCCGGCGCGCCGCCGATCGGCGCGGCCGCCGCGGCGGGCTTAAGCCCCCGGCCCCTCGACGGGCTCCACGTAGACCGAGCCGCCGCGCAGGGCCGAGACGCGCAGGCGGGAGCCGGCCTCTACGAAGCGGCCTTGCGCCTCTACGCTTATCGATCGGGCGCCGAAGCGGGCGCGCCCTACCGGCCGCAGGGTGGTCTCCGCCACGCCCTCCTCGCCGAGGGCCGGCCAATACGGCTCCTCGGCCGCCGATCCGACCGGCGCGGCGGCCTTCGTCCCGGCCGCCGCCGGGAGCTCAGCGGCGCCGCGGCGTCCGCGCGCGGGGAGCGCCGGCCCCGGGTCTCCCGCCTCGGGAGCCGGCGCGCCGGAGGCGGTGCCGGTGATAGCCGTGTTCAGGGCCAGGCGGCTGAAAAGCCTAAGCCTGGGGCTGAGCACGATGAGCGCGCCGATGCCGATAATCCCTAGGAGTACGCCCGAGCCTACCGTGGCGGCGTTCCGGGCGAAGATATCCCATTGATATTCGCCCTGGGGCAGCACGAAATCCTGCATGGAGAGTACTAAGGCGCCGGCGATCAGGGCCAGGCCGGAGATGCCCGCCACGCCGAAGCCCGGCAGCACGAAGATCTCCACGACCAAAAGCCCCATGCCTATCAGGAAAAGCACCAACTCGAGCGAGCCCACGGTGCCCATGAGCATGCTGGAGCCGAAGAGCAGCACGAAGGCGACGATGGCCACGGTGCCCGGGATCCCGAAACCCGGCGAGTTTATCTCTATGAATAACGCGACCAGGCCTATGAGGATGAGGATGGATTGGACGGCGGCGGAGCTTAAGAAGACCACGACGTCGTCGGCAAGGCTGGGCTCCAGGGCCAGCCATTCGGCCCCCTCGCCGACTAAGGCCGCGGCCAGCTCGTCTAGGCTCCCGACCGTGCCGCTCGACAGGCCGTAGCGCTCCGCCTCCCCGGCGGTCAGCGACAGGAGCTTACCCTTGGCCGAGAGCGTCCGCCCGAGCTCGGCGGCGTCGCCGCGCTCGCGCTTCAAGGCGGCCGCCTCATCGGCGGTCAACGCCAGCGTCTCGCCGTCCAGGAAAAGCTCCACGAGCTCGACGTCGGCGTCGACCATGGCCAAGGCTATACCCGGCGGATAGCCGTTCTTCTCCGCCAGGGCGGCCATCTGGGCGCGGACGGCGCTTACGGTCTTCTCGCCGGCGCCCTCCATCCCGCCCTCGGCCGTGGGCACCACCGGGGCCGCCGCGCCGATCGAGGTTCCCGGGGCCATGTATACGGCCTTGGCCGACATGGCGATGAGCGCCCCGGCCGACCAGCTCACGCCCAGACTGCCCTCGCCGCCCCCGACGTAAGCGACCGTACGCGCCCGGCCAACCGCGCCGACCGCGGCCGCGATGCGCAGCGCGGAATCCACGCGGCCGCCGAAGGTATCGATGGTAAACACCAAGGTGTCGGCGCCCGCGTCGAGCGCGCTCTTGATGCGGCGCTGCACGAACACCGCGGTAGACGGCTCGATATCGCCCTGGATCGGTATGACGTAGACGGCGACGCCCGGGCGGGCGGCATCAGCCGTCGCCGGCGCGGCGGCCGGCGCGGCGATCGCAGGCGCGGCTACGGCGATAAGCGCGAGCGCGAAACCCGCTAAGGCAAGCCCGGACGGCTTCGGCCCGCGGCGAATGAGTTGCTTCATACTAGTAGAATACGACGAAGCGCAGTGGAAAGAAAGGGGAAACGGCGACCGGCCTGAAGCCCGGCATCGAACTCCTAATGCGAGCCCTGGGAGCAGAGCCAGTCGCAGAAGAGGCAGATATCCCGGGTCCTGCCGGGGAAGCGGACGCCGGCGGCCTCCAGCTCGGCGCGCCGGGCGCCGAGCCCGAGCTCGTAGCAGGCGCGCGGCTGCGGGAGCCGGCCGGCCGCGGCCAGCAACGCCGCGTAGCCGTCGCGGATATGGCCTAGGATGAGCTCCGGGCGCTCGTTGGCGAAGCCGCAGCAGGGCGCGACCCCGCCGTCCGGGTGCACGTAGAGGAGCTGGCCGGGCCCTTCGCAATAGTCGTCCTCGAACCAGGCTTCGGCCGACCAGGCTTGGGCCGACCCGGCCTCGTCGGCGCCGTAGGAGCGCGGGAAGCGCAGGACGGGAATATAGAGCCCGGCGCCGTCGTCGGGATCGGCCGGCCCTCGGCTCCGCCATGCTTCGTCGACGATGCGCAGGGGCTCGGCGCCGCCGTACGAACCGGAGGCAGCCGCCGCGGCGGGGGCCGGCCCGACGACGCTCCCGATCGCGCCGTCCGAGGCAGCCGGGCCGCCGGCGAACTCGATTTCCCCGCCGAGCGCCTCGGCCAGCTCGGACAGCTCGGCGACCCAGGCCCGATCCTCGGCCGCGCCGGGCTCGACGCGGCCCTCGCCTCCGGCCCTGACCGAGAGGATCTCCACGCCGTCGCGCCGCCCCGCGGCCTCGAACCAAGCCTTTAAGAAGGCTTCAACCCGGGCCCGATCTTGGCCGTGGTAGGCGTCGTAGCTTAAGCCCAGGACGCCGTCGAAGCCCGCGTCGACTACGCGGCCGAGCGTACGGCGGAGCTCGCCTTCGGACGGCCACCAGTCGCCGTTGGTCATGAGCCGATCGAAGAGGAGGCCCCGATCGACCGCGGCCGCGATGACCGCCTCCAGGAAATCCGGGCGCAGGAAGGGCTCGCCGCCCGAGAAGCCCACGCGCTCGACGGCGGGGAGCCCTTTTTCGGCGCCGGCCAGGCAATCGTCCATGAAGGCGATCGCCTCCGTAGCCGAGAGCTCGTCGGCGCCGCGCGCGACGCGGCAGTGCGCGCAGGCCAGGTTGCAGCGCCCCGTCGGCGCGAAGATCAGCTCACTCGGTTTAAACCCCGGTCCGGCGCTCATGCGAACTCCTTATACACGCCCGCGAGGGCGCGGGCCAAGTCGGCTAGGCTTGATCCGATCGTCGATGACGTCTAGAGTCGACGTTATGATACTTCGAGGATGGTCTTCTTGAGTAGTCTGAGCGATAAGCGCCTACCCGCGCGCGCCGCGCCGGCCGCCGCGCCCGCCTACCCGCCCGCCTCCGACCTGCGCTTCTACGCCGAGCTCGGCAGGCGCAAGGCCCGCGACGAGAGCGGGCTCTTCCTGGCCGAGGGCCGTAAGCTCGTGGAGGAGGGCCTGCGCTCGGGCTGCCCCTGCGCGGCGGTCTTCGTGCGCGAGGGCTTCTACGGCAGGCATCCGGAGACGGACGCCCTCCTATCCACCGTCGACGCGAAGGTGCTCGCCGAGCGGGATTTTAAGCGCCTGGCGGATACCGAGGAGCCGCAGGGGCTCATCGCGGCCTTCGATTGGCGCGGGCTCTGCGTCGACGAGCCCGAGGGCCCGGTCGTACCGGCGCTTTACGACGTCGCCGACCCGCGCAACATGGGCACGATCGTGCGGAGCGCCGACTGGTTCGGGGTCTCCTCGATCATAGTCGGCGAGGGCTGCGTCGACCCCTTCAACGGCAAGGCCGCGCGCTCGAGCATGGGCTCGGTGTTCAGGCTACGCTTCGTCCGGCCAGCCTCGCTCGCCGACGAGCTCGGCCGCCTTAAGGCGCGTTACCGCGTGGTGGTCGCGGACCTGAACGGCGCGGACTATCGGAGCTTCAAGGGCGGCCCCGACGGGATCTACGTCTTCTCCAACGAGGCGCGCGGCCCCTCCGACGAGATCCTGGCCTTGGCCGACGCCGTGGCGACCATACCGGGAGCCGGCCGCGCCGAGTCGCTTAGCGTGGCGGTGGCCGCGGCGGTCATGATCGCGGCGCTGAGCTAAGGGTACGGCCGACGAGGCCGGCGCTCGGGTTGAGCTACCGGCGCTCGGGTTGAGCGGCCGCCAGGTCGGGATGGACGGGCGGCGCTCGGCTTGCTCGGCAGGTCGGATCGGCCGGCCCTAGTCCTCGCTCGCCCCGAGGGCGAGCGCCAGGGCCCGGGCCGCGCGCAGACCGTCGGCGGCCGAGCTCACGATGCCGCCGGACCAGCCCGAGCCCTCGCCGGCTAAGTACAGGTTGTCGAAGCCGGCCGTGTAGCGCTCCGGATCGCGCAACGCCTGGATGGACGCGCTGGTCTTGCTCTCCAGCCCCAGGATAATCCCGTCCTCGTAGCCGCGCAGCTTGCGGCAGAAGGCGGCCAAGCCCTCGCGGAGCGGCCCGACCAGGAGGGGCGGCAGGAGCTCGGCCAAATCCGCCGGCGCCAGGCCCAGGGGATAGCTCGACGCGAGCGTCCCCGAGCCGGCGCGGCCCTGCATAAAGTCCCCGATCCGCATCGCCGGCGCGCGCCAATCTCCCGCGTACTCCTTGTAGCGCCGCTCTAGGCCCTCGAGCCAATCCAGGCAATCCTCCGCCCGCGCCTCGGGCCCGAGGAGCTCCTGGGCCGAAAGGCCGGCGACCACGGCAGCGTTGGCGTAGGCCCCGTCGCGGGCGTAGTCGCTCTTGCCGTTCACGGTCGACGCGTCGGCGTACGCGCTCGCGGGTACCACCGTCCCGCCGGGGCACATGCAGAACGAATAGACGCCGCGGCCGCCGGCCTGCGCGGTCAGGCGGTACTCGGCCGCCTTGACCCCGGGCAGCCTCGGCGCGCCCCACTGCGCCCGGTTGACGAGCTCCTGCCGGTGCTCGGCGCGGAAGCCCAGGGCGAAATTCTTAGGCCTGAAGGGTACGCCGCGGCCCATCATCATGCGCTGGGTCTCGTAGGCCGAGTGCCCGCAGGCCAGGAGGAAGGCGTCGGCCTCGATGCGTCCCTTCGCCGTCTCGACGGCCGCGAGCCTGCCGCCGGGCCCGGCCGGCGCGCGCCCGCCCTCGGCGACCAGGTCGACGAGGCGCGTGTCGAAGAGGAGCTCGCCGCCGGCCTCGATCAGGGCGCGCCGCAGTCGGGCGGTCATGCCGTAGAGCAGGTCGGAGCCGACGTGCGGATGGGTCATGTAGCGTATCTCGTCGGGCGCCCCGGCCGCGGCGAACTCGTCGTACAGGTATTCGCGCTCGGCGCCTATGCCCTTGGTGCGGGAGCTCAGCTTGCCGTCGGAGAAGGTACCGGCCCCGCCCTCGCCGAAGGCGTAGTTGTCCTCGGCGGGGAAGGGGCCGCCGCGCTCGAAGGCGTCCAAGGCGGCCTTGCGCCGCTCCACGGGGCCGCCGCGCTCCAGGACGGTCACCTTGAAGCCGGCGCGCGCCAGGTAGATGCCTGAGAAGATGCCCGCCGGCCCCGTGCCCGCGACGACGACGCGCGGCGCGTCGGGCCCGCCCGCGCGCGGGGCGCGCATCGGCTTGAGCGCAGGCGGGCGCGGCGGTTCGCCCTCACGGAAGGCCGGGGAGCTTATCCCTAGGCGATAGAGCCATTGGATGCGGCCTTTATGCCGCGCGTCCAGGCTCTTCAGCGCGACCGTATAGGTAAAATCCTTGACGCCCGCCTTCTTGGCGAGGGCCGATCGCAGCTCCGCCTCGCCGGCGCCCACGGGCAGGCTTAGCTCGTATTCGCGGTATCCCATGGATCGAGCTTAGCCCGGCGCGGCGGCCGTCGGCAAGGCGGGCGCGGCCCTCAGGTCGGGAGCGGATAGTCGAGCTCGGCCGCGAGCCCGCCGTCGTTACGTAGGTTCAGGCGGGCGCCGAGCTGCTCGGCCAAGCCGTGGAGCAGCTCCAGCCCGAAGCCGCCCGAGTCGCGGGCGCCCTCCGGCAGGCCGGGCCCGTCGTCGCGGAGGCTAAAGCGCACCCGCTCGCCGCGCCTCTCCGCCCCGATCAGCAATGCGCCGCCCCGGCCCCGGAAGGCGTACTTCATGGCGTTGGTAACGAGCTCGGTCATCATGATGCCGATGAGATAGAGGTCTTTAACCGGCAGTTCTAGATCGGCCAGCTTGAGCTCCAGGCGAACGTCGCCGCCGTTCGGGAACGAGGCGACGACGTCGGCGGCTAGGCCGCCTAGGTAGTCCTTGAGCGACAAGGCCCGGTAGCTATCCTCCCGATAGACGCGGTCGTAAAGGCTGGCCATGGCCCGCAGGCGATCCTCCGCCTCGAGGAGGCCTTGGCGGAGCTCGTCGCCATCGGCGGCGGCGCGCTGCAACCGGAGCAACGATATGGCCGTGGCCATATTGTTCTTGACGCGATGATGGGTCTCTTTTAAGAGCGCGTTCTTTTCATCGAGGGCCGCGGCCAGGTCGGCTTCGACCCTCGCCTTCTCGTCGAAGATCGAGCGTATGCCCAGGACGCCGGCCAGCATAAGCATGGAGATGCAAAGCCCCACGAGCTCAGCGCCCAGGTCGATGCGATACGCCCCGTCGCCGATGAACCGCAGGGGCGGGAAGAGGCGCCTAACGCCCATGAGCATGAGCGCGCCGGCTATGAGCATCCATGATCGGCGACGCCCCGAGGCGGGTATGAGCCTGAGCGCGGCTAGGGCCGCCGCGAACTGGAGAGCCGCCGAAATCGCGCTCAGGACGAGGGGAAGCATGCTAGAAGTATAGGAGCCGTGCGCTCGGAAAGCAAAAGGCCCCGCCGAGGCGGAGCCTTTTAAGACGAGCGGGAAACGGGAGTCGGACCCGCGACATCCACCTTGGCAAGGTGGCGCTCTACCACTGAGCTATTCCCGCGTAGAGCGCGGAGCCGGAGCTCCGCGACGGAGCGCAGGATGCCCTAAAAGGGGGCGCCTCGTCAAGCGGGGGCGCTTTTTAAACGGCCTACTCGGACCGAGCCTCCGCCCGGTCGATCGCCGTCGCTGCGGCGGCCAAGCCGCCGGTAGGCGGGTCGGCCGGCGCATGGGCCGGCGATTCAACCGACGCCGGCGCCGTCTCCCGATCTTGCAAGGCGTTGACGAGCACGCCGGCGAACACCAGGGCGGCGCCGGCGACCTTAGCCCGGGCGGCCCGCCCGTCGCGCGCCAAATCCATGGCTAAGCCCGCTACGATCTGCCCGACGAACATCAGCGCGGTTACGTAAACCACCGGTACCTTCGGCAGGATAAGGTTCACGCTGGCCACGATGGCCACCCCCAAGAGCCCGCCGAAGAGGAAAAACGGGGCCGGGAAGGCCCAGCCGACCCCCGTCAAGGCGCCGCCGAAGGCCGCGGCCGCTACGATGACCGACAAGCCGGCGGCATAGTTCATGAAGGTGGCTTGGAAGCTCCCGATCCGGCTCGCCAGGCGGGAGTTCATCGACATGCTCGTGATCACCATGACGCCCGCGAGCGCCGCGAAGAAGTACACCATCTTAGGCCTCCCCTCCCAGCGCCATCACCGCGATGCCGGCGGCCATCAGGGTAAAGCCGATAAGCTTCCCGGGCTTGAACGGCCGCTTGGCCATGCCGAAGAAGCCCCACTGGTCGATGGCCGCCGAGGCGGCCAGC
>ERZ1066115.134-NODE-134-length-25765-cov-19.018553_pt1 | contig 25765 bp, 27 predicted proteins | sample MGYA00382762_ERZ1066115 | MGnify/ENA primary metagenome ERZ1066115 (study PRJEB33369, sample SAMEA5778345) | biofilm metagenome | biome: Industrial cooling water; feature: Water cooling tower basin; material: Biofilm | place: United Arab Emirates | collected... | reverse complement strand
TTTTTTTTGCTCTGTTTGAATTAGCTGTTGGCACCCCAGTGACCGGTGGCTTCATTGAGGCAGAGGGCCGTGGAAGTGGTGCGTCAAGATTTTAAGGTGGCTGCCCTAGATGCGACGTTCTGCAGATGGATGTCCCTATCCACTGCCCGGCTTGCCTCTTGCGCATTGATCGGGCGGTGAGCCTTCCGGTCTTGCGGGCAGAGGTCTTGTAGGCGCTTGCTCCATCTGGGCAGAGGATGGCGCCGAATCGCTACGATGAGATGGGGAGTAGGCTTCTCCAGGTGAAAGTCGTCGGTTTGGGGTGGATTGCGATCATGGGTGATCAAGATGGTCGCCTGACCGGGGCTGCTGTCCTGAGTCTGGCCGACGCCTCGCGGTGGTGAGTCAGTCGCTGCAAGCGGTATTGGCCCTTGAATGATCCCAGGAGGAAGGGTTCGTCGGTGTCGGCGATGCCGCTTTTGTGCCTTGCCTGATGTCGGGGCGCTTATCGGAGAAAGCGGTGACGTCAGAGAAGGGCGGTATTTTTTTCCCGGCGGGCCTATACGGTCCTGGCTTGGCTGGTCATCAAGGCCTGCATCAGGGCTGCCTGCTGCTGTTTTGTGAGCAATTTCAGTCGATTGACATGTTTTTAAAGAGCCTCTTTGGTGCCGTCTCATGCATTCCATGTCGGTCTTCGCAATGGCTAATCGAACAGGGGCAATAAAAAAGGCGATCCGCAGATCGCCTTTTTTGGGGGGGGGGGGGCTGGCGCAGTCTTACTTGGCGGCGCTGCTCTTGCGGGCGGCGGCAGCGGTGGCGCTCTTGGTGGGTGCCGGAGCAGCGGCTGCGTTCAGATTGGCTTCGGCGATGTCGCCCAATTGCTTGGCCATCGAAGTCATGCTGCCAAAGGCCTTGTTCGAGGCGTCCAAGAGCGACTGCATGCCGGCTGCAAAAATGTCGCCACCCACCGGGGTGTTGGCCTTGGCTTTGGCGACGGCCGTATTGGCATTCTGGGTGAAGCTGCTGTATTGCGCTTCCATGACGGCCGTGACTTCTTTTTGCATTTCGCTGCCCAGTTCGTACAGGCTGCGCGAATAGTCCATCCACTTGTCGAGGTTGGGGCGGGCCAGTTCGCTGTTGAGCTTGCTCAGGGCGTTGGCATCCTTGGCGCCCATCAGTTGCTGTGTATTGGCGACGGTGGTGTTGAAAAATTCGCGCGAGGCGGCCATGTTCAGGGCGGTCAGACGCTCCAGCCCGTTGAAGGCGGTGCGCAGCAGGGCCATCATCACTTCGGCGTTGGCTTTCTGGGCGGCGGCCAGTTGATCCAGATTGTTGCTCATGAGGGTTCTCCAGTCTGGTTGCGGTGCGGATGGAAAAAAGCCCCTGCCAAGGCAGGGGCTTAAATCAGTTTAGCGCAAATTACTTCTTTTTGGCGGCAGCGGCGGAGGCGCCAACGGCCTTGACGGTGGCGTTGGTCGCGGCAGCCACGTTGGCTTCGGCGATTTCGGCGACTTGCTTGGCGGCCTTGTTCATGTTGTCGAAGGCCGAGTTGGCAGCAGCGATGGCGCTCTTGACGGCGGCCACGGCGACATCGGAGCCGGCCGGAGCGGACTTGGCAGCCTGGTCGAGCAGGCCGGCGACGGTTTTCTGGAAATCGCCGAACTGGGACTCGACCATCTTGGACAGCTCTTCCTGGGTCTGGGCGGAGATTTCGTAGACCGAGCGGGAGTAGGCGACCGCCTTCTCGACGTTCGGCTGGGCCAGGGAGGCCTGGATCGACAGGGCTTCTTGAACGTCCTTGGCGCCCATCAGGGCCTTGGCGCCGGAGACGGAGTCTTCAACGACGGAGCGGGCGGTGTTCAGGTTGAGGGCAGCGATGCGCTCGGCAGAGGCGAGAGCGGTGTTGGCCAGGGACAGCAGGGAGTCGACGGTAGCCTTGTTGGCAGCAGCGAATTGCTCGGGGGTGGTGAACATGGATATCTCCTGAATGTAAGTCATGTATTGCGGCAAAAACCGGCAGCACAGTCATCTATACTTCATGTTGCACTGCATCATGAGTCACATTATAGAGTTCGTTTGCCTGCTGTCAACCTCTTTTTTGTGCGCTGCAACAAATTTGTTTTTGTGTTTTTAAATCAGTGGTTTGATTGCCTGTTGCGGGCTTAGTCGGCAAGCGGTGGCGTGAGCGGAGTGATGCTGCTGGCGCCGCGCAGTTGCAGGCTGTCGCTGCGTGGTGTCGGGCTGGCTTCCGCCGGCGTGCTCTTGTTGCGCGGCTGGATCACGGCGCGCACCCTGGCGGCCGGCGCGCCGGTGGTTTTTCGGTCGCCGACGGTGGCCATGTATTTTTCGCCAATTGCGTCATACCAGATGTAATCGCCCTTGATTTCATCCTCGCCACTGCGTACCCAGGCGCGGTGGAAGAGTTCGGCGATTTCGTCGCGACTGCTGTATTCAATCCGTTCGGCCTGGCCTTCGACGTACTCATCACGGCCTTCGCGTTTCTGGCGGAAGCGTGCCAGTGCGTTGCGGCTGCCAAAAGCAGTGCCTTTCTGGAAGCCGTACGCGTCCTCGCTGATCACGATGCGCTCGGCCTTGAGGATCAGGGTGCCTTTGCTGAGCACAACGTCGCCTTCGAGAATTTGCTGTTTTTTGGCGTCGTCGATGGTGACGCGGTTGGCTTCCAGCAGCATCGGCTTGTCGCGGTCGGCGCGTTCGGCATGGCAGGCGGGAGCGAAGAACAGGCAGGCGAGGGGAGTCAGCAGCAGGTACAGGGAGCGCAGTTTCATTGCGGGTCTCGTTGGCGGATATGGCTGCCCTGAACTTGCGACAGCAGCGTGAAGGTGGCGGCATTGTTGTCGAGGCGCATCCCGGTGCCCTGCAGCCAGGAAGCACCTTGCTCGATCCGCACCGGGCTGGCGGTGAAGCCGTAACCCAGGTCGGGCTGGACGGTGAGGTCGGGCATGCGGGCAATCGTGGTGGCCTGGCCAGGGCTGCCGGGACGGGTGGCGGTGACCTCGTCCCACAGATAAACGGTTTCGCCGTTGCTGCTGGCGCGGGCATTGCGGGCCTGCAGTTCGAGCGGTTCGCCGTGGTCGCGCAGGGCCAGCAGGCGAGGGTTGCGCAGCTCGGAGCTGTCGTCGTCCGGGAAGTGAACCAGATACGGTGCCTGCAGCCGGTATTTCAGCTGGCCGTTTTCGTCGAAGCGGCGAATCTCGAAATTTTCTGCCATGGCATCCGGGTCGTGCCGGAGTTTGCCGTTGCTGGTGGGGTTTTCATGGTCGACGGCGTTTTGCAGCAAAAACGTCAAACCTGCCAGCAGGGACAGCAGAATGACCGGAAACAGCTGGTTGCTGGCGAGCTTCATGGCTGGGCGGGCAGGTAGGGGCGCAAGGCGTCGTGCAGTTTGTCCTGGGCGCCGAGGATGTATTCGGCTGCTTCGCGAACTGCCCCCTGGCCGCCTCGGGTGCTGGTCAGCAACTGGGCTTGTTCGCGGACCAGCGGGCGGGCGTTGGCCGGGGCGATGGCGAGGCCGCAGGCTGCCATCGCGCGCAGGTCGATCAGGTCGTCGCCCATGAAGGCGCAGGCTTCCCAGGCGAGCCCGAGTTGCTGGCGCAGCCGGTCAAGGACGGTCAGCTTGTCGCCCACGCCCTGGAAGACGTGCGCGATGCCAAGATCGGCGGCGCGCTTGGCAACCAGGTTTGAATTGCGGCCGGTGATGATTGCAAGCTCCAGGCCGACGCTCTGCAGCAACTTGAGGCCCAGGCCATCCTGGACGTTGAAGGTTTTCAGCTCGTGGCCGTCGTCGGTGTAGTGCAGGCCGCCGTCGGTCATGACCCCGTCGATGTCGAAGGCGATCAGGCGGATGCGGGCGGCGCGGGCTTGCGCTAATTTTTCTTTCATCAGATGACCTTGGCGGTGAAGAGGTCGTGCATGTTGAGGGCACCCACCAGGCGGCCATCGCGGTCAGTCACCAGCAGGGCGTTGATGCGCAGGCGCTCCATCATTTCAACCGCCTCGACTGCCAGTTTTTCGGGGTGGATGGCGTGCGGGGCGGGGTGCATGAGCGCGCCGATGCGGGCGGTGCGCAGGTCGAGCTGGCGTTCAAAGGCGCGGCGCAAGTCGCCGTCGGTGAAGATGCCTTGCGGCCGGTCGTTCTGGTCGGTGACGGCGACCAGACCCAGTCCGCCGCGCGACATCGCGACAATGGCATCGCCGACCAGGGTGTCCTGGCTGACGCTGGGGACGCGGGAACGCTCGCGCATCACATCGCGGACATGGGTGAGCAGGCGGCGTCCGAGCGAGCCGCCGGGGTGCGAACGGGCAAAGTCCTCGGGGCCGAAACCACGGGCATTGAGCAGGGCGACGGCGAGCGCATCGCCGAGCGCGAGCGCGGCGGTGGTGCTGGCGGTGGGGGCCAGGTTGAGCGGGCAGGCTTCCTGATCGACGCCGGCGTCGAGGTGGATGTCGGCTTCGCGGGCCAGGGTTGAGCTTGGGGCGCCGGTCATCGCAATCAGGCGGGCGCCCTGGCGCTTGACGGCAGGAACGATGCGCAGCAGTTCTTCCGATTCGCCCGAGTTGGATAGTGCCAGCAGGACGTCGTCACGGGTGATCATGCCCAGGTCGCCGTGGCTGGCTTCGCCGGGATGGACGAAGTAGGCCGGGGTGCCGGTGCTGGCCATGGTGGCGGCAATCTTGCGGGCAATGTGGCCGGATTTGCCCATGCCGCTGACGATGACCCGGCCGGGGCTGTCAAGAATGCAGCGGACGGCGGCGACAAAACTGGCGTCGAGCCGGGTTTCCAGGGCGGCGACGGCGGCCGCTTCGATGGCCAGGGTGCGGCGCCCCAGGGCCAGGGTCTGATCGGGTGCAAAGCTCGGAGCGATGGGGGCGGACGGGCTTGGGTTCATGGCTGGGCTGCGGTTATGATGGGCGAAGTATACCCGAATCGAAAAAATCACCCTTGAGCGCACTCTCCCTTGTCCTGCTGTTGCTGGGGGCTTCGGTCCTCGCCGTTGTCGTTTTCCGCCGCTTCAATCTGCCCCCGGTGCTCGGTTATCTGGCCGTCGGCAGTCTGATCGGGCCGCACGCGCTGAACCTGATGGGGGATGTGCAGAAAGCCTCGCACCTGGCGGAATTCGGCGTGGTTTTCCTGATGTTCTCGATCGGGCTGGAGTTCTCGCTGCCCAAACTGTATGCGATGAAGCGCATCGTGTTCGGCCTGGGTTTGTTGCAGGTGGTGGTGACCCAGGTTCTCGCCACCGGGGTGCTGATCCTGCTTGGGGTGTCGTGGCAGCACGGGATTGCGTTGGGTGGCCTGTTTGCGATGTCGTCCACCGCCGTGCTGACCAAGCTGCTGGCCGAGCGGATGCAGCTTGATTCGCCGCACGGGCGCGAGGTGCTCGGCGTGCTGCTCTTTCAGGATCTGGCCGTGGTGCCGATGCTGGTGGTGATCCCGGCCCTGACCCAGCCGCCAGAAAAACTGGCGATGTTGCTCGGGCTGGCCTTGTTCAAGGCGGTGGTGGTGCTGGCGGTGATTCTGGTCTTCGGTCAGCGCCTGATGCGCAAATGGTTCCATTTTGTCGCCCGCGCCCGCTCGCCCGAGGTGTTCGTCCTCAACGTGTTGCTGATCACGCTGGCCTTGGCCTACGTCACCGAATTGGCGGGGCTGTCGATGGCCTTGGGCGCCTTTGTTGCCGGGATGCTGATTTCGGAGACCGAATTCCGGCTGCAGGTGGAGGAGGACATCAAGCCTTTCCGCGATGTGCTGATGGGCCTGTTCTTCGTCACCATCGGCGTTCGCCTCGACGTGCATATCCTGGTGGGTCTGTGGTGGCAGGTGTTGCTTGGTCTGCTGGCTTTGCTGGTGCTCAAGGCCCTGGTGGTCGGCCTGCTCTCGCGGCAGTTGGGGGCCAGCCCCGGTAACGCCATTCGTTCGGCCTTGTGGCTGTGTGCCGGCGGCGAGTTCGGTTTCGTGCTGCTCGGTGAAATCGCCGGCTTGCCGAAAAGTGTCGAACAGGTGGCGTTGACCGTGTTGGTGCTGTCGATGCTGATCGCGCCCTTCATCGTTCAGTACAGCGAGAAACTGGTGATGCGTTTTGTCGCCAGCGAATGGCTGATGCGCTCGATGCAGCTGACCCAGATTGCCGCCCAGTCGATGACCACCGAAAAGCATGCGATTCTGTGCGGATTTGGCCGCAACGGCCAGTATCTGGCTCGTTTCCTGGGCCAGGAAGGTGTGGGCTACATTGCCCTCGATCTTGACCCCGACCGCGTTCGCGAAGCCGCTGCCGGCGGCGAGAGCGTGGTTTTCGGCGACGCCGGACGCAAGGAAGCGTTGATGGCCGCCGGCTTGATGCGGGCCAGCGTGGTGATCGTGACCATGGCCGATACCGGCCTGGCCGAGAAGATCATGCACCACGTCCAGGCACTCCGCCCTGAGTTGCCGGTGGTGGTGCGTACCGCCGACGAGCGCGACATGGAGCGCCTGAGCAAGGCCGGTGCCGCCGAGGTTGTGCCGGAAACGCTGGAAGCCAGCCTGATGCTGGCCTCGCATGCGCTGGTTCTGGTCGGCGTGCCGATCAACCGGGTGCTGAAGCGGATTCGTACCATCCGCGCCAAGCGCTACAGCCTGCTGCGCGGCTACTACCGTGGGGTGACCGACCGCGACGAGGAAGAGTCGCGGCAATCGCGGCTGCATTCGGTGTTGCTGACGCCGGGCGCCCGGGCGGTCGGGCAGACCCTGGCCGAGCTTGATCTGGCCAGAGTGGGGTGCGAGGTCAGCGCGATCCGCCGGCGCGGGATCAAGGCGGTTGAGCCGGCAGCGGAGACCCGGCTGGAGGCTGGCGATGTGGTCGTCGTGCTCGGTGCCGCCGACGCGGTCGAGGCGGCCGAGCAACGTTTGTTGCACCAGTAGCCCGGCGGGAAGCGGCGGTTTACGGTCGACGCCGGAAAAACGTTTTTTTCAGGCGTTGACCGTGGCGAGTGCTTCCTGCGCCTCAAAAGGCCAGACACACGGTATAAGGCTGGGCGTCGATGATTTGTGCGCTCGCCACCGGGTTGGCCGGCGTATTCTGATTGATGCCCTGGTTGTTCATTGTCTGCAAGGCGCCGCCGGCAGTGTTGCCGTCGTCCATGGCAATGTCGAGTTGGCGGGCATGGCGGCCGAGGATCCCTTGCGAACAGACGACATGGCTGCCGCGCAGTCCGGTGATCGGTGAATTGGTGGCGCTGCTGATGCCGATGATGCCGCTGTCGGCATTGCGTGGCAGATAGTCGGCGGCGCCGGGATCGGTCGGGCCGGTGGCCAGGCCGGCGAGGCGGATGTGTTGCCAGAACAGGCGGCTTTCGTCCGCCGCGTTGCTGCTGTTCCAGGCGCCGTTGATCTGGCCGTTGCCGAGGCAGTTTTCGCAGCTGGCCAGGCTGGCTCCGGCAACATGCTGAGGAGCGGCCGGGTCGTCGCCGGGCAGGGTCTTGAACTTGTCCTGGTAGCCGTACAGGTAGAGCGGAATGGTGCGGAAGTCCTGGGCGAAATTCTTGACCTTGGCACTGGCGATCAGTTCCTGTCCCTTGAATACCCCGCCCAGCAGCAGGCCGACCACGACCAGGACAATCGCAATTTCGACCAGGGTGAAGCCGGTTTGCCGGCGTGAGGGGAGCGATGAAGGCATGCTGGTCTCCGGGGTGGTGGTCATGAGAGGCGTCCGACAGCGGCCAGCCGGCTTTTGAGCAGGGCCGGACTGAGCCAGAGCAAGAGGTCGTCAAAATCTGGCGCCGGGTCGCGGTGGATGAAAGTCAGGTTGGCGTCGGCGTTTTCGCTTTCGTCGCCACTGGCGCCCGGTAGCTGGCGCCCATCCCGCCAGCCGCCGGCCGCTCGCTGGCCGTGGCAGACGACGACCAGCGGCAGGTTGTCGGCCAGGTCGCCACTGGCGCTCTGGCTGGCCTTGATCCGGGCGTTACCGATGCTGTCGAGGCTGATCGTACTGCCGAGAGGGTCGCTGGCGGGCTGGGTGAAGCGGGCATAGGCGTAGTAGGTCAATTGTTGGCCCCAGGGATCGCGTGCCGGCAGGGCCAATGTTGCCCAGGGCAGAATCCCGTGTTCGCGGCTGCAGTCTTCGCGGCCGTCACCGGCTGGCGGGGCAGGACAGGGCAAGCGGCCCTGGCTGAGGGCGAAGCCGAGCAGGCTGTCGCGAACCTGGTCAAGCAATTGCCGCGCTTCCTGGCGGGCGGCGATTTCCCGCTGCGCACCGAGCAAAGGCAGGGCGGCACTGGCCAGCAGGGCGAGTACGACCAGTACCAGCGATAGCTCCAGCAAGGAAAAGGCGGCCTGGTGTTTCATGGTGTGCGGCCCGGCATCAACGGTGTGGCAAATTGGTCGTTGTTCACGGTCGACCGTGGCGAAGGGGCAAAAATTGCTGACGGATGCAGCCCTTGGCCGTTGCGGCCAGGGTCGGCATTGCCGCCTTCAAGGTAGTCGCTGACCTGCAGGCCCGGCCGCTGCTGGCCGGCCAGTGCGCCGCCAGCCGCAACCACTACCAGGGCAATGTTTCGGTGCGAGCCGAGGCGCAGTTGCCCGGGGGCGTCGGCCCGGCGCTCGCCGATCTGATAGAAAACCCCGTCCGACCAGCGGTTGCGCGCCCACCAGCCGGGGCTGTCGGCAGTGGCGCGCAGAAAATCGCAGTTGCGACTCCGCCAGGTCAGCGGCCAGGCTGCGGCTGCGGTGCTGCCGATGGCTGGCGCCAGGGCGGTGAGCAGTTCCTGGCTGCGCGCGATCAGCTGCTCGCTGCCGGCCAGGGCTGCCGTGAGCGCGCTCTCGGCCTTGTCGAGGTTACGCCGGGTGGGCGCTTGTTCGGCCGAGCTGCGCGCTTCGGCCGCGCGCTGCTCGAGTTCCAGTTGGCGGTTGCTGGCCGCCAGCAAGCTGTCTTCACGCGGGCTCGGCAGGGTGCTGGAAGTGGCCTGGGCACGGGCAAGCAGGCTGAGTTGCTGGCTGTGCGCTTCGATCACCCCGGCCAGTTGCAGGAGCGGCGCGGCGCTGTCGGTCAGGGCCCGGGCATAGGGCACGATGGCTTGCTGGAGCGGGCGCGGGCTGGCCTGATCCTGGGCGACGAAGGCGCTGAGTGTGCTTTGCCGCTGCTGCAGCCAGTAATTCAGCGAACTGAGGCTGAGGTTGTGCGGGCTTTGCTCCAGCGCCTGCAGGCCTTGTACCAGTAGCTGCAGGCTGGCCAGCGTTGCGGCCAGGTCGCCCCCGGCCAGGGCTTGCAGCGCCCGTTCGCGTTCGCTCAGGAGTTCTGTCGGGCCGCTGCGCAGTTGTTCGAGCAGCGCTCGGGTGAGCTGGCTTGTGGCAGGGCTGATCTGAGTGCTGGCGAGCAGTTGCGAGCGGCGGGCTTCGAGATCGGCGGCGAGGATTTCGCTGCGCCGGCCGGCCAGTGCCCGCAGCAGATTTTCGCCAGCCGTCAGCGCCGGCTGAGTGGAGGCGGCGGTGCCTGTGCACAGTTCGTCGACCGTAGTGCTGGCGGCAGTCAGTGGCGCGCTCAGGCCTGGATGCTCGCTGTAGCTCAGCGCCAGGCGGTCGGCCAGCGTGCACAGGCGGGAATCGCCCGCTGGGGCACTGGCGAACCTGGGCAGTTCGCCCAACTCGCTGGCCAGGGCGGCAGCCCACGGATCCAGCCCGCTGTCGGCGAGCAGCCCGGGCAGGCGTTGCCAGAGCGGGCTGCCGGTTTGCGCAGCAGCGGTGATCGCACTGCCTTCGCTGCGGCTGATGCGTTGATTGCGGCCAGCTTGCTCGACCAGACCGACGAGTTGCTGTCCGGCCTGGCGAGCGTCATCGGCGGCGAGGGCGAGTGGACGGCTGCTGGCGAAAGCTGCCTCGGCAAAATTGCGCAGGCTGGCGATGTGCTCGCTGCGGGTGTCATGCCAGTCTTGCTGTTCACCCTTGGCCGGTGTGGCTGGCAGCGCCGGACGGGTGTCGGCCAGTTGCTGTTGGGCCGTGCTCAGGGCGAGCCAGGGGGCCGGCTCCGGTTGGGTCAGCGGCACCCGGCCGAAACGGCTGCCGCTTTGCCCGCGCCCGTCGTGGCTGGCCAGCGGTGCGGGCCACGGGTAGTTGTCGCCGTTGGCGTGGCGCTGCAGGCATTGCTGCACCTGGTTCACGATGCGGGTTTCGACTGCGGCCATCAGTTCGCTGCGGCTGATCGCCAGAATCCGGTCGTTGCCCGAGGTTTCTTCAAGATAGTCTGCGGCCCGCAGGGAAGGGCGTTGCTGGCCGGGGAGTGCCGCTCCGGGGGCGATCAGCAGGGCGGCAAGCTGGTTTTGCCCGGCGTGGCTGAGACCGGTTGGCGTATCGCTGTTGATCGGCTCGGCATTGTCATCGTCGTAGAGACCGGGAGCGATGGCCAGCCACAGGCGCTCGCCGCTGCGGTCGCGCAAGGGGGGCTGCGCCAGCGTGGCCCAGGGCAGGCGGCCAAGGTCGCTCGGGCAGCGGTTGCGCGTCAGATTGTCGGCCTTGCCATCATCCGGGTAGTTGCGCAGACCGGGGTCGTTGGTCAACAGGTCGGGGCAGGGCAGGCTGCCGGGCCGGTTGTCATCGCTCAAGGCTCGGGCAATCAAGGCTTCGCGGGCATGCTGCAGGGCGCGTGCTTCCTCCTCAAGGCGTACCGGGCGGAGGTCGGCCGGGGGCGTGCCCAGCCACAGGCCGCCAGCCAGCAGTGGCGGCAGGGTCAGCGGCAACAGGCGCCCGGCCTGGCGGTTCAGGAGGCTTGCCATCGCGGCCAGAGTAATTGGCAAGCGGCAAGCCATCCGTCGCCATTCGTTTCCAGGCTGCAACGCTCCGCTCGGGCGGCGGTTCCCTGCAGCCAGTCCTCTAAATGGAGAGGCAGATCAATGGCGTCCGCCATCCGGATTTTTAGCTCCAGGCGCTGCCAGGTGGCGGTGTTGCGGTGCTCTGTTGCGAGTCTGGGCGGGGTATTGGCAGCCGATATGGCGCTGGTGAGCCATTGCCCTGGCGCCTGCCCGGAGGCGGAGGCAAGGTGGGCGGGCAAGTCCTGTAAATGCAGAAACAGGCGTTCCTGTTGATAGGCTGCAATCAGTCGGGCGTGCTGTTCGCTGGTGGTGGCCAATGACTGCAACACGCTCTCCTGGTGTCGGGAGAAATCGGCGCTTGCCTGTTGCCATTCGCTGGCACGGTCCAGGCGGCGTGCGGCATCGGCAAATAACAGCGAGGCTGCTGTCAGCAGCAGGAAGCTCGCCAGCAAACGGGGGCGGAATGGTCGTGGTTTCATCGCTGGTTCTCGTGCCGAACGTGCAGATGCCAGGGCGGTGTTCGCCCTCCGGGTTGCTCTGTCAGGGGCGTGCCGCTCGAACAGTCAATCCGGTTGTCTTGCTGGGTAGGCGCTGCGAGCAGCACTTGCAGCCGGCGTTGCGGCCACTGCCAGGCGAGTTCGAGAAGGCGGGTGTGGCAAGCCTCGGGTTGGCTGGCCCAGATCGCCAGCGCTTGTCCGGCCGAGCTGGCATCTGCATGGCGGGCGAGCATTTCCTGCAATAGCTCGGCGCTTGCCGCCGGCAGGATGCCGTGCAGAGGAGGTGGCGGCGCGAGGCTGGTGCTGGCGAGCGTCCGCTGGGCAGTATCGAATATGTTCCGGGCGTGCCCGTTGAGGCCCAGGCTCGCTGCCAGCAGCAGGCTGCTGGCGACGAGGCTCCATCGCTCGCGGCGGGCGCGGCGGGCTGCCCGGCGCAGCTCTGGGGGCGACAGATCGGCAGTCGGCGAGTGCCGGGAGGGTTGCAGGGCTTGTAGCAGGGCTTGTTGCCATTCTTCTGGCGAACAGGGGCGCACTTCCCAGTCGGCACCGCTTGGCGCCAGTCGTTGCGGCGGCAGTTCGTCGCTCAGGGCGGGTGGGATCAGGAGGAGTGCGGCGTTTGCGTTGTCGCTGGCTGCGTGCAGGCGCAGGTGTTGGAGTAAACGGTGGCTTTCGTCGATCACCAGGGCGGCCGGTGGGGAGGCGGCCGGGAGCGGGATTTGCCGGCTGAATCGAGGTTGACCGTGGAAGAGGATGAATTGCCGCAAAATCCCGTCGGCCAGAATCTGCAGCGCGCCACTGAAGCGGGGCGGAATCAGGCTGCTGGTATTGAGCAAGGCACTGAGCGGATGGATGCCTGCCGCCTGTTCGCCGTGCGTCTGCAGGATATCCAGCCAGGGCGCCAGCATCTGCGAATCTGCCGAGGTCAGCCACCAGGGGCCTTGGCGACCCGCTACCGGGCGTTCGAGCACGGCGCGTAGTGCTCGCTCCGGAAAGCAGTCGCGTAGCCGCTGCTGCAGAAATGCCCGGCGGTCGAACCAGGAGAGTGGCGTCGGGCTGGCCGGCAATTCGACATGCTCTTCTCCGGGCAGGTCGAGCATGAGCCGCCAGCGGCAGTCGGCATGGTGGGCCAGGTAAGCAGCGAAAGCGGCGTGGCCCTCGGGGGTTGGGCTGAAAGAATGCGGAGGGCGGGTCCGGTGGTGCCAGGCGCGCAGCTGGTCGGCGGTCAGCCAGAGCAGCAGGGTCATCGGAGGCCTCCACCGGGAACCAGCAGTTGCTGCAAGGGCGAGATCACGCTCCAGGTGGTGGTGATCAGTACCAGGCCGAGCAGCAGGGTCAGTAGTGGTGGCAGCAGGTCCTGCAGTTGCTGCATCCGGGCCTGGGTGTGCAGGGTGAAGTGCTCGGCCAGGGTGTGCAGACTTTCGCCGAGGCGCCCGGCTTGTTCGCCGACGGCAAGCAGGCGCAGGAACAGGGCCGGGAAGGGGGAGGTGAAAGTTGAGGGCGGCGGGCTCGCAAACGCCGTACTCAGGCTCTTGCCGCTGCTGATCTTGTCGATTGCGGTGGCGCAGGCCGCGCGCAGGTGCTCGTTGCGCAGTACATCGCGGCTGACGCTCAGTCCGGCCAGCAGTGGTAGCCCGGCTGCGTAGAGCAGGCCCAGGGTGCGGCAGAAGCGGGCGAGCTCGAAGTGCAGCCAGAGTGGGCCGAGCACCGGCAGGCGGAGCAGGCTGCGATGGAGGGGCTGGCGTACAGCCTCCTGGCGTAGCAACAGGGGGGTGCCGGGGAGCAGGGTGCAGGCGAGAAGCAGCCAGGGCGTGGGCGTCTGCAGCCATTGCACGGCGTGCAGCAGCCAGCGGGTGGCAGCAGGGAGTTCTGCCCCCTGGTTGTGCGCAAATTGTTGCAATTGCGGGGCGGTGTGGAGAAGCAGAAAGGCGCAGGCGGCAAGACAAACCAGTCCACTGAACAGCGGGCCGAACAGGTTCTGCGTCAGCTGCCGGCGGAATTGTTCCAGCCAGCGCCGATAGCGGTACTGGCTGGTGCAGGCTGCAGCCAGATCCCCGCTGTGCTCGGCGGCGCGGATACCGGCGATCAGTCCGGGGTCGAAGTGGCGGGATTGCAGCTGCAACGCTTGCGACAGCGTCTGCCCATGGCGCAGGTCGTGGATTAGCCGCTGCAGTATCCCCTTCAGTTGTGGGGTGGCGGATTCGCTGCGGCAGATCTCGAGCGCTTCCAATAGTGGCAGGCCGGCACCCAGCAATTGACCCCACTGGAAGCACAGTTCGGTAACCTGGGCAGGGGGGAGTCTGGGCTCAGGCCACGGTATCGGGCTAGCCAGCAGTAGCGTTGCCGCCTGCTCGTCGAGCAATTGTTCCAGTTCGCGGCGGTCACGGACCGGAAGGCGGCCGTGCTTGAGCCGGCCGTCGTGGCCGAGGGCACGATAGAGGTGGGGGCGCAGCGGGCTCATGGTTCGAGGTCGATGACGCGGGCAGCTTCCGTGAGCGTGGTGAGGCCTGCGGTGGCTAGCTGCCGGGCGGTTTCGGCAAGCGGTCGGTAGCCGCCGGCGACCGCCGCCCGGCGCAATTGCTCGGGCGGCGCGCCGGCCGCAATCAGGTCGGCCAGGGGCGGGGTCAGGCGCAGAATCTCCATGACTGCCAGGCGCCCACGGTAGCCCTGCCAGTCGCAGTCGGGGCAGCCGCAGGCCAGCCAGGCAGCGGCCGGGTCTGGAACCTCGGCCGCAGGACGAAGCTGGCGGCAGTGCGGGCACAGCCGTCGTAGCAGGCGCTGGCCGACAATGCCGTTGAGACTGCCGGCCAGCGTCGCTGGCGACACGCCGAGGTCGAGCAGGCGGGGCAGTGCGGCCAGGGCCGAGTTGGCGTGCAGCGTGGTGTACACCTGATGACCGGTCAGGGCGGCGCGAAAGGCCATCTCGGCACTTGCCGTGTCGCGGATTTCGCCGACCATGATGATGTCCGGGTCCTGGCGCAGCAGCGAACGAATGCCGTTGGCGAAGTCGAGACGGACCGCATCGCAGACTTGGGTCTGCCGGATCAGCGGCAACGGGTGTTCGACCGGGTCTTCGAGGGTCATGGTATTGACCCCGGGGTGACTGACCATGTCGAGTAGCGAATAGAGCGTGGTGGTTTTCCCGCTGCCGGTGGGGCCGGTGATGATCAGAATGCCTTCGGGGCGTTGGCGGATGCGTTCGAGCAATTGTTCGCTGGCGGCATCGAGCCCGAGTTGTTGCAGCGAGAGCAGGCTGCGCTGACGGTCGTGGATGCGCAGGACCAGATTTTCGCCGTGCAGGGTGGGCAGGCTGGCCACCCGGAAATCAACCTCACGGCCGGCGATATGCTGGGTGAACCGGCCATCCTGAGCGCTGCGGCTGTCGGCAATGTCCAGGCCGGCGAGCAACTTGAGGCAGATTTGCAGGGGCTGCCAGATACTGCCGGGGAGCAAGCGGATCACGCGCAACCAGCCGTCAATCCGGTAGCGGATCCGGGCAAAACCGGCTTCCGGCTCGAAGTGGAGGTCGGAGGCCTCGAGGCGCACGGCATCGGCAATCAGGGCGTCGAGCAGCGGGCGGATCGCCGGGCGTTCGCCGCGTGCCGGCCTGAATGAAAGCTGCTGCTCGGCGTCCAGTTGTGCCAGTAGGCGGTCAATTTCTTCGCTGTAGCCATAGTGCCGGTCAATGGCCTGCTCGATTTCGACGGCCGTGGCCGCGTGCAGCCGGATTTCGGTTCCGGCGGGCAGGCGCCGGCGGAGTTGTTCGCGCAGGCCAAGGTCTGCCGGATGTTCGGCGAGTAGCGCGAGCAGCGAGTTATCGGCAGCGCAGGTGAAGGGAAATACTTTCAGACGGACGGCCAGCGCTCGCGGTATCCATTGTTCGACACGCCGGTCATGGCGGTGCCGGGTCGGGTCGAACAGCAGGGGCGGTAGCGGCGGTGTGGTGGGCTGGGCGTGTGCAGACCCGGAGGCTGGCATCGGCCTCATCGGCGAGGGACTGCTCGGCTCCGGGGCTTCCTGAAAATGCCCGTTTTCTGCGGTTGACCGTGAACACCTGCTGCTTTCGTTCATCGCGCACCTCCGGTGGTCAGTGTGGCCAGTCGTTGCACGGCCTGCTCCAGCGGAAAGCGGTGAGGCTGCGCCTGGGCATGCCGCAGTGCTTCCCGGTAGGCCGTTGCCGCCGCTGCTGACCGGCCTTGCCGATCTTGGGCGATGGCCAGGTTGTACCAGGTGTCGGGAGCATCGGCGGCGTGGTGCAGGCTTTTCTCGAAGGCTTGGGCTGCTGCTGTCCAGTTGGCCTGCTGGCCGTGGGCAACGCCTTCGGCAAAATGGAGCCCCGGACTGTCCGGGTAAAGCGTAGCCAGCAACCGAAGCATCCGGGGCGCATCCTGGATATTGTCTGCCAGCCAGCCCATGGCTTGGCTTTCCGGGGTTTCTCCGGTGCCGACGGCAGCTTGCCGGTGGCGGTCGCGGGCGTGCTCGTCGGCTCCCTGATGACTGTCGAGCAGAGCCAGTGCCCGCAGGCTGGGCGCATGTCCGGGGTGCTCGCGCAGGAGTGCTGCGAGGAACTCGCGGGCGGTATCCGGGGCGCGCTGGCGGAGTGCCTGGCGGGCGCTTTCCCAGTGCTGGTGCAGCCTGGCTTCGTGATCGGCGGTAACTGCCTGCCGTGCAGGGGGCTCCGGAGGTGCAACTGTTTCCGGGGGCGGCCCGGGGCGGGCCGGCATGGCCAGCGGGAGTGCTGGCAGTGCGAGTGTCGGCGCCGCCTGGGGCGGCCATTGCGGGGGTGGTGGAGCAGTGACCAGGTTCTGATCCAGGAGGGTGACCAGCGCCGCGCCGCAAGCCATGCCCGCAACCGTCAGCAGCAGGGCTTGGCGCCAATTGGTGGTCGGGGCTCTTGGCTTGATCATGGCGCTGTCCTGATGACGGACTGGCCGGGCAGGTGTTCGCGCCAGTCGCGGTAATCGCCTTGCAGGCTGGGCTGGCGGATCAGCAGCGGGCGCAGAAAAACCACCAGTTCGGTCTTTCGCCGCTGTTGCTGGCGATTGGTAAAAATCTCACCCAGCGCCGGGAGCTCTCCCAATCCAGGAATCCGCTTGCTGCGTTCGTCGCTGGCATCCTCCATCAGGCCACCCAGCACGGCAATCTGGCCGCTATCGATGCGCATGATCGACTCGATTTCGCGGGTGCGGATCACCGGCACCAGGTTTTCGATGCCATTTTTGCGCAGATCGGGGTTGGGATCGGGCACTTCCCGGCCGACGCTGGTGATCGTCGGCCGGATGTTGAGAATGATTTGCCCGTCTTCGGCGATCTGCGGAGTGACGGCCAGTGTCAGGCCAACCGGAATGGTTTGCGGGGTCGTCGTGTAGGTTGTCGTGGTGCCGACGTTGGCGGTGGCAATTGCATCTGCCTTGACCGTAAAGTAAACATAATTTTCGACCACCTTGAGCAGTGCGCTCTGATTGTTCAGCACCGAGAGGCGGGGGCTGGAAAGAACGCGCGTCTGGCCAAAGCTGGCGAGCAGTGAAAGCAGCGCCTCCGGGCGTTCGTTGCGGGTGTATTTGAGGTTCACGCCAGTACGTAGCGGATTGCCAAGAAGCTCGAAGAGGCCACCGGCGCCCAGGCGGCTCCAGTCAATACCTTGCTCGTAACCATCATGCAGGGCGACCTCGACCACCGTCGCCTCGATCAGGACCTGGCGGCGGGCTGCGAGCAGGACCCGCTGGATGAATTCGCGAATCTTGTCGTGCTGGCGCTGGCTGGCGCGCACGCCGATCACCCCGCTTTCCTGATGGACGATGATGGTGGCGGCTTCACGCACGGTGCTGCGCCGGACGCGCAAATTGCTGCTCGATTGGCTGTCGGAAAATACCGGAGTGCCCGGCTGCTGGCCGGGTGTGCGCTGGCGTGCCGCAGGGCGCGGCGGGAAATGCGGGCCGCTGTTTTGTTGCGCCTGCTGCTGTTCGACCTGGGTTTCGCTCGACCCCTCGGGCAACGGCTGATCCTGTTCGCGCAGGATGTCCTTCAGGTTGCGCTCCAGGTTTTCCCAGAATTGATGCCGGCTGCTGTTTTCAATCCGGCTGCTGGACAAGTTGTTGCTGCTCTGCGCCGAGCCAGGCACCGGGGCGGCGGCGGGTAGTGCCGGGAGGTTGCCGGCAATTTGCGCGCTGCTGCCGACCAGGGCATTGGCGCTGCGGCTGAGGTTGGGGTAGTCGACCTGGTAGTAGGTGAGATAGGGTGTATCCGGCAGCACCGATAAGGTGTTGTCGCTGATCTCAAACCGCAGTTCATGTTGCCGGGCGAGGCGCTCAAGAATCTGCGGCAGGGGTTGGTCAACCACATGCAGGCTGACCTTGCCGCCGATACCCGGGTGCAAATCGAGGTTCAGTCGTGCATCGCGGGCGAGTGCGAGCAGCAATTCGGACAGGTTTTGATTGTTGACCGTGATGCTCAGCCGCAGCTGCTCCTGTCTGGCACGCAGAGGGGGTAACTCCAGGCTTTCCCGCACCAGCGGAGGAATCCCCTGATCAGTTCCCGGGGTTTCGGCGGTCGGTGTCAGATGGCCTCGCCCGGAGCCGGCGCCGTATTGCGGTGCACAGGCTTGGCAGCACAGGGCCAAAACGATCAGGGTGGTGGGTTTGTACATGGTTGATCACCGAAGGGATGTTTTTGTTGTATGTCATTGGAATTGTTTTTTCAAGGCCATGCTCCTGGTCTTTTTGGGATTGGTGCTGCCCGGGTTGGCTTCTGCTAAAATTGGCGGCTTCACTTGAGAGGGGACTGCCTTGCCCACCGATATCCTGGTCGATATCGAAGACCTGCACTTTGCCTATGACGGGCGTCCGATCCTGCGCGGAATCAACATGAAGATTCCTCGTGGGCGCTTGGTCGCGATCATGGGGGGCTCGGGTTGTGGCAAGACGACGCTACTTCGCTGCATTGGCGGGCAGCTGCGCCCTTCTGCCGGCGAGGTCCGCTTTGGCGACGACGCCGTCTCGGCAATGTCCGAGGCTGCGCTTTATCGCTTGCGCCGCAAGATGGGCATGCTGTTCCAGTTTGGCGCCTTGTTCACCGATATGTCGGTGTTCGACAATGTCGCCTTCCCCTTGCGCGAACACGCCGGCTTGCCGGAAAGCATGGTCGGCGACCTGGTGTTGATGAAACTCGAGGCGGTCGGCTTGCGCGGCGCGCAGCGCTTGATGCCGAGCGAGCTGTCGGGCGGGATGGCGCGGCGGGTGGCCCTGGCGCGTGCGATTGCGCTCGATCCGATGCTGGTGATGTACGACGAGCCGTTCACCGGTCTCGACCCGATTGCCCTGGGGGTGATCGGGCAGTTGATCCGCCGGCTGAATGATGCGCTCGGGGCGACTTCGATCATGGTCACCCATGATGTCCATGAGTCGCTGGCGATAGTCGATTACATCTATTTCCTGTCGGAAGGGCAGGTGGTCGCCGAGGGAACGCCGGAAGAAATTCGGGCCTCACAAGATCCCTTCGTGCACCAGTTCGTCCATGCCGAGGCCGATGGGCCGGTGCGTTTCGATTATCCGGCACCGTCGGTGGCCCGGGAATTCCTCGGCGGGGGGGCGCATGCCTGATTTTCTGCAGCCGTTTCGTCGGCTTGGGCACGCAGCAGTCGAGCGCATCTGGCGCCTGGGGTTTGCCACCCGCTTCCTGTTTGCCATCCTGCGCCATTCCGGCACCGCCCTGTTACGCCTGCCCTTGCTGTTGCGCGAAATCTATTTCAGTGGGGTCCTCTCGCTGGTGATCATTCTGGTTTCCGGCTTGTTCGTTGGTCTGGTGCTCGGCTTGCAGGGCTATGAAACCCTGCAGCGCTATGGCTCGACCGAGGCGCTGGGAATACTGGTGGCGCTGTCGCTGACGCGCGAATTGGGGCCGGTGGTCGCCGGTCTGCTCTTTGCGTCGCGGGCGGGGTCGTCGATCACCGCTGAAATCGGCTTGATGAAGGCGACCGAGCAATTGAAGGCGATGGACATGATGGCGGTCAGCCCGATTGCTCGCGTGGTGGCCCCGCGCTTCTGGGGCGGCGTGATTGCGATGCCGCTGCTGGCGGCCTTGTTTTCGGCGATGGGGGTGATCGGCGGCTGGTTGATCGGGGTGGTTTTCATCGGGGTCGATGATGGTGCCTTCTGGTCGCAGATGCAGGCCGGTGTCGATTTTCGCTATGACATCGTTAATGGCGTGATCAAGAGCGTGGTTTTCGGTTTTGCCGTAGCCTTGATCGCCGTCTTCGAAGGCTACGATTCGGCGCCCACTGCCGAGGGCGTGTCGCGGGCGATTACCCGTACCGTGGTGACGTCGGCGCTGGCCATCCTTGCACTGGATTTTGTTTTGACCTCGTTCATGTTCCGGGGAACTTCATGAATCGCACCGTACTCGACCTGTGGGTCGGTTTTTTTGTCGCCATCGGCCTGGGCGCGCTGTTGTTTCTGGCACTCAAGGTGGGCAACCTTTCGTCGGCCCAGTTGTCCGATACCTACGTCCTGCAGGCCAAGTTTGATAATATCGGCGGGCTGAAGGTGCGTGGTCCGGTGAAGAGCGCCGGGGTCGTGGTTGGCCGGATTGCCGAGATTCGTTTTGATCCGACCAGTTACGAAGCCGTGGTGGCGATGAATGTCGATGGCCGTTATCGCTTCCCCAAGGACACCTTCGCGTCGATTTATACCGCCGGCCTGCTGGGCGAGCAATACATCGGGCTGGATGTCGGTGGTGATGAAAAAATGCTGAATCCCGGGGATATGATCGCCAAAACCCAGTCCGCCGTGGTGCTGGAGAAACTGATCAGTCAGTTCCTCTTCAACAAGGCGGCCGAAGGACAGGACAACAAATAATGCAGATCAGTACTCAACGATACGCAGATCATGGCTGGCGGGCCCTGCTCGTCGGTGCTGCCGCCATGGTCTGGAGCTTTGCCGCTGCTGCCGGCGATAATCCGCGCGACCCTTACGAGGGCTTCAACCGGACCATGTTCGCGGTGCACGAAAGTCTCGATCAGGCGGTCATCCGCCCGGTCGCCAAAGGCTATGAGCGGGCGGTGCCGCTGCCGGTCAAGGCCGGGGTCGGCAACTTTTTCGGCAATGTCGGCGATGCCTGGATCGGAGCCAACAGCCTGCTCCAGGGCAAGGGCGGTGATGCCGGGGTGGACCTGGCCCGCTTGCTGGTCAATTCGACCCTGGGCATCTTCGGCCTGTTCGATGTCGCTAGCGAACTGGGGCTGGAGAAGCATGACGAGGATTTCGGCCAGACCCTGGCGGTGTGGGGGGTTGGCGACGGTGGCTATTTGTTCTGGCCGGTGATCGGGCCGCGTACCGTGCGCGACACAGCCGGTTTTGTCGCCGATGTCTCGGTCGATCCGGTCGGTCGGGTGGATCCTGTGCGCGTCCGCAACAGCCTCCGGGCGGTGCGGGTGGTCGATGTTCGAGCCAGCCTGCTGCCGTCCGACAAGGTGGTCGACGAAGCGGCGCTCGACAAATATGCCTACATCCGCGACGCATATTTCCAGCGGCGCAAGAACCAGATTCACGATGGCCGTCCGCCGCGCCAGGACGATTGAGAGTCGCTCATGATCAGAAAAATTGCTGCCACCCTGCTGGCTGTCCTCTCGTTTTCGGTGTTCGCCCAGGAGGCGCCGGACGTGCTGGTGCACCGGGTGACCGAGGAAGTGCTGGAGATCGTCCGCAAGGACAAGGAGATCCAGAACGGCAACACGCAAAAGGCGATTGAGCTGGTTGATGCCAAGGTTCTGCCGCATTTCAATTTTGCCCGGATGACTGCGCTGGCGGTCGGCAAGGACTGGCGCAAAGCCAGCCCGCAGCAGCAACAGCAGCTGACCCAGGAGTTCAAGACCCTGCTGGTGCGCACCTATTCGAATGCACTGACCGGCTATAAGAACCAGAAAATGGTCTACAAGCCGTTCAAGATGAACCCCGGCGACAGCGATGCGTTGGTGCGGACCGAGGTCGTGCAGCCTGGCAGCAAGCCGGTGCAGATCGACTACAGCCTGGAAAAGCAGGATGCCGGGTGGAAGGTCTACGATGTGGTGGTGGCCGGGATCAGCCTGGTGACCAATTATCGCGACCAGTTCGGCCAGGAGGTCCGCAATGGCGGTATCGACGGTCTGATCGCCGCGATTGCCGGCAAAAACAAGTCGCTGGCCGCCCAGCCAGGCAAGTAAGGCCGCGATGATCGAGGTTCAGCCGGGCAGTTGGCGGGTGACCGCCCCGATGCGCATGGAGCATGCTGCAGCCTTGCTGGCGGCCGGTTGTCGTGCGCTGCAGCCGGGCGAGGTGATCGTCGATCTGGCGGCGGTGGCCGACGCCGACTCATCGGCGGTCGCAGTGATGCTGGGCTGGTTGCGGGCAGCGCCGCATTCACGGTCGACCCTGCGCTTTGCCAATATTCCAGCCGGCGTTGCTGCCCTGGCCGATCTGTATGGCGTCAGCGAATTGCTGCCGCGCCCCTGAATCCGGAGTTTTTTTGTCTGCTGCTGTAGCTATTGACGGAGTCGCCAAGCGCTTCGGTACCTTGCAGGCCTTGGCCGGGGTCTCGCTGGAGATCGCGGCTGGCGAGTTTTTTGCGCTGCTCGGCCCGAATGGCGCAGGCAAGACGACGCTGATTTCGACTCTGGCCGGGCTGGTTCGCCCCGACGCGGGCAGTATCCGGGTGCTCGGTTACGACGTCATCCGCGATTTTCGCGAAGCCCGGCGACGCCTGGGGGTAGTGCCGCAGGAACTGGTGTTCGACCCCTTTTTCAATGTCCGCGAAACCCTGCGCATTCAGTCAGGGTATTTCGGCATCCGCAAGAACGACGACTGGATCGACGAAATCCTGCATCATCTGGATCTGACCAGCAAGGCCGAGGTCAATATGCGGCGCTTGTCCGGCGGCATGAAGCGCCGGGTGCTGGTTGCCCAGGCACTGGTGCACAAGCCGCCGGTGATCGTGCTCGACGAGCCGACGGCCGGGGTCGATGTCGAATTGCGCCAGGGCTTGTGGCAGTTCATCCGTCGCCTGAATGGCGAAGGTCATACCATCATCCTGACCACCCACTATCTCGAAGAGGCGGAAGCCCTGTGCAACCGGATTGCGCTGATGAAGCAGGGCAAGGTGCTGGCGCTCGATACCACTGCCAATCTGCTGGCGGCCCACCCCGGTGCCTCGCTGGAAGAGGTTTTCATGCGCATGGTGCAGCAGTGATCGGCTTCCTGACCCTGTTCTACAAAGAATTCCTGCGCTTCTGGAAAGTTGCCTTCCAGACCGTGGCGGCGCCGGTACTGACGGCCTTGCTCTACCTGCTGATTTTTGGCCATGTGCTCGACGGCCAGGTCAGGGTGCATGGCATTGAATACACCGCCTTCCTGATTCCCGGGCTGGTGATGATGCAGGTGCTGCAGAACGCCTTTGCCAACTCATCGTCCAGCCTGATCCAGGCCAAGATCACCGGCTCCATCGTCTTCGTGTTGCTGCCGCCGATTTCCTACAGCGCCTTTTTCCTTGCCTACATCCTGGCGGCGACCCTGCGCGGCTTGATGGTCGGGGTCGGCGTGCTGCTGGCCACGATCTGGTTCGCCGACCTGCAGGTGGTGGCGCCGCTGTGGATTCTGGTCTTTTCCGTGCTCGGTGGCGCCTTGTTCGGCGCAGCCGGGATGATTGCCGGGATCTGGTCGGAGAAATTCGATCAACTGGCGGCCTTCCAGAATTTCCTGATCATGCCGCTGACCATGCTCTCCGGCGTCTTTTACTCGATCCACTCGCTGCCGGCGTTCTGGCAGCAGGTCTCGCATTACAATCCCGTTTTTTACATGATTGACGGCTTCCGCTATGGCTTTTTCGGCGTCTCCGACGTGGCGCCGCAGACCGGCCTGGGCGTGGTCGTCATCTGCTTTGCTGCGGTCTCAGCCTTGACGCTGGAACTTTTGCGCCGTGGCTGGAAGTTGAGAGGTTGAACCCGATGATGCACCCCGATCAGATCAAACAACTCATCCTCGCCGGGATGAATTGTGCCCACCTTGAACTCGACGGCGACGGGCATCATTTTGACGCATTGATCGTCAGCGATGAGTTCGTCGGCAAGAGCCGTGTGCAACGCCAGCAGCGGGTCAATCAGATCCTCAAGGCGCGCTTCGATAGCGGCGAACTGCATGCCCTGTCGTTCAAGACCCTGACCCCGGAAGAATGGAGCGTGAGCCGTGGATAAGCTGTTGATTCAAGGCGGCCAGTCGCTGCGCGGCGAAGTCGCCATCTCCGGGGCCAAGAACGCTGCCCTGCCCATCCTCTGCGCCTCGCTGCTCAGCGCCGAGCCGCTCAATCTGACCAATGTCCCGCATCTCAACGACATCGCGACCATGCTGCGCCTGCTTGGCGAAATGGGCGTCGGCGTGACCATGGAAGGATCCGATGGACTGGCCCTGGCGGGTGCCGGGCTGAACAACCCGGTCGCTTCCTATGAACGGGTCAAGACCATGCGCGCTTCGATCCTGGTACTTGGCCCCTTGCTTGCCCGCTGCGGCGAAGCCAAGGTTTCCCTGCCCGGCGGTTGCGCCATCGGCGCCCGCCCGGTCGATCAGCACATCAAGGGCCTGCAGGCGATGGGTGCCGAGGTCAAGGTCGAGCACGGCTACGTACACGCCCGTGCCCAGCGGCTCAAGGGCGCGCGCATCTGCACCGACATGGTCACCGTGACTGGAACCGAAAACCTGATGATGGCGGCCTGCCTGGCCGATGGCGAGACGATCATCGAGAATGCTGCCCGCGAACCCGAGGTGGTCGATCTGGCCAATTGCCTGGTCAGCATGGGCGCCCGGATTTCCGGTGCCGGCACCGACGTGATCCGCATTCAAGGCGTGGATAAGCTGCACGGCGCGACGCACGCGATCATGCCCGACCGCATCGAAACCGGCACCTATCTGTGCGCCGCCGCCGCCACCGCCGGCGATATTCGCCTGACCCGGACCTCGGCCGCCTATCTCGACGCGGTGGTCGACAAGCTGATGGATGCCGGCTGCGACATCGTCATCGAGCGCGACGCGATCCGCCTCAAGGCGCCGCAGCGGCTCAAGGCGGTCAGCTTGCGCACTGCGCCCTACCCGGCGTTTCCGACCGACATGCAGGCGCAGTTCATGGCCATCAACTGCGTTGCCGAAGGTGTTGCGACCATTCGCGAAACCATTTTCGAAAACCGCTTCATGCACGCCAACGAACTGATGCGCCTGGGTGCCGATATCCAGATCGAAGGCAGCAACGCCATCGTCCGTGGTGTGCCGGCGCTGGAAGGGGCTGCGGTGATGGCGACCGACCTGCGGGCTTCGGCTTCGCTGATCATCGCCGGTCTGGTCGCCCAGGGCGAAACCCTGATCGACCGCATCTACCATCTTGATCGCGGCTACGAGCGGATCGAGGAAAAACTGGCCCGCCTCGGCGCCAGCGTCAAGCGGGTGCATTGATCTGAATACTTGAGTTGCCGTGATGCGCGGCAGCGATTCTGGCCCACTTTCACGGTCGACCGTGAAAGTGGGCCTTTTTCATTGCGGGCAATCGGGGCAGCGCTGGATTTCGACGGTCAGGTGCGCCACTTTGCCGTGGCTGGCCAGCGCCGCGCGCACGCTTTGGGGGCTCAGGTCGGGGTCATGGGTGAGCAGGGCCAGGGCACAGGCGTAGCTGCCGCTGCCGACGCGCCAGACGTGGAGGTCGGTGATTTCGCTGCGGCCGGGCAGTTCGGCGACCAGGGCGTGAATCTCGGCGACGATGGGGTGATCCATCTCGCGGTCGAGCAGGATGCGGCCGCTGTCGCGCAGCAGATTCTTCGCCCACAGCCCGACCAGCACCCCGCCAAGCACTGCGCAAGCCGGGTCGAGCCAGTCCCAGCCCAGCCACCAGCCGCCGGCCAGCGCGGCAATCGCCAGCAGCGAGGTTAGCGCGTCGGTCAGCACGTGGATGTGCGCGGCGCGCAGGTTGAGATCGTGCCCGGCTGCATGCTCATGCTCGTGCGGGTGAGTGTGCGAGTGGGTGTGCAAATCGGTATGCGAGTCGGCATGCGAGTGTGCGTGATCGTGGCCGTGGTGCGCATGCGCGTGCCCGCCATTGCCGGCACGTTCGAGAATCAAGGCGCAGAGCAGGTTGACCGCCAGGCCGATGACGGCCACCAGCAGCGCTTCGCCGTAGCGGATCGGCTGCGGTGCCAGCAGGCGCTCACCGGCGCTCCACAGCATCGCCAGCGCCACCCCGAGCAAGGCCAGGGCGCTGGTGTAGCTGGCCAGGATCTCGATTTTCCAGGTGCCGAAGGCGAAGCGCGGGTCGTCGGCGTAGCGCCGGGCGGCGGCGTAAGCCAAGGCGGCGAGGCCGATGGCCAGAGCGTGCGAACTCATGTGCAGGCCGTCGGCAAGGACCGCCAGCGAATTGAACCACCAGCCGGCGACGATCTCGCCGACCATGGTCAGCAGCGTCAGCCACAGCACCTGGCGGGTGCCGCGTTCGGCGGCGGC
>ERZ1066115.133-NODE-133-length-25827-cov-11.711547_pt1 | contig 25827 bp, 26 predicted proteins | sample MGYA00382762_ERZ1066115 | MGnify/ENA primary metagenome ERZ1066115 (study PRJEB33369, sample SAMEA5778345) | biofilm metagenome | biome: Industrial cooling water; feature: Water cooling tower basin; material: Biofilm | place: United Arab Emirates | collected... | reverse complement strand
TGATAACGCCATGGTGCGGATTGATATGAGTGAGTACCAGGAGCGGCACAGTGTAAGCCGTTTGATTGGTGCCCCACCCGGTTATGTTGGTTATGATGAAGGTGGTCAATTAACAGAGGCCGTAAGACGCAAACCCTACTCGGTTATTTTGCTTGATGAAATTGAAAAAGCACACCCCGATGTTTTCAACATCTTGTTGCAGGTGCTGGATGATGGTCGATTAACCGATAATAAAGGTCGGGTAGCCAACTTCAAGAATACCATTATCATCATGACTACGAACATCGGTTCGCACCTGATCCAGGAAAACTTTGAGAAAATAACGGAATCCAACTATTTCGAAGTTCTTGAAGCTACCAAAGAGGAAGTGCTGACGCTGTTAAAAAAGTCGGTACGACCAGAGTTTATCAACCGGATCGATGAAATTATCATGTTCCGGCCATTGAGTAAAAATGATATTAGAAAAATTGTAGAAATACAATTTAAGCTGGTGCAGAAACGTTTATGGGAAAGTGGCGTGAAGTTGGAAATATCGGAGGCAGCACTGGATCGACTGGCCAAATTAGGTTTCGATCCTCAGTTTGGTGCCCGCCCCCTAAAACGGGTGATGCAGCGTGAAATTTTGAATGAATTGTCGAAACAAATTTTATCAGGAAAAGTGAACAAGGACTCGGTGATATTTGTTGATTTGAAAGAAGGGGTTGAGTTTGAGTTTCTCAACCTTACGGAAGCGGAAGTGATTCAGTAAGTATTAAAGACTGTGAGGTCCCGGGTTCTCCGGGAAGTGTTGTGGGGTTTGGTTTTTGGGGTTAGGGCGGGCTGAGGGGCCCGCCCTTCATTTTAGGGTATTTTTACTCCTGCATCAGGTATTGTTTCTTCAGGGCGGCTTGCCCTTTCCCATCCATCATCATCACCAGAAAATCACCGGCTTCAACCTTAATTGCTCCTTCTGGATTTTTAATGAATTTTCTTTCTGTTCCGGAAACTTTCACCAGTCCAATCAAAATGACATTACAGGTTTTCTTTAAGTCAAAAAACACCTTGTCATAGAAAGCACCCACAAATGGATTATTAGAACTGATTTTCATTTCTTTAATATCATACTCATGTTCATTATGCGCATAAGCCAGAATTTCTTCGCTGAACAAGGCCACATTCGGTTCAAAAATATAACTGGCCAGTAATTTTGCCGATATCTCATTCTTTGAAATCGTGTAGGTTACTCCGGCATTTTGAAAAGTACTTTTCAGGTTTCCATTGTCCAACGTTACCACATAGCTCAGATCGGAAAAGTGTTTTTTCAAATTAATCACATAAACCAGCTTTTCGGTATCATCATTCAGATTAACAAATACAATGGATGCCTGCCGGATATTGGACTTTTCGATCAATTCAAAATTCGAGTAATCAGTATAAAGCGTAAATACCTGTTCATCGTTATAGTATTCACGAATGGTGTCAATGGTTGATTTCTCACGTGTGATCACGGCTACTTGCTTACCGGCCGCCACCAGGTGGCTGATGACAGATCGTCCAAAGTCATTCCACCCGATAATGACCACATGGTCTTTAAAATCAGTACCATTAAGTCCGAGCTCACGTTGTTCTTTTAGTGTTGTCATAAGATTTGCAATCTGACCAATAATAAAACCATAAACGCCTAAGCTCGAAAGCATGGCAATAAAACCTACGGTACGGCCCCAATAGGTAACCGGATACACATCACCATAACCAATTGTCGTAATCGTGGCCACCAGGTACCAAAGCGAATCTTGCCAGGTAGGCATCTTGGTACCAACAGCATCAACTTCGATATAATGAAGGGCCAGGACAATAGCGGTGTAAAAAATCAATACACCAGTTAGCCTGGTGATGAACTTCCTGTATTCAGGTTTTTTGAAAGCCAACCGCCCGATTATTTAGGTTCTGTGCAAGTTAACAAAAGATTATCTACCTCACTAACTTCTACCAGTTCACCGGAATTTCCCCAGGCGTTTGTAATGTAGGTTAGAATTTCTGCTACTTCAAGATTGGTCAGGGTAGGTATACCCTTCATCTCCTGATTATACATTACCCCATTTACCCAGATCTCGCCCTTCTTACCTTGTTTGATTAAGCAGGCTAAGTACGGGAAGTTCTGTTCCAAATAATCGGCTTGGTTAAGCGGAGGATAAACCCGGCCCAGTCCGCCTCCATCTGACTGATGGCAATTCGAACAATGCTGCTCATATAAGGATTGACCTTCTACAAAATACTGTTGAAATTTCACCGATCGACCAGACCCAGAATCACTACCTGGAACACAACCCGCTGCAATGGTGAAAATCACCACTACGAGCAATACGGTCATTCGCTTATTGTTCATTTTCCCTGCGCAACCTCTTGATATCCACAATCAACCGGTTTACTTCTTCGGGCTTGGTGCCATCATACTTGCCCCGAATGCGTTGCCGCTTGTCAATTAATAAAAATGCACCACTGTGAATAAATCCATCGGGTTCCGATTTATCCTCCATGGCGGTAGCGAAGTAGCTGGTTTGGGCTATCTTATAAATCGAGTCTTTAGCACCGGTTACAAAATGCCATCGGTTGCTGGTAACACCAAGACGCTCAGCAAAATCATGCAACAAGGCAACGGTATCAAATTCGGGGTCAATGGTATGGGAAAGAATTTTTACATCGGGCATTTCCGCAGTGGCTTCATACACTCGCAACATTTCGCGTTTCATGATCGGGCAAATCGTACGGCAGGAGGTGAAAAAGAAATCGGCTACATAAATCTGATCCTGGAACGTGGAATTCGTAATGATAGCACTGTCCTGATCAACAAATGAAAAAGGGGCAATGGTATGGTAGAGCGTATCCGTGCCAACCACTTCGCGTTGCCCTAATATGGGCAGCCTTTCCTCGGGAGTTGCACACTGCTGCAATCCCACCACCGCAAGTACACCAACCATAACTTTCGAAACTGCGCTTATGAGCCCGTTGAATTTTTCACGATTCAATCGTGATCGTATCCCCTTCCTTAACTTCTCCATAGTCGAGTGCTAACAAATTTTGTCCAAACAAGATTTTATTTCCCCTCTTTCGATACGTACTCAGTGTGGCCAGAGGTTCCTTTCCTTTTATTCCTGTGGCCGGATCGACTGTTGTTAGTACACAACGGCCGCATGGCTTCACTCCCAAAAAACGGTTGGCTCCGATCCGGAAATTTTTCCAGTTATCCTCCTCAAACGCCTGACCTCCGGTAAAAACAAAATTAGGCCGAAATCGTCTCATTTCAACAGGTGAATCTAACCGGGAATTGAGATCCCTCAAGGAACTTTCACCAATGATTAAAAAAGGAAAACCGTCTGCCAGACTCACGTGCTCTGTCGATCGCGCATAATCAGGATCCACATACCGTTTGCTTGCTTCAGGGAAAAATACGAGCCGGCAAGTTAATTTCAACTGCCGGGTGAACCAGGCACTGTACTCCGGATTGACTTCGATGGCTTCCACTTCATCATCCCAAATGATTACCTGCTCATATTTTCCTGAATCCGGCTGACGCAATTCAACAATCAGCTCATTTGATTTGCTCCCGATTCGTATGCGGTCTTGATCCAGACTCACCTTAAACAAAGCCATTTCGGGATGTTCGCGCTGGGTTAAAAAACGACCTGATTCGTCTACCAGCATGAATCGCCTGTCAAACTCCAGGCCCTTGGGCTTAACCTGTGCGCGGTTTAGCCTAATTCCAGCCAGCGACTTAATCGGATAGATCCAAATTTCACTCAGGGTTAACGGCATGAACTTGTTCGATCCATTTTAATTAACTTACTCCTTGATTTTTTGACTATGAATACCTCGGCCCTTTGGTATTTTGAAAGCGTTAACCTGTATCAAATTCTTTGCCCCCACAAGGTAAAGACCTTAGCCGATAAGCACACCTACCTAACCTTAAAAAAAGATCAGTTCATCTATTTTCCGGGTGAACCCGCCAGTCATATTTATATGATTGTCAATGGTCGGGTGCGAATCGGGCATTATCAGGATTCCGGCAAGGAAGTAATTACCGCCATCCTGACAACCGGTGAAATTTTTGGTGAGTTAGCGGTGGCCGGTGAAGATACCCGAAAGGATTTTGCGCAAGCTATGGAACCTACGACAATTTGTCCGCTAAGTTTAGACGAACTAAAAGCCCTGATGAAGGACAACCGTGAGTTGAGTTTTAAACTACTCAAGCTGGTGGGTTTACGGTTGATGAAACTCGAACGTAAACTTGAAATGCTGGTATTCAAAGACGCGCGCACCCGCGTGATTGAGTTTTTGAAAGATGCCGCCTCCTGGAAAGGAAAGAAAGTGGGTTACGAAACCATGATCCCAACCCGGTTAACCCACCAGGATATTGCTGCCCTGACGGGCACATCACGGCAAACGGTAACCACCATTTTGAATGAATTGAAAGAAAAGAATCTGATCAACTTCGATCGAAAGAAGATTCTGATTCGGGATTTGGAAAATCTCAAGTGAGTGTCGTATACCTGACAACGGGATAACCTCTCATTCTTTAGTTTCGAATATGCGATGCTGGATATGTGCCATTCTATTTTTCCCGGTAAGTTTAGCTGTTTGCCAACCCCGGTTTACCTGTGGAGATGCCACGGTGGCCTTCGGAAACTCGGAAGGCACACTTTCCTTTCTTTTTACACACGGCTGGCGGCCCGGCAAAAATGAGAAGTTTGAGGTCGGCATCGGCTTGCGATTTACCTCTTACCTGGGCCAAAATCAATACTATATTACAGCGCCCGCCAACCTTACTTCCGGTGCAACCGGACCCCAGGTTATTTTCAAGGAAAATATTCCGGAAAACATTGATTCTTTACTAATCAATTGGCCACAGATAAACGCTCTTAACCTGGCGATTCATCTGGGCTATCAAATTAATTCCCGGTTTACTGTTGGCTTTACCATCGATGCCCTTGGTTTTTCATTTGGCAAATCGACTTCCGCTCGTTACATCAATGGGGCTTTTGGCCAAACCACCTCAGCAAAACCAACCGCCTTTAACTTTTTGCTCGTTAGCGATAACGACCTGGGGAGTTTGAACTCCGAATTATTTGCAAAATATTATTGGAATGAGCGTTGGGGCATCAAAGCCGGAGCTCAATTTCTCTTTACCGAGTACACGACACAAACGGAAGTTCAACAAGTACCCGAACCCAACGATCGTTTCCGCGATAAGTCGTTACTCATTGCCCTGGCTATCACTCGATCTTTTTAAATTTCACGAATATGAAAAACCTAGTCGTTCTATTCATTTGTCTGATGCTCATCAGCTGCGAAGTAGAAGAGGCCACCCCCACAACACCGGTGGGCGATACTTTTATGACAGACAAGGCAACCCTGGTTCGTTCGGGCACCATCATGGGGGTAAACCATACTGTGAGTGGTACTGCAACCCTCTATGAGTTGAATGGAGAATATACCCTGGTACTCGATCCGTTTCAGTCACAGAACGGTCCGGACCTAAAAGTGTATTTTAGTAAGGATGTTGGTGCCAATAATTTTCTTCGATTGGGAAATTTGAAATCAACAACGGGTAAACAATCCTATCCGATCCCGGACAGCGCGATGCAGACGGATTATCCCTACTTCCATGTTTGGTGCGAACAGTTTTCGGTGGAGTTTGCCCGGGCAGAACTCAAATAGTTAAACGGAAGCAATTTCCTTATCTGAAACTTTTGCCGGCCATGGAATATAGGGTGCCTGATACAACTTTTCGTAGTACTCCTGAGCCATCCGGTTGGAATCAAAGAAAGGAACCACCTCCCGCATGCTTTGCTTCATGACCTTTATCCACTCCTGCGGTTGGGTATAATAGAGGGGCACGATTACTTGTTCCAATAAATTGAGCAGGTTATCATTTTCTATTCGGTCGCGTTCTTCCTGCGACTCCGCTTCGGAATGGGTGATGATAAAACTGTTTTCTCCGGGTTTAGCGAATTCAGGAATCCATCCATCCGGAATGGACAGGTTGATGCTACCGTTCATGGCAGCTGTCATTCCCGAAGTACCTGAAGCCTCGCGGTACATACGGGGGGTGTTCAACCATAAATCAGATCCCCGCTTCAATAAGCGTGAAAGATTCATTTCATATCCCGTCAGGATCGTACAGTTCGGTAATTCCTTGGTCTTCCAATGGATATCATTGTAGATAGCAATCGCTCCATGATCTTCCGGGTAAGGTTTACCAGCCCAGATCACCTGAACCGGAAACTGTGGATTGCTGATAAGTTTTTTAAACCGCTCAAAATCATACATTAACAGGTTAGCTCGCTTATAGGCGGCAAACCTCCTTGCCCAAACAATGGTCAAGACTTTCTCATCCAATAGTTTTCCGGTTTGATCGGCCACCACCCGAAAAAGTTCCCGCTTCATCTCCTGTTTGCGGGCTACTAATTCCGGATTGTTGTTCTGTTGTAAACGATTAGCCAGAATCGGATCCATCCAAAACTTTTGGTTCTGCGCATTGGTGATCGAAGTGATCTCGCAAATATTATCATACCCTGCCCACATTTTCCGCGACACTTCACCATGAAGGGCCGACACCCCATTTGCCTTGCGGGCCATCCTTAAAGCCGCCAAGGTATAACTCAGGTTTTGAGTATCCGGTGAAGCCAGTTTCAAGACGGTTTCTCTGGGCACATGTTGAAAAAAGCTCATGACTTCCAGATAGGAGATACTATGTTCTTCATTGCCGGCTATTTCAGGCGTGTGGGTGGTAAACACCACTCGCTTACGCACTTCTTCGATGTCGTTATTGAATTTATTCAACAGATAAAAACACAAGGGCAAGGCATGCCCTTCATTCATATGATATAATTCTGTTTCGCGGCCTAATACATCCAATAATTTGGCACCGCCTTTACCTAACAGGATAGATTGCGCAATGCGGGCTGACTCGTGGTTATCATACAACCGGTGGCAAATGGTTTGGGCCAAATGGTCGTTCTCCGGAAGATCGGTGCTCAGCAAAAAAATCGGGGCTGTTTTAAAGACTTCCGGTTTCAGTAACCAGGCTTTCACGTGTACTTCGTGATTATGAATGGTGACCGGAAAAGTAATTCCCGTATCGGTCAGGAATGAGTAATCCTTTTCAACATAGGCCACTTTCAGGGTTCCATCCAGATTGCGTTCCTGATCGTAGTAGCCATACTTCCACAAAATGCCGATGCCCACCATGTTTTGCTTCAACTCATAGGCACTGCGCATGTGCGAGCCGGCCAGAAAACCGAGGCCCCCACTGTAAATTTTCAACGGTTGATCGATGGCAAATTCCATCGAAAAGTAGGCTACCGGTTTTGAATATTTTTTGTCGATGGTGTAGGAAAAGAGTTCTGAGGACGTAATCATGCCTTCCAGGTAGAGTTTAGTTAGGTTGATGGGTTGCGAAAGTAACAATTGCCAGCCAAATGAGTTTTACCCTGTAACTGTTTGTTTTGTTAGATTAATCCCGCAATCGTTTGTTTTAACATAAAAGTTTCGTTCTGCGGGTCAATCTCATTACTTTTAAGCGATGATTCGATTGATTTTTATCGGGGTTTTAGGGTGTGTACATCTGGCTAGTGGGCAGCCGGAAGATCCTGCTTTCATGGCGGGACTCTCCCTTGAAAAAAAATTTCAGGTAGAAGCGGCCTTGGAACAGTTTGAGGCGGTGTTAAAACGAAATCCGAATCATGAAGGTGCGATGATTCATGCCAGCCGGATGCTTTCCAATGTAGCCGGCCGCCTTCCTGCGGGTGAAGCGGATCGAAAACGGGAACTTTTACTTCGATCTCAACTTTATGCCCGACACGCGATTCAATTGAACGAACGGTCAACAGATGCCCGGCTAGCCCACATCATTACCCTTGGGTTATTGTCAGAAATCGCCACCAATCCACGCGAAAAAGTAGCCGATGCTCGTCTTATTCATAGAGAAGCGATCGCGATTTTAACCGTTGATACCACCTATGCCGAGGCCTACTTTGTGCTCGGCAAATGGCATCTGGAATTAGCCCGGCTCAATTGGATGGAATTAATGGCCTGCAAACTTTTTTTCGGAGGTTTTCCGGAGGAAGTCTCCACCGAAGCTGCCTTGCGCTATTTTAATAAGGCGTTACACTATAATCCCACCAGTATTTTGTTCCTGTTTGGACAGGCATCCGCCTATTTCGATTTAGAGAAATTTGACAAGGCGAGTTCAACCCTGCACCATGCCTTGGCCCTGCCACCAGCTGAACCCGATGACATCCTGCGAAAGGAGCGATGTGCCAGTTTACTGCACCAGGTGAACTCCCGAAGTCAATCCGCCAAAGCAACCTTGGCCAGGTAGGCTGATCAACTCACGGCATGTCTTTTGTTGGGTAACCGCTATCTTTACCTGAGAAATTCACGTGTCTATGAATCGCTTTTTGTTTCATGCTGCTTGGGCAGCAAGTCTGCTAATCATCGGTGCATCGTTGGCCTCCTTTCAGAAAACCCCGCAACTGGATTTAAAGGCCAGTATGGAACGGGGGAAGGAAATCTACCAGGTGAACTGCATTACCTGCCATATGGAACAGGGCGAAGGTTTGGAAGGAATTTTTCCTCCACTGGCTAAGTCTGATTATATGTTGGCCGATAAAAAACGCGCTATACAACAGACCCTGTATGGGGTAAGTGGAGAAATGGTGGTTAATGGTAAGTCGTATAATGGAGAAATGAACGCCTTTCCCTTTACGGATGAGCAAACCAGTGATTTGATGAATTACATTTTCAATTCGTTTGGAAACTCGGGGGGTCCCATTAGCCCTGCAGACGTAAAGAACGCCCGAAAAAAATAGCCACCCACAAAAAATTTTCCGCGTAACTTTAGGGTATCTCTGTACGGAATAGTCATGAGTACCCCAAAGAAGTTCAAAACGGGATTACTGCTAATCCTTTTCACCGCCATGTTTTTGATTGCCGGGCTGGTGGTATTTGATGTACTCTTTTCGAAGCCGCAACTTATGAAGGGAGTAATTGTTGAGAAAGTTTTCGTCCCGAATAAAAATTCCGTTGGACCGAACGTCCTTCCTTATTCCCGGTACAAGACCTACGACTATACCATTCAAGCCGAAAAAGAAGAGCAATGGATAGCCTTTGTACGAATGGATGACGGAGACGTGTTGAAAGTCAATTGTCATACCCATCATTATAACACCAAGCAAATAGGCGACACCTTGCACTTTAAAGAGTACACGGGTGAACTGCTCCATATTGATTACTTTTCGCACAACGAAGAGGATGTTGAACTCGAAAAAGATTAGGTATGAAAGATTTGCGTGCCATTATCGAGGCGTACGAAAAGGTTGACTTCAGTCAGCGCAAAGCTGCGCTGGCCACGGTTGTGAAAGTAAGGGGTTCGTCATACCGGAGCCCGGGAGCCCGGATGTTAATTACGGATGACGGTCGCTGGATTGGTTCTATCAGTGGGGGTTGTCTGGAAGGTGATGCGTTGCGAAAAGCCAGGGCTGTAATGATGGATAAAAAACCGATGGCGGTTACTTATGATACCCGTGAGGAGAGCAATCAAAACCTGGGTATTGGCCTCGGTTGCAATGGCGTTATCGATGTTCTGATTGAGCCCGTGGATCCGACTGATCCACTAAATCCCATTACCCAGTTCCGTGAGCTACTCCATTCCGACAAGCCTCTGGCGTTGGGCACCATTTTTCAGGGACCTGCTCATGTTGGTCAAAAGATCTTGATGAAATCCAACCAGAGCATTTCTGAAAATCTCAATCAACCCTCGCTATCCAACTTAATTGTGCAAGACCTGAAAACAGTATTTGATTCCAGGAAGTCGGAAGCCAAAAAATACTCGGTAACGAGCCAGGAATACGAAGTGTTTCTGGAATTAATTCAGCCGGCTGTTTCGTTGATTATTTTTGGTGGCGGCTTTGATGCACGACCCGTTAGTGAATTGGCTAAGTCGTTAGGGTGGACTGTATCGGTGACCGATGAGTGCGTGGCCCATATTGCGCCTGTATTTTTCCCTACTGCGGATAAGCTTTCCTTGTGTCAGCGGGAATTCATCGATCGTGACTTCAACATCAATGCCCACACCGCCTGCGTGCTGATGTCGCACAACTATGAGTATGATCGCGATGTGTTGAAAAAGCTCATTCGCACCGAAACTCCATACATTGGAATTTTGGGCCCGCGCAAGCGCTTTGATAAAATGTTGACCGAGTTTTCAGAACAGGGTCTAACACTTTCCGAATATGACTTTCAGCGAATTCATTCGCCTATTGGCCTGGATATTGGGGCTGAGGCGCCTGATGAAATTGCCCTATCTATCATAGCCGAGATTCAAAGTAAGTTTACTCACCGCTCAGGCGGATTCCTGAAATATCATTCCGGACCTATCCACCAGCGCGATCCCAACAGTGATCAGGTCTTTAAGCAGGTATACCTGGAAGGAGCTTCAGAAAAATCAGCCATCCGTTAAATATGTATTCACAGACGCTATTGCTGTTTTTTATAACCTCACTTTGTGGAGCGCAGTCACCTCAAGCTGAGATTAATCAGCAGGTTTGGAAACCTTTTATCCTGAGCTTTGATAATCATGATACGAATGGATTTATGGCCGTCCATTCAACGGATGCAGTCCGATCTCCCCGCGATGGGAAAGTGGTGTGGAATTGGGAAGAATATAAAAATCAACAAGCCAGGGGTGATCAGCAAGATCAACTGGCAAACCGGAAACGAACTCTTGAGCTCCGGTTTAGTGAACGAATCGCCTCCCAGGATCTGGCCGTGGAAGTGGGAGTTTACAAAACCACGTACTACCCGGCTAATGGCAAGACCCAATCCTTCTTCGGTCGATTTCATGTTGTGCTTCGGAAAGAATCCGGTATTTGGAAAATTCTGGTCGACACAGACTCCTCAGAAGGTGGTACCATTGGCGAAAAAGAATTTTTGGCAGCACAACCCTTAGAATTATGATTGCAGTAATCATTCTGGCAGCAGGCTCCTCTTCGCGGTTAGGTCATTCCAAACAGAAAGTATCACTCAACGGCATTAGCCTGTTGGAAATAACCACCCGATGCGCTTTGGAAAGTGAGGCCGCCCATGTATTAGTGGTGCTGGGGGCTCAGGCAAGGGAACATCAGTCCTTGATTTCAAATTTGCCGGTGGAGATTGTGGTCAATCACCAATGGGAAAAAGGAATGGGTAACTCCTTGAAGGTGGGACTCAACCACCTAATTGAAACGCACCCGGAATATGATGGTGCGTTAATTCTTGTCTGCGACCAACCCTTTCTCACAACTGCACATCTAAACCGGATGATGAATGAATTTCGACTTCACCAACCCGAAATTGTAGCTTCTGAATATCAAACTGTGGGTGTTCCTGCCCTTTTCCGCAATTCGTTGTTTCCAGAATTGCTCAAGATTGGAGACCAGGAAGGTGCCCGCAAACTGCTCCAACATCATGCAGGCAAAATAGTCACCATTCCGCTGGAAGGAGGAGAAGTGGACATCGATACCCCTGAGGATCTTAAGAAGTGGATCCCGTGATCCCTTCGACAGGAAGCGAATTCAATCGGTCGACTATTTTTTAAAATCTTCTGCATCCCATCCGGCAACCCCATACCTTTGCTGCTCATGTTTCGCTTGTTTACCGTTTGCCTGTTTCTAATCAGCTTGGCTGGCCAGGCCGATTCTTTTGAGATTTTTTCGGAAAATGGGAAAGTAGGAATTAAGAACCAGGATGGAAAAGTGGTATTACCGGCTTCCTTCGAGGCCCTGGGTTGGGCCGATGGCAGTTTTTCTGTTGTTGGGGATGTTACCGGTTACCGGCTCAATAATCATTGGGGCCTGATCAATCTCAAGAAAGAGTTCGTTACTCAGGCGTTGTATGAGTCGTTGGTGTATGGAGGCGGTGAGTACATTATCGCCCGAAAAAAAATAAATCCCGCTCTTACAAAAACCGGGTGTTTAAATCTGAGCGGTGAAACCAAAATCAATTTTCAATATGATGGCATCAGGATTCACGGCTTGCGGGCTATCGTTTTTGAATTGAAAAACGGTAACTATTATCATGGCTTAATGGATCTTGAAAACAAGATTGTTATTCCGGTCATCTACAAGAACATTTACCCGCTTGGAACACTTCGGTACGCAGTGGAAAATGAATCGGGCAAAACAGCGCTCTTTACCGAAACCGGCAAACCCGTAACCGGATTTACCATCGATAGTATCTCCGGTTTTCGAAACAGCAAAGCCATTATTTATCAAAACTTAAATCAGGGTGTGTTGGATCGCGAAGGAACAGTGGTAGTGGAACCTGTCTATCAAAAAATCAGGATTGATGCCGAGGATCGGGTATGGGGGTTACCCCACCATGAATGGTTGGTGATTACCGATCGAAATGAAATTAAACACACCATTCAAGCCGAGGCCATACGGCCTCATGCCGCCAGGTATATTTACCAATATTCCTCGCAGTACGGATTACTCGATAGCGCGTTCACGGTGGCGTTGTCCGCCCAATACGATCAACTATACCTGGTTACGGATACCGATTTTATTGCTGCGCGAAACGACAAACAAGGACTGATCTCATTTGATAACACCGTCAAGATTCCTTTTCGCTATGATTCCCTCTCAGCAACGAGCGGATTTATTTGTTTACTTCAACGGACCCAGGGTTGGCAACTCACTCGGTTGAATGAGGCGCACGTTTCTGAAAAACATTATGACAAGATTGGGGAATACACAGCGGGCTACTTCCCTGTAAAAAAAGCCGGTTATTGGGGTTTACTCAATCCATACGCTAAAGAAACGGTACATTGTGTGTTTGATTCCCTGATTGAAATCTTAAATGATCAGGTTGTTGTTCAATTCAAAGGTCGTTATGGAATTATCTCAACCCAGGAAGAGTGGCTCGTAGCTCCACAACCTTTTCCCTTACAGCTGGTCAATGATTCTTGCTATCTCCTGTTTCAAAACGAGCTGAAGTTTGTCAGGAAGTATTCAGGCGAGGTACTCTATTTTACGGACAACCGTCTTGAATTCGAACCCGATCATTGGGTTGAGTACCTACGCGATGGATCCATCAAGAAGATGGACTATCAGGGAACGGTATTATCACGATCCAATCCATCCCTTGCTCCTGCCGAAGAAATCTTTGCAGTGCACGAGGGCTTTCGCGGGATCAAGCGAGATGGCAAGTATGGGTTTATCGACCTGCAAGGCCGGCTGCGCATTGCCAACCGGTATGATGGTGTTGGAATTTTTCAGGAAGGGGTAGCGCCTATCAAACTCATTGGCAAATGGGGCTTTGTGAATGCAGAAGATAAAATCGTCATTAATCCGAATTATGAGAAGGTGAGTGGTTTCACCAATGGCATTTGCCTGGTGCAGCGTAACGGTCGGGCCGGAGCTATTAATAAAGAAGGTAAATATGTACTGGCCCTGCAGTACGATTCCTTAACGCGAACAGCTAATCAAAAAATCAAACTGTACCTGGGTGGTCGGATTGGCCTGGCCGATACCGATGGTAGTATTTTGATTGAACCTCGGTTTTCATCGTTGGAAGAACTGGAAACAGGATTGGTATTAGTTGAACAGGATCAAAAGTTTGGAGTTATTACGCTCACCGGTTTGTCGGTAGTTCCTGTTATGTATGATGCATTAATTCACAATCCTGATCAAAAAATATTCCTGGCATGCCGGTTAGCCAAATGGAAAGAACTGATCGGGAATTAAAAAAGGCTACTCGTATGAATAGCCTTCTTTATACAGGAATTTTTGATTTTACTCCTTCGGTGTAGTCTTTCCTGAGCCCGAAATGGATTGGCGCATTTCTGTATCGGCCTGCACGTTTTGCATCTTGTAATAATCCATCACACCCAGGTTGCCCTTCAGAAATGCATCGGCAATGGCTTTCGGAATTTCAGCTTCTGCCTGAATCACATTGGCTTTGGCCTCCTGTGCTTTTGCGATCATCTCCTGTTCTAAAGCAACCGCCATGGCTCTTCGCTCCTCGGCCCGGGCCTCGGCTACTTTCAAGTCGGCTGCAGCCTGATCGGTTTGCAGCTTGGCACCGATGTTGGCACCCACGTCAACGTCAGCGATATCAATGGAAAGAATTTCAAATGCCGTACCGGCATCCAGTCCGCGTGACAGCACCAGTTTGGAAATTTTATCGGGGTTAGCCAGTACTTCCTTGTGTGATTGAGCCGAACCAATGGAGGTAACAATACCTTCACCCACACGGGCCAGGATGGTATCTTCACCGGCACCTCCCACCAACTGTTGAATACTCGCCCGCACCGTAACGCGTGCCACGGCAATCAGCTGAATTCCATCGGCAGCTACAGCGGCTACCTTCGGTGTTGTGATTACTTTAGGATTGACAGAAATCTGTACGGCTTCAAACACATCGCGGCCGGCCAGGTCAATCGCTGTTGCTTGTTTGAAGTCAAGATTGATGTTTGCTTTTTCGGCTGAGATGAGCGCCCGGATTACATTCGGCACATTCCCACCAGCCAGGTAGTGGGTTTCCAGTTCGTTGGTGGTGATCGGAATACCCGCCTTGTTAGCGGTAATCAAAGAGTTAACAATAACCCCGGGTGGTACTTTGCGAATTCGCATTCCGATCAAAGAGCCAATCGTTACTTTCACTCCGGCAAAGATGGCGGTGATCCATAAGCCCACCGGCACGAAGTACAGGAACATGAAAAACCCGACAATACAGATAAAGACAATAAAAATAAATGCTAAGCCGTCCATAGTTTTAATTTATAGGTTCTACGATGATTTGATTTGAGATTACTTGTATAACACGAACGCGATGACCGCTTTCCAGATATTCGCCTAAGGTTTTAACTTCAAAGGTTTTTTCTCCTAAGATTGCTTTACCAACAGGCCGCAGGGCAGAAACCGTTAGGCCTTCCATACCAATGGTTACGGTAGCCGTTTCCCCTTCATTCACTTTGCTGTTGATAGATGATTTGAGCGAAAAGTGCCCCCACACGTTGGCTTTAAAAGAGAAATACAAGATCAACCCGGAAACAACAGCGGTTACCCCTACCGTAGTCCAACCCGTTTCTCCACCAAAATAACTAAAGCTAAGGGAGATGCCCACAATCAAAAAGATGAACCCTAAAATACCGACCACCGTAGTACCCGGTACAAAAATGATTTCTGCCACGATCAAAACCAGACCGAACAAGATCAACGAAACAACAGTAACCCACTCAATCACGCTCGGCTATTTATAGTTTATCCATTTCACTAAAAGTAATCAATTTATTTGGTTAGTACGCCCGTGCAAATAGAACGCGCTTTTCAGATGGTTTGCCGGAATACATACAAGTGCCCGACTCTGCTTTTGCATCCAACGGTATACACCGGATCGTGGCCTTGGTTTCTTCTTTGATAGCCGCTTCTGTTTCTGGGGTGCCATCCCAATGAGCCAAAACAAATCCACCCTTTCCATCGAGCACGCGCTTGAACTCATCGTAGGTATCAACCGGTGTAATCATAGCGTTTCTGAAATCAAGCGCCTTCTTATAGATATTCTCTTGAATGTTGTCCAGAAGTGAGGGTATGGCGGAACCAATCGTATCCATAGCCATCACCTGCTTTTCCTTGGTATCTCTTCGCGCGACTTCAACGGTTTTGTTTTCGAGGTCTCGCGGACCGATAGCCATTCGAACCGGCACCCCTTTTAGTTCATATTCAGCAAATTTGAATCCTGGCTTGTGTGTATCCCGGTTATCATATTTAACCGAATACCCTTGCTTTCTTAGTGTGGCTGCAATCTGGTTGGCTTGTTCCGAAATACGAGCTAACTCCGCATCGGTTTTAAAGATGGGCACGATAACTACATGGATGGGTGCAAGCTTAGGGGGTAACACCAATCCGTCATCATCGGAATGAGCCATAATCAGCGCGCCCATCAGGCGAGTACTTACTCCCCACGATGTTCCCCATACTTTCTCCAGTTTGCCGTCTTTGCTGGTAAACTGGACATTGAAAGCATCGGCAAAATTCTGTCCCAAAAAATGCGAAGTTCCAGCCTGCAGGGCTTTGCCGTCCTGCATCATGGCTTCAATGCAATAGGTATCAACCGCACCCGGAAAGCGCTCACCCTCCGATTTTTTACCTTTAATCACGGGCATGGCCATAAAGGTTTCGGCAAACTCGGCATACACATTCAGCATCTGTTCAGTCTCTTCAATCGCCTCCTGTGCGGTGGCATGTGCCGTATGGCCTTCCTGCCACAGAAATTCAGCCGTACGCAAAAACAGGCGCGTCCGCATTTCCCACCGTACCACGTTGGCCCATTGATTAATCAAAATGGGCAAATCGCGGTACGACTGAATCCACTTCTTATAGGTGCTCCAGATAATGGCTTCGCTGGTTGGCCGCACCACCAGCTCTTCTTCCAGCTTCGCTTCCGGGTCCACCATCAACTTTCCCTTCTTAGCCGGGTCGTTCTTCAGTCGGTAGTGCGTAACAATCGCACACTCTTTAGCAAATCCCTCAGCATTCTTTTCCTCAGCCTCGAACATGCTTTTAGGTACGAACAGCGGGAAATAGGCATTGACGTGACCGGTGTCTTTAAACATCTTATCCAACCCTTGCTGCATTTTTTCCCAGATGCTATACCCATACGGTTTAATAACCATGCAGCCGCGAACGTCTGAATTTTCAGCCAGATCGGCCTTTTTTACCAGATCGATATACCATTGTGAATAGTCTTCACTGCGGCTTGTAATCTCCTTTCCCATCGAAAAACAGTCGTAATTATTTAGTAACTTTGAATAGTTCGGCAAATATAGAAGAGGATTATAAGCCACCTTCGGGATCGACTGAAAAAATAGGCCGAAAAATGGCATAACTACCATCAATTTTAGGCTGGTTTTCGCACAATTTTAGGCGTAAACTTGTTCTGTGAGTGTACCCGAATCGTGCACTTGATCGTTAAACTATGAGGAATCAAAACATAACGGATATGAAATCGAAAATCGCTTATGCCGGCAGTGTGTTGATGATGATTTCGGTACTATCGTTTGCACAGGAAGTTGAATATGATGACCTGTATTTCCGGTCCAAAGATCGACCGGTTCTTACTGCTGAAGTAGCCTCCAAAGAGTTAAAACGTCAGGCCACTATCCAGGAGACTTCCCGTAAACTGGAATCAACGGCAACTACAATCAACCCAACGGATAGCTATTCGGCCCGCAATGTTAACCCGGAATATCTTTCACAAGCCAAAGTAGATCCTAATTCTCCGGCCGAACCCGCTCCTTACTTTACACAGGATTTCTCACCAGTCAGTGTCAACTCCAGTCTTTCAAATAGTGTTATGACACCCACCTATGCTTCCAACTGCATGAGTTGCTGGAATTCCGGTTGGAATAATGGGTTTTATCCCACCTATGGATTTGGTATGATGAGTGGCTTTGGAAGCCCTTACTCAGGATTCTATTCACCATACTCTTCCCCGTGGGGGTACGATCCCTATGGGTACAACAATTTTTACCAGCCGGGTTGGTCATGGTCCATCGGTATGTCGATGATGTGGGGAAGTGGTTTCGGGATGAACCCGTGGTCTAGTCCTTGGGGATGGAACTCAGGGTTTTATAACTATAACCCATGGTATGGTTATGGGTATCCTACAACCGTTGTAGTAGTCGATCCCAATGCCGGAAATATTCAATACCGCAAGCGCGTTTCCAGGAGTTCGGATGTCAATAACAATGTAACCTTCAATAACCGAAATGCAGTGGCTCAAACCGGACAGGTGGACACCCAGGGCCGCGTTCGTGGATCCTCAGGCCGAACCAACACCACAGAGGCTGGTTACTACCAACGGGGATGGCGGTCTAATCCTGATCACATTTCAACCACCCGATCCGATTGGGGCTCATCTGGCAGATCGACCAGTTCCAATTATTCTTCAAACTCGGGTTCACGTTCCAGCAGCTGGATTAACAATGATTCAGGTAACTCCCGTAGTAGTTGGTCGGGTGGAAATTCCAGTTTCTCCAGTGGCGGTAGTCGCAGCAGCGGAGGTTATTCCGGAGGAGGTTCGTCAGGATCATCTTCATCGGGTGGAGCAAGACGAGGTCGCGACTAATCAGTAATCTCAATTTTTGAATGTATGAAGCGGAGCAACTGGCTCATTGGAATCGTTTTGTGTCTACCCTTCCTGGTTGGAGCACAAAGTTTTACGGAAACAGCCTTACTGTTTAGCCGGACCAAGCCTGGAGGAAGTGCCCGGATTCAGGCGATGGGTGGTGCACAAGTCAGCCTGGGCGGAGATTATAGTTCTGCCTTCTCTAACCCGGCCGGGTTAGGTATGTATAACCGATCTGAGTTCGCATTCAGCACCGGCTATCAAGCCGCAAAAACCAGTTCCTCCTACTTAACCAATTCGGCATCAGAAACGGAGACCAATTTTCATGTGCCGGGCTTTGGCCTGGTGTTTCAAAACGATAAAAACACCCGTGGTTTTTTGAGTGGTACCTTTGCGGTTACGTTTAATCGAACCAACAATTTTCATCAACGATTTAGGTACGAGGGAACCAATGACAAAAACTCCATTATTGATTATTTCATCCAGGATGCAACAGGCTTATTGAGTGATGAGTTTTTGGCCGGTGGAGATTACTTCAACACTCCGACTGGTTTGGCGTATAACAATTACCTAATCGAAGATTCTACTTTTCTTGATCCAAACGCATCACCCTATGAGTACCTTTCCGTACTAGGAACTTATCCTGATAATCCGAATGATGTGCGTACCGTATTGCAACAAGAAGAGGTAAGTTTTTCAGGCGTACAAAATCAATGGAGCTTTTCGTATGGAGCCAATATTTCGGACAAACTTTTCTTAGGGCTTGGCATTGGTTTAAGTTCCCTTCGGTTAGATGTGGAAAAGTCGTACCGGGAATCCGATTTCTTTTTTGTTTTGGATCCATCCTTTCTCCCCTTGCGCTACCTGCAACTTGATGAAGAACTTAGAATTACAGGGTCAGGTTTTAATGGTTCGCTGGGAATGATTTATCGCCCGGTGGATATGGTGCAAGTCGGGGTTTCGTATGTAAGCCCCACGTTCTACAATATTTCTGATGTGTATCAGGCATCGATGGGCACTTCTTGGAATAACTTCGATTATTTTGGCGATGGTGATGTGTTGCGCGATGTCAATGAAGAGACCGATGAAATCATTTCAGAATACCAACTGAGAACTCCTGCGCGTCTTACTGTAGGAGCTTCTTTTTTCATTCAAAAACATGGCTTTCTGACAGCCGATGTTGAACTAGTTGATTATGCGGGCGCTCGTTACTCCTCAGGCCTTTCAGGTATTTCCTTCGATACCGATAATGAAACTATTTCTTCACTTTATCAACGCACCATCAATTACCGGGTGGGTGGAGAGTTTCGACTCAATCAATTCCGGTTCCGAGGCGGTTATTCCTATATGCCTGATCCCTTTCAATCAGAACAAAATGGCGTGAGCCGGGCCATCTCTTCCTATTCCGGAGGATTAGGATTTCGCACCAAGAAGTTTTACGCAGACTTCACCATGATTTTCACCCAGGGCAATAACTCATATCGACCCTACCGGGTAAATTCCGTGAATAGTCCGCTGGTAATGCTCGACAACACCACGACACTCGGCATGATTACGGTGGGCATTCCTTTTTAAACTTCCAAGGCCTTAACCAAATCCTCAAGCTGAATGGATCCGGTTAATTTTATTTTGGCCTGGTTATAAAATGAAAGTCGTTGCGACCGAAGAAATTCGATCTGGTCTTTGAGTTCATCCGGGGCCAGGTTGGCCAGTAAGGGTCGCTCCTCTTTATTGGAATTCAAAATCCGATTGGCAATTTCACGTGTAGGGACATCCAAAAAGATAGTGCGACCCTCATTATTCATGAATTTCATGTTATCAAAAAAGACAGGTGCCCCTCCCCCGGTTGCCATTACAAAAACAGGCGTGTTCTGTGTAAGCTCATGAAGCAGATCTGATTCCTGCTTTCTAAAAAAGTCTTCACCATAATTTTTGAAGATCTCGCGCACGGTTAACCCCACTGACTTTTCAATGGACGCGTCTAAGTCCAGAAACGGTACCTTAAGCGTGGTCGCCAGCTTTCTGCCCAATGTAGACTTTCCACTGCCGGGTAATCCGAGTAAGAAAATTTTCATGTGATAATAATCGTTTTTCAGTGGTCACATGGAATTCGCATGTTGAGACTTACCCTCAAATACGAGTCTGTAACAAACATCGGGAATAGTCTGGTTCATGCTCATTTCATGGCAGTAAGGCCACAATTTCGTCAGCCGAAGGAGTATCGTTGTGATGCCAGTTGCCCATCACTGTGCCATTATTCCATAGTGCAATTCCAGGGTTGGAACGAATAATAGTCTTTAACACGGTGGCATCGACAAAGTAATAAGGAACTGCCAATTGATGCTCATGACGAAAAGCCTCCATCACATCTGATCCAGACGAGGTTAAAATAAAGCTTTCCACCTTGCCTTCCAGTTGTTGGGTTAATTCGCGAATGGACGCCAGGTTATTCACTGATGCCTTGTTCACATCGAAGATGACAATTAATAACCGAGGGCCCTGAAAGGTGTACTGGGTCAAGTCTTCGCCTTCAGGGCTGCTAATGGAGTAATCCGTTATTTTAGGCTTGATGCGATCTTCATTGATAACCCTTGATGAAATGTATTGATAGCCATCGTCAGCCGGCAAAAATTTTGTGTCACGAACTTCTTTACCTTCCTTCTCAAATAGATATTCAATGATGGGCTGCTCCGGGGCCACCATTTGTTGTGGAATGTTATTTCCTACCCGGTACGCACGAAAATCGATAAAAGGCAAGTGCCGAATGGCATAAATTCCTAATCCCAGGCTTAGCAATGCCGTTATACCAATCGCGCCATGACCAATGGGTGAGGATAAAACCGGATGATATTTTTTCCGATACCAAAAGAGATGCCCCACAAATACCATCAGCACAACATCTTTTGAAAAGGATTCCCAGGGTGTAAGCTTGATGGCATCACCAAAACAACCGCAGTCTGTTACTTTATTAAAATAGGCTGAGTAAAACGTGAGAAAGGTGAAGAAAGTCATCATCAGCAGCAGCAGCCAGGCTGTTAAATTCATTCGCCAGTAAATCAATATCGCCACCCCCAACACCAGCTCGAGAATGATCATGATCATACCAAACTCCAGGGCCCATGGAATAAAATGATGAAAGAAAGACCCAAAGTCCTCAGCAAACACTTCGAAATACTCTTCCATTTTGATCTGGGTTCCGACCGGATCGTTGAGCTTGATCAAACCAGAAAAAATCAGTAAGCCCCCTACAAAAAAACGCGAAAACTGGTCAATAATCTTAGTCAACATGGCTTACGTTTCAGGTTGTTAATTTAATCATACAAAATACCGCATAATTGATCATATCCTGATAGTTGGCTTTTACCCCTTCACTCACCAGCGTTTTACCTTGATTGTCTTCAATTTGTTTCACTCTTAACAATTTCATGAGAATAATGTCGGTCATAGAACTCACCCGCATGTCGCGCCAGGCTTCTCCGTAGTCATGATTCTTGTTTTGCAACAACTCAAAAGTTTCGTTTACCACCTGATCGTATAGAGGCTCTAATTCCTGAAAACTCAGCTCGAGTTTCTCTGAAGACTGCAATTGCTGTTGAATCAATGCGATAATACAATAGTTGATAATCCCGATAAATTCATCGCGGATGGGGTCATCCACCTTTTGGGTCCCTTTTTCCTGAATGCTGCGAATGCGCTGGGCCTTAATAAAGATCTGATCCGTAATAGAGGGCAACCTTAACACACGCCAGGCCGTACCATAATCGTGGGTTTTGCGTGCAAATAAAACTTTGCATGTGGCTATCACCTCTTTATATTCGTGGGCTGTTTTCGCATTCATCATGGCGGTGCAAAGTAAAATATTTTCAGTCAACAAAACACTGAAAGTAAAGGGCCAGATCCTCCACCTGGCAACACCCAAAGTGATGGGCATAGTCAACATTACTCCGGATAGCTTCTATTCAGGTAGCCGGTTCACCAACATCTCCGGAATTCTGAAAAAAGTGGAATCCATGATTGATGAGGGAGCCGACTTGATTGATGTTGGTGGGTATTCCTCACGGCCGGGAGCACTTGATATTACTCAGGAGGAGGAACTGGATCGGGTTATTCCAGCGGTAACGGCCATTCGAACTAATTTTCCGAATGCCATTATTTCCATTGATACTTTTCGAAGTCGAGTAGCCCGGGAAGCGATACGAGAAGGAGCCGATATGGTCAATGATATCTCCGGTGGCGATTTGGATCCCCACATGATCAGGACGGTGGCCGATTTGAAAGTACCCTATGTTGCCATGCACATGCGAGGCACACCTCAAACCATGAATCAGCTCACTCAATATGAGAATGTGACAAAGGAAGTGATCGATTATTTTCAGCGCAAACTATTGGCTTTCAGAAAAGCAGGGATAACCGATGTTATCGTTGATCCCGGATTCGGATTCGCAAAAACGGTAGCTCAAAACTTTGAGTTGCTCGGGAGTCTTGAGTTATTCCAGATTCTTGAAAGACCACTCTTGGTCGGATTATCACGCAAATCGATGATTTGGAGAACATTGAATTCAACTCCCGAATTAGCCCTAAATGGTACCACAGCACTTAACGCGATTGCTTTAATGAAAGGCGCAACCCTGCTTCGGGTGCATGATGTGCGTGAGGCGCGCGAAGTAATTCAACTGGTATCACACCTGCAGGGTGATCGATAGTTTTAATTATCTTTGTTTACGATGATGCTTGCCTATAAGATAGGGTTTCTGGAAGTGAGTTGGGTTGACCTGGTGGACATCACTCTGGTGGCTATTCTCTTATATCAGGTATACAAACTGATCCGCGGAAGTCTGGCCGTTAAAATTTTCCTGGGCATTTTGGCGTTGTACCTGGTTTACCTGATTGTTCGGGCTGCCCAAATGGAATTATTGGCAACCATCCTGGGACAATTCATGGGGGTAGGTGTATTGGCCATGATTATCTTGTTTCAGCCAGAGATACGAAAATTTCTTTTACTGGTTGGCCGCAGTACAGAAATCAATCGCGAAAACATTTTTAAAACGATTACCAATTGGAGATCGGCTCATCATGACGATTTTGATGTTCCTGAACTTATTGAAGCGGTTAAAACCTTAAAGGCAACGCGCACGGGTGCTTTGATTGTCTTCTCGCGTGATATCGAATTGAAATTTTATGCGGAGACGGGTGACCCATTAGACGCGAAAGTGAGCAAACGGTTGCTACTCTCCATTTTCAATAAAAATAGCCCGCTGCATGATGGCGCCATCATTATTTACAAGGGCCGTATTAAGGCCGCGCGGTGTGTATTGCCGGTCAGTGAAAATGATAATTTGCCTGCCTACTTTGGCTTGCGTCATCGTTCAGCTATGGGCATGAGTGAAGTGACCGACACCCTGGTTCTTGCTATCTCAGAAGAAACCGGCCGGTTAATTCTGGCCCGCAATGGCAAATACTTACGCAGCCTAAAATTAAAGCAGGTTGAACAACGCATTTTGGAATACCTGCATAATGAAGAGCCTAAAACCTGGGAAGTTATGCCTGAAGAAAGTGAGCCTGCCGAACCCCAGGAAATCAGAGCACAATAATTTGCCTATGATGAGGTGCCTATTCACCTTCTTTGCGCTAGCCATTTATAGTGCTACCCTTAGTCAATCGCTCGAAACGGTTATTCAGAAAGGCCATGAATTGGCCATTCTGGATATAGCCGTGAGCGCTGACAGTAATTATGTAGCCACTGCAAGCCGCGATCAATCCGCTAAAGTATGGGAGCTCAGTACCGGTCGCGAGATCAGAAGTTTTCTGGGACATCAGGCATCGGTGACCTGTATCGATTTTAGTCGCGATGCCCAGTACTTGATAACCGGAGGTAATGATAAAGTCATAAAAGTATGGGATGTGAAATCCGGCAAGGAACTATTCAGTACCACCCTGGATGATTCCGGATGGTACAACAAAAAGTATGGCCGAGATCAGGAACGAATCAATGATGTTGTCTTCGATCCGAAAGGAAAGTTTTTTGTTACACTCGGTCAAATGGTTCATGTGTGGGAATTTCCCTCCGGAAAAAAATTGCAATCGTGGCTTGTCGCCCAGGGAAATCGAGGCGCAGAACGGCTTGCCATCAGCCCGAATGGTGAATGGATAGCCGTAGGCACGGATGCTACTGTAACCGTGTACCGAACGGTAGATGGACAGGAGCAGTACACCTTCAAACCCCTGGCCTTTGAATTTTGTGGCGGGTGTTTCACCGATATAAGCTTTACTCCGGATGGAAAATTCCTGATCAAGGCTACCCGAAATGAACTGGCTCGGTATGATCTTCAAACCGGTAAACTAATTAACCAGTATACCAAAAGCCTCGATGATGTAAAGTCGATTACGACAAGTGCCGATGGCAAAAAAATCCTGGTGACTACAGAAGCTAGCGCTACCCTATACGGAATTGATGGTACCGATTCTTTGCAGCTCACGCCACAACAAGATGCCGAAATCACCCGGGCTGCATGGACCAGCAACAATAAGTCCGTGCTAATCAGTTATGACAACAATGTAGTAGTGCGCTACCATGCGGTTACTGGAAAAAAGCAGGGTGAACTTACGGGTTTATTAAATCAACGTGATAAGGGCGGGCTTACCTATAACCCCAATTCGTATTGGGATGCTTACATCGCCCGGTATGTTCGTTACAAAAATTCCTTACTGTTGGCCCCGGATGGAAAATCATTGCTCAAGGGTAAGTTCGGCAATAAGCTAAAGAAATGGGATATCGCCTCCGGGAAAACCCAGTTGGAGTTTTCGGGCCATCAAAAAGCCGCCTTATGTTATCAGTACTCGCGCGATGGCAAACGGTTAGTGAGTGGCGGTGGGGATGGTCAAGTAATTGTATGGAATGCAGAACGCGGTGATACCTTGCTTACTATCCAGGCTTATGATCAACCGGTTTTTGATGTACATTTCAATTCTGATGAATCCCAGATTATCAGCAGCAGCTGGGATGGCTCTGTAAAAATTCATGACGTTGCCTCCGGTAAACGACTTCACTATTTCGAATTGAAAGAGGGCTCAGCCTATGTTTCTGCGTTTAGTAAAAACGGACTTTATGTGTTTACGGCCACCTTGGGCGAAAACACTGAAAAACTGCAGATGCGTGAAATGGATACGAGAAAAATTGTTCGTTCTTTCGAAGGGCATACTGATGTAGTTTCTTCCCTGCAGCAAACCAGCGATGGCAAACGGTTGCTGTCCTCCAGTTGGGATGGTTCTATCCGGTTATGGGATATCGCCACCGGTCTTGCCGAAGTAAAGTTAACGGGGCATCGAGGGGCAGTTCATACTGCGATTTTCAACAAATCGGAAACCGGTGTATATAGTGCCGGTGCCGATCGTACCATCCGCTATTGGTCATTAGCCACCGGTCAAGTAACCCGCACTTTTGAAGGCCATATGGCCGAGGTTACTTCGCTCATTTTAACTCCTGATGAAAAAATGTTGATCAGCCACAGCCTGGATGGCGTAACCAAATTCTGGGATTTGACCTCCGGCCAGGAATTTTTTGAACACATTCAACTGGGTGACAAGGAATGGATGGTGAAAAATCCGGAAGGATACTTTAGTGGCACGGAAGGCGCCCGTCAATACATACATTTTGTAAATGGAATGCGTACGTATTCAGCC
>ERZ1066115.132-NODE-132-length-25829-cov-13.782145_pt1 | contig 25829 bp, 20 predicted proteins | sample MGYA00382762_ERZ1066115 | MGnify/ENA primary metagenome ERZ1066115 (study PRJEB33369, sample SAMEA5778345) | biofilm metagenome | biome: Industrial cooling water; feature: Water cooling tower basin; material: Biofilm | place: United Arab Emirates | collected... | reverse complement strand
GTTCTAGGCCATCGCAGGCATGGCCCCCGGCCGCCGCCCCGCTCGGGCGGCGGCCTTCGCTTTCTACGCCATCGCCGCCCTGAGGGCGGCCTCCCCGGCGGCGGCCGCGCCCTCGGCCGGGGCCGCCCGGGCCGCCCCGCCTCCGGCGCCCTCGGCTCGCGCCGTGGCCGTCATGGAATTCGCCCGCGGCGAGATACTCTACGCGCGCGACGCCGACCTGGCCATCTCCCCGGCGAGCCTTACCAAGGTAATGACCATGCACCTGGCGCTTAAGGCGGCGGAGGAGGGGCGCGTCGGCCTGGATCAGGTATTCGAGATCGAGCGCCGCGACGTAGCCCAGCCCTACGGCTCGTCGCTCATGTACCTTAAGGCCGGCATGCGCGTGCCCTTCAGGGATCTGGTCTTGGGAATGGCGGTCATGTCGGGGAACGACGCGGCGTCGGCCGTAGCCCGCCTGCTCGCCGGCTCCGGTTCGGACTTCGCCGCGCTCATGAACCGGGAGGCGGCGGCGCTAGGCTTGGCCGCCACGCGCTTCGTCGAGCCCACGGGCCTGTCGCACGAGAACCTCTCCAGCGCGCGGGACATGGCCATCCTGGCGCGCGAATACATCCTAGCCCACCCCGGCGCGCTGGCGGCCTACCACGCGCGGACGAGCATGGAATTCCCCCGGGCGGAGGTTATGCCGCCGGGGGAGCCGCCCCCCGCCGGCCGCATACTCCTGCGCAACCGGAACGGGCTGATCTTTAGCTACCCCGGCGCCGACGGCCTTAAGACCGGCTTCATACGCGAATCGGGCTCCCACCTCATCGCCACCGCGGAGCGCGAAGGCACCCGCTTCATCGTCGTCCTGCTCGGCGGTTCGCAGGGCGGCCCGGCCCTCCGCCGCGAGGCGCGGGCCATACTGGACTGGGCTTTCGGCAACTATAAGACTATAACTCCCCCCGCGCCGGAGCTCCCGTCGCCCAGGCTCTGGGGCGGGCGCGAGGAGCGGCTGGCCCTGGCGATAGAGGGAGCCGGGCCGGTCACGGTGCCCAGGCCGGCGGGGGATGGGCTCGAGGCCAGGCTGAGCCTACCCGACGAGCTCGAGGCGCCGGTAGCCCGCGGGACGCGGGTCGGGGAGCTGTCCTACCTACGGAACGGCGAGACCGTGCTCCGCCTGCCCGTCGTCGCCGCCCGGGAGGGAGAGCTCGGATCGCCCTGGAGGCGCATCCGCGATTGGTTCGCTCGGCTATTCGCCAAGGTCTTCAAGGCCCGCGCCTAGTCGGCGAAACGCAACCCGCCGGCTTCGTACCGGGCCAGGCCCTCGGCGGCTAGGCTCGCGGCCGCGGCCTCCGCCCGGCCCGGGTCCAGGCCCGCGGCCTCCGCCAAGCCCGCGAGCGGCAGGTAACCGCCGGAGGCCGACAGGGCCCGCAGCACGGCGCCGCGGGCCTGCCTGGCCGAGCCATCGAATTTAGACTGCTTCGCGTAGGCGGCGCTGCGCCTGCTCGGGTTGGCCTCGCGCTTCTTGAGCCAAGCGCCGTAATCCATGAGCGCGTAATACCAACGGCGCGGGTCTAGGCCCTCTACCAAGGCCAGCGCAAGGGGCTCGAGCTCGCGGTCGCCCACCCTCTCGCTATCCGGAAAGAAATGAAAGATGAGGGCGGCCCTGATATTGGTCTCGAGCACGGCGCCCGGCTCGCCGAAGGCGAAGGCCCGGACCGCGCGCGCCGTATAGGGGCCGACGCCCGGCAAGGCGCGTAGCTCGGCCTCCGAGCGCGGCAAGGCCCCGCCGTGCCGCTCGACGACCAGGCGCGCCGCCTCGCGCAGGCGCAGGGCCCGGCTGTTGTAGCCCAGGCCGCTCCAAGCCTCGTAGACCGCTTGAAGCGGCGCTTCCGCAAGCTCCCGCGGGCCTGCGAAGCGCTCGAACCAGGCCAGGTACTTCGGTAGGACGCGATGGGTTTGGGTCTGCTGCAGCATGGCCTCCGAGACGAAGACCCGCCAGGGGTCGGCCTCGTAACGCCAAGGGAAGGTTCGGCCTTCGCGCTCGTAGAACCCGAGGACGGCGGCCCGGAATTCGGCTATAGCCGCGCCGGCGAGATGAGCAAAATCGCCGGCGGGCCGGGCCAAGTTGCCGGCGGGCGGCGCTTTGGGCTTAGCGCGCCCCATGCCTAGCCGTTCATCAGGGCGGCCATCTCGTCCGCGGCGCGGCGGGCCCGGCCGGCCAGGGCTTTGAGGGCCTCCGACTCGGCGGCGAGCCGACGGTTCTTATCGGCGATGCCTGCGGCGGCCCGGCCCACCCGCTCGGCCGCCGCCGAAAGCTCGGCCATGCTGCCGCCGACCCGCTCCGAGAAAGAAGCCTGGCGCCCCGCTTCATCCCGCACCCGGCCGGCCGAGGAGGCCAGGGCCTCGGACTCGGCGGCTATGCGGCCGCCGGCCTCCCGCTGCAGGCCCATGCCGCGGGCGGCCTCGAGGACGCGGCCGGAGGTCGCGCCGGCGTCGTCGGCCAAGGCTTCGAGCGAGCCTTTCACGCGGACCGATAGCTCGAAGCCTTCGTCCACCGCGCCGCGGATGCCCGAGGCTATCTGGCCGATCTTGGCCGCGCGCTCGGCGCTGGCCGCGGCCAGTTTCTTGATCTCCTGAGCTATGACGGCGAAGCCCTTGCCGGCGGCGCCCGCGTGGGCGGCCTCTATGGAGGCGTTCATGGCCAGTAGGTTGGTCCGGTCGGCGAAGTCGTTGACCGCGTCGACGACGCCCAGGATCTCGGCGCTCGATTCCTTGACCCTGGCCATGGCCGACGAGAGGAGCTCCATATCGGCGCGGCCCTTGCTGGTCATGCCGTCCAAGGCGCTGGCGAAGCTGGCCGCGCCCTGGAGGCCTTCGCCCACGGCCTCGAAGCCGGCTAAGAGTTCGGTGGTCTGGGCCGCCGCGAGCTCGAGGCTCCTAGCCTCGCCCTCCAGCTCGGCGTTCACGGCCGTGATGGACGCGACCAGGCCGCCGACGGCCTCGTTGGCCTCGGCGAGGCTGCGGCCCTGCTCGCCGGCCGACTCGGCTATGAGGACGGCCTCGTCCGCCGAGCTCGCCGCCGCCTCGGCCACCGAGCCTACCGCGGCGTCCAGCTCCCGCGCTATGGCGCTGGCGTCGGCGGCCAGGCGCTCGGCGTTGGCGACCAGGGCGCCGAGCCGGTCGCGTTGCGCGGCGGTCTCCTTGGTGCTGCGATCGAGCTCCTTCTGCGCCCGCGCCGCGCGGCCCGACATGGCCACGAAGACCGAGAGGTTCAGGCTGAAGAAGGTAAAGCCCTGCAGCCAGGCGAAAGGATCCATGCCGGCGACCTGATAGACGATGTCGTGCACGCCGAAGCCGACGCCCACGGTTAGGCCGATCAGGATGGGCCAGGAATCGGGCCGGCGCCGGCGCACCGCCTTTATGACGATGACGAGCCCGATGATGATGACCGAGAAAACCGGTAGGAGGCTCAGGTTGAAGATGGCGTTGATGGCGCTGTCGTCGCGCATATTTATGATGAACAAGGCCGAGAAGACCGTTATATCCAGGGCGACCGCGATCTTGGCGGCTCGGTAGCCGCGGGCGTCGAAGAATTTCACCAGGAAGAGCAGCAGGAAGCCTAAGCTGGCCGAGAGGCTGATGCGACCGAGCGCCCGCTGGGCCAAACCTTCCATAAAAAGCCGCTCCGAGCCCATGTCGAAGAAATAAACCGCTATGAAGATGAGGGAGAGGGCGAAGTAGAGGCTGGCCTTGTCGTCCGGCCTGAGCGCGAACTGCGAGATGAAGTAGCTGCCTAAGAACAGGCAGATGAAGGCCAAGATCACGTAGACCCGCATGTTAAACAGGTTCTGCACGTGGTTGACGAACTCGGCATGCGCGGCGTCGCCGAGGGCGAAGCCGGGGAAGAACGACTGGGAGCCGTTATAATAGCAGCGCAGGGCTATGACGAGCCGGCCGTCTTCGGCCAGTGGCGCGGGGATCAGCAAGGCCGTATTCTGCTGGGCCCGGGCGAAATAATCCGGCGGTAGGCGGCCGCGGCCGCCGATGAATACGCCGTCGACGTAGACCTCCATGGCGCAAGCCGCCTTGCCGGTCTCGAACCAGAGGCTCGCGCCCCGGAGCTCGGGCGGCACCTCGACGGCGGCCCGTAGCCAGAAGTACTGGCCGGCGCCTTCCAGGCTCGCCGTCCAAGGCAGGCTTACGGGGGTCCAGCCTGAGTCGTCGAAGCCCGCGGCCGCCCGGGCCACGTCGTCGCCCGACGCGATCCGCCAGCCGTCGTCCAGCGCATAGGACGTTCGCGCGGCCTGGGCCGACGAGGGGCTTAGGCAGAGGATCAGGGCGAGGGCGGCGATCAATCCGGCGCGTGCGTTCATCGTGGCTCCCGTGCTTCGCTAGGCTCGGGAACCACTATACGGCATCGCCAGGCGGCCGGCAAGTTAAGCCCGCGCCGAACGCGTCGACCGCCCCATCGCGGCCTTAATCCTCGGCGAAGATGTGCACGTACTCGTGCAGGAGCTCCTCCGCCTCCTTCTTGCAGCCGCCGCAGACCGTGCCTATCTTGGTGCGCTCTTGCAGGCCCTCCCAGTCGCGGGCGCCCTGCTTGACGGCGTCCTCGATGTCGCGGTCGCTGATATTCAGGCAGGTACAGATGATCTTGACGCCCTCGTTGCGGAAGGCGCCCTCGCGGCCGGTCTTGGCCAGGTGGTCGTCTATCGCGGCGCGCAGGGCCTTGTCGCCCAACACCGAGCAGTGGATCTTATTATCCGGCAGGCCCCCCAGGCGCTTCACGATGTCCTCGGGCTTGATGTTATAGGCGTCGCGTATGCCCATGCCCTTGATCACCTCGGACAGCATGCTGGTGCTGGCGATGGCGCTCGCGCAGCCGTAGGTCTTCCAGCGCACGTCCTCGATCACGTCGTCCTTGACCTTAAGCATGAAGAGCATCTGGTCGCCGCACTTGACGTTGCCGGTCATGCCCTGCGCGTCGGCCTTAAAACCTTCTTCGGGGTCGAAGACGTTCTTGGGGTTCATGAAGTGGTCCTTGACCACGTCCGAATATAGCCAATTAAAGGCGTCGCTCATGCCTTCCTCCGTTCTAGTAGTACCGCGGGCGCCTTCGACGCGCCTCCGCGGATGATCCGATGCTCGATTAGGCTTCTACGGTGCTCATGGCGCGCAGGCGCTTGATGACGCCCGGCAGGATGGAGAGGACGTAGTCGACGTCCGCCTCGGAGCTCAGGCGCCCCAGGCTGAAGCGTATGGAGCCGTGCGCCAGCTCGGGGCCGACGCCCGTGGCCAGGAGCACGTGGCTAGGCTCCAGGCTCCCCGAGGCGCAGGCGGAGCCGGTGGATACCTCGATGCCCGCCAGGTCCAGGTAGAGGAGTATGGCCTCGCCCTCGGCGCCGGGGAAGGATACGTTCAGGGTGTTCGGCAGGACCTGCACCGGGTGGCCGTTCACCTTCACTTTAGGTATGGCGGCCACGATGCCGTCGCGCAGCCTGTTACGCAGGGCGCCCACGCGCGCGGCGTACTCGGCCAGCTCGGCCTTGGCCAGGCGCGCGGCCTCGCCGAAGCCGAGTATGCCCACGTTGTTGTAGGTGCCCGCCCGGTGGCCGTGCTCCTGGTGCCCGCCGCGGATGAGCGGCTCTACGGGCGCGCCCTTGCGGATGAACAGGGCGCCGACGCCCTTGGGGCCGTAGAGCTTGTGGCAGGAGAGCGTAAGGTAGTCGGCCTTCCATTCGTCCACGCCGACGGGGATCTTGCCGGCGGCCTGGGTGGCGTCGGTATGGAAGAGGGCGCCGGCGGCCTTGGCCAGGCGCCCGATCTCGGCCAGGTCCTGTATGGTGCCGATCTCGTTGTTGGCCGCCATGATCGACACGAGGAGGGTATCGGGGCCGAGGGCCGCCTTAAACTCGTCCATGTCTATCTTGCCGTACTGGTCGACCTTAAGGAAGGTGACGGGGAAGCCCTCGTCCTTGAGCCAGAGCGCGGCGTTCAGCACGCAGGGGTGCTCGATGGACGTGGTGACGATGCCGCGGCGCGGCCCCTTGCGGCCTAAATGGAAGGCGGTGGCGAAGACCGTATTGTTCGACTCAGAGCCGCCGCTCGTGAACACGACCCGCTCGGGGTCGGCGGCGGCCCCGATGAGCTCGGCGACGGCGCGGCGGGCCTCCTCCACCCGGGCGCGCGCGGCCCGGCCGTCCTGGTGCATGCTGGAGGCGTTGGCGTAGAGCTCCAGGTCGCGCACCATGGCGTCCTTCACCGCGGGATGCAGGGGCGTCGTCGCGTTATAATCCATATACACTTTGCGAGTTTCCATCTATGCCTCCGTTACGTCCCGCAGGGTCTTGTCTTTAAGGTAGAGATCGATGGCGTCTTTTAAGCCGAGCCAGAATTTCCTGGGCAGGCATCCGCCGCCCTGGGCGCAGACCGACGCGCCCTCCACGCAGCTGACCGGCTTCACGCTGCCGTCCATGGCCTCGACGATGGACAGCATGCTGAGCTCGGCGGGGTCGGCGCGCAGGCTGTGGCCGCCGTTCTTGCCGCGCTCGCTCTCCACGAGGCCGCAGAGCTTGAGGCGGGTCATGATGCCTTCCAGGTATTTGACGGGGATGCCTTCCGCCGCGGCTATCTCGGCCGCGGTAGCGCTCCGGTCGGGCAGGCGCGCTAGATGGACCATGGCGCGTATCGCGTATTGGGTGCGCGCCGGGACGGAAAACATGGCATCTCCTATATTCCTATCGGGTTACTAGGAATATATAGGAGGCCCCGCCCCTTCGTCAAGCGAAGCGAAAGCCGAAGGCTGGAAATCGGCCGCGGGAGGGGCCGCAGGAGGGATCGCGGCCCGGCTACTCGGCCCGGCTACTCGGCCCGGCTACTCGGCCCGGCTACGCCGCCCGGTGGCCTTTCATAGCCGACCCCACGATAACCGCGACGGCGGTCAGGAGGTAGGGCATGGCCGACAGGAGCTCCGCGGGCACGCTGAACGCGGCTTGCCCGACCAAGGCCAGGGACAGAAGCGCGGCGAAGAACAGCGAGGCCGCCACGGTACCGCTTAGGCGCTTTCCGCCCAGGTAGACGGCCACGAGGGCGATCCAGCCCCGCCCGGCGGAGAGGCCGGGTACCCAGGCGCCCAGGGCGCCGGCCAAGGCCACGCCGGCCGCGCCGGCGGTCATGCCGGAGAGGACGTAGGCGCGAGACCGGATGGCCTGGGGGTCCAGGCCGCCGAGGCCCAAGGCGTCGGGATTCATGCCGGCGGCCCGGGCCCTGAGCCCGAAGGGCATGAAGCCTAGGCGCGCCGCGGCGTAGGCGACGGCGCCCGCCGCTACGTAGAAGCCGGCATGATGGCCGAATAGGAGCGGTCCCAGGACCGGCGCGCCGGCCAGGGCCTCGCCCACGCGGGGTAAGGCCAAGGCCGGCAGGTTGACGACGCCCTTGGTCCGGAACATGGCCTGGGAGATCATGGAGGCCGCTCCGGGCACGAGGAGATTAAACGCCAAGCCGGTCACGAAGGCGTCGGCCCGCGCCTTCCTAGCGAACAGGTCCTGAAGATAAGCCAGGACCGCCGGTACGGCCAGCCCGGCCGCGACGCCGGCCCAGGGGCCGAACGCGCTACCGACGGCGACGTAGGCGAAGCCGCCGGCCATGATTAGCCCCTCCAGGGCGATATTTAAGACCCCGACGTACTCGGTCGCCAGGCCGCCGAGCGCCGCGGCGGCCAGCGGCATAAAGCCGGCGGCCGCGGACGCCAGGAGCTGCGCTAAGCCGCTCATGATTCCCCCCGCGCCTTGGGCCGCTTAAGGAGCGGCCTGGCCGTCGCGGCCATGATCACGAGCGCCTTGATCACCGTGGCGGCGTCCGGCGACAGGTCGGAAACTATGGCCGCCTGTCGGGAGCCGGCGTCCAACCACGCGAACAGCAAGGCCGCGAAGGGCAGGGCGGCCGGTTCGTTGCCGGCTATCAGGCAGACGCCGATGGCGCTCCACCCCACCCCGCCCGAAATGCCCCGGACGGCCGTGCCGTTGGAGCCCAGCGCCAAGAAGGCGCCGGCTAGGCCGTGCAGGACCCCGCCGACGAGTATGGGCAGCCAGGAGAAAGCCTTGACGGGGTAGCCCATGAGCGCGGCGAAAAGCTGGTTTTTACCGTAGAGGCTCAAGGCCTTGCCCTGCCGCGTCTTGGAGAAATAGAACCACGCGACGGCGCAGAGCGCGGCGGCGACGATCGGCGCCGGCGTAAGCGGCCCCGGCGGCGCGAGCCTGGGTAGCAGCGAGGCGCGGGGCACGGCGCGCATGGCGACTAGGTTGTTCGCCGGGTCGCGCCAAGGGCCGGCTATGAGCCAATCCGCCGCTAAAATGGAGGCTTGCGATATCAGGAAGCTCGTCAGGAGCACGTCGGCGCCGGCGAAGCGGCGGCCGAGGGCGCTCGGGGCGCCGACCGCGGCGCCGGCCAGCGCGCCGAAGGCGAGGGCAACGAGCAGGCCGACCGGGCCGGACGGGGCGAGCGCGCCGGCGAAGGCCGCCGCGACGGCCCCGGCGTAGACCTGCCCCTCGCCGCCCAGGCTGAAGTGCCCCGATCGATAGGCGACGAGCACCCCGAGGGCGGCGACCGCCAGGTACGCGGCCGCCTCGGCCATGGCCGACATCATGACCGACGACCGAAAGGGCGAGACGTAAAACGCGCGCAGCGTCGCCGCAGCGTCGCTCGACGCGACGGCGGCGAACAGGCCCACGAGGAGCGAGGCCAGGCCCAGGGATAGGGCGAGGCGCCTAAGCGGCTCCACGAAGCGCGAGGGCGGAGCCGGCGCCAGGGGCTCGAGCGAGCTCAACGCAGAGCCCCCGTCAGGTGTCCGGCCAGGCTCCCCGCGTCCAAGCTCTCAGGATCGAGCTCGGCCAGGCGCCCCCGATACAGGGCGAAGGAGCGATCGGCGAGCTCCGCGATATCGTCGGGGTCCTGGCTAAGGAGCAGGACGGCGCTGCCCCGGGCCCGGAGCTCGGCCAAGCGCCGCATCACGAGGGAGCGGCCGCCGGGGTCCAAGCCCTGAGCCGGGTTGCAGGCCAGCACCAGCGGCGGCTCGCCGTCGAGCTCGCGCGCCAAGACCAGGCGCTGACGGTTGCCTCCGGACAGGGCCTCGGCGGGACCTGACAACCGGCCGCGCAGGCCGAGCTCCGCCGCCAGCGCGCGGGCGTCGGCGCGCGGTCGCCGCCTGGACGCGTAGGCCGCAGGCGCATAGGAGAACAATCGCTTGGCCAGGAGGCTATCCTCGACGGCCGAACGGATGGATAGGGCCCGCGATTCGCGTTCGGTCGGCAGATAGGCCATGATCTTCCGTCGGAGCTCGGCGCTAGGCCAGGCGGCCATATCGCGTCCGAGCACCAAGACCGTCCCGGGAGCGGAGGGCCGCAGGCCGGAGGCCAGGTCCTCGAGCGCGTCCAGGTAGTTACCGGCCAACGCGACCACGCCGACGACCTCGCCCGAGCGCACGCAGAGGTCGACGCTCAACTCGGGGCCGAGCCGGGCGCCGCGTAGCTCCAGGACCGGCCGGCCGGGCTTGCCCTCGCCCCGCCCGTCGGCGCGGCAGGCTCCGGTCGGGATGATGAGCTCGGCCAACGAACACTCGTCCAGGCTCTTCGCGTCGACGCTGGCCACGGATCGGCCGTTCCGCAGCACGCTTACCCGGTCGGCCAGGTCCAGGATCTCCTTGGCCCGGTGCGAGATATAGACGACGCCTGCCCCGGCCGCCTTGAGCCGGCCTATGAGCGCGAAGAGGGCGCGCGCCTCCTCCTCGCTGAGTATGCTGGTGGGTTCGTCCAGTATGAGGACGTTCGCGCCGCGGGCCATGGCCCGGAGGATCTCGGCTTCCCGCCGCTCGGCCGGCCCGAGCGAGGCCACGCCGGCGCGCGGGTCCACCGCGAAGCCGTAGCGATCCGCCAGCAGGGCCGCGTCGTACTCCGCCTTGCGCCGGTCGAAGAAGGCCCCGAAGCGGCGCGGCTCGTGGCCCAAGGCCAGGTTCTCGGCCACGGTCAGGCCGGGCGCCAGCATGGAATACTGGGGTACCAGCCCTATGCCGGCCCGTTCGGCGTCCCGGTGGCTACGGAAGGCGGCGGGCCGACCGCGCACGGCTATGGCGCCCGCGTCGGGGATAAGCAGGCCGCAGGCGATCTTGGCCAGGGTCGACTTGCCCGCGCCGTTCTCGCCGACCAAGGCGTGCACCTCGCCGCTCCGTAGATCGAAGTCCGCGCCGTCGAGGGCGCGGACCGCGTTGGACGAGAAGGATTTGACGATGCCTGACAGGCGAAGGAGTTCCATCCCGTCCAAGATACGCTTAGAAGCTATCGATCGTAAAGGCGGGCTCTCCGGCGGCCAGCTTGGCGAGCGCCGCCTCGAAGCGCTCGCGCAGGGCCGGCGGGAGGGCGCGGTAGGCCTCGCCGTCCGGGTCGAAGCCGATATAGCCGCCGGCCGCGCCGACGACCTCGGCCTTGCCGTAGAGCTCCCCGCCCTCGAGCAAGGCCTTGACCCGTTCATAAACCAGGCGATCCTGGTCGAGGGTCGCGCAGCCCACGACGGCCTTAGGTCCGAGCCCGTAGCCGCTGCCGTCGAACCAGACCACGGCCTTGCCCAGCTCCGAAGCGCTCGCCACGACGCCCTGGCCGGCGCCGCCGGCTATGGGCAGTATGACCTCGACGCCGCCGCTATAGAGCGACCGTGCCAGCTCCGCCGCGCGGTTGGCGTCGTACCAGTTGCCCACCTCCCGATACTCCAGCGTAAAGGCCGGATCCACGGCCTTTAGGCCCGCCTCGAAGCCCGGCTGGATAAGGCGATCCAGGGTCGGATAGCGCTGGGCGGCCACGAGGCCGGCTACCAGGCCGGCGCCGGCGGCGGGCCGCCGGGCCTGGGTAACGAGGCCGGCCAGATAGCCGGCCACGTAGCCCTGCTCGAGCTGGTTATAGAGCACCGTGTGGATGGCGGGATTCCCGGCCAGGTAGGCGTCCGCTATAAAGAAGCGCTGGGCCGGGAAATCGGCCGCCACCTTGGCGGCGAGCTCGGGCAAGGCCGGGTTGGAGCTCGCGATAAGGCCGAATTCGCCGCTGGCGGCTATGTCCCGCAGCTTGTCCAGCCAGGTGGACTGGTCGAAGCCCGCCTCTATGACCTTGAGCTTGGCGCCGGGGACCTGCGCTACGGCCCGCTCGGCGCCCGATACGAGCTGTTCGTAGATGGGGCTACCCGAGGCCACGCCGGGCACGAACACGGCGACCGACAGGGCGTTGGCCGGCCGCGCGGGGGCGGCCGCTTCGGGCTTGGCGCAGGAAGCGAGCGCCAGGCCGGCCGTAAGGACGACGGCCGCGACGGCCGATATGCGTATCTTCATAAACGATAACCTCCCGCCGCCCGCGCCCTAAAGCGCGCGGCTCGGCTTTTCATCGATTTCGATGGCGAGTATACTGACGCATACCGGGCGGAGGCCAGCTCGACAAGCTGCCGCCTAGAGAAGCTTACGTTAAAGGTCAATTCGATGAGCGACGAGGCTACCCACAAGATAGGCGACCTGGCCAGGATGTTCGGCTTGACGACCCGGGCCATCCGGTATTACGAGGAGCTCGGCCTCCTCGAGTCCGACGACCGGGACGGACCGGAGCACCGCCGGTATTCCGAGCGCAACGTCATCCGCCTAAAGCGCATTCAGCAGCTCAAGGACTACGGCCTGACCCTGTCCGAGATACGGGAGCTCTTCGAGCTGGCGCGCCTGGACCGCAGCGGCGCCGCCGTACGCGCCAGCCTCGCCCAGAAATATCGTAGCCGCCTCGACGAGGCCAAGCGCAAGCGCGAGGCGCTCGACGCGTATATAGACGACCTCTCCTGGCATATCGAACAGCTGGACCGGGTGGAGGATTTCTTCGGCTGTCCGGGCGCCGCCTGCGCCGCCTGCCGCTGGGCGGAGCGCTGCGACGTCCGGTCGCTCGTCGCCGGGAGGGCCTAAGGTGTACTGCGGCATAGACCTCGGGAGCTCCAGCCTAAAATGCGCCTTGTTCGACGAGTCCGGCGCCAGGCTGGGCCTGGGCTGGTCTCCCGTCGGCCTGTACCACGACGCCTCCGGCGCCGCCCTGGCCGATACCGCCGAGTGGGAGCGGGCCCTGGCCGACGCCCTGGCCCAGGCTCTCTCCCAATCCCGACGGCCAGCGGCTGAGATCCGGGCCCTGGCGCTGAGCGGCAACGGCCCTACCCTGGTCGCCTGCGGCGCCGACGGCCGCGCCCTGGGCATGGCCGTCTCCTGGATGGATAGGAGGGCGGTCCCCCAAGCCGATCGCATCGCCGCCTTGGTCGGCCGCAAGGTCGACCCGGCCTTCTACCTGGCCAAGGCCCTGGCCGAGCTCGAGCGCCGCCCCGAAGCGCCGCCGAGCCTATTCTTTTCGGGCCCCGAATACCTGGCCCACAGGCTCGGGGCCGAGCCCGTCTCGTACCTGCCCGACGACTACTACGAACCGTATATCTGGGACCTCGGCGCCGCCGAGGCCTTAGGCCTGGAGCGCGGGCTCTTCCCCCCCTACGTCCGACCCTGTTCGCCCATAGGCGGCGTGAGCCGGGCGGCGGCCGAGCGCTTCGGGCTTAAGCCCGGCACGCCGATCGCGGCGGGTTACCCTGACTTCCTAGCCACGCTCGTCGGCAGCGCCGCGATGCGGCCGGGCATGCTCTGCGACCGCTCGGGTAGCTCCGAGGCCTTGAACCTCTGCGCGCGCGCGCCGTTCAAGGACGACCGCCTCTTCTCCCTGCCCCACGCCGCCGCGGGGCTCTGGAACCTCTCCGGCGGCGTATCCACGAGCGGCAAGGCCCTGGAATGGTTCTCTAAGCTCGCCGGCTACTCGGGCTTAGGCGGGGATAGCCTGTATCAGGATTTTCAGGCGGCCGCCCCGGGCGCCGGCGGCGCCCTCTTCCTGCCCTACCTCGCCGGCGAGCGCGCGCCGCTTTGGGCCCCCGGGCTTCGCGGCGGCTTCGTCGGCATGGGCCTGGCCCACGGCCGGCGGGAGCTGGCCCGCGCGGCCGTCGAGGGCATAGTCTACGGCCTAAGGCTCGCCCTGGGCGTCATGGACGAGGGCGACGAAGCCCCGACGCTGATCCGTTGTACCGGCGGCGCGGCCAGGAACGACGCGCTTTGCCAGCTCAAGGCGGACGCGCTCGGCCTGGCCGTTGAGGTCCCCGAGACCCCGGAGGCGGAGACCTTAGGCGACGCCTGCGCCGCCGCCGTCTCCCTGGGCGACTATCCGACGGTCGCCGAGGCCGCCGCCGCCATGGTACGGTGCCGCAGGCGCTTCGAGCCCGCCGCCGAGGCGGCGACCTACGACGAGGGCTACGGCCGCTGGCGCGTCGCCCTGGATAACGCCCTGGCCGCCGCGGCCGCCCGATAAGGATAGATCTATGGAAGCCCTCCCGCCCTCCGTCACGCAGAGCCTGGTGCTCTTCCTCATGATGCTCGCCGGCTTCGCCGCCGGTAAGCTAGGCATACTTAAAGGCGAGACCGTACGGAGCCTATCGCGCTTCCTTTTAGACTTCACCCTGCCGGCCTTGGTAGTCATATCGATGCAGAAGCCCTTCAGCCCCGAGCTCAGGGACCAGGCCCTACGCGTGCTAGGGCTATCCGCCGTGGTCTACGGCGCGGCCTTCCCCCTGGCCTACGGCCTGACCGCCCTCTACCGCCGCGCCCCGGCCGCCGAGAAGGGCGTGCATCGCTTCGCCATGTGCTTCTCCAACGTGGGCTTCATGGGCTTTCCCGTAGCGCAGTCGGTCCTGGGGCCGGAAAGCCTTTTTATGGTATCGGTTTATAACATACCGTTTCAGATCCTGGCCTTCTCCGTGGGCATCGTCCTGATACGCGGCGCGGGACCCGCGGCCCCGGCCGGCGCCGAGGTCCCGTCCGCCGCCGGGCGAACCCGCCCGGCCTCGGGCCGCCTGGGCGGCATCCTCGCCGGCGCAAAGGCCTTCATGAACCCCGCGGTCCTCGCGGCCGTCGTCGGCTTCGCCCTCTTCCTCCTCTCCATCCGCATCCCCGAGCCCCTCTACTCGGCCATGCTGCTCTTGGGGGAGACGACGACGCCGCTGGCCATGGCGGTCATAGGCGCGGTCCTCGCCGGCAGCAAGCTGGGCAAGGTCTTCGCCAACCCGCGCATCTGGATCACGACCGCCTATCGGCTCGCCCTTCATCCGCTCATCGTCTACGGCCTGGCCGCCGCCTTCGGGCTCAGGGGCCTAGAGCTCGCTGTGCCCGTCCTCATCGCGGCCATGCCGGTCGCGGCCAATACCACGATCTTGGCGGGCGTCTACGGCGGCGACGAGGTCAGCGCCTCGGGCATGGTCTTCATCTCGACCATCCTATCCTTGGCGAGCATCCCGATACTTGGATTGATACTGTAAATATAAAAATATCTATTTACTTTCTAAAAAACCTCCATACAATAGGGTTTGATTTCAGAACGGCCCTCCGGAGGTAAATATGAAGATCTCTACCAAGCTCGTCTTCGGTTTCCTTTTCGTAGCGGCCGTCGCCGCGACCATCGGGTTCATAGGCATTAACCGCATCGAGGTCATCAAGGAGGCCGACCTCTTCCTCTTCGAGCGCGTCGCCGTACCGCTCAAGGAGCTCGGCGACCTGCGCGAAAGCTACCAACTCCGGCGCGTCGCCATACTCTACATGCTGCGCTCCGCCGCCGCGGCGGACATCGACCGCTACTACGCCGACGCCGAGGCGCATACCGGCTCGCTGGCGGCGGCGGCCGCCGCGCTGCGGCTCTCCGTGGCCGACGAGCTCAGCCGTGGCTACCTGAACGATATAGAGGCGTCGAACGGGCGCTACCTGACGGAGCTCGCCGAGCTACGGCGGCTCTTCCTAGCGGGGCGGACGGAGGAGATGAACCGGCTCATCCAGACGAGCTTCGCCCAGATCAACGGGGCGACGGAGACAGGCATCCAAAGCCTGTCCGCCCACCAGGTTACGCTGGCCCATGAGATGGCGGCGCGCAACGCCGCCCTGGCCGCCAGGACCGTCATCATCATGTGGGCCTCCCTGGGCCTAGGAACCGCGCTCGCCCTGACGCTCGGGCTTAGGCTCTCGGCTTCCATCTCCAAACCCCTGAAGGTTGGCGTATCGCTCGCTACGAGCGTCTCGCGCGGCGTCCTATGGCGAGAGGTCCCGGAGACCCAACTGCGGCGCGCCGACGAGCTCGGCGATCTGGCCAATGCCATGGACGCCATGATCAAGAACCTACGCTCATTGGCGGCGACGGTCCTCGGCTCGTCCGCCAACGTCTCCGGTGGCAGCCAGGAGATGGCCCAGACCGCGGAGGCGATGAGCCAAGGCGCCGCGGAACAGGCCGCCAGCGCCGAGGAGGTCTCCTCGTCGATCGAGGAGATGGCCGGTACGATACGTCAAAACGCCGACAACGCCCAGGCTACCGAAGGCCTGGCCCGCAAGGCCGCCTTGGACGCCGAGCTCGGCTCCCAAGCGGTGGCCAAGACCGCGGGCGTCATGAAGGATATCGCCGCCAAGATCAACATTATCGAGGAGATCGCCAGGCAAACCAATCTCCTGGCCCTGAACGCCGCCATCGAGGCCGCCCGCGCGGGCGAGGCCGGCAAGGGCTTCGCCGTGGTGGCCAGCGAGGTGCGTAAGCTGGCCGAGCGCAGCCAAGGCGCCGCGGGCGAGATCTTGTCCTTGTCCCGCGACAGCACGGCCGTGGCCGCCGAGGCCGGCGGCCGTATCGCCGCCCTCGTCCCCGACATCAAGAAGACGGCGGACCTGGTGGCGGAGATCAGCGCGGCCAGCCGCGAGCAGAGCGTCGGCGCCGACCAGATAGCCAAGGCCATAGCCCAGCTCGACGCGGTGATCCAGCAGAACGCCGGCGCCAGCGAGGAGATGGCCAGCATGGCCGAGGAGCTCTCGGGCCAGGCCGAGCAGCTGGCCGAGGCGGCCTCCTATTTTAAGCTCGACGAGGCGGCGCAAACCGAGGGGCAAGAGACACTGCCGGCCATAGGACCGAAGGCGGAAATCGAAGCCGCGTAAGCGTCCGGCTCACGGTCGCCGCGCGATCGAAGCCGTCGCGCGGCGACCCCTTAGGCTCCGCCGTAGCCGGCGGCGAACCCTTCGATGCAGCCGACGGCGCATACGGCGCATCGAATTCGTTATTATGATTATTTTACTCATATTAATGAAATCCTAAAAAAAAAGTCTATAATCTCTTTCAATCCCTTCCGCGCTGAATAATACTAAGGGCCGTAGACCTTCAGCCTAACGGAGGATATCAATGAAAATCGCCGTCAAGCTCATACTGGGCTTCCTAGCGGTAGCGCTCATCGCCGTAGCCATCGGCATCTTCGGCGTAATGAACATGTACACCATAGATGAGGCGGACACCTTCCTGTACGAGCAGATGACGGTGCCCCTCGGGCAGCTAGCCAAGATGACCGAGAGCTTCCTGCGAATCCGCATCAACATCCGCGACTATATCGGGCAAGACACGGCCGAGGGCCGAGCCAAGGCCCGCCAAACGCTGGAAAGCCTGGAACGCGAGCTCGACGAGACGAGCGCGGCCTACGAGGCCCTACTCTTCTCCGAGGAAGGCCGCAAAGAGTTCAATAAATTCATGCAGGGCCACGAGGACTACCGCAAGCTGGGCGACCTGGCCATGGCCGCCGCCGACCGCGGCGACATAGCGGCCGCCGACGCTATCCTGGCGGGCGAGGGCTTGCGCTTGGCCCAGGAGACCCGCGCCGCCCTCGGTGCCATGGTCGAAAGTAAGATAGGCTACGCCAAGCAGACGGCCGAGGACAACACGGCCCTGGCCAACCGCACGGCGTTCATCATGTACGTGGTGCTCGGCATCGGCACGGTCATCGCCCTTTCGCTCGGCATTTTCCTCTCCTTGTCCATCACGCGTCCCCTCAAGGTCGGGGTCGACCTCACCGTAGACGTCTCCAAGGGCGACCTGACCGCCGACGTACCCGCCATCTACAAGAAGCGTCCGGACGAGATCGGCGACCTGGCCAAGGCCCTCGATACCATGATAGAGAGCCTACGGAACCTCGTGGCCTCCGTGATGACCTCGTCGAGCAACGTGTCCACCGGCAGCCAGGAGATGTCCAGCACCGCCCAGCAGATGAGCCAGGGCGCCACCGAGCAGGCCGCCAGCGCCGAGGAAGTCTCCTCGTCCATCGAGGAGATGACCAGCACCATCAAGCAGAACGCCGACAACGCCCAGGCCACCGAGAGCATAGCGCGCAAGGCCGCCCAGGACGCCGAGCTCGGCGCCCAGGCGGTGACCAAGGCCGTCGGCGCAATGAAGGAAATCGCCGGCAAGATCAACATTATCGAGGAGATCGCCCGGCAGACCAACCTCCTGGCCCTGAACGCCGCCATAGAGGCCGCGCGCGCCGGAGAGGCGGGCAAAGGCTTCGCCGTGGTGGCCAGCGAGGTGCGTAAGCTGGCCGAGCGCAGCCAGAGCGCCGCCGGCGAGATCCTCTCGCTGTCCCGCGACAGCACCGGCGTGGCGGAGGAAGCGGGCACCCGCATCCTGGCCGTCGTGCCCGACATCAGGAAGACCGCCGACCTGGTGGCCGAGATCAGCGCCGCCAGCCGCGAGCAGGGCGTGGGCGCCGACCAGATCGCGCGCGCGGTGACCCAGCTGGATACGGTTATCCAGCAGAACGCCAGCGCCAGCGAGGAGATGGCCAGCATGGCCGAGGAGCTCTCGAGCCAGGCCGAACAGCTGGCCGACGCCATAGCCTACTTCAAGCTCAAGGAGGGCGCGGCCCAGGCCGCCGCGGCCGGAGCGAGCGCCGCCGCCGCACGGGCCCATCGGCAGGAAGCCGCCCAGGGCGTGGCCTTGAAGCGGCCGGCCGTGCGCGTCGCCCACGCCAAGGGCGGCGCCCCGACGAAAGTCGCCGCGCCCGCGGCCGGGAAGACCGCCATCACCCTACGCGAGGGCGAGGACAAGTCCAAGCCCGCCGACGACGGCGACTTCGAAGAATTCTAAGCCGAGCGCCGTAGGCAGACCGCCCGCGGCCGCGCCTGGACCGGCAACGCGGCCCCGCCTTAAACGGCGGGGCCGCTTCGTTTCCGTCGCCGCCCTGCGCTACCGCTCCTATATACTTGAAAAGTACCTTCCACAAGTACGTAAGCCGGCGCTATACTTCGGCACGTACAAGCTTTAGGTTCGGCCATGGGTCGATCGCGCCGCCTGAACGGGGGGCGATCGACGCTGGTCCGGCTCCCGCGCGGGCGGGGCCGGGGCCGAAGAACGCGAAAACGGGCGCCGCGGGCCCCACCGGTACCATAGTCATGGCTAAGACAAAACCTTCGCTCGGAAGGCGCGGCGTAACGCGCTTCCTCTCCTACCTGTCCCCGTACTGGGGCCTCTTCGCGCTCGGCTTCCTAGCCATGCTGGCCGTTACCTCGGCCCAGCTCGCCGGGCCGCTCATCCTCCGGGGGCTTATCGACAAGGCCATCCCCCAGAAGGACGCGGGGCTCATGATGCGCTACGCCCTGTCGTACCTTGGCCTTATCATCGGCATGGGAGCGCTCACCTATTTCCAGACCATGGTGGTCGTGCGCCTCGGGCTTAACGTGGTCACCAAGATCAAGGACGAGCTCTTCTCGCACCTCCTGACCCTGCCGGTGTCATACTTCGACCAACATCAAGTGGGCGAGCTCATGGCCCGGGTCGAGAACGATACGGAGAAGGTCAAGCAGCTGTTCAGCGAGACCGGCATCATGCTCATAGCCAACGCCGCGTACTTCCTGGGCATGTTCGGCGTCTTCCTAAGCATGGACGCGCGGGCGACCGGCTTTATCTTCATCCCCATCCCCTTCTTCCTGGCGGCCTTCCTCTTCATGTTCGACCGGCTGCGCCCGCTCTATGAGAAGGCGCGCAAGAAGTACGCCGAGATCACGGCCATAGCCACCGAGTTCGTACAGGGCATCGAGATCCTGCAGGCTTTTAACCGCGGCCCCTACGCCGCGGCCAAGCTCGAGGCCGCGAGCAAGGAGAAGCGCGACGTCGAGATCAAGGCGGGCCTCTTCGAATACACCTTCATGGGCGGCATGCGCGTGCTCGGCGGCCCCATGTTCCTGGTCCTCATCATCCGACTCGTGGCGCCCGGCATCTTCGCGGGGGCCCTGACGGTCGGCACCCTCCTCGTCTTCATCGAGTACGGCATGCGCCTCTTCGAGCCGCTCTTCGCCATAGGCGAGAACATACGCGGCATACAGCAGGCCCGCGTCGCGCTCACCCGCATCTTCGGCATCATGGACCTGGCGCCCGAGGCCGCGCTCGAGGAGCGCGGCGACGAGCCCTCGTTCCGGCGCTCGATAGAGTTCAAGGACGTCGGCTTCGCCTATAAAGAAGGCGAGCCGATACTCGAGAACGTATCCTTTACCGTGGAGAAGGGGCAGACCGTGGCCCTCGTCGGCCCCTCCGGCTCGGGCAAGACCACGACGGTAAGCCTGCTCTGCCGCTTCTATCCCTATGGCTCGGGCGAGATACGCGTCGACGGTAAGCGCCTGGAAGCCCTGGACCTGCGCTCCTGGCGGCGGAAGATAGGCCTCGTGCTACAAGACATCTTCCTCTTCCCCGGCACCATCTTAGAGAACGTTCGGGTCTACGACGACAGGCTCTCGGAGCTCGACGTCTTCGACGCCCTGAAGACCGTACACGCCGACGGCTTCGTCAAGCGCCTGCCCCTAGACGTCCGTACCGAGCTCCATGAGCGCGGCGCCAACCTCTCCATGGGCGAGAAGCAGCTCCTCTCCTTCGCGCGCGCGGTAGCCTTCGGGGCCGAGCTCATCATCATGGACGAGGCCACCGCCAGCGTCGACGTGGCGACCGAGCGCCGCATCCAGGAGAGCATGGCCGAGCTCCTAAAGGGGCGCACCGCCATCATCGTGGCGCACCGGCTCTCGTCGATACTGAACGCCGACAAGATCCTCTTCTTCAAGGACGGCAGGATCATAGCGCAGGGGACGCACCGAGAGCTCCTTTCGAGCCTGCCCGAGTACGAAGAGCTCGTGCGCCTTCAATTCCCCGACCTGGACGCCGCCGGGCGCGACCGGGCCGAGGCGTCCATGGCGGCCGAAGCCGCCGTAGAGGTACTAGCATGAGCGACGAAGCCAAGGCGCCTAAGGGCGGCGTCAACCATATACGCTGGATAGCCGAGATCTGGAGCGAGCGCAAAGGCCTCGTAGCGCTCCTCTTCTTCCTCACCCTCCTTTCGAGCGCGGTGGCGGTGACCTACCCGTACCTCTCCAAGCTCCTCCTGGACACCATACAGGGGCTCCTGGAGCGGCCCGGCCCGGGGAACCCCATGGACGAGGTGAACCGCCTGCTCATGGTCTTCGTGGCCGTGGGCCTAGCGGGCTTCATCGCCTCGCTCTTCCCCGGCATACGGGGCATGACCAACTCGGTCTTCGAGCACCTGATACGCGGCAAGTACTTTAAGAAAATCCTGGCCAAGGACCACGGCTTCTTTTCCCATTTCCCCTCGGGCGACCTCGTGACCCGCCTTACCGACGATATCTACGACTTCCCCAAGCTGTCCTGGTTCCTGTGCTCGGGCATCTTCAGGGCGGTGGAATCGATCAGCAAGGTGGTCTTTTGCCTGACGGCCATGTTCCTCCTCGATCCTAAGCTCACGCTCTTCTCCTTGATCCCGATACCCATCATGATCGCGATCTTCTACGTGACCCAGGATAAGATTTACGACACCTTCCAGAGGAACCAGGAGTCGATCAGCGCCGTCAACTCTCGCTTGGAGATGAGCTTCTCGGGGGTGAGGATCATCAAGGCCTACGCCTGCGAGGAGAAGTACCGGCGTTTCTTTAAGGACGTGCTCAAGGTACGCTGGGATACCGAGATGGCCGTGGCTAAGCTCGAAGTGGTGCTGCGCCTCATCTACCAGTACATCGATTACATTGCCCAGGTGGGCATCGTCTTCGCCGGCGGCCTCATGGCCGTGCGGGGCGAGATCACGATAGGCACCTTCTACGCCTTCTATACCTATCTCACGATGCTCATCTACCCGATCCTGGATATCCCCCAGCTCTTCGTCTCGGGTAAGCGCGCCTTCGTGAACATCGACCGGCTGGAGGAGGTGGCCCGCTACCCCGAGCCGGCCAGGCCCGCCGAGGCGAAGGCCGTGGAGCGCCTGGAGAGCGTCGAGCTCCGCGGGCTGTCCTTCGGCTACGGCGACCGGCCCGGCGAGGCGCTCTCGGGCATAGACCTCACCATCCGCCGCGGCGAGCGCCTGGGCGTCATCGGGCCCGTGGGCTCGGGCAAGTCGACGCTCATGAAGGCCATACTGGGGCTCCTGCCGCCGCAAGAGGGGCAGGTGCTGGTGAACGGCCGGAGCCTCTCGACGGTCGACCTTGAGAGCTACCGGGCCAAGCTGGGCTACGTGCCGCAGGAGGCCCTGCTCTTCTCGGGTACCCTGCGCGAGAACGTGGACTTCGGCAGCGACGAGCCGGGCGACGAGCTCTTCGAGGAGGCGGTGGCGGCGGCTCAGATGCAGGCCGAGATAGCCGAATTCCCCGCCGGGCAAGCCACGGTCGTTGGGCAGCGCGGCGTCAGCCTCTCGGGCGGCCAGAAACAGCGCATGGCCATAGCGCGCGCCGTGGCCAGGAAGCCCGAGCTCATGCTCTTCGACGATATCACCGCCAGCCTGGACGCGGCCAACGAGGAGCGGCTCATGCGCGCCCTCGAGCGCCGTTCGCGCGACCTCTCCTTCGTGATCGTATCGCACCGCCTCTCCACCCTGCAGTACGTAGACAAGGTGCTCTTCCTAGAGGACGGCAAGGCCCTGGCCTACGGCACCCACGAGGAGCTCCTGACTAACGAGCGCTACCGGGCCTTCATCGAGGAGCACCTGGGCCAAGCCGGCTGATGCCGCGCCCAAGCCCGCGGCTAAGGCCCGATCGCGACGGAGACGACGATAAAGGGCAGCGAAGCGGCGACCAGCGCCGTGCCCGCCGTGGACAGGGAGGCTTGGTTAGTCGCCGAGCCGGCTAGGTTCAGGCCCAAGCCGGAAGCCAAGATAAGCGCTCCCGCGATGACGCCGCCGCGCTGCAGCCTCGCGGCCGAGCGGAGCTTGTCGGCTTCCTCCGCGCCGAGGGCGCCGGGAGCCGGCTCGGGCAGTACCTTCAGGCCTTCGTCGTAGCCCTTACGGAAACCTTCGGCGTAGCCTTCGTCGAAGGCGGCCGCGACGACGGCCTCGGGTGCGGGCGCCGCCGAAGGCGCCGCTTCGGGCGTTGGCGCCCCGGCGACCGGGGCCGCAGGGGCGGGCTCCGCCAGCCGCGCCTCCGGCGCTATGGTGAAGTCGTTGGAGCGCCAGAAATCCAGGATGGCGCCTTGGAGCTCGCCGCGCTCCGCCTCGACGAACTCGCCGCGCTGCTCTACCCGCACCATCTGACCGGCGGCGACGTTGAAGATCCTGGGTACGGCTTCCAATCCTTCGCGGCTAGAGCTGGAGCTGGTCGTCATGGCCGTGACGATGACGGCCCCGTCGAAGCAATACACGTCGGTGGTCGGCGCGGAGGCGCCGCGCGCGGCCACGACGTCCATGCCGAAGTCGGTGCCGCGGACGCCGGCCACGGCGGTCTGCGAGCTGATGGCGAAGGACTCGCCGCCGGCGAGCCCCCGCACCTTGCTGCGTATCCTGCCGTAGACCAAGGAGAGCGTGGTCTCGCCGGAGGAGGCCGTCGCCAGCCTGAAGGTCGTGTTCTCGGCTAGCTTAAAGACCGCGCCGCCCGATAGCATGCGTACCTCGATCAGGGTAGCCCGGCCGGTCTGCACGCTGTCCCCTTCGAAGAGCTCGAAGCCGAAGGGATCGGGGACGGCGACGGGCCTGCCCGCGCGTATGACGATAACGTCATCCTTGCTCGCGTACTCTATGACGGCCGCCGGAGAACGCGCCTGCGCCAAGGCCGGGGCGACCGGAACCAAGGCGATAAACAACATGAACGTCGGGGACAGGTGAGATCGCGCTCGCGGCATGGCTATCCTTCTTTCCTATTCATTATAGCGCAGAATATACCATGGGGATGCCCTCGCCGCAATTTGATTGAATTCAGCGCGTAGCACGGCTATACTGGCAAGCGGATGGAACAGCTCCTTAACGAAATTCGAGTCAACTACATCGATCCGGGCGTCAACGAGCTCTTAGCCTCGCTGGCCGGCGCCGACCAGGCTCAGAATTCGCCCTATGCCATGCGCTATAACCACGCCGAAGAGTACTTCATCGAGCTGGCGGAGCCGGTGACCGTCCCCAGCCTCCGCATCCATCACAAAGTCAGCGATCCCTTGCCGACCGCCCCCTATGTGCACGCCGTACGCGATGTCGTCCGGCAGATCGCCGAGCAATTGCCGGAGGCCTTCGCCGGCGTGACCTATTTCTTCGACTCGGCAGAAATCCTAAAGCCTTGCTTCTACCGGATCTACAAGATCGAGAACGATATCTACCTATATCTCCTACGGGTAGATCTCGGGCAGCGCCCCTTGGAGGGCGAGATACTCGAGCCGGGCAATAACGATCGCACGCCGGCTTACGCGACCAAACGGCTCTATCTGGAGTCCGAGCTCATCCCGCTCGAGGCCGTCATGTGGGAGTCGGGGCGGGCCAAGGCTTTTCGGATACGCCAGCTTATCTCGCAGACCTGGATCGGCGAGACCGGCAAGGGTTACCTGGTCCGCGGCATCTGGATGGACAGCGACCTATCCAAGTTCTTTACCAAGCTCTTCCTGCCCGAGGGAAAGCGCTGCTATCCTTTCTACCCGCTCTTTTGCAAATATAAGACGGTCTGCGCCTCGGTCCCCCTACTGTCGGCCGAGGGGCGCCGCCGCGCGGTCCCCCTACTGCATTTCGCCCTGCGCACCCTGGCTCCCGAGATGGAGACCGTACAGAACGTGCTGCGTTCGGCCAGTTTCAGCGAGACGCTCCCGGATTTCATGCGCATTAAGGCCGGCATTCCCCAGCAATGGAAGGAAGGGCTCGGCCGATTCTCTATCCAGGCTTACCTAAACGAGCGCGAACAGAAGGAGTACTCACTCAGCTATGCGAACCTTGAAGCGCAACGATCTTAAGGGCATAACGGCCACGGTCATGGGCCTTGGCTTGAACGGCGGCGGCCTGGCGAGCGCGCGCTTCCTGGCCCAGGCCGGCGCCCGGGTAACGGTCACCGACATGAAGGACGAGGCGACCTTAGCCCCTTCCATCGCCGCCTTGGACGGCTTGGGCATACGTTTCGTCTTGGGCCGCCACGAGCTTGAAGATTTTTCGAGCGCCGATATCGTCGTAAAGAACCCCGCGGTCCGGCCCGATTCGCCCTATCTCGCGGTCGCCAAGCGCGTAGAGAGCGACATGTCGATCTTCCTGGCGCTATGCCCGGCGCCCGTCTACGCGGTAACCGGCTCCAAAGGCAAGTCGACCTGCTCCAGCGCGTTGGCCCACGCCCTGCGGGCCTCGGGCTTCCCCACCTACCTAGGCGGCAACATCACCGTCTCGCCCTTCTCGTTCCTGGACGAGCTGACGCCCGCCGCCCGCGTCGTGCTCGAACTGTCCAGCTGGCAGCTCGGCGACCTCAAGGGCATGGGCGTGTTAAAGCCCAAGGCCGCGATCCTGACCCTCATCGTCCCCGATCACCTAGACCGATACGGCACGATGGAAGCGTACGTGGCCGATAAACGCCTGATCTACGCCGACCAAGGTCCCGGAGACTGGACGATATGCAACGCCGACGACCCCTACGGCCGGTCCTTCGCGGCCGAAACCCGCGCGAGCCCGCTCTTCTTCGGGAAACGGCCGCCGGAAGGGGCCTACGGAGCGGCTATCAACGCCGACGGCAGCGCCGAAGCCTCCTTGCCCGGCATGAAGTCGTTCACGCTGGTTCCGGCGAGCGTTAGGCTGCCGGGCGCCCATAATCGCTACAACCTGGCCGCAGCGGGCCTGGCCGCCTGGGCCGCCGGAGCCGATCCGGACGCCATCGCTCGTGGCCTGGCGGAGTTCGGCGGCGTAGAGCATCGCCTGGAGCTCTTCCTGGAGCGCGACGGCGTCAGCTGGTGCAACGACTCGGCGGCCACCGTACCGGAGGCCGTTGCCGCCGCGCTCAGCTCCTTCGACCGCCCCATCGTGCTCATCACCGGCGGAACGGATAAGGTGCTTGACTTTACGCCCCACCGAAAGGCGTACGCGAAGGCCAAGCGCCTCGTGCTCCTACGCGGCACGGGCACCGATAAGCTTAGGGCCTTGCTCGACGAGGACGGCATAGGCTACGACGGCCCCTACGACGACATCCGCGCGGCCGTGGCGCGCGCCAAGGAGCTGGCCGCGCCAGGCTCGGTCGCCATGCTATCGCCCGGCTGCACCTCGTTCGGCATGTTCAAGAATGAATTCGACCGAGGCAGGAGCTTCAAGGAGGCCGTCGCCGCCTCGTACGCGGCGCCGCCTCAGCCGCCCATCGCGTAGGCGACGGCGCAGTAGCCCACGAACGAAGGCCCGCCCGCCCTGAGCGCGCTGTTCGAAAGCCCGAGCAGCGCACCACGTTCGGCGCCCAGGGCCTCCGCGAAGGCCATGGCGGCTACGGCGGCCCCGACGGAGCAGGACGCCCGCCGTTCGTCGGCCAAATGCAAGGCCGTCGGGGCGTCGAGCCGGGCATAGGCCTCGGCGATCGCCCGGTCGGCCGACGCGGCCCACTCCCGGCCGGCAGCCCCCCTGCCCGCCGGCTCCCAGGCATAGGCCGGTCCGTAATGCGTCAAGTCGGTCGATCCGAGCGCGAGGCCGAGCCGCCTGGCCTCGGGCCCGTTCGGCGCGCGGAACCAGGC
>ERZ1066115.131-NODE-131-length-25835-cov-11.931769_pt1 | contig 25835 bp, 19 predicted proteins | sample MGYA00382762_ERZ1066115 | MGnify/ENA primary metagenome ERZ1066115 (study PRJEB33369, sample SAMEA5778345) | biofilm metagenome | biome: Industrial cooling water; feature: Water cooling tower basin; material: Biofilm | place: United Arab Emirates | collected... | reverse complement strand
CCTAAAGTATCAGATGGCTTTAATTTTTGTAGCGGGGACAGGACTCGAACCTGTGACCTTTGGGTTATGAGCCCAACGAGCTACCAACTGCTCCACCCCGCGATTTAGGAGCACAAAAGTAGGCCCATAACGGAACAAAAGCAAATGCATCTGAAGATATCCTGTATCTAATCCTCAAACATCAGGTTATTGCCTTTTGAACCTTTTTAGTCCCTACTTCACCTTCGCAAACAGCGCCTTCATCCCCTCATCAATCAGCGGGGGTACATTTTTCTCCTTATTGGGCAGCACACTTTCGGCTGAGCCTTTCCATACTAATTTGTTCGCAACTCGGTCTACCAAATGGATCGTTACGGTACCCTGCCGGTACTTTCCAACTTCCACTTCCTGCGATTTCCAGGAATAACTGCGTTGACCCGTATAAGCAGTACGATCGGCCGGGTTGGCAAAACTGGTCTCTCGCGTTTGAGTCTCTTCCGTCACCACCACGCCAATGTTCACCAGCAAATCCGGATTCTCACTTTGAGTCAAACCCCGGTCGCCTAATTCCCGAACTATGGCCTCTTTAATCAGCTTCAGGTTCTCCTGCTGATTCGGACCCAAGGCATCCCCACCACTATTTACCTCATAAAAACTAAAGGTCTTGTAATTGGAAAGAACAAACGCATCGTCCTGATCAACTCCCTTGATTCGAACCGAACTGCACCCTAAAGCAATAAGGGCCAGAAGAAAGCTTATTTTTTTCATAGTAAGGCGGTAACTTATTTTAATGTGAAGTTAAAATTGCAAAAAATTTTCCCTGTTTTAGCGTACGTGAGAATTCCACGCTAAAAAGTTTCGGAAGCAGCCAAGTAAAAACCATTGGATTTTGAACCGAAACCAAAATCAATGGCCAGGTTGGTACGTGATTGTTTATCGACCATGACCCGTAACCCGAACCCGGCACTTGGCTTTATTGATTCCAGTAATTTCAGGTCGAGAATTGTATTGCTGGCACTTGTTGCATTCACAAATAGCACACCCCCCAAAACTCCTGAACAGCGTGAAATAGGAAAACGGTATTCGGCCTCACTGTAGACTAAATTATTTCCCCGAAATCGACCTTGTGTATAACCGCGCGCGCTCCGGCCGCGTTGATCATAGGCAGTTGCGGGAAGCACCATATACGGTAATTCCCCTTCCCCTGATAGATCCGCCAGAACCCAAAAGGCAAGTAAGTGCGCTGGATTTTTTTTCGACAACCCATGGAAGGATCGCCATTCCAGCTGAAGTAAACTGGAATTCACCCGGTTGCCTAAAAATTCGAATCCCGCTCTCCAACCGATGGACAGAAAATAACCGGTGTACGCGTTGATCATGTTATCGCGGGTATCCAGTATAAATCTGACATTGAGGGCCGAGGAAAAATATTTCTCTACGTCAAAGCCATAAAGTTGATTATAGGCATAGTGACTGGTGAGTAGCGAATCCCCCGGGTTTAATCGCAACTTCTCATCCACGATTTTAAAATAGGAATCAAATTGGTAGCCCAACCCCAGGTACATGTTATTGGCTATTTTAAAACTCATCGTTTGATGAAGTCTGGCAAAATTAAATTTCATGGGCTGTGCCAATGAATCAGAAGCGGTTTCAAGACCACCCAGGTTGTATTGCGTATCGAGTATACCCCCCTCGGGTGCGGTAGTGCCTAATCCATAGGTGGATTGTGAAAAAATCAAGTATCGCCAATCGCCACTGAAAAAAATCCGGTTATGCCGGGTATAGATATTATTCTTCAGCATGAAAATGAATTGATTCTTGGTCGTATACTGAACACTGCCCGATAGGAAAGAATACAGGGTACTCTCGGGCATTTTAAAAGCATACTGACCCCCCACGCCCACCATAAATCCGGTGGCCGGGTTCGAACCGATAATGGGAAGCAATAACAAAGAACCCTCACTACTGGGTTTTACTTTCGGGGGTTTGTTTAGGGCCTCACGGATTATATCACCCACATCTTGTTGGACGCAAGTGTCGACACCAGTCAGATCCTGCGCCAATAATGACCCTGGGAGTAGTGCCCATAATACCAATATGCGTGTCCCGCTTAGCAAGGAAGTGATCTTTCCTGGCAAATATCCAAATTAAAAGACAGTGTAGTGTCAAGGCCATGCAATCTGCCCCATGATTTTTGTACCCCCCTTATGGAAGAAAAGGTTTGGCTTTCAAATGCCCAAAATACCCTGACCTCAGTCATTTTAAAAGTTAAGTTCAATACTTACCTTGCGCGTCAAAATTTGCTGAAATGCCTTCTGGATACAGCTATACAAGTACACCCTTTAGCCATTTCAGATCTAACTAAAAATCTTCAACTCATGAAAAAGTATTGGATAATGATGTTACCGCTTGTAGTGGCGGCCTGCAGTTCACTCAAAGTCACCTATGACTACGACAGTCAAGCCGATTTCGCCAAGTATAAGACCTATGCGTATAGTGAAGACGCGTTGAAATTACCCGTGGGTGATTTAAACCGCGACCGCGTACTCGCTGCGGTTGACCGCGAACTGGCGGCCAAAGGATTTACAAAATCCGAAAGTCCAGACGTTTTGATTGATTTGCACGTGCGTGCTGAACAAAAAACAGAAGCCGTTGCCAATACCACGGGTGGTTACGGTGGCCCCTGGCGCTATGGGTATGGTGGCGGATTTTCAACCACCACCATCGATTACAATCAATACATTGAAGGAACCTTGTTCATCAACATGGTGGATAAGGCAACTGAAAAAATTGTGTGGCAAGGCCGCGGCACCAAAACCCTAGATGAGGATGCGACTCCAGAAAAAAGAGAAGCCAACATCAACAATGGTGTCAAACTGATCTTCGCCAAATACCCGCCTAAAAAATAATCGCTCAGCAAAGACTGTCTTAACGAGACTCAGTCGTCCTTTCCTAAACGCGAGTGGAGGGGATGGTACGTTTGGAATCTTAAGACAGTCTTTTGTTTTCATGCGTTCCAAATGATTACCCACGAATTCACATTGCTGCAAACTGTTCCTGCTTGGCTGGTTGCCGTCATTTTATTTTTCTTGTTGATTGCTGCTTACAGCTTGGGGTACCGGGTTCGCCTCATTTTAATCAAGAAGCATGAAAGTCCGGTGGAAGAACTGGGCGCAGTGAATGGGGCATTGTTGGGTCTGCTGGCTTTGCTGTTGGCTTTTACCTTTAGCATGTCGAACGAACGTTATGACTTGCGTAGAGCATTGGTGATTGAAGAGGCCAACGCCATCGGAACCGCAGTATTGCGCACCGATGTATACCCGGACAGCATGCGAACCGTGTTGCGTAAACACCTGAAAGATTATGTAGAAGCCCGGATCAACTTCTATCAGGCACGCATGGAGTTGGATCAGATGATCCATTATTATGCCCAGGCAAACGCCATTAGTGCTCAGGTATGGAAGATTACCGCTGCCTACGCACAGGTAGATCCTACTACGACCAAAACATCGGAACTCATTCCTGCCCTGAACGCCATGATTGATATTACCACCACCCGCAGGGCCGCGGGTGAATCCACCATACCCGATTCAATTCTATATTTTCTGTTCATGCTATGTTTAGCTGCTTCCTTCCTGCTCGGCTACGATTTCAAAAATAAATTTGATTGGATTGTGGTAACCGGATTCGCGCTGATGCTTAGCGTTACTGTATTTACCATTATGGATATGGACCGGCCCCGCAGCGGGTTAATCAACATGGATATACCCAATGAAAAAATAGTGGAATTGCGAAGCTTGTTTACCGAATAGTTAGTTCGGGTGTTTCACCCTTCCCGAATAAACCGGAGTACAATCCACTCCGGCAACGGCATGTACAAAATTGATAACAGATCCCAACAAGGTTTTAGTAATATTCAATTTTCCGGATTGCAGCCCCCCAAATTTACCCGATAACTGTTGGTCCATCAGGCTACATCCTTTTCGGTCTATCACGGCAATGGTAATGCCGGGCACCGTTTCAGTCATCAGGTCAAGCTGTCCCGAAATCGCGATCCGATTCAATGGAGTAGTGAAGGCCACGTCCTCCGTTTGCAATTGCAGGTGATTCAGGTTCCACCGTGCATACAGCGTATCGATTTGTGTTTGTTCGCCCTGATCAAAGGAAACGGTAGCTAACGAAGCAAAATCAGTACCCTTGGTTACGGCCAACCCAATCGGACCCGCCACCAAAACAGCTCCCACATCGGTTAAATTAAAATTCTGGCTCTTCTTATATTTCTTCAAAATGTTGTCAACATCTATTCCATACAAGAGCAAGGATTGCCCGGAAATTTCAATCGTGCCGCCCAGGTTGCGTTTCAGGGTAGCCCAATCCTTTCCTGCGGTTGATAAATCCAGCGTGTAATTGATTTTTCCCGACATCAGCTTTTTAGTGGACATCTCTTTGATCAAGGACTCCAGATTAGCCTGGGCCACGGAATAACGAAGGCCGTATGCAGGCTGACTGTCTGTCATAGTCACCGTCAACTCACCTTGCTCCATTTGTGCATCCAACGTTTTGCATTCAAAACCCAGTGTGAGGGTATCGTTTGAACCCACCAAATCACTTTCAATTTCATTAATTGTGAATCCAGGCGTCCAAAACTTTCTAACCTTTACTTTTCCAGATGCTTTCTGGATTCCGGTTATCGCGCCTTTCGCAACGGGATGTCTAAAGAATACGGAATCTAAGTCAAGTTGTACCCGCTCAGCTTGAATCGGCTTTGCCTGAGGCGCCTGATAACGAATGCGATCCGCAGAAATAGTAGCTTGTTCGATGTCAAAAGGAAAGGGAATGATGGAAGCAGAAACTACTAGATCGGTGGTGAGGAGATCCATTTCTGCTGCGGGTAACATTTTATTGGTTGGGTCCAGGTTATCCTGTAATTCAGCAGATAGATCCCGAATGTAAGTCCATGGAAATTCTTTCAGCTGAACATCCGCTTGAAACTGCCATCGCTTGTCTGAACGAATGGTCAACGATCCGTTTATATCCGCTTTCCCTTTTGGGAAGACTGCCCGGAAGTCTTTCAATTTCATGTGCAAGCCGGTTGGAGTATTGCTCCAACTGCTTTCAAACCCCAGATGTTTGATGTCGGGCATTTCAGCAAACCGGGCTGATAGATTCGTGACGTCTAAATCAAATCGCGACTGAGTGGTTGAATCCGGAACCCAGGCTGCGGTAAAGCCAAATTTCAAATCGGTAATCAGGTCTTGGATAGAAGGCTTTTGGAGGGTATCTGCAATAAACTGACGGGTATTCCACTGCGGCACAACCACTTCACCCTTTACCTTCACGCCTAACGTTCTATCCAGCAGAAACAACACCAGATTCCGGTCAAACGTTAAGGTACTCTGCACCCTGCTTTCTCCATAGGAAAAAGTAAGGTTTTGAATTTGGGTTTCCTCGTTCTTGGTTAGCAGGAGTGCCGACAAATTCGTAACCCGCTCGCCACTACGCTTCCATAAAAAGGAAATGTTCTTACATTCCAAACGATTGAACCGGCCGCTGTCTTGCTTCAACCCGGTAAATTCACGCAGCTTACCGGTATAATGTGCCTGCAGAGATATCTCGCCCACCAAATCCTGGATGGCGTCCAAGCGAAAGACTTGATCATACCCATCTATCTGGGTCTTCAAATCAACATCATATACAATAAACGGATCCACAAAATTAACCAGGCTAAACTGCCCCTGGATCGATCCTTGCGGTAGTCGCCCCCGTATATTACGCAGCGAGAGTTTTGCCTGCGAGAAATCAGGTTTAGCACCCGATATGAACTGACCGGTAAAGCCAATGTTTTCAAAGGTGATGGGCTTTCCCGGAACTTTCCAGGAGATATTCTGTAAGCCAAACGATACATCGGATTGTAGGTGTTCAAAGGATCCAAAAATTTTCCCCTTTACAAAGATTTCACCTTGCTTCAATAGGTTTGGATTTCGCTTGAGAACTTCGGGCCGTACGATCAATTCCAGAAACTTCAGGTCATGTACCGAGCCGTCAATGGCCATCTGCAAGGTTCGCTTTTTCAAATGACATTGACCCGAGGCGGTTACTTCAATTCCAGATTGCTCGAGGATTATTTCTGAAATTTCCAGAGCGCCTGAGTTTGGTTCATACTGTAAGTCAGCCTCGAGTGAACCCGCTTCACCAGAAAGCAAATTCCCCACGGTAGCCAGGTTATTGAGCTCATGCTGACTTTGTAGGAGGACCATTAGTATTTCCCCCTCGCGATTTATTTCCAGTGACAGCCTCTGAAAAAATGCCGCTGATGAGTCCGATTGGTAAGGATGCCAGGAAACCCGAAAGTCATCTGCCTGCACATGGTGTAAATCCAGATGAACGGCTGTAGTAGGTGCTGGCCCCGGCTTTTGTTTGACCGGACTCTTAGGTGCCACAGGCTTTACAGCTGGTGAAGGAATTTTTCTTGCCGGTTTTACCGGAGGGGCTAACGCGGTGGCCAGGTTTAGGCGGCCAGCGGAATCTGACGCAAGCCACAATTCACCTTGCATTAAGGCGATCTCCGAAATCTCCACTTGCTCCTGGAACAACGGTATCAATTTCATGGAAACAGAAATACGGTCGGCTTGCAAAATGGGTCGAACCTGAAAGGAGTCAGTGCGTGATGGGTAGTACCTGACATTCTGGAAGGAAACCTCCAGATCAGGAAAACTACCCAAGAGGTTCAGTTCCATGTCGTGAATCTCCAGATGGCCGGCCTGCGACTCATTCACAAAGGCCTGCAATTCTCTAAGCAACCAATCATTTTTTCGCTCAAATAAAATCCAGATCAACAAGACAAAACAGAGAACTACTGTGGCTACCGTCCAGGCGGCATATTTCAAGATCCGTAAAATATGGATCGAGGACCTGCTCATTCCGGTAAATATAAAAGATCGGTTTGTGGAATCGCGATAAGCTGCCGATGATCCTGTATTTTTGCTTACCATGGATTTTAATCGTCTGCTGCTGTTTCTTTCCGTTGTTTTATCCAGCTTACTTGCATTGCGCTGCACCCGTTCTACCGATGCCCCGGCTCCACTCCAAGAAACTCCGCTTACGTATAGCGGTTCACCAACCTGCCAGTCGTGCCATCAAAAAGAATATGCCGACTGGCTTACTTCCGATCACTTTCGCGCCATGCAACACGCAGCCGACTCCACCGTGCTGGGCGATTTCAATAACGCAACCTTCACAGCCGATGGCGTAACCAGCCGGTTTTTTAAACGCGATGGAAAATTCATCATCCAAACACAGGGAGAGGACGGACGGAATCATGAGTATGAGGTGTTGTATACCTTCGGTTATTATCCCTTGCAGCAATACCTCATAGAGTTTCCGGGCGGTCGATTGCAGGCCACCCGCGTGAGTTGGGACTCGCGGGAAAATAAATGGTTTAACCAATATGCCGGTGATAAAATTCATCACCGCGATTGGCTGCATTGGACCGGCAATGCGCAAAACTGGAATACCATGTGCGCCTCCTGCCACTCCACCGATCTGCAAAAGAACTATCAGTTTTCAACCGACCGTTACACAACTACCTGGAACGAAATCAACGTGGCGTGTGAAACGTGCCATGGAGCCGGCAGCAAGCATGTGGAATTGATGAATTCAAACTACCAAGAAGGTGTTCGCCCACCAAACTTCGGGCTTTACTATGGCAAAAATACAGATCCGCAACTTCAACTGAATACGTGCGCGCCTTGTCATGCCCGCAAATCCGACATCGCGCAAAAATTCATGCAGACATCCGAACTTATGGATGACTTAATTCCTCAGATCATCAGTCATGAGTATTACTATGCCGATGGCCAGATCCGGGATGAAGATTATGAGTACGCCTCTTTTGCGCAGAGTAAGATGTTTCACAACCAGGTGCGGTGCAGCAACTGCCATAATCCCCACTCCGGCAAACTGATTGCCGAAGGCAATGCCTTGTGCATGAGTTGTCATGAACCCAAGTATAATACCGAAGCCCATCATTTTCATCAAGTGAATACGGAAGGCGCGCAGTGCATCAGTTGCCACATGCCGGTGAAAACCTATATGGGCAATGATCACCGCAGAGATCACAGCTTCCGCATTCCACGACCTGACCAATCCGTGATCTGGGAAACACCCAATACCTGCACCAGTTGCCACACGGGTAAGTCGGCTTCCTGGGCAGCTACTACCGTGAAGAAATGGTATGGCCCCAATCGCGCCTATCATTTTTCAGATGACTTATTACCAGGCAGTAAACTGGACGACAAAAGTGAATCCCATCTGATAAAGTTGGTGGGCGACACCACGCAACCAGAAATTGCCCGGGCCACTGCCGTTTATTATTTAGGCCGCCTTCAAACGCAGAACAGTGTTCAAAACTTACTGCTCGCGCTCCGCGATAAAAAACCATTGGTACGCTATCACGCCTTACGGGGATTAGAAAATTTCTCACCCGACTATTGGATACAGGCTGCCACACCAGCATTAAGCGACAACGTACGGGCGGTGCGGATTGCTGCGGCCGATTTGTATCATACATTGCCTCCAGAGGCAATTCCTGCAGCCGCGAATGCAGCTTACCAGGCCGCGAATCTCGAAAACAAGCGATACCTGCACTATCAAACTGATTTTGCTGTGGGTAATATCATGTTGGCCGATTACCAATTGCAGGAAAATGATAATCTCGGGGCGATCGTCAGTTACATTCGGGGACTTGAAAAAGATAGTTTGATGAATTATGCCCGACTTAATCTCTCCGCTGCCTACAACCGGGTTGGAAAAAATGCGGAGGCGCTCAAGACACTGGAGGAAGCGGCTGCGATCGATCCCAAGAACGATCGGATTTATTACAACCTGGCCTTGTTACTTTTTGAAATGAATGAGGTGGCTGCTGCTATGAAAAACTTTCAAAAAGCCATACAACTTGAGTCTCGCAATGTGGGTGTCTATTATAACTATGGACTCTTGCTTCAGCAAATAGGAAATCTGAAGGAAGCGGAAACTGTTCTCCGAAAAGGATTTAAACTATCTCCTCAAGCCGCTAACATTAATTATGCATTAGCCTATTTATATATTAATCAGAACAACCCGCAGCAGGCCCGAATCCACGCCCAGGTCTTGCGAGAAGTGGATCCAGAAAATCCACAATACGAATCCCTATACCGAGCGTTAGGATTTTAACCATAATCTAAGCGATTCTGTGTCACGTAGTATAGAGCCGTACACCGGCTGAAATAGTACCAATAAGACCTTGATAAGCTACGTAAATCACGTACTTTTATTTCCTGTACGAAATCTGAATACGATGAAATTATATTTACAATGGGTGGCTGTAATTCTGTTACTAGCAACAACACCAGCATGGGTATGGGGTCAAAAAAAGCCAACCAGCAAAGCAGTGACAGCACCTGAATCAATTGATGTCGCCAGTCCGCCAGCGGGTAGTCCGAATATTCTGGTGATTTGGGGCGATGACATTGGAACCTGGAACATCAGCCACAACAACCGGGGCATGATGGGTTACCAAACACCCAATATTGATCGCATTGCAAAGGAAGGTGTTGCTTTTACCGACTATTACGCACAACAAAGTTGTACAGCAGGACGTGCCGCCTTTATTGGCGGATCGGTTCCCGTTCGGTCTGGTATGACCAAAGTTGGTTTGCCGGGTGCCAAAGAAGGTTGGCAGAAGACTGATATCACCATGGCGACTATTATGAAATCGCAAGGGTATGCCACCGGGCAATTTGGAAAGAATCACCAGGGTGATCTGGACGAACACTTGCCTACTATGCACGGGTTTGATGAATTCTTTGGCAACCTCTATCACCTTAATGCTGAAGAGGAACCTGAACATCCGGACTATCCGCGCGACATGAAGTTGGCCAATGGAAAAACTTTTCTGGAACAATTCGGACCCCGTGGAGTAATCAAGAGCAAAGCCGATGGCAAAGGTGGACAAACCATCGAAAATACCGGGCAGCTCACCAAAAAGCGGATGGAAACCATTGATGACGAAACCATTTCGGCAGCGAAAGATTTTATTAAGCGTCAGCATGCCGCAGGTAAGCCATTCTTCTGCTGGTGGAATGGAACCCGCATGCATTTCCGTACCCATGTAAAAGCGGATCATCGCGGATTATCCGGTCAAGACGAGTACAGCGATGGTATGGTTGAACATGATATGCACGTGGGTGAGTTGCTGAAGTTGCTGGATGAACTGGGTATCGCCAACAACACGGTGGTGATGTACTCTACAGACAACGGACCGCATTACAATACATGGCCAGATGCTGGTACCACTCCTTTCCGTAGTGAAAAGAATTCTAACTGGGAAGGCGCCTACCGTGTGCCTGCCTTTGTGCGCTGGCCAGGGAAGTTTCCCGCAGGTATTACATTAAATGGCATTGTATCGCATGAGGATTGGCTCACCACTTTTGCCGCCATTGCCGGAAGGACTGACATCAAAGAAAAGGTACTTAAAGGAGTTACGGCTAATGGAAGAATGTATCGCAATCATCTGGATGGTTATAATCTGCTTGATTATTTATCCGGTAAAGTGAAGGAATCACCACGTAACGAGTTTTGGTATGTGAATGACGATGGACAAGTAGTGGCAGCCCGTTACCTGGATTGGAAAGTTGTTTTTCTTGAAAACCGGGGTGAAGCGTTTGGTGTCTGGCGCGAACCTTTTACCGAACTGCGCGTACCTTTGCTCTTCAACCTTCGGAGAGATCCCTTTGAAAAAGCGCAGCATAATGCAAATACGTATAACGATTGGTTTCTCGATCACCCCTTCGTGATTGTTCCCATTCAGGGTTTAGCTGCGAAGTTCTTATTGTCGATGAAAGAGTATCCGCCTTCCCAAACTCCAGGCTCGTTTAATCTTAGCAAGATTGAAGAGAATCTCCGGAGCAACATGGGTTCCCGGTAATAATAACTATTCAATTTGTGGCTAAACAAAAGATAAGTCGCGTGCCATGACGACTTTTTTTCTGCACAGGTATGAAAATATACACTTCACTTTTTCTACTGGTTGTCCTTGTATGTTGTAATCCTGATGCATCGCCTAAATCGAATAGGCAAGTCGATGCCCGTCATGCAGCGAACCAGACACTTTCCTCTTGGAATGAAACGACTACGAGAGATGCGATTGTTGATTTTGTGTTAAGGACTACATCACCGGAAAGCCCAGACTTCATTCCTGCAGCCGACCGTATCGCCTGCTTTGACAATGACGGAACATTGTGGGCGGAGAAACCGGTTTATTTTCAGCTTTTTTTCGCGATCGATAGGATCAAAGCATTGGCTCCTGATCATCCAGAATGGAAGAATCAACAACCCTATAAATCCTTACTGGAGAATGACTTGCAAACAGTACTTGCCGGTGGCGAGCATGCCATCGTTGAAATAATCATGACAACCCATGCCGGAATGAGTACGGATGAATTTGCATCTGTTGTGCGTGACTGGATTCAAACGGCCACCCATCCGGTTACCGGCATGCGATATATCGATATGGTCTATCAACCTATGTTGGAATTACTGGAATACCTCCGAAAAAATGAATTCAGAATATTTATTGTCTCTGGTGGCGGAGTCGATTTTATGCGGGTATGGGCTGAAGAGGTCTATGGCATACCTTCCCACCAGATTATCGGAAGTTCTGGAAAAGTAACCTATCAAATACGGGAAGGCATTCCGGTCTTGGTCAAACTTCCTGAAATTAATTTCATCGATGATCAGAAAGGCAAACCAGTCGGCATTCATCAGCATATCGGCAAACGGCCGGTGTTTAGTGCAGGCAACTCCGATGGCGATTATGAAATGCTGCAATACACCACGTCAGGAACGAATTACCCGCGATTAGGTATCCTGATCCATCATACTGATTCATTGCGTGAATGGAAGTACGACCGCAGTTCGTCTATTGGGAAATTGGAGAAGGGATTGGACGAAGCCGCTAAATACCAATGGTTAATTGTGGATATGAAGTCTGCGTGGCGTAAAATTTATCCAGATTAAGATCCGTATGGTAAATTGGTTGGCAGGAAATCGGTTATCCCATCCGTTATCATACACCTATGCCCCGAAACCAAATCTATTGTTGTACTTCGCAGGTTGGACCCCACTAATCCGGATTACCAATCCTTGTTTAAAGAACTTGAATCGCGGTAAAGCGTGGGGTGACGAAGGCTAACTCGTTAAAATAAAATTCTTAATTTGCTACACAGACGCACGCGTCTTACCCTTAATTTCATTTAACTCCTAACGTATTGCCAATCTTCAACTTCTATGAAAAACAACTTCCTAATCGTTGCCTCGTTTGTCACCCTGCTTTTAACCCAATGTTCACCGAAAGATAAAGCTAAGCCTGAATCCACCGATACAAACCCGCCATCCGCTTCTTCAGCGCGCCCGGTACACTGGGGTTATGAAGGTGAAGACGGCCCGGCCAATTGGGCAACACTTTCACCCGTGTATGCCTTGTGTGGTCAGGGCCAGAGCCAGTCGCCCATTGATATTGTGAAAACGGATGTAAAAGGTGGGGCCACGTGGAAACTGGATTATAAAACCACGTCCCTGCGCATTGCACACAATGAACATATGGACGACATCATCGATAACGGACACACTATTCAAGTTACAGTGGATGAAGGCAGCACCTTCACCTTTGGCGATAAGTCCTTTAACCTGAAACAATTTCACTTTCACACCCCGAGCGAGCATACGCTGGATGGCCAACATGCACCGATGGAAATGCACATGGTACACCAGGGATCGGATGGAAGCCTGGCGGTGGTAGGCGTATTATTTCAGGAGGGAAATACGCCCAACCCCAACTTTGAAAAGATTATTGCCAACCTGCCCAATGCCAAAGGCGAAAGCAAACACATTGCTGATGCCAATCTGGAATTGAAAGTGCACCTGCCCAAGGACAATTACGCGTACCACTATGTGGGCTCGCTTACCACCCCTCCGTGCAGCGAGGGAGTTCAATGGCTGGTACTCCGTGATCCGGTCCTGCTCACGAAAGCGCAGATTGAAGCGTTTTCAAGTCGCATCGGACCCAACAACCGGCCCACCCAGCCGGTTCATGAGCGCACTGTGAAAGTTGACGATTTGGTGGGCCAGGTAAATTAATTGTCCATGAAAAAAACACTGGTCGTAATAGCATGCCTGGGGGCATTCACTTCGGCATGGGCCCAGCCAACGGAAACTCCTGAACCCCCACCCGGTTGGTGGCTTATTCCTAAAACCAAAACCCAAATGAAGGTGGGCGGTTATGTTAAGTTGGATTTCATACACGACTTTAACCCGATTGCTTCACCCGATTTTTTTGATGTTTCAAAAATCCCCACCGATGGATCGCAAGGCCAAAGCACCCACCTGCACGCAAAAGAAACCCGCTTGTTTTGGGATGTAACCACGCCTTCAAAAGTAGGCAAGTTGCGCGCCTATGCGGAAGGAGATTTTTACGGAACCAATGGTGCGTTCCGGCTCCGCCATGCCTTTGTTGAAATTGGAGGAAAGTGGCTGGCCGGCCAATGGTGGTCGAACTTCATGGATGAAAATATAATTCCCAATACACTCGACTTTGAAAAGCCCGCGGCCTATGCCTTCAAGCGCGATGCCATGTTGCGTTATAAACACGCATTATCCGAACATGCCTATTTTGCTGTAGCCGTAGAAGAGCCTTCTACCAATGCGCAAACCCCTGCTCAACCGGGTAAGTTTGAAAGTCCGTTGCCCGATATTACGGCCCGGTACCGACTCACAAAAAAATGGGGGCACATTCAACTTTCTGCGTTCACCGCTAAACTGGTGTATCGGTTTACCGATAATACAAAGGATGCTGTTACGCTTTATGGTGCGAATCTTTCCGGACAAGTGAACTTTAATGAAAGCCGGAATAAAATCATTTACCAGGCTGTATACGGGCAAGGCGTTGGTCGTTACCGGGGTGGGTTATCCGCAGGTTTGGATGACCAAGGCAACTTACAGGCCTTATCCGAAGGAGGGTTAACCCTGGGGCTGGAACACCAATGGAATGCCGCTTTTTCTTCTTTGTTTGTTTATAATACCGGCTTTGTCAATAATTCAGATGGTCAGCCAGGCAATGCATTGAAGCGAGCTGATTATGCTGCCGCCAACCTGGTGTGGCACTTCGCTGATAATGCCTTTGCCGGAGTTGAATATCTGTGGGGACTTCGCAGGGATTTTGATGACGAAGAAGGCACCGCCAACCGGTTGCAGCTAAGCGTCCGGTATAGTTTCAATATGAAGTAAATCTTTAATAGAAGGTAGGATCGGTAAGCGAAAAGTTAGTTTTGATGATATTTATCATTTTATCCAGAAGTATTGACACTTATTTTTACAATTATCCTTTAAAATTGTTATCAATGACTTGTTCTAAATTCAATTATCTGCTTCCTATAGCCTTACTTGTAGTATCAAGTTGCAACACAAACAAAACAGGGCAAACAGAGGCTACCGTAGCTCCCGGTCAACTGGACAGAACGGTATTACCTATTCAAGAACCAGCAAGGCCCAGGTACACCGAATTGGATGTGCGCAATGCCACCTCTCCTCCACGGTTTGAGATAAAAGCACCCAAAGAAGCACCTAATGTAGTGGTGGTATTAATTGACGACATGGGCTTTGGTGTATCCGAAAGTTTTGGCGGCCCGGTAGCTATGCCCGCGATGGATCGTCTGGCCCAAAATGGGTTGCGCTACAATCGCTTTCACACCACCGCTTTGTGCGCTCCCACACGCATGGCCTTACTTACCGGATACAATCATCACTCCAATAACATGGGTGTGATCACCGAGTTAGCGAGTACGTATCCGGGCTATACGGCTGTGCGCCCACAAACCATTACACCTGTAGCAGAAGTACTTCGACAGAATGGCTATAACACCGCGCAATTCGGAAAGTGCCACGAAGTGCCACCTTGGGAGATTTCCAATAATGGCCCACAGGATCGCTGGCCAACCCGTTCCGGTTTTGAAAAATTCTATGGCTTCTTAGGTGGCGAAACCAATCAATGGGCGCCACTCATTTATGATGGTGTTACGATGATCGAAACTCCGGAAGATCCCAATTATCATTTTACAACCGACATGACCAACCAGGCCATCTCCTGGGTGCGCCAGCAGCAGGCCTTGCAACCCGAAAAGCCCTTTTTTATGTACTATGCACCGGGTGCTACTCATGCGCCACATCATGCACCGAAGGAATACATCGAAAAATACAAGGGCAAGTTTGATGGCGGTTGGGATAAACTGCGCGAAGAAATTATAGCACGACAGAAGAAGATGGGAATCATCCCTGAAAGCACGCAATTGGCTTCAAAACCAAAAGAGATAAAAGATTGGGAGGCACTTTCTGCAGACGAGAAAAAATTATTCGCCCGCCAGATGGAGGTCTATGCCGGATTTGCCGAACATACCGATTATGAAATCGGACGACTGGTGGCCGCGATTGAAGAAATGGGTGAACTGGATAATACCCTCATTGTGTTCATTGCCGGTGATAACGGCTCCAGTGCCGAGGGTCAGATGAACGGTATGTTCAGCGAGATGACCTATTTCAACCAGATTCCGGAAACCGTACCTGATATGCTAAAGCACTATGAGGAGTGGGGTTCTGAAAGCACCTACCCGCACATGGCTGCCGGCTGGGCCGTAGCCACCGATGCGCCTTTCACCTGGACAAAACAAGTAGCCTCCGACTTTGGTGGCACGCGCAATGGCATGGTGATTCACTGGCCTAACGGCATCAACGCAAAAGGTGAGATCAGAAATCAATTTGGCCATGTCATTGACATTGCTCCTACTATCTATGAAGTCAGCGGAATTCCTTCTCCCAAAGTCGTGAATGGCATTGCGCAAGATCCGATAGAAGGAACCAGCCTTGCCTATTCCTTTAACGAGGCAAATGCAGCAGAAAAACACACCGTGCAATATTTCGAAATGTTTGGCAACCGGGCCATCTACCAGGATGGCTGGTATGCCCGCACCATTCACAAAGCACCCTATTTACCAAAAGCCTATACAAGCTTACAAGAAGATGTTTGGGAGTTGTACAATACAAAGGAAGATTTCAGTTTGACAAACAATCTGGCACAGCAAAATCCGGATAAACTAAAAGCATTACAGGATCTCTTTATGAAAGAAGGTGAAAAATATCACGTATTGCCCTTAGATGATCGCACCTTCGAACGCATGAGCGCAGCCGCCATGGGCAGGCCGACCATTATGGAAGGTCGCACTTCCTGCACCTATAGTGAGGGCATGCGGGGTATGGCTGTCGATGTGTTTGTTGATTTGCGCAACACGGCCTACATGATATCGGCCGATATTGAGGTGGGTGTCAATGGCAACGGAGTCCTCGTAGCGCAGGGCGGTCGCTTTGGGGGCTTATCCTTTTATTTAAAGGGTGGCAAGCCTTCCTTTACCTATAATTTCCTTGGCTTGGAATCAACTACCATTACTTCTACTCAACCGTTGAAACCTGGTAAGTACACGGTTGTTTACGATTTCAAGTATGACGGGGGTGGCCCGGGTAAAGGTGGTGTCGGAACCATCACCGTAGACGGAAACAAGGTAGGCGAAGGTCGTATCAATCGCACACAACCTGGCATTTTCTCAGTTGACGATTTAGCCGATGTGGGTATGGATGAAGGTACCCAGGTAGCCAACTACGGTGGTCCACACAAATTCAATGGAAAAATTGGCAAAATAATTATCCAACAGAAAAAGTAATGGCAGTAAGCCGGCTTGAGGCCGGCTTACTGCTTTATAGTCTCCCCCTCTATCATCAAAAGTTCACATAATCATTTCAAAATGAAAAATTTACTATTCACCCTCCTCATGCTGTCGGTTCAATTTGTTTTAGCGCAAACTGACAAAGACAAACTGGCACTGGCCATACATACCGCGGATGAAGTCAACATGCAAAAACTCAAATCGTATATCTGGAAAAGGAAATCAGAAGTATCCATTGATGGCCAGGTAAAACTTACTACGCTTACCAAATTCAGCTTTGATGAACATGGAAAAGTACAAGCGAAGTTGGTTGATGCCGAAAGCAGTGTCATGCAGAAGCCCGGTGTACGCAGAAGAGAACAACAGAGTGCCGCTGAAGACAAGGCTGAGTATGTACAAAAAGCATTGGAGTTATCACTTGCCTACACGTACATGACGAAAGGTCAACTGATGGATTTCTTTGCCAAAGCAACCGTCACGGAGCAAGGTGAAACGCTTGACGCTACCGGAGAAAATGTATATGTACAGGGAGATAAACTCACCATTGTAGTGGACAAAAAGACAAACCTCTACATGAAAAAAAGTTTTACAGTTTGCTGGGCAAGGATGCCGTGGGTGGCGAAATCAACTATGAGAAATTCAGCAGCGGTATGAACCATGGTTCGACCACCGTGCTGGATATGCCTGACCAGAAAATGAAAATAAATGCCGTTAATCAAGACTATTCACAACGGATGAATTAATTTTGAATAAATGAATAAGCGGATAGGTATTCTGTTTCTTAGCTTATTACCCATCCGCTTGCTTTTCGCACAGTCCAGTGAACAGGTATGGGTAGAATACATGCTCAATTATCCTTTCGCTAACTCCTGGAATGTAGAGCTGGCCAGCACCTACAGTACTGTAGTGGATCAACCCAAATGGCGTTCGCTCGACTTCCAGCTTACGCCTGAGTACGCGTTGGGTCCCCATATCGACTTAATGGGTGCATTCTATTTTGGTGAAACTTTTCAAAATCAATCCTTATCCACTACCGAGGTGCGCGAAATGCTCGGTACCCGAATCCATTTTACCCCGAACAAACGGATTCTTACCCGCTTGCTGGTGCGTTTTGAGCAGCGCAACCTGCAAAACCAGGAAACGGACATGTGGAGTCATAGCACCCGATCGAGATTTCGGGCTGAATCAATAATTCCCATTAACAAACCCACCATGTATGCGGGCGATCAACTTTGGTATGCGATTGCCGATGCAGAAGGTTTCTTGGTAATGGATCAGGACGTGGGCGAGCGTTTTGCCAACCGATTACGCTTTCGTGCCGGCATCGGGTATCGCGTTAGCTATGGCCTGCGGCTCGAATTGATGTATACGTTGCAGCGCTCCAAAAATACGTTACAAGATGATTTTTTTACCTCCGACAATATCTTTCGGTTTAGGGTCAAACAGTACCTGAACAAGGCAGCGCCTCCCAAAGATCGGGGTACGGGTAACTAGTTATCAATATGAGGAAGTTCTTTGTATTTTTATCCCGTCTATAATTCATATGAAGTACATCCCGTTTGTTTTCTGTGTCATTCTCGTTTCATGTCAGCCGAAGCAAGAAACTGGCACCCCCCAACCACAGCCCAACATTTTACTGATTGTAGCCGATGACCTCGGGTTCAGTGACATCGGTCCGTTTGGAAGCGAAATTCAAACCCCAGTGTTAAACCAGATGGCAACGGAAGGAGTACGCTTCTCCAACTTCTATGTTTTGCCCAACTGTTCGCCCACCCGCTCATCCCTGCTGACGGGTAACGATAATCACGTGGCCGGATTAGGCATTATGTCAGAAATGGATTACCCGGCCCTGCACCGCCTGCAGCTGCCCGGTTATTCCGGAGCGTTAAGTAAGCAAGTGGTGACCATCCCGGAATTGCTGCGCACGAATAATTACCATACCTACATGGTGGGTAAGTGGCACTTGGGCGAAGAAGCAGGTGAAGATCCTTACGATCGAGGATTTGAAGAAACATTCATTCTGGGCACCGGTGGCGGCAGTCACTATCCCGATGGTAAACCGCTGGCCCCACCTCAGCACATGGTGTACACACGTAATGGTATTGACGCTGAGTTGCCGGCTGACTTTTATTCCTCCCATAACTATACCGACTCGCTGATCCGGTTTATCGATAAAAACAAAGCGGATCAAAAGCCATTTTTCGCCTACCTGTCTTACACGGCTGTTCACGATCCCCTGCACGCACCGAAAGAGTACATCGAAAAGTATCGGGGAAAGTTTGACATGGGATGGGACTCCCTGTACAACCTTCGACTGGATAAGTTGAACAAGTTGGGAATTGTTAAGCCCGACATCAAGCCTTGGAAAAATTCCACGATTCCCACCTGGAAATCCTTACCAAAAGAACTTCAGCAACAGTATGCCCGCGATATGGAAGTGTATGCCGCCATGGTCGATTACCTGGACATGAGCATCGGCCGGGTGCTTGAGTATCTCAAACGCGAAGGGCTGTATGAAAACACATTAATTATCTTCATGTCAGATAATGGTGCCAATGGCGCGATTGCCGAAACCTATCCGGGTAATGAAGATGGTCAGTATTTGGCTTCATTCAATAACACCCTGGATAACCGGGGTTTGCCCGGATCCTACGTTGTTCAAGGACCCGGTTGGGCCCAGGCCTCTTCCGCACCCTTTCGGTTTTTCAAATTGTTTACCAGTGAAGGGGGAATCAAAGCTCCGCTGATGGTGAAAATGCCGGGCATCATGAAGAATGCCGGGCAGTGGAATAAATCCTATATCCATGTAACGGATGTCATGCCTACCCTGCTTGACCTTACCGGCACTTCTTACCCTAGTGAGTTCAAGGGCCATACGATTCATCCACTCATCGGTCAATCCATCACTCCGGTTTTACGGGGCGGTGAACTGGCGCACCCTGAACGGGGCATGGGCTATGAGATGTTCGAAATGAAAGCTTACCTCAAGGGCAAATGGAAAATTCTGAGACTGCCGGTTCCGATGGGCACGGGTGAATGGGAATTGTTTGATCTTGAAAACGACCCGGGCGAGACCACCGATGTGTCGGCCCAGTATCCTGAAATGAAGGCGCAATTAGTCAAGGCGTGGCAGGAATACGCGCGCGAAAATGAAGTCCATGATCACCGCGGGCACTACGATTCACTCTACCGGAGAAGCTTCAGCAAATGACATCAACCCGATCCGGGTTGGCGTTCCGTTCCCGGATCGTAATATCGCTTTCGAAACCAAAAAGCCAGGTTCACCAATAAGATAAGCGCGGGTACTTCAATCAGAGGTCCGATCACTCCGGCAAAAGCCTGACCTGAATTGATCCCAAAGACACCAACAGCCACCGCTATCGCCAACTCAAAATTGTTGCCGGTTGCAGTAAAGGAAACGGAAGCATTCTCCGGATAGCTCGCCCCCAGCCGTTTTGACACCACGAAGCTGAGCACAAACATGATGATGAAATAGAGGACCAGCGGTAGGGCAATCCGAACCACATCAATCGGAATATCAACAATCATCTTTCCTTTAAAGCTGAACATGATCAGGATGGTGAAGAGCAAAGCGATTAGCGTTAGGGGACTAATCCGGGGAACAATATGCTGCACATACCATTCCTCCCCTTTTGCCTTCTTAAAAAAATACCGGGTTAAAAATCCGGCCAGGAAAGGAACCCCGAGGTACAGCAATACACTTTCTGCCACATCCCCAATACGCACATTCACTACCGTTCCCGGTACACCAAGATATGGCGGAAGCACTGTAATAAATATCCAGGCAAACACACTGTAAAACAGCACTTGAAAAATGCTATTCAATGCCACCAGCCCGGCCGCATATTCCTTATCTCCTTTTGCCAAATCATTCCACACCAGTACCATGGCAATACACCGGGCAAGGCCAATCAAGATCAACCCCACCATGTATTCCGGTTTATCGCGCAAAAAAAGAATGGCGAGTAAAAACATGAGCACCGGACCGATGATCCAATTCAACAACAGCGACAAGCTGATCACCTTTACATTCTTAAACACTTTATCCAGGTGTTCATAGCGAACCTTTGCCAACGGTGGATACATCATAATGATGAGCCCTGCGGCAATCAGCAGGTTAGTGGTGCCCACCTGGAATTGACTCATAAATTGCTCGACCGGAAAAAAATTACCCAAGGCAATTCCGGCAATCATGGCCAGAAAGATCCACAACGTGAGGTAACGATCGAGGAAACCTAATTTTATGGGACTACTCATACCGGACTCAGGGTTTTACTCGTGAAAAGGCAAATAACAGCTCCCGGCCAATTTCGCGCATGCGCTCTGTGTATTTCGATTCCTCCAGGGCAGTGCCGTCAAAGTTCTTGGGATCATCGTAGGTTAATGCTATCCGGGCTGTTGCCCCAGGCACAAGCGGACAATTTTCATCGGCATGTGAGCACGTCATCACTGCGGCAAAATCCTGATTGTGGTTAACGGGGTCATCATAGGTTTTGGAGAACGATACCACCGGGGCCACACCAGCCGCAAACCGAACTTCATACACCGGGTTGTCACCTTCCCTGGTTACCGCGATGGAAAAGCCCGCCTTCTGCAGGGCCCGCACAGCCCGTGGGTTAAAAGCCGTGGCTTCCGTGCCACCGGAGAAGCATATCACCTTCGGAACCTGATAATAATGAGCCGCTGCCTGCGCCCATAGCTGCGCGATATGACTCCTCCGCGAGTTGTGCGTACAAATAAAATTCAGATACACGGGAATGCCAGAAGCATACCGGGTTTGAATGAACGTGGTCAACTGCTGCAGGATGAGCTGTCGTTTCGGACTGATTTGGTCGAACTGACGGATTAATTCTTCTGTGGTTTGTTGCAAGGCTGGTAACAAGGCATTGGTTTTTATGGCCGACATAGGTTAGGTTTAGATCGTCAAAAATTAGTTGCAACAGCCCGGTCCGCAGCAGGCATCAGGCTTTTCGGCATAAACCGTGATACTGAAAATACCGGTGCTACCATTCTTGAATTCCTCGATGGCACTGGCATTCAAATATTCTTGCAAGATTTCATCGGGTAAAGTGATCTGCTTTTCCTTTTGTACCTGAACGTTTTTAAAGCCGGTTTGCTCAATGATGTGGAGATAATCATCTTTTTGAATCGCCCCGGAGACACAACCCGCATACAGCTCAGCACTTTTACGCAAACCTTCCGGCAATTCACCAACCAATACAATATCGGAGACGCTGAAATGCCCACCGGCCTTCAGGATACGGAACGTTTCCTTGAACGCCTGCTTCTTATCCGGAACCAGATTCAATACACAGTTGCTCACCACTACGTCCGCGATATTTCCGGCCAGCGGCATGTTCTCAATATCACCCTGACGAAACTCCACGTTTTTGAAATTCAACCTGGCAGCATTAGCACGCGCTTTCTCCACCATCTTGTCCGTAAAATCAATTCCAATCACGCGGCCTTTTTCACCGGTTATGGCCCGGGCAACAAAAGCATCATTACCCGCACCCGATCCTAAATCAACCACCGTGTCGCCTGGCTTAATCAGGGCAAACTCGGTGGGCAGTCCACAGCCTAGCCCTAAATCGGCATCCTGCACATAGCCTGCCAGTTTAGAATAATCGTCAGCCATGATGGTGTAATCAACAGTTGAGCAGCCGCAGGTGGCACCACAGCAACTGGTTTCATTCTGCGCTTTGCTTTGGTCAGCAATCTGACCATACTTTTCTTTGACCAGTTCTTTCAACTGTTCGGATGTTTCGAGTGTGTTCATGGTTGTATCTGTTATGGTTATCGTAATATTGCGATCAGTTAGTTCAAAAAAATACTTCAACAGCAGTCAGGTCCCTGATAGCTTTCAAATAAATCATTCATGACCCGCTTCGCTTTAAGCCAGGCTTTTTCGTCAATGCAATAGCATACGGTGGGGCCTTCAATGTCGCCTTTGATCAGGCCGGCTTTCTTTAACTCTTTCAAATGCTGCGATACGGTGGATTGGGATAAGGGAAGTTCGTCTACAATATCACCACACACACAGGCTTTCGACTTAATCAGAAATTGAAGTATGGCAATGCGGGCCGGGTGCCCCAGGGCTTTGGTCAAGGCGGCCAGGTCATTTTGCGTTTTGGTGAATTCTTCGGTCTTGGTAAGTCCCATATTGTTCTAATCGTAATATTACGATTAAGGTTTCAGTATAAGCAAGAAATATTTTTAAAAAATGAGCAGAACCCTGTTTCAGCAAGAATTCGGTAGCCGGCTACAACACATACCCCAGCACCGCTACCACGTGACACGCAGTGCCCGCCAGCACAAATAAATGCCAGATGAAATGATGGTACCGTACGCGGTGATCATACGCAAAGAACAAAATGCCGACCGAATACATCACCCCACCGGCCAGCAACCAGAACAGGCCCCAGAAAGGTAGCGCCTGATACAAGGGCTTGGCGGCTACCACGGCCAGCCAACCCATGCCCACATAAAGGGCAGTCGAATATTTTCCCGCCTGAACATTTCCTACCGACTTAATCACAACCCCGACTGCTGCCAGGGCCCAGACCACGCCAAAGAGCGACCAACCCCAAACCGCAGGTAATACGTGTAACGTAAAGGGTGTGTACGTACCCGCGATGAGCAGAAAAATTGCACTGTGATCAAAAATCCGGAATACATGCTTGGCCCGATTCCGCGGAAACGCATGATACAGGGTTGAGGCCAGGTACAACACAATCATGGTTGCCCCAAAGATGCTTACCGCAGTAATGGCAGTGGCCCCTTTCGGCACCGCCTGCATGATCAAGACCGGGGTAATGGCCATGGCCGCCAACGCTCCCATGCCATGACTCACACTGTTGGCTATTTCCTCACCCAGAGTTTGTAATCGATCGGTATTCATCTTTCCACTGCCATAACATCCAACAGAACGCGGGCCATAAGCGTTCCGTATTTCATTCGCCACAAGCCATCACCCTTTTGCTTGCAAAGATGCCGTTAAAAACGAACGCGTTAACATCGCACACGGCTATAAATTTTAATCGATAACAATCGGTTGCATGGGTATGATCGCTAAACGCGTGTAACTTTTCTCACCACACCATGACGGTTGTCATTCCCTGATGACAACAATCGGCCCACCTTGTAGAAATATTAATCCGGGCGATCGCCTATCTTTATAGATACATCATGACCAACGCCATCTACCTGACCACCACCGAACCCTATGCCGGCAAGTCCATCATCGCCCTCGGACTGATGAATCTGTTGGCCGGGAAAACGGAAAAGATTGCCTACTTCAAACCCGTGATCAGCCGGGAGGGCAGCGAAAAAGACAATCACCTGGAAATGATGGCCAGTCATTTCAACATCAACCTGCCCTATCAGGACATGTATGTGTCTACCCGCAACCAGGTGGTGCAGCAAATCAATGCCGGTAAGGAAGCGGCCGTTATTGATGCCATCATCGACCGGTTCAAAAAATTACAGGAGCGTCATGATTTTGTGGTTGTAGAGGGCACTGATTTTATGGGGGGCAGCACCAACATTGAGTTTGACGGCAATATATCCATTGCCAAAAACCTGGGTATTCCAGCTGCCATCATTGTGAAAGGGGAAGGAAAATCGGTTCAGGAAATTGTGGATACGGCCGTTTCCACCACCAAGGGCTTTACCGATGAAGGGGTACAAGTACTCACAGTCGTTGCCAATAAAATCAATCCCGGTCAGGAAGCAGAAATCCGTACGCACTTAACCCAGGCGCTTCCATCGGGCATCATCGTTACTTCCATTCCCAGTCATCAGGATCTGGGCAATCCCACGATGAAAGAAATTTATGAATCGGTGGGCGGCAAAATTCTTTTTGGTGAACACCTGCTCTCCAATCAGGTGAACACCTCCATTGTAGGCGCCATGCAGTTGCATAATTGTTTGACGCGATTAAGCAAAAACACATTGATCGTTACCCCGGGCGACCGCGGTGATATTATTATCGGTGCGCTGCAGGCAAACATCTCCCGTAACTATCAGAAAATTGCCGGAATTGTTTTAACGGGTGGTCTGATACCCGAACCCACCATCCTGAAATTGATTGAGGGGTTGGAAACGGTAGTTCCCATCATTGCCGTGGAGAGCGGTACATTTAAAACCGTGAACCGGGTTGCCAACACCCAGTCGAGGATTTCGCTCGAAAATAAAGACAAGATTGCACTGGCCATTAGTTTGTTCGACCAACATGTGGATGTAAAAGCGCTCGAGAAAAAAATTATCTCCTTCCGCGCCACCGGCATCACTCCCCGAATGTTTCAATACCAACTGGTAAAGCGTGCCAAAGAACATAAGAAGCACATCGTATTACCCGAAGGCGATGACGACCGAATCCTGATCGCAGCCGATGCGTTGGTAAAACAAAATGTAGTGGACCTGACCATCCTGGGCAACCCGGATGCGGTGCAGGCTTCTTTCAAGCGATTGAATCTTTCACTGGATCAAGATAAGGTCCGGATTGTAAACCCGGCTACTTCCGAACGCTATCCGGAATATGTACAAACCCTGTACGAGCTGCGCAAGAATAAAAACCTGTCGATGGAGATGGCCCGCGACCTGATGCTGGATGTTTCCTACTTTGGCACGATGATGGTGTACAAAGGGGAAGCGGATGGCATGGTTTCCGGTGCTGCCCATACCACGCAGCACACCATTCGTCCGGCTTTGCAGTTTGTGAAAACGAAACCCGGCATCGCCACGGTCTCCTCTGTCTTCTTCATGTGTTTACCCAACCGCGTTTCCATTTTTGGAGATTGTGCGGTTAATCCCAATCCAACCTCCGAGCAGCTAGCCGATATCGCCATTTCTTCGGCCGAAACGAGCAAGATGTTTGGCATCGAGCCGAAAATTGCCATGCTCTCCTACTCGTCTGGTTCTTCGGGCGAAGGTGAAGATGTGGATAAGGTTCGGCAGGCAACCGAATTGGTAAAACAAGGACGACCCGACTTAAAAGTAGAAGGGCCCATCCAATATGACGCTGTCGTAGAT